>JADEYI010000086.1_pt1 | contig 171681 bp, 290 predicted proteins | sample 8542331 | NCBI WGS metagenome assembly JADEYI01 (sample SAMN16510988, study PRJNA670497) | mine drainage metagenome | isolation source: biofilm near Copperflume 1 | place: Germany: Marsberg coppermine Kilianstollen | collected 2018-02 | reverse complement strand
ATATGTGGGACGCTTAATCAGCCCTGTGTGGCTGGAAAAAGTGTAATCTCTCTCTTTCTCTCTGAAAGTCAATCTAGCAGAGAGCAGCAGCGAATGAGCAGCCTGATCTCAATGTTACTCTTGACTTAACGTGGAAGAATGAAACACTGTACTAACAATGGCACGGCTGATTGTCAAACGGGCACGTCTCGACATGTGTCCTGAGTCTCTCGCACCGCTATATATGGGCCATTCACCACAGCAATTACACAGCCTACCAAAGCCATCAACAAAGAATCTGTCAACCCACAGGTTTGACTTGAATACGCCCATTGCCACTCAGGGGGTGCAGCCCTCTGCGCCATCATGGTGCTCCATAACATCATGGAGAGGCTACGGCGCTGCTGCTCTCCACATGCTGGCGGAACTGGCGAGCAATTGACACATCAGGGCTGCATGCGCTGTCCCGGGGAAGCAGCTCGCACTGTGCGTAATGCTGCAAACACGACCACACAAAGGTCAGTCCAGCAAAACCATTAAGGATCTCAGTACCGTTGACAATACGTATGAAATTACAGCTGCAAAAGGTTGCCTTCATCTCCTTGCTCAGACGTTCAACAGCTGCAGACTTGCAGTATCTGCGCATGCAGCTTACAATCCAAGAGAGCATGCCACAACCAGCATGCAAAAAGTACTTTTTTTGTCACCATCACAAGCACTTCTTTCCTGTCAGGTGATTCCGTCAGGTAATTCCGTCTGCCCCCTGAAATCTTTCAGAAAAGCACACTGCTGCCTTCATCATTGCTCAGTAATCCACCAAAAATGATGGTTGATCTGTTCATGCCAAGCAAGGAGAGCGCACCTGCAGCAGCTGGTCGGCAATCACAAGCGCAGCCATGGCCTCAACCATGGGTACAGCTCTGGGCACGACGCAGGGATCGTGGCGGCCTCGCGCGATCAGCTCCACCTCTTCGCCATCGCGGCTGACCGTGTTCTGCTTGCGCGAGATCGTCGACGTCGGCTTAAATGCAATCTTGGCCACTATGTCCTCCCCGTTGGATAGGCCCCCCTGGATGCCGCCCGACCTGCGCACATGCACGGGCTCTTATCAGGTCAGGCACTGACGTCCCCAGGCGCCTGAAAGATGAACTTGTAGTTTTGTGGCATTGCCACGGGCAGGAACTACTTGTTCACAAATATTTGGGAGTGCTAGGCACTGTCATGTCACCGAATTTCTCTTGATGTATTGAAAGACTGCAACACAGGCGAAGGACATGTTTCAGCAGATCTGCATCCCCAAAATGCTACAGATGCTAAAGAAGCTCTAAGTGGGGTCGCAAGAACAGCTGAAAGCTCATTGTCTGGCACCTAAAGGCTTTACTGGATAGCAGGCATTAGCAGCCAAAAGTATGTGCAAGAAGAGGCCAACAAAGTTCCATTCCAAGTCAAAGCGGAAAGGAAGAGGAGGCAGCAGGCACCTGTTGGTTCGGGTGCGGACTTCGCCGTCGTCCATGTAGAACTCGTCGTTGTGCTCGCTCCCCAGCATGCGCGAGCCCGAGAAGCCGCTGCCAATCTCAATGCCCTGTGTACAACAGCAAGGATTTGGTTGAAGAGCTCGTACTGTAAGTATTCCATGACTGTGCGCAGTCACATCCTGGAACTCATCTGGCCTTGCAATGATGTTTTGCAAGAACTCATGACATGCTTTGCCGTCTTCCGCAGTAAGGCATCATGCACCTGATGACGCCATCTGTCAAGCCTTCAGGCAGCTGCCATCACAGAGGCACAAGAAGTGCACCAGTGCATGCTGGTGGAAAGTGGCATGCAACGCACCTTGGAGGCTGGCAGGGACATGAGGGCTTTGCAGAGCTCCGCCTCCAGCTTGTCAAAGACCGGAGAGCCGAGGCCCTTGGGGCAGGACCGGATCACACAGGTAACCTCCCCTCCGCATGAGTCCCCGCGCAGCCGCACCTCGTCAATAGCTGCACCCCAGATAGCTGCTTCTTCAGCTATTTTTCCAAACAAAAGAACATTTTTCGTCGACACAAGCAAACACTCGGGCATGCATGCGTGGCATCAAGACTCCAACTTCCAAAGAAAAAGAGAAGTGAGAGGCAGCCCACCTGTGTACATGGCCTTTGCGGCTTCTGCATCGGGGCAGCGTACGTCGTTTGCCTCCACCTGCTCCTGGGTGAAGGTGGCATTGTCCACGTTCGATGTCACGTCCCGCACTCTGCTGACATAAGCCAGCACCTGCACACAAAACTCTTTACTACTCTTCACTCTTTACCACCGCTCGGGCCAGCCAGACACATGCAATTCAAAGTGCTGTAGAAGCATGGCATTTGGTCTAGCACAAGCAAGGTGTGTGAGGGCATGGTATTCACCTCTACGCCAGCGATCAAGCGCAGGAGCTTCTTGGCTATGGCCCCTGCGGCCACACGTCCAATCGTCTCTCGCGCAGACGACCGCCCGCCGCCCGCCACCTATCCCAACATTACAAGTCTGCTCAATCATCTGCTCCAAGGTACAGCATGTATCCCTAAGGGCAACGGACAGGGGCCAGTTCTGCATCCCGTGCCTTCATCATGGTGAAGTGGAGCTTTGGGATTTTGTTGAGAATTGTCAGGGAAGTGATGGTACACCCACCGCTCTGATGCCGTACTTCATGTCATAGGTTGCGTCTGCGTGGGACGGTCGGTACGCCACAGACATCTCTGAGTAGTCCTGGGACTTCTGGTCAGTGTTGGGGACCATGATGCAAATTGGTGTCCCCAGCGTGATGCCCTCTGACACACCAGAGTAGATCTCGCACGTGTCTGACTCCTTCCTTGGTGTTGTTATGCGGCTCTGTCCTGGCCTTCTCCTGTCCAGCTCTGCCTGATGGGAGCGACACAGCAGAAGAGAATGTCATGCTTCACGCCTGCTGTGATGACATGCAGCGCACTACATGCTTTATAAGCATCCACGGATCTGAAAAGAAGTTGAATAGCAATTTGTAACTCAACGAAGGTATGAGAAGTGCACCTGTATTTCCTCTTTGGTGATGGGCAGCCGCGGCGGCACACCATCTATCACACAGCCAACGCCCTTGCCATGGGATTCTCCAAACGTTGTCACCCTGAAGGAGTGGCCGAATGTGCTGCCAGCCGCTCGAGTGATCAGGTGTGTTTGTCTGGAGTGCCTGAAGGCGCTGCGATGTCCTTGTGCCAATCTTTGCAGACTCAAGTGCTGCTCACCACATAGAGCCATCTGCTGCTGAAATACCCGCATCGTATTTGACCAGAAACGAAGACGCACTCAAGCAAGAGGAAGTTCTGGAGGTCCTTTAAGAAACAATTACGGACGAGCTTATGCTTTCACTCAATTTGCGGTCCCTTTCTTTACTGTCTCTAGTGACGCTGGGAATAATAATTCGGTAATATACCAGGAGATCATGCAATAATTAACGGATTCCGGAAGAACTTGAGAACCGATCCCTGGATGGCTGGAATATCAATCCACGTGACGCTGACTCATCATCATATCTTTCTTCCAACTTGGCCAGGAGCAGGAGGTCTAAGGCATAATGGCAAGAACTGCTGAGACAATCATTACCTTCTTTTTCGACGCACACATTGATCCGATCGCAGTGAGGCGCCTAAAAAAGAGGAGATTTCCTGGCTTCAGTTGGGCCTTCAAGCTGCAGCAAAGCTATCTGTTACACGACAGTACTAGGATGAACGCATTGGATCGCAATTTCTTATTTAAGAGCTTCCGTCCCATGTCAATTGGCTGCTGACGACGCTTAGCTGGTCATCGAACATATAAATGCCGAAGGACATCAATCCATTTCGGGGGAAAAAGACACTTGGCAATACTTATAAAATTCCAAGGCGCAGCAGAAAGGATAAAAGCAAAGGTATGCAGTGCCTGATGTATCGCAGTGCATCACGATCTGAAAATATCAGACGCCTGACAGTCTTCTGCACATGCATGATGCCACTGTCATGTCAATGAAGAGTGCCATGAGATGTCCTGAAACGTGGTGTTTAAGGACCCAGAAAGTCCGGAAGCAGTCCATGGGGGCTCTTTGGCCTTGCGGCAAGCATCGCGGCAGCTTGGCTTGTCGGCGCATGGCACATTAGGGACCAGCGCACAAGAAAATTCCAAGTTGACAAAAACACCCTGGCCCGGATTATGTCAAAGCCCATGAAGTATACAGAGCATGCGCAGTGCAGAATGGACTGCAGGTAAGCGCTTGTGCCTGCTTACACATTCATGCTTGTGGTTGTGTCTCCTACCCTGACCCTGCATCTATTCAGTTCTGTCCTGCGCAAAACGAATAATAAGGTGCAGCACTTTGTTCCTTGCGTGCAGGCACATCAGTCAAGAGGAGGTTGCAGCAACATTGAGACAAGGCACTGTGAACCAGCGGAAGAGTAATCTACGGTGAGGCACTCTGCAGCTGTGACTGCAAGTTTGCGCAAGCATGCTATCCTAATCCCCTCAAACTTTTGGTGTACAGTATATCAAGGAGTCAATATATTCCTTAATAGTATGCAGCTAACAGCTTCGATGTGGAGTGCAGGCAGTTTCCATGTCCCAAATATGTGGTGGATGCTACGCTGGGCCTGAAAGCAAAGAAAAATGTGCAGGTAATCACTTCTGCTTGGATGTCCATTGTACGATGTCCACATTTCTGAACATCTTACACTGCACAACATCTGATCCTGATCAATGAAGCTGTCTGGTGCAGGCGGTCTTTTTGGCTTGCCCCACCCATACGGACGTGGTAACAGTCATAGACAAGGACACCGACTGGGAATGCTACTGCCCTTAGTTTATGCATAGTCAAATGCATTACCCTGAATCAAGAAGACTGAAAAGTACAGAATGCAACATTGGTGCTCTGGTCTGAATAGTGGGAATGGTGTGCCATGTCACCAACGGTTACATGTAACGGTTCGTTGTCATCACCGTAGAGAACGGAGCTCATCAACGCTATCCGATACTTTCGCGCTATGCATACATTATTCAGACAACAGAATTTGTCTTGGAAGACATCGAGATAACTGCTTCCTATCTGCTTTTGAGATGGTCCGGATCACGGTAGAGCTACTGCGGAAGGTGCGCACCTTCCCAGCTCGAAAAGTTTCCTCTAAATGGCTCAAGGTTCAACAATGAATTACAATTTTTTTCGAGACATCTGAGTCTTGTATCTGCTGATCTTCTAAGAAAAGAGGGCAGAGCATAACGATGGATTGCTGGCCACCCTCGAGGAGATCACTCTTCATCAGCAGAATATCGAGAGGATTGAACTGCTCGGTTATGCCTGCCGAAACCTCAAGATGCTGTATCTTCAGAACAACCTCATCGCCAAGATCGAGAACCTGCATCGACTCAAGGTAGCTCCATGCACAACAAGCTGCCGTGCTTCAACACTAAAGATCCAGCAAGCTCTGGGACGATTACAATAATCTTAATTTCGTGCAGGAGCTTCAGTATCTTAATCTTGCCATCAACAACATCACAAAGGTGCAGAACTTGCAGCGCTGCGAATCCCTGGCCAGGCTAGACCTCACCATGAACTTCGTGACAAAGGCCTACCTGCCCACTGTGGCAAGCCTGGCTGCCAACGAATTCTTGACGGAGCTTCACCTCGTCGGAAATCCCTGCTCAGAGTGGGCCAGCTACAGGCCATTTGTCATTGCATCTGTGCCACAACTGCTGAAACTGGTGCGCCCCTGCAGGAGTGATTAATATTCATTGTTTCATTTATGCTTGCAGTTCCCCCGACAGGCAAGGTGCGTCTGAAGCTGTTGTCAAGGCTGCCACATATTCTACCCGTTAATAGACTCGTCAGATCCAAGCAAGACCCATCAAGCGTGGGCAGGATGCCTGGTATTTACACCGGGAGACGGGAATTTCTTTCAGAGTACCAAAAGACCGCATGCTGGCTTGTTGTGATACAGCAGACAACGTTGGTGGCCCGCTGTCACAGGATGGTGTGGAGATCTCAGAGGCAGAGAGAAGCCAAGCGCTGCAGCAGCTGCCCAGCCTGCAGGAGAGCCTCAGGGCAGAGCTACTGGCTGAAGGCGTTGATCCAGAAAGCGCTGCCCACATGGCAGAGGACGACAGCCTGCTCGACGCTGACATCATCCCAGAGACTGGGCAGGCCTCCAAATCCCAGACTTGTCTGTTTCCAAACAGCACTCTGCCTGCAACTCGACCCACATGTATCACATGCGCAAATGGATGGCACTGCTTGACTTGCAGTCACGTCATTTCTTGCTGTCTGGCTCCAGTCCGTCGCATCGTTTGCATGAATCAGAGCAAATGGGAAGCGCTGCAAATGCCAGTCCCGATGTTTTTGTGACTAATATACAAGTTGTTTTGGGACAGGTACATAGGAGAGGATGGGGAGATGCGGCGGCCCTGGTGCCCCGCTACAAGGGTGCTCGAGCACAGGGAAATGAAGCAGCTCAACGCAGATGCTGAAGAGCAGAGGAGGGCCTCGCAGGCCAAATTCTTTGGAGACCACAGCCCATCTAAGCCCTACAGACATGACTTTCCCCCTCTGCAGGCATGCACAGAAACTCCCAACACACCTCATGTACTTTTTGCATTGCAGCCAGAAAGAAAGATCCTCACATGCCGGCTTCTTCTTTATTGAGTCGATTACTGTACTTACTATCTCAGGAGGGATCCTCAATACTGCAAAAGAACGAGGGGCAATGGGAGTTTGCACTAGAGGAGAGCAGGGATGGCTTGAGCATCCACCTTGATGTAGAAGTGGGCCGCTTCCTAGACAGCTCCCTCATCAAAGCTGATGTGCAACCAAGGCATGTGCGCTTACTCATCAAGGTAGCCGTCATCAGACCCCAATCAGAGTCTGCAAAAGGCTTGGCCGGATATCCTGGACATCACAAAATCTGATCTTGCAGTGCACTTTCAAGAGCTGGTTTAGGCAGCTTGCTTGAAGTGCGGTGAGCCCCTGGGTCCACCAGCATTGATAGAATGAGCCAGGACTTTCCTCAGCAGCCCTGCTTTGCACGTAATGTAACATGGTGCCACCCTTAAGAGATCATCTAAGGGCCTCAGGGTCCTGATCCATTCACGATTTTGGAAAAGTGCTTGGTTAAAGGAGTGTCAATGGATTGCACAGGGGCATTTGCTGCAACTGGCGTTGCCGGTGGAGATTAAGCCCGGAGCCAGCGCAGCTCAGCGCTCAGCCACAACTGGGAACCTCCTCCTCATAATGCCCAAGGAGGACCCTGCTGCTAGAGCCATCGATCAGTCATGCTGGAGGTGTGTGCATATCTTGCCAAGGCACATTACAGCGATGGACCATCACATGCTTGCGTCTTGTGTCAAATCAAATACGGGTGTAGGCGCAACCTGCTGGTACTGCTGGCATGTCCACATGTCGTGGAGTAATGAAAAATATTTGGTGGTGAAAAGGGGGCTGTCCGAGGCATCCGCCTGCAATGGCTCACTTAAGAAACACCCTCCCTGTTGATGCAGTATAAGCATGGCACTGGCATAATACTGATGGAATATTCCTGTCACGTGCCTGCAGGCAGCGGAGCAGAAGAGAAGCATCGCAAGAGGAGACAGATGAAAATTGGGAATGGAGTGGGGCTCGACGGAGAAGGGAAAGTTGCTCGAAGGCAGTGACGTTCTGCACTGGCCTTGCTCAAGGGCAGAATGAAGCTGCATGCTTGAGTGACATCTCTCTGCAACATGAAGAATGCATACCTGCTCTGTAATTCAAGGTCTGGCAACATCTTGGTTCTGTGGTTGGCTGTACCTCACACTTTGCTTGACATATTTTACAGTGGCCTTCGTACCAACAAGCCATGATTTAAAATTTATCCAAGATCAGTGACATGCAGTCCTACTCGGCACCCACAAAAATTATCACTCTGGTCGCCAAAGAAAATAACGAGTTCAAAACGCTTGTCTTATAGCCTTGAACGGCCTTGTCTCTGCATATGGTACATCAGCTGACTGCTGCTAGAGACCCTCTCAGGCTGTCACGCGGTGGCGCCCCTTGGCTCTGCGCCGCGCAATGACCTTGCGGCCATTTCTGTTTCTCAGCCTGTTAAGAAACCCATGCCTGTTCTTGCGCACGCGGTTGCTGGGCTGATACGTCCGCTTCTGCATGTGCATGCTGCCATCCGTCTGCGCTCTGTCCTCCTCATCTTCCAGGATAGCGGCCTCAAGTCCTGGGTGCACATAGACAGTATCTTGCCATACAGAAAGCGCTGCAACCTCAGACTTCAAATGGATGCTTGGCTTGTCTGGATGAAAAAAGCTGAGACAGGAGGCTCGCCTTCAATCAGTGACATCACTTCATCGCTTGGCGGCTCAGCCTTCAGGACGGCGATCATGTCTTTTGCTGCATGGAACATAGCGGGATTTATATATTGTCGATTAATAGAACATGAAGACATGCACAAGCATATAGAGGCAACAGCATGTGAACCCAGGCATTATTATCATTAAGATATTAGAGAGACAAACCTGTGCAGGGATTGGGCAGCTTATCTCCAAACTTGGACTGGACCAAGTAGACTTTTTCCACCATGGCAGCTTTCTCGTATACCTTTTCCATGAACTTCTTCAGCCCCATCTGCTTCACCTCATCAAGGTCTGCATGGATAATAAGAATATCTGGATAATACAAGATATGCCGATGTATCTTTCAAGCATTGATTGCCGTCAGATGGATCATTGCCGTCACAAGGCAAAGAGAAGTGACGCACATTGCTTGTTGTTGCCTCCCTCCCTGAAGAGCACTTCTGTGACAAGTGTCGTGGCCATCGCATCGCGTAAGTCTTTGCCTTGGTCAACAACCCCTTCCCCTGACGAGTGTTCCCCTGCGCAAACAAAAGATGCTTCCATTGGCCTTCCACATCATGATGGTCAGGCAAGGAGTCCTTGGGTTAGAAGTCATAGTTGTAAGGTGCAAAAGTAGCTTTTACAAGTTCATTCAAGTGACGTCCCTCCTACCTAGTTTAACATTGATGCTCTGCGCCCCAGCGAAGGAAGGAGGCGCAAATGATTCTATGTGAATAGGAATCTCAAAGCTGTGCTCGAATAGTGAAGCCTGCAGCTCCTCTGGCAGCGGCGAGGAGTCACTGAGGACGATGTCCTGTGCAACCTGGGCTTCGGCGCATGCGCGGTCCAGGTAGGCCACAGGATCGAAGTCTGGAAAGCCCTGCGTCACTGTGCGGCCCAGCTGTGGCCCCAGCAGCTCCCTACCGATGATTGACGGTGAAGGGTCGAACGGCATCTGCAAGATGCTGCTGTCCCAACTTCCTGCAAGGGCACCTTGTCACTGGGTTTTTATCGTCCAACTTATCGTCCAGCAGCTCGAATTTATGGACATAGATTGCCCTAGACAGCACGAGGATCATGCATCCGATGTCATGACTGGAATGTAAGTGCCACTGTGACTAGCATATCCCAGGGTAACCTCTTCATCTCTTTTACACATCTGCAGACGGAGCGCACCCGTGAAATCCCGACCATTCTGCCACAATTGCCTCCCCCTGATCTTGCAAACACCGTCGCCAGGCGCATTTGCGGGGTTCTGCTCCACTGAACACAAGTCCTGAACACATGGCCTAGCTAAGGTGGACAGGGAACATGCACGGCTGCTGCTTCCTCGCCGCGAAAGGAGGAGGGAAGCAATACGAAGCATTTGATATCAGAATGTCTCGCTCATGGACTGCTTGAGAGGCCAGGTGAGCTGCTCAGATGCTCTGCAGCTCCTGGGCAGTGCACAGGACAGCAAGGTCTCCTGCGCCCTAACAAGACCAAGAAGATCTTGAGGGTACAGCACGCCTTGAAATGGATATTTCAATCTTCTCACCAGATTGGAGATATTTGCCACGAGGCCTTCAGGACGGAATGGGTGGAAGTTGCGTCAGCTTTACTAAGGTGCCACATGATCCGCTGACTGCGCAAAATTCTTCTCGTCTGGCCAACCTGCATGGAATGGTTGAAGCAGATTCTCCCTAAACTTCCTGGATGTGATCATTGTGATCACTTGCTCCCCGTTCTTGTTGTCAGTCTTGGGCAGTCTTTTGCAAGATCCGTGAAAACGTGATGGTATATCTAACTTAGCTCTTTGATAGTTGTAGCCGGCAGCATGCGTTATTAGAATGCACTCGATTATTAACGGATTCATTAAGTCCAGAAGGATCTCTCATCTCTTTGGGCTGGTTCTCCGATCACCTCGCTTCCGACCGTTCACGTGACTATAGGCGTGCATTCCACCACTATGCCGGAAGGAGGGAGCCCAGCGGTGGGCATGGTGAAAGAGGAAAGCCGGTTGAGGCTGCTAACCAGCGCGATTTTCACGTTGACGCTGTCCATCCTTGGCAGGTGACTCCTGGCCTGACTCTGCGTCAGTCTATTTATCTGTTCCTTCAGCATCGATGCTGTCCATAATTGCTCCTCAAGGTAACAAATATCTTGCTCTAACCTTGCATGCAAGGAGTCCAAGCCAACGAGTGAGGCTTCAGTTGTTGGCGCTGTGCAGTTCGGTGCTGCCGGTGCCCTTTGCCTTCTCGCGCATGGGGGTGCTTCTTGGTGTGCTCACCATGGCCGTGGTGGCCTACTCCAACAGCCTCACCTCCGTCCTGCTGCTGCGCGCGGCCGGCCTGACCGGGCACGACAGCTATGAGGGCGTCGCGCAGGCCGTGGGCGGCAGAGCCTGGAAGGCATGCCCCCCTTCTATATCTTTGACCCCCATCCTCTGCTCACCTTCTAGCTGCAGAGCGTCTCACGCGGCTCGCTGAAGATCCCTGCAGTTAGGCATTGCCTGCATCTGGATGAGGGAACCATCTCGGTCTCTGCCAGAGCAGAGAGGCTCTAGATACATTACCTGCTATGCTCAAAATCGATGGCCTGGTGCCATTTCCATACTCGCATGTGGCGTGACATCCTGGCTGGTGCCGTCTCCACGGTGGCTCAGCATTGCCTGTAGTGTGACTTTAGTGCACATGATGGCTAATGAGTGCATGCATGGGGCGGCCTGTGCAGGTGGTGACGCAGGTATCGCTGATCCTGCTGCTGTTTGGAACGGTGATCGGCGACTTTGCGCTGCTGGCGGATGTGGGCCAGCGTGCTCTGCGGCGGCTTTCCCCATCGCCGCCGGCGCTGCTAGTGGACTACGATGGCCGCGGCATCATGGTGCTGCTTACACTCTGCGTGGTCCTCCCGCTCTGCCTCCTGCGCAAGTGCGCTCCCCCTATTCTGAGTTCTGCGGAACATGAAAAAAATAATACGGTCAATGCATCATACATGCGTAGGACAGAAGCGACGGATGAGGCGACAATAATAGTCATGCACATGCATCTTCGTGGGGACAATGTGCAGCGTGCAGGCTGTGAGGCTTCCTTAGTTTGCTTGCCCCTCTCTTTTAAATGTTGCATCGCTGCCTTGAGTCGAAGGGGCACACAATCACGCTTTGTTGGCGATCTTCTCACACCTAAACTCTCATGCCATGGCTTGGCTGCATTCTATCAGCTTGCAATCACCAGGGTGCTTGTTGCGGCACAGCTTTATCATGCCAGGCTGGCTTAATGTAACCTGTCGCAAGCAGGATGCGGCAGGTCAAGCAATGTGACGACAGAGTAGCAAAGCCTTGATGGTTTGCACCTTCTCCTGCAGGATGCGCAGCCTGGAGACGGCTGCTCAGGCTGGTGTGGTCATCGTGGTGGCACTGGCAGGCATCATCGCCACTGAGGCTGCCCAGTACGGCTTCCCAGCCATCCGCAATGGGGAGCTGCCCCTGTGGGGCATCAAGGTGCCTGCCACCTATCCCTTCCTGAATATCTCCGTCCAGCACTTGTCTTCCTATTTTCAAGTGTCCTCCACATCGATATGTACTGATGTCCCATGAGTGGACGCACCCGAGAGCAGCGGATTGTCTTGTGATGTAGTGGGGATGCTTGTCTGCATCTGAGGGTCACCTCTGTTTCCTGTGTGTCTGCACTTAAAAGCAGTGACATCTGTGCTGATGCAATTTGGGGTGTTCATGTGCAGCTGAGCACGGAACTGCCGGAAGCGTTTGCGGTGCTGGGCTTTGCCTTCTACGTGCAGCCCATGCTGATGCCCCTGCTGCACGAGATGCCTCCTGGTCAGGCCAGCGTCGGCATCACTTGCACTGCCGTGCGCATCGTTGTGGGCATTGTGGCCTCAGTGGTGCGTGTCTTCCACCCATCCTTTTCCCTACCTGTTACTTTCTGCTTGGAGAGCAGTGGTACCTTCTGCATTGCTATCTGAGTGCCTTTGCGCTGGCTATTTGCTGAGAAGTGTGGTTCTGCAATACTAGTGCATGGCCTCCTACAACTCTGCCCTGACTTATCCCAGATTTATGCAAGTAACAAGATTCCCAGGGTCTGGGTTTGCAGAGGATCTTGGGCAGGTGGCAAGTGTGGCTGGTGCATGAGAATGGCGCTAGCAGAGGGTGATTGATTGTTCATTGGCTGCCTGCAGGTGTACGGCGTGATTGGCATCTTTGGGGCAGCGAGGTATGGGACCAAGACGGAGGGCAATGTGCTGGTGAACGAGTGGCTGGGCGGGCCGGCTGAAGGCTTCCTTGACCTGGCCATTGCTGCCTACCTCTCCATCAGTGTCCCTCCCATGCAGGTGCCCACCTTTATCCTGTCCAGGCGCTCCATGTCATGCGAGCTCTATATCAATGAACGCGCCTCCTTGGGCTTGCACATTGATGAGGCAGTCCGCCGTGAGATTTGGGGAATCTACAGACTGCAACACCAAATTCTCATTGATTCATGCTGAGCATGCTTTGGGTGCCTGGAGGATCTTGAGGTGGATGTCTGTCCCGGACTGTATACCTGATGGCTCTCAGGGCACTGCTGACATGTGTAGCTGGTGTGTAGATGTCATGCAGATACACGCTGGATGTGCTGCTGGCTGGGGAGGATGCCCCCTTCAGCCGCCGGCGGCACACGCTGGAAACCTGCTTCATCGTGTTCAGCTCCCTGGCCGTTGCCCTGGCCTTCCCCACAGGCGCTGAGAAGATCTTTGCCGTCACTGGTGCGCAGTCCCTGTCGCACTGTCCCTGCTTGCATCACCCATTTCATTTCTGCTGCGTAGTGCAAGACCAGTTTGTGGCTGGCTTGCTCAGCATGACAAGCTGCTTTGTTGCTTGCAGGTGCGACAGCAGTGTGCATTGTGTGCTATGTCATCCCCGTGGCGCTGCATCTGAAGATCTACTACAGCCCTGGTGAATACTCCCTGCCACAAGGGGTGGAGGAGCACGGCTTGCACACCCCTCTGTTGGAGGTAGGTCAACTCTTTCTCTTGCATCATTGGTTGTTCTGCATTCTACAGGCTGCGCAAACCCAGGAGCAGGGTATGTAATCTGCTGATTGTTGTGTTCCACACCTCTTTGACATTTCTAGTGAAATGTTTGTGGATTCATGCGCTTTGGTGATGTGTGCAGGATGGGGTGAATGGGCTTGAAGAGGAGAAGACTCTGGAGCCCAGCAGCAGTGAGGAGAGGTGTAGAGGGGAGGATGTGCCTGCAGGGACAGGAGGCCCTGGCAGCAGTGCTCAGACTGAAGTTCAGAGCAGCAGAAGGACGGGTGGCTGGCTGGAATTATTTCATGAAGTTGTGGTGCCCATCATCGTGGTTGTGTTGGGCGTTGGTTTCAGTGTGGCGGCCCTCTGGGTGTCTCTCAGCACAGCGCTTTGGCCTGCACCTAATGACTGAGCTCTAATGAATGGTGCAGCTCCTTTGACCTTACCCAGAGGTAGCAAAGGCATCTTAACTTAATTATTGAGAGTGAGCGGGGTGAAATTAAATTGTGATACAGATATTTCTGCATCAGTGATGGTTCTCTACCGATGCACGGTGAGGGCTATTGTTCTCTTATGTAGTCTTACATGAGTTTCAAATCCAGTTTAACAAAAAATCTCAGTCATGTCAGAGGCAATTTTTCTTGCCACAGCCTGTTTGCCAAGATGAGCTACAGTACTACTACTCATCTGCATCTGTATCTTCGTCCTGATGCAAAAGAAGATCTAAGCAAAATATCAATGATCAGTCATGACTTTGCTTCATAGGGCTGACAGACCAGTGCACTAGCTATGTGCTCTCACGCATCTTGATACATACAGGACAGTGTCCGTCATATGAGAAACCTTGACTTCAGGACACTTTTAGACGCTCAATATTGGGTAAGCCCTTCAAAGGTTCATAAACAGATTCAAAAACAAGGATGGGCGGGTACTGTACGCAACAGCTGGACTGATCCTGTAAGTACTCACAATTGTAGTTCAAAATAATTTCACATCGACTGTGCTACTGGTCTGATGGCCATCCATGCTTCTGCAGTAAAGAGCGTAGAGTACAGCCTAGATAGGTGTCATTCTTGGCCTCTTTGCACGCGCGGGACACTGCGCTCTCCAGCTGAGGTCCCAGCGTTTGCTTGTTCTGTAGCGCGAGCTCTACGAGCTCCAAAAAGGCATCTGGCAGCGCATCCTTCTGCATAAGCCAGCCCCAAAGCTTATGCAATGCGAGCAGTCACAGCAACATCACCGAATTTGCGCCATGCATGCAAACCCTCAAGCAGTCATGGACCTGGAGATGGGAGTATCATGCTGCTGAATTGAAAATGCTGATGAAATCCAGTCCTGTATTCTCGCAGGGCTGATCCCCTTAGCAGGATCAGTACCGCTCATGTGAGCATCAATCTTGGTGATGGGGAGGGCGTGCCTTGACGGTGGCACCCTCGTTGAGCATTTTTGCGACGGCGCTGTGGCCGTTGAGGCGAGCGAGGTCGGCCGGGGTGCGGCCCTGCAGGTCTGGCAAGCGGTCCACAATGCCATGCTCAAGCAGCAGCTTCACCACCTGGAAAGCGACAGTCATGCTGCTCAGCCAAAAATCTAAAGCCTTCATGTGACCCTTGTTGCCTGCTCCTATAGGTTGCCTGCTTTTCTTGTTGCTCTAAGCACAGAAATATGGTGAGACTCTGCTTTCACAAGAGGGTCTGCACTGATATCTAGTACATGGTCTTTTGCACAGGTGCAGATTGATGTTCATGCTAGCGCTCTTGTGGCACTGCCTTGACACAGGGGCGACTAACCTCCAGGTGGCCGTCCTGCGCGGCCAGGTGCAGGGCAGTGCACCCATCTGCATCGATAGCGTTCAATGCCGGACCCGCCCTTAGGAGCTCTTCCACCACCTGCAGTGCCAAATTCTCTTCACACAGATGCCAAACTCCAGGCATACCCCTTCGCCCGAGAGCCAGCTTCAGTATGCAGCGACCGCACATGGGCTGCCTCCGCGGCACGGTCATATGTGATCGAGTACAAGGGCACGACGAAGCTGGCTTCAAAAGGATCAGCATCCAGCACTATCCCGGCTATGTCCTGTCCCCGGGATACGGTCATCATTGCAAATAGTACCTCAGGCACATCACATGAATCGAACCATGCCGGATCCTGAACCAAGCCTAGACACTTCGTTGGTGCTTTGGCGCACCGCCGAGTGACCGCGGCTGGCGGCAAAGAGCAGCGGTGTGCGCCCGCGCGTGTCGATACAAGTGGTGATTGCCGGCTCATCCAACACCCGCTTGGTTGCACTGGCCAGTAGCAGCAGCTGCACGCAGTCGACGTAGCCCGCGGCGGCCGCAAGCGCAAGCGGGGAACGATTGCTGATGTCCAATGCATCCGGGCGCGCCCCCCTTTCCATCAGCAAGCGCGCCACGTCTGTGCGGCCCTGCGGCAGGGCACTCAAATTTTGGCTGCTGCCTTCTACTCGTCTGACTTGTACCGAGTGAGGGGAACGGAGATGGTGCCTGCCAGCCTTTCATGCATGCGGAGCTCTCTGTTGACTCCTTGCTCTTCGTCCATTGCTGAGACAGAAGACCAGCTCAGCTCTCCTGCTGTGGTGCAAAAGCATGCTGAGGTGTCCTAAGATTACATTTCTGATACCTGAAGGTGTCACCTAGTCACCTAGGTACCAACGGTTCTCAGGTGCCGAGAGGGCGTTGCCTGGTGTGAAGCGCAGTGCAGCGCGGACCAGCCAAACTTGGGGTGTGTGTCCTGCGCGCGGATGTCAGCACCATGGCTCAGCAGCAGCTCCACAAGCTCGCAGCTCCCACTCCATGCAGCCCATTGCAGAGGAGACTCCCTCCCATTATCACGCCAGGGCTTTGCTCCAGCTTCAAGCAGCAATTTTGCAACCTGTGTAACAATGTGCCTGCCCCTGATCCAAGGTGGTAACGCAGCACATTGCAGGCTCTCAGCATGAGTGATGATATCTGGGAAGGTCACGCTTGCAATGACACAAGGTTCTTTAATCCTTGCATGTCATGGATGGTTAAGGGGAGCACTGGGTAGAACGTGCCTCTATGAAGCCCCCATCGGCGGCAAGGACGAGGGGCGTCTCTTCATTCGGCCCTGGCTGATTCACAGATGCACCACTGGCCAGCAACGCTGCTACCACCGGCGCATGCCCATTCCAAGCCGCAACATGCAATGCAGTCTCATTTGACACGTTGCGCGCCAGCACATCCGCCCCATGCTGCAGCAGCAGCTTTACCACATCCTCGTGGCCCTCCCCAGCAGCAAGGATCAGCGGTGTGTTGCCATCGGCATTCACTGAGCTTGCACACACTCCCACTTCCAAACACTGCTCCACCCTCTCGAGGAGCCCAGCACCAGCTGCATCAATGAGAGCCTGCAGAGCAAGAACAGCACTTTCTTTTCATAATTTTAGGGAACCTCGCTAGCATTACAATCGCATTTGGTCAAAGGGAGGCGCTCAAAAGAGAGAACACGATGAGACGAACAACCCAGAAATAAAAATTTTCCGACCCACCCGTTTCGCCAACCCCGGACCTTCGGGGACAGTAAAATCATCAGAAACGTCCACAGCAGAACTCAAAGCTCTTGCCTTGGACTTCCTGCTGCCATGTGAGCGTGCCCTGTTGCTGCGTGAGTTGTGGGATGCATCTACTTCAGAAGGCCTGATATCGCTCTTTACACCGGGAAGATTGGTCATCGTGCACGAAGGGGGTGTTGAACGCGCAACAATGTTACTCAGATCCAACACAGGTCAAACGTCCGATCTCCGAAAAGTAGACAATCCATGCTGGAAATTGGCGCGAGGATGAACGGTGCAGGACAAGAGCACACTTCCAAATCATACTGAATATTCGAACGTCCCTGCGTTGCACACAAAGTGCGCTTATACGACTCCTCGCAAAGCCCGACTTAATCCCTTGAATACGAACAACGCAGGGGGCGAAAGATTTAGATACAATACGAAGGAGCACGAGGGCTCTATGCTATCTTGGCAGGACAGGATGGGATGAAAGGGCTTGAAGAGGAGGAACCTGGATCCCAGCAGCAGTGAGTAGTGATGTAGAGGGGCAATGTGGCCCTGCAGGGACAAGAGGTCTTGGCTGCAGTGCTGAGACTGCGCTCTTTCTCAGGTGCGCACCTCAGCTCATGCATGTGCATGCAGTACAGCAGAAGGACGGGTGGCTCGCTGGAAGGCATCCACGAAATTGTGGTGCCTATCATTGTGGTTGGGCGCTGGCTTCAGCGTGGCTGCCCAGCTGGGTACCCGGTGTGTCTCAACCAAGCTTGTTGACCCACACCATATATGGTCATAATTGATCAAGGACAAGGATTTGAATTGCTAAGGATGCAGCTCTTTTGATCTGGCCCGGAGATAGAAGCCGCAACATCACTTTGTGAGCGAGGTACTCCATTGTGAGTATGCAATTGGTTTTTTTTCCTCTTGACGGAAGCCAATACGAGTCTACATGTAAATTGCATTTACACGGCGAGACCGCCCTCTGCCCTTACGCTGGCTCTGCATTGATGTCTGCATTCCTCACTTTCCAAAAGGCTCGGTCGTATCGCGTAAGCGCGATCTCATTTGCAGCATCAGTGCTGAGAATGGGGATACTCTCAAGAGTATATAACACTCTTGACCGTGCATGACAAAATCTAAAATTTACCCAGATATAGTCAACACATACAGAACAGTGTCCGTCATGAGAAGGACTGACATCACAAGTCCTGATCAGGACACGTAAACGATACCAATAATGTGCTGTCTCCACTATCTGTTATACTTTGCTATAGATTGTTATAGTACTTCAAGGTACTGAGCAAGTACAGCAAAAATTGGACAGCTAGCCTGAAGCTGCAAAATATATGTGACACAGACTATTTCATTTCCTTGTGGTCCATTGGCCACCCATGCTTCTCCAAGAAAAAGCGTAGAGTGCAGCCCAGATAGGTGCCATTCTTGGCATCTTTGCATGCACGGGACACTGCGCTCTCCAGCTGAGGCCCCAGCACTTGCTTGTTCTTGAGCGCCACTTCTATGAGCTCCCAAAAAGAGTATGGCAGTGCATCCTTCTGCACAAGCCACGCACAGAGCTCATGTAACGCCAGACGCTCACAGCCACACCCCCCACGTGCTTGCCATGCATACACACCCTGAACCGGGAAGAGTCACGGTGCTATGCAGGGGAGCAGAGACAGTATCTGAGAGCCGGTGAGGGGAGGGCGTGCCTTGATGGTGGCACCCTCATTGAGCACTTTGGCGACAGTAGTGTGGCCGTTGAGTCGTGCGAGATCGGCCGGGGTGCGGCCTTGCAGGTCTGGCAACCCGTCCACGCTGCCATGCTCAAGCAACAGCTTCACCACCTGGAAATCACAGTGTCACGCTGCTAAGCAACCAGTCAGAAGCCTCTAAGCAAGCCTGATTGCCATGAATAGACATGGGTCCCTGATCTGAAAGGGGGTCAGTATTTAATTGCGAGCAAGCAGTCAATGATGGTGGTGGTAATTTAGCTACGGTGGTGGAGCAATCTGTGCAATGACTCGTGAATGACTGACCTCCAGGTGGCCGTCCTGCGCGGCCAGGTGCAGGGCGCTGCACCCATCTGCATCAATAGCGTTCAATGCCGGCCCCGCCTTTAGAAGCTCTTCGACAACCTGCAATGCCATTCTCTCGCTTTAACAGAATTGAATTAAGGCATGCCCAAGAGCAAGCATTATGGGATCAGGATGAGCTTATCCACAGCGCTTCTGCTGCCTCCACAAGTGATGATCACAAAGGAATGACTCATTCGTGGGGCAAAGCAGCGTACGTATCCCGCCTCTCAGGATGCGCACCGCCAAATGGCCGCGGCTGGCGGCAAAGAGCAGCGGGGTGCACCCTCTTGTGTCGATACAAGTAGTAATCGATGGCTCGTCCAAGATTCCTTTGGTAGAGCCGGCCGTAAGCAATAGGCGCACGCAGTCCGCATAGCCCGCGGCGGCGGCAAGCGCCAACGCAGAACGATGACTTGTATCCACTGCATCCGAACGTGCCCCTCTCTCCATCAGCAAACGCGCCACATCTGTGCGGCCCTGTCACACAAATCCATTTGAGTGCTGTGATCCACCGAACAGGCAGGTGCGAGGCTGGGGGCCAAATGTTTGATGCGTGGCACTTAACACATGCATCCTTCCTGTTCCTTCAATAGAAGGGTACGACTCAGATACGGCCCTGATCTCATCCTGCTGCTGCAGGGGCACTGCTGAGGATATACGCATATGTGAGGGCTTCAGGTGCCGAGAGAGCATTGCCTGGTGTGCAGCACAGTGCAGGGCCGACCAGCCAAAGCTGGGGTGTGTGTCTTGTGCGTGGATGTCAGCGCCATGGCTCAGCAGCAGCTCTACAAGCTCCCTGCTGCCACTCCATGCAGCCCACTGCAGAGGTGATTCCCCCCTCCCATTGTGACACGAGGGATTCGCTCCAGCTTCAAGCAGCATCCTGGCCACCTGGGACAAGGCGCACAAAGCTGATTATGATCAACAGTGCCACATTGCAGGCCCCACAGCACTAGGACAGCTTTCGTACGATGATGGCATGTGAACATGAAGATGCCAGACATGTTCTTTGTAGATCATAATACTGGGAGTGCATGGAACATGCCTCTATGAAGCCCCCATCGGCTGCAAGGAGGAGGGGCGTCTCTTCATCTGGCCCTGGCTGATTCACAGATGAACCACCGGCCAGCAATGCTGCTACCACCGGCGCATGCCCATTCCAAGCCGCAACATGCAATGCAGTCTCGTTTGACACGTTGCGCGCCAGCACATCCGCCCCATGCTGCAGCAGCAGCTTTACCACATCCTCGTGGCCCTCCTCAGCAGCACAGGTCAGCGGTGTGTTGCCATCGGCATCCACTGAACTTGCGCACACTCCCGCTTCCAAACACTGCTCCACCCTCTTGAGGTGCCCAGCACCGGCTGCATCAATGAGAGCCTGCAGAGCAAGCAGAACAACCTTGACTCGTAGCTCTTGATGATTCTCACTTGCATCATCATTGCGTCTGGACAGGAAGGGTAGTGCCAAGTGATGAGAACAAGATGAAAGGGTTCACCCCAGAAATGAACAGCAGCTTTGGGGACCCACCAATCTTGCCAGTCCTGCACTTTCAGGGACGGTGAAGTCATCTGAAAGGTCCAAGGCAGAACTCAAAGCTCTAGCCAGGGACTTCCTGCTGCCATGCGAACGTGCCATGCTGCTGCGTGAGTTGGGGGATGCAACAATTTCGAGGGGCTTGGTGTCGCTGCTTCCATTGGATAGGTCTGTCATGGTGCCAGAAGGGTGTTTCAAGTGCACAGCACTGTACTTCAGATCACTGTGGGCAGTGATCAAACATATGGTCTCTGAAATATCTCGGCAATCTATGTCAGGACTCGGTTGCGATGCTGTCCGATGTACAAGAGGGAGACAGTGCAATATTATACAGGATACTTCAACATACCTGCATTGCAAACTGTGTGTCGTATTACGATGTTGTCTGAAGCTAGACTCCCTACCCCTTAAAAATTAATGAGTGGGGTCAATAACTTTATATAGTACAAAAGGACGAGAGGACAGCAGCGCTAGATGATTGGAGCAAGGAACTTTCTACAGAGCTCAATATGACCGATTTACAGCAAGTTCTCGCTATTCTGGGCGGATCATGCAGAGCACCCCCTTCCAACTTTATCAGCATAAACATTATAGCGTTCGAGGAAGATTTGACATCTCTGTGCACTGCTTTAAAGACTAGCGACTATACGGGTGGGCTGCGCCTTGGAAGCTCTTGTAAAATAGGCGACAAAGGCGCAGGAGCACTGGCAGCTGCTTTGAATTTGAATCAAGCACTCGAGAGCCTGGAACTGCCAGGTAAGTGTCAGCCTTACAGCCTAAGTGTGCTTCTGGGCTGGAACCTCATGACGATTACATAAAACTGTGCAATCTCAGGAAATGCAATCACAGCCGCGGGCGCACAAGCGCTCGCTGGGGCATTGCACATAAATCGTTCTCTTCTGGATGTGGACTTAGCAGGTGATTCTTCCCCTAGTCCTCCACACTCTGTCTGCACACAAGCAAAAGATTCCCCAAACATGTCATTAACTACTCGATCCGGCGTTCTTGAATCGTTTTGTTTGCTTGTGGCCTTTGACAGACAACCCATGTGAGGTAGAGGCGCCGGAAGTGATGTCCAGGCTGACAAACGCCCTCAGGCGCAATCGCTTGGCATCTGTCGCAAGTCACAGGACTCCTGAGCCAGCTCAGCCATCCGTCAGCACTTGCACACCATCTTGGGCACAGTCAGCACAGGAGCGCTTCTACACACTTTCGTCTGTAGCACCGAGCCAGCCTTCCCACATGCTCAGAAAAAGCGTCTGCATACAGGTAGCCTGCTGTCTATGGCTGGCAGTGCTCCTGCCTGATGCTTTTGCTGCCAACTGCTGGGTGGGTCGGGCTTTTTAAAGACTGAAGGACACAAGGCTTGATGGCAAAACTGCCTCATTCTCATCTGATGGTAACAGGCTCTTCCGAAGGATTTGCAGCAGCTTATTTCTATGCCTTCCTCATTATTGTTGATGTGTGCAGGAGATGCCTGCTGAGACGCCTGCCGGCTTGGCATACAGGCTCAGAGAGCGAGGGAGCCAGCTGTCGCAGAGCATGTGCTGGGAAGTGACCGGCAGGTCCAAAACAAAAGAGAACATTGAGCCAACGGCCTACCGTAATCTCATCGATGTAGAATACAGGTCCGCATCCCCAGTCCCATTCCAGTTATTCCCAGCAAATTTGCTCCATGGCAGACATGCATGCACTGCTTTGCTTTGCAATTGGAAGGTCCTGATCACGAGGAAGGAAGTGATGAGAGAGTGGCGTCCCCTGACCTGCACCACAGCGCTGTTGAAAGGACATGCAAGTTCTTCATGTGAGCAGTGTGTTTCTGCAAGCAGGCTGCAAGCCTGTGAGGACACCCAGGCGGTGATGGCGGAAGATCTTGAGAGTTTGAGGGGGCTTGGGTCCCAGCTCAGCAGCTGGAGGAACCAGATGGAGGAAGCCAGCTCCCAAGTGGCCACAGTGCTGAACCTGGTCGAGTCAGATGCTTCAGAGTTCAGGTGCAGCTTATTTAGTCCTCTCAGAGAGTGTACAGTGCCCAATATTGAACTTGCTTTTCGCAAACCTGCAGGATGGTAATCACAGGCCAAATAATGCATGCTTATTGTGCAAAAACAGCCTGCATTGCTTTGTGTGCCTGGGTTGCTGCAAAGAATTACTGGTCCCTTTTGCAATGCAGGACGCACCTGTCTGGCTTGGAACAGGAAGTGGCATCATTGAAGCATCACCAGCCGGCCCTGTCTGCCCTGCCAGAGGGGCCGCCTGTGCTGCAACTAGACCACATCCTGGACGAGCTGGAGGAACTACGAAAGCGGCAGACACAGAGCGATAGGTCATTCCAGGCGACTGCTCGCGATCTCACGTACTGCCTGCAGAGGCTGGAAGCAGGGTTGGAGGAAGTGAAGGTATGTGCTGCTTGCTGTGTAATAACTTACCTCCTACATTGGCTAAATACAATTTACAATTTCCTGAGGCACTGCAACGAGGTGCAATTATCTGTTTCCCTGACACTGCAGGTGAGTCTGGTGTGCCAGGCAGACAGCATCGCATCGCTGCAGTTCCAGAACGAGGAGCATCATGCAGCACGCATGGATCAGAATGCACGCATGGCCTGCCTTGAAGACACGCTACAGCAGCTGCAGGCCAGTGCGCGCAGGACATGCCATGGAGACACTGGCATGAATGCAAGGGTGGATGCAGAGCGCTCCCATGCAGCGGGTGCATGGTCTCTGAGCCATGTCATCATGTACCCCATAGCAACAGCGGCCCGGTGGCTCATGAATGCGTCGACTTGAAAACGATCCCTAGAGGAGGTGGATGTAGTGCACTAGGTTCACAAGGGAGGGTGTCCTACAAGGCTTGAATACCAGTCCTATTTAGGCGAAATCTGTAAAAGCATGCGGCCTCCCAAAAGTTGCTCCTGATATTCTGCATCAGAAACGATACATTTTTTCTATTGAGTGCATCTGTCTTCCCCATTTCAACTTGGAACGGCGCTCCACGAAGGAATTAGAGATCTAGCAGCAATCTCGGGAAACAGGCATTGCAGGAGATATGCAAAGGAGCAGAACCATTGTACCTCACTTATATAGTTACTTCGCATAGCTGACTGCTTCGCATGCCTTAACAATGCTGCAGAAGGATCGCTCAAATACCTACGAACAGAAACCCACAGCTGTTACTTGATTGAGGAAGAACCCATTCGCGCCAGTGCAGCAAATTTTTAGGTGCAATCAGATTGTTAGCAGATCTGGTCGAAGAGTTTCTCACGATGCCGCTTGTGGCGGGTACTCATGGCCAGAAAGGAAAGTGGAGGGCGCCAGGAGATGATCGTCCAGCATTTCAGCAGGGTGTCCTGAGGCTGTACAATTCACTAACAAAACAAAAGGAGGTGTTCATGACCGTGGATCCTGCCGGAAAGCGTGTCACATGGTACACCTGTGGGCCCACTGTATACGATGCAGCCCATCTGGGGCACGGTGAGATGATTATATCACAGTCCTTGCTTTGTTCTTCAACAAAAGAAACCACCTGGGACAACGTGTCAGGACACCTGAAGTAAGTGATAAATGCACATGCCAATAATCGCCCGAATGCGCAGACCTGACCTCTGTCTGTTTGCAGCTCGTTACTATGTGACGATGGACATCCTGAGGAGGGTGATCGAGGATTATTTTGGATACGACGTGGATCTGGTTATGAACGTGACTGATGTCGACGACAAGATCATACGCAGAGCCCGTCTCAACCACCTCTTGGAGAAGTACCTGGCTCAGACACCTGACACAGCCAAGGTATGGCCACGTCAAGCTTGATACATGTCTGATACTCTCCATAATGCTCCATAATGCTCCACAAGGTACTCTAGATGATCTGACTGGCGACATCTGTGTAGGTCCTGCAAGATGCAGAAGCAGCGCTGTCCAAACTGGAAGCAAAGCAGAGAGCAGCGGTGAGCAGAGTGGAGGCGGAGCAGCAGAAGGAGGGGCTGGTGAGGATCCTTTCTTCTGGCATGTTTAAATGATAAAGAGAGTGACACTTTCCATGTTCTTGCTTGCATGTTAAAGAATAATCGCTCATTTCAGTCTGCCGGGAGTAGGCCGGCCAGAGGCAGAAGGATCTGAACGACAGGCTCAGCATTGAGCAGACCAAGCTCAAGAAAGTGCTGGAAAACGTGCAGACTTTGCAGCGCCTCAGAACGTCCAAGCCAGGTGCGCCAATAAGCTGCGCACTCTGTCACATGTCACATGCGAACTGGCATGCCCAAAGACACCATCTAAGATATTAGGACTTCACTGTCACAGGCACCGAGAACGGGAACGTGGAGTCCAGCGGTTCAAGCTATAGGGACCAGATCGTGAAGGCGTCTGGAGATGCGCTTGCTGAGACCTTGGATGAGCAGCACGGGGATGAGGTCACAGATCACGAAGTGTTCAGGTGCGGCACGCATTCCAATCATTCCCATCTGACACAAAGTTGATGTCATCTCTCCAATATCTTTCTTGTGTCTTTGTGCCAATGCTCCCCGGCTGCAAAATACTGCTCTATGCGCATTTCCCCAATATCCCCCGTGGCATGCACGTGTGAATGATGCTTCACAGGAATGGTGCAAAAGATTGACATGCATGCTCGGATGCTGCTGCATGCAGGAACCATGCAGCGCGCTATGAAGCAGACTTTCTGGAGGACTTGCACCTGCTCAACTGCAGACCGCCAGATGTGCTGACGCGAGTGAGCGAGTACATGGATGAGATCAGGGCCTATGTGCAGCAGATCCATGACAATGGCATGGCCTATAGCGTCAATGGCAGCGTCTACTTTGACACCCAGGCCTACAGGTGTGCCAGCCACCCTTGTCACCTGCTCTTGCACCCTTACGCATTCCTGAAAGGCAAGCTTACCAGTCTGGGAGCAACCTCAAGTCCTTGCTTTGCAACAGGCAGCATAATTCTCGTTTGACACCAGGCATTCTGCTTTGAACGTTGCACCGTCTGCACAGGTATGTTGTGTTTGATAGCCGTTCTTTTTGCAGGGAGAAGGGGCACACCTATGGCAAACTGGCGCCACAGGCCATCAACTCAGCAGCGGCGGCCGACGGTGAGGCAAACTTTGCCAGCAGCGACAAACGGAACAAGAGCGACTTTGCGTTGTGGAAGCAGGCCAAGGCCGGGGAGCCTGCCTGGGACTCGCCTGACTGCGCGCGGGATGAGCAGGGTAACCTTGGCAAGGGCAGGCCAGGTGCATTTTCTTTTCTGCAATACTATCTTTCCTGCAAGGTTTGAGAATCCTGGCAGCTGCTAGCTTGATCTTGTGGGCGATGGAGACTTCTTGTGGTGCTTGCTTGCCTGCATCCATGCACCAGATGTGTTGTCCGTGATGCTGGCCTCGAGACATTGCTTTGTGTGCAGGCTGGCACATTGAGTGCTCGGCAATGGCCAGCAGCATCTTCGGGCCAAGCATTGATCTCCACACAGGGGGAGCTGACCTGGCCTTCCCCCACCATGAGAATGAGCTGGCACAAGCTGAGGCCTTCTATCACGAGGAATATGCGAAGTGCAATTGCGAGCCGCAGTGGGTCAACTACTTCCTCCATGCAGGTTCGTTACAGCTCTATCCCATGTAAAGATGCAGAGATGAAAGCACTCCAGTCAGCTTTGATTGTGCAGATGTGAAGCATGATCAGCTGAAGTATTTCAAATGTGCATGCAGGGCACTTGAACATTGACAACCTGAAGATGAGCAAGTCCTTGAAGAATTTCATCAGCATCAGGTGAGCCCATCAACACATCAACAGGTGTCATGATCTTCTTTGCCTGGAGCCTAAGAGTCTCCAATGTGAGCAATTTGTTCTGCTCCTGTACAGGAAAGCTCTTGAGGACTTCAGCCCTCGCGTCCTGAGGATCATGTTTACCTTGGCGCCCTGGGACAAGAGCATGACCTACAAGGAGGAAAAGAGTGCACTGGAGGCGCGGCAGAAGGAGAAGACCTTTGTGAACTTCTTCCTGGAAGTGGAGGCCGTGCTGCACAAGTTTGGGCGCGAGGGCTTGGAGGGCAGACTGCCCTCCAGATGGGAGGTGCTGCCCTTATCTCAGCTGCCTGTTTGACCTCACAACTCCCATGACTTGCCAGCGTTGCCAAGTCATCTGTAGCCCCTTGCAATGTGCGCGTTGGATATGGTATAAGAGATGTATTTCAAGCTGAGTTGAACTGCTGTGCGTGCAGGCTGAGGAGAAGGAGCTGAGTAGGGCCCTCGTGGGCACCAGAGAAAAGGTGCATGCAGCGCTGCAGGACAGCATCGATGTTTGCACAGCCATGAGCGCCCTGCTGGACCTGGTCAGCACCACCAATGTCTACATCAAGGCCCGGGAGCAGCAGTATGCTGCCACTCCCAAGGGTGAGCTGCAGACTGCCTCCTGATCATCAGCATGCAGCCCCATTTTATCACACCACCCTCAGCCATGGCTCCATTGTACACATGCTGTTCCCCTGCATGTCTGGGGCAGGTTGCGTAGAGCGCATGTCTTTCATGTTGCATGCAGAGCTTGTGACCTTGGAATTTTGCATGCAGGGCCGCCGCCTCAGGCTCAGCTGGTGCACAAGGTGGCCGCCTACATCACAGAGATCCTGCGCGTGTTTGGCATCGCCGAAGAGGATCAGATCGGGCTGGGCCGGGAGCGTGGCGCGGCGGCGGCGGCCGTCGCGGGCGAGGGCGCAGAGCCGCTCCTCGGCGTCATCGCAGATTTCCGCATCGCCGTCAGAAACGCCGCCAAGCTGGCGCTGTCAAACGCAGACCAGTCCCTGGCCGGACACAAAAGCAACCTGTCCGTGTGCGACAGGTGAGCCTTCCTTTTCTTAGTGCACACTGAAATGCATGCATACATGCTTGCTGACCTGAATCGCGTTGTCAGGGGGATGACATGGAAAGCTGGAATCGGGGCGACTGCTAGTTCTTGTCTGAGATGCAAACAAGTGTCTGAACTGCATGCTTGTGAACAGGAATGATTTGAATGTCTTCTGTGTGTGGCAGGCTGCGTGACCAGACCCTGCCGCAGCTGGGTGTGCAACTGGAGGACAGGCCGGACGGCACCACCATCTGCAAGCTTATGTCAGCAGCTGAGCAGGCCGACGTGAGATACTGCGCGCTGACCTTGTCTTCTGAACGCATTGTACCAGTGTCACGGAATAGTTATTGGCTACAAGCTCGTGCTTTCCTGAGAATCTGCGCATGTGCTCTTGCATGTGACTTCAGAAATAGGTCATGCATGGCCAATCGCGTGCTGTTGGGTGTATGAGCTGCAAAATAGGAGTCTCGCAGGCTACCCCGAACGTGAGCATGTGGAGTATTGCGAGAGATGCATCATGAGTTGAATGTGCTGGCATGCAGTGGAGGGAAGCAGAATTGGCGCTGGCTGCGAAGGAGCTGAAGAAGCAGCGGGAAAAGTTGGAGAAGGATTTGAAACGCCTGCGGACAGAAATGGCCAGTGTGGAGCATCTGGAAGCACGATGGGCCAAAGTTAGCAGGCATGCATCCTCCTTTCGTTGTTCCTCCATTATATCCCCCCATGTGCAAGCTATGAGGTGCATTCTTCTGCTGTGCAGACCTATTCATGAGGTGCTTTTTTTTGCTGTGCAGACTAGAAAACCCCGGGGCTGATCAGGCAGATGCAGCGTTAGAGAAGCAGCTACAGAAGCTGCAAGTCACTTCACAGGGGACAGCTGCATCGCCAGAGAAGCAGCTTAAAGAGCTGCGCAGTGAGGCCAAGGAGGTGTGGAAGCTGCTGAAGAAGTTCAAGGTGACCCAGGCCGACCTCAGCTTCGGACAGCAAGAGCTCAACCTGGTGCAGAGCGTCATCAGCGGCAGCACCCCTGTCAACGAGAAGCTTGCCGGAGAGATTGAGGCCAAGTGGAAGGCTTTTGAGAGGTGTGCACCCATAACATGCATCTCGCAACAGGTGCCAGAAACGTGCAGTCATGCTTCAGGCAAGGACTTTGCTTGTACCATGGCCAGACATCCCGATGTGCAAAGCATGCCGAGTCCATTGCTGTGAAACCATTCAGTCTCAAGCCCAGCTTTCACATGGGCTGCATGCATGTCTTTTCCTGCACATGCCTGCCAAATGAAGCAGGTCAGCAAGTGTCTCAGTGGCTTGTGTTTGCAGCAGTGCGGGGAGTGCTGAGGCAGAAAGGGGCAGCAAGGCAGAGGCTGAGCTGGCGGATGCGCTGTACCGGGTGCTGCCGGATGCGGCCAATGCGCGGCTGGGCAGCGTGGTGCTGCCCGTGCTGGGCAGGCGGGCAGACATCCAGGGCGCCATCGCCGCGGCCACCGCAGAGCTGCAGGCGCTGCCAGAAGTCCACAAAACTCCATCCGTTGTCACATAGTTGATGAGGTTGCTGCATGCATGCAGTTGACGGTATCTGCTGTATCTCAGTCTTGCTGGGAGAGTGTCAGGCTGATGACTGTACAGAAGTTGTGTGGGTTGGTGTCAGTGCTACCATAGATGCCAGCCTGGTACTGACCTGAGGTTACGCTGTCTGCATGCATGCTTTGGAGCTCTTCTGATGCTGTTCTCCGCATGACTGCGGTGGCCTTGGGTTCAGCTCCTCTGGTGTGCAATAAGCTGCCTTATTAGGAATATCTCGTTGACTGCGTGTGAAATGCATAAACGGGACGTACGGAACAAATCGATGGTTGCAACTTCGTGCTGCACTTTGTAAGTTGGCTGCTATTGTGATCAACGATATCATGCTCAGCATCGGATGATAGGCGCAATGGGCAAGGAAGGTAATGGTGAGCAACACGAAGGATACGAGAGGTGTAGGGCCGCGATCAAAGGCGCAGGAGCAGCGGAGGAATAGAAACAGAGCAACGTGAGGGGAGCACGTCAAAATGAACGCCTCCGGACTAAATTCCTGTTGACGGGCCGTCAAAAGGCTGTTGATTTTACCATCCTAGCTAATATGCCTGTTCTATCGTCCTGTACCTGGCTTGGTCCATGCGTAGGTTTGATACTGGGCACTGTGCCATACAGCGCATATTGGCCAGGCATCATGCATGCCACAGTGGCAAGTGCCACATGCATTTGGTGCACGTGCTGGAGATCTGATGGTAATAATTTCAGGCTAGTCGGTGACAGCATGATTCCAATGCACCTAAATTTGCAGGCTCTGCTCAAGAATGACCCAGAGACTCTGTGCTGCTTTGGAAATGGGGTGAGATCTACAGGAATTCCTCTTTAAAATCCAGGCAGCCTTTGTCCCAGGGTCAGCTCCCCTGGAGTATTCCCTCAACCCTATTGTGTAGCCAGGGCGTCCTGCATGGTCGCTGGCAGAAACATACAGGATCACGAACAGCTGGCCCTCTTCAACTTTTTAACTAAGAGATTGTACTCCTTCTCATTGTCCCGGCCACAGATTTCTGCTGATGATGGAGTACGCGCAGAGGACGATAGAGTACGTGCAGCAGAAAGTGCTGCCCATTGGGTAAGCTTTCAATCGCGATACCTTGCTGCTTTACTTTGTTGTTAATTGTATTGAAAGAAGTGAGATAATTCTCCCCAATCACAAGTGGTCAGCATTGAGATAGATTGAGCAAAGTCCGTTGTGATGTGAAAACTTTCTGCGTGCAGGTATGCGTGCTTTGGGGCTGCGTTCGGTATTGCTCTCGGTCTAGGCCACGCATTGGCTGGACTCGTGCCGGAGGAGGTGCCCAAGACATTCCACAACCTGGTCAAGGTGCCAACCGTGATCGCATCAAGAATTTGAGGGCCGCCCGGCTTAGGAGCCGTGGATGAATGGTGCTATGCGATTGTTCTACGGTCATTTCATTTCATCCTGGTAGCGTTTTTTGGGGTCTGTGCAACGCAAGCGCTTTCAACCATCGAGCCCTAGAAATTCACGCCAGGGATGAACGCAAGAGGCTGTGCTATGACGGCGGCCAATAGTGCCCATTTGTCCCGCAGAGATCAAAGAGCATTGCCCTTGAGGCAAGGAAGGAGGCTGAGAGCGCCGTGGAGTCTGTGAAAGGCAGCGTGGAGAAGTTTAAGAACAACGGGCTGAAGACAGCAAAGACTGCGAAGAACGAGGGCAAGAAGAAGACCAGCGAGGCAGTCAACGAGGGCAAGAAGAAGACCAGCGATGTAGCCAACGGCATCAAAGCGAACGGACACGCTGTCCCTGCAGGTGCGGTCCGAACAGCATAATTGTGATGCTGGCTGAGTCCTGATCAGTGCTGGCAGTGTATTTGTGCGTGCACTGGTGCAGATTCTAAGGCTTGTGAGCCGTTAGTGTTAATTTGGTCGCTTGTATTTGAGCTCTTGGTGTAATGGAGAAGCCCTGTTCTGACAGACTTTTGCTGCACCTTGCAGGCTGATTGCCCCTGCACTTCCTTGCCTGGGAGCAGCATTTTCCATGACGGCACCCTTGCCTGATGAGGTGGAGTTAGCTGCAAAAGAGGCTAAGCTTCTCTGCTGGGTGGACACAGCAAATCCCAGCAGCTTGTGCGCAGTAGGCGCTCCTTTTTGAAGTGTCTGTAGGAATTTCATTCTTCCCTGCATGTGGGATTTAGAGACAAGGTGACCTGGTGACCCCATGTGTGGTTAGCGATAGGTCCTTTTCTTCAATGCATGACCTCCATCTAGATGCATGCCTCATCTTTTTTATCTTTTGCAGTGCGAGAGGCTTCGTAGTGCCTTCATGCATTTGGTGTGAGTCTGTGTCGTTTGGGAAGCAAGTGTAGGTAGGTGTACACTTATGATCTGTCGCTGGACTGGCCGTGGCTATTTATGTTACGCAGCCTCCACTGGTGTCACAAGAGTCCAGAGATTCTTGAAGGATGTCAAACCTTGATTTGGAGTCCTGATGCCGTTGTTTTAGAGCTGTCCTGAGGTACAGCTCGCTAGGAGAGCTATGTCTGCAATGTGTTTGCCTATTCTGTGTACTGAATTCAGGGTCATAAAGGGACCGTTTGTGATTGGATTTGGACTATCTTGCAAGCTCTCATGTCAGGAACTTGCAGCCTGGCATGAAGTTAAGGTACAGGCCACAAGTTCTTGGGTGTAGCTCAATTGCTTGATCGAGTCTTAAGTCATAAAAGCATGCTCCTCTTGCGTGAGGGTGGTCTCGCATTGGTGATGTCCTGACATCAAGGGTGTGAGAATTGACAGCTTCGGATATCACTTGAATTGCAGTGAGCCTCGTGTGCGTCAGTAAGAAAGGGCCTGGCATTTGTGAAATTGCAATGCAAGGGGAATCTACAAAGAGATTCGCAGGGTGAATACAGCTTGGTCATATTCTCTATTGTAATTACAAGCAGGGTTTGATGCAGAGCAGTTTGGCTTGAAAGCCTTTCAACCGAAAACCGCAAATCTCCTACATCAGCAAAAGCCATGATACATATCGCGATACACTCGATCACTATTTCAGCTGACAAGCATGACCTGAAAGAAGATAGCACAGCTGACAAAGATACACATCTGGCCTACGGTCCCGCCATGCAAGGCCCAATTGCCGTTGTAGACTCCAGGATATTTCATCAGGATATGCCGTCCCTTGAGGGACGGCGAAAACAGAAGCACCACATGATATTGACCTTCCCTATGCGCAAGTGAGTCAAAGAAAAGCTCCCAGAGAATGTCCTATCATTGCTTCACGTCTGATAGAGCAGTGGATTCTGGTGCTTCACACTGGAAAAGGCAGCAGATTCTGATGGCACACAATTACAATATAACAAGTCCTACTGCGCGCTCAAGAAGAGAATTCTGGAGCAGAGCAGTCCTCTCCTTGTGACAGCCCTGTGACCGCAGACTCACCGGCCGCCCACAGCGTGTCCATTGCCAGGACCATGGCCATGTAATCGGGGTCCAGCATTGTTGCCCTGTCTGCAGGGTTCCCACCCACTTCCCGACTCCGCCTCTCCAGCAGCTCTACTGTCTCATCCACACCCTCTGCGCCTGCATGCCACGCAAATAACCTCAGAATTTGTTGAGGCTCAAACCTCACGCAATTTCCAATTTCGAGGTGCAGGATCTGCCTGTGTCCACTCTGCACATCAAATAGCAGCCTTTTCATGTAATCCAAGGCACATGACAGTTCTCAGCACGATTGCTCCCAAAGGATCACAGTACAGTACATTCACAAGATATGCGTAGGCTTTGCTGGTTGCCATTGCTGCAGCTAGAGAGGCTTTGACACAGAGCCAATCATGGTATCAGTGGGGCGCACCTGTGTCGGTGCGCGCTTCTTCGGCAGTGGGGGGCATGCCGGAGGAGCGCGCGGCGGCCTCGCTCATGCACTGCCGCGCGGCCACCACCGCTTCGGCCGCTGCTACTGGGTCCGGCGCCACAGACGTCCGCCTGATCAAGCACGTCCCACATGCTTTATTATACCACTTGTAGGCAGTTACAACACCACGAAGAGCACATGCCAGTCTTTCAGACGTGCCCTGCCAAAAAGGTCTTTAACGGCAACTATTAAGGCATGTGGCAGCATGAGATCAGGTAAGCTGTCACGATAATGATCTACCCATGTGCCTTCCTGACATTGGAATACGATGTAGAGGTGGAAAGCAGCTGAGGTGTAGCAGCGCACCTGGAGAGGCTGCCCTCGAAGCCGTCTGTGAGCGCCTGCTCGGCGGCGGTGATCATCTCGTCTGCCACGAGGCCGGTCAGGATGGCGTTGTTCAGAACCTTGCGCATGCGCTCCGCCGGCCACTTCACGGGCTCCACCTGCCCACGACACAGACAGCTCCGCATGTCAGGTCCTCTGCCCGACCCTGCGGACCCCTATGCTGACTGGAAGCAGCAATAAAAATCTTCCCACGGTCAAAGACAGGTTCTGCTGCAGCACAAAGAAAAGGCCAGATGCATCTCGAGAGCATAGCTCGGCCCACGCTGGAACCCAGACCCAAATGCACATGCTCTCTTAGGGAAGGCCCGGGCACCCTCAAGGCATGCATGCGCATGCATGCATGTTGGGCTCTCCTTCCCGTGCATCAAGGGCAATATCAGGCGCGGCTTCTTTCATTGCCATCATTCCTCGTACATGAAATGAGTGGGTAGAGGGGCAGCACCTTGAGGAAGGTGATGATGTCCTCAAAGTCATCCATTTCCAGGAGGTCGGCCTCGCACTCGGACACGATGGCCAGCGCGATGCGCAGCAGCACGTGCGACCGCTGCTCCTGCAGCATCACGTCGATCACGCGGCACGCAAACTTGGCCGGGAAGGGGCACGAGAAGCAGGTCAGGAACCACTGCGACGCGTACAGCACCGGCAGTGCCATGTACTCCTGCGCGCATCAGCCCATGAGATCACCAAATGCCAGCCATGAGCCAGTGGAAGGCCGGGGTTCTCACATGCGCGCCACTGAACCACTTCATACAGCAGTACAGCACCACAAGAGCAGACTGAATCCATACAAGATTTTCAATGGCACATATAGTATCCGACACATCTAGAATATGCATTCCTCTGCAATGTGACGTCAATATCTGGCATGCTGCAAGCGATGAGCGATGGTCATTTAGTGTACCAGCGCAGATCCTCAATTATGTTGGAGGGTGTGACAGGGCGCACCTCGAGGTGAGCCTTGAGGCGGGGCATGAGTCGGGCCATGAGCCACTCGAAGGTGCGCAGCAGCTGCTTGAGGCCCTCCAGCCCCGGCAGGAAGAGGGATCGCAGGTCGCAGCCGCCGGGGCCCATCAGCCGCCCCAGCACCAGGAAGGCCGGCTCCTCCGGCAGGTACATCAGCACCACACCCGCCACAAACGCCATCCCCTGGCAGTACGACACCTGCAGCACAGCACATGGTCCCATCAGCAGCGGCGGCCTACTCCTTGTTGCAGTTGCTCAGAAGGGCAGGGAGCTTGCGGCTACCTATGACAGCCATAGACAGCAGAGCACATGTCCCATTAGCACCCGCTGCCAGCCTCCCTCCCAACATGTGCCAGCCACTTCACGGGGCATTTCTCAATATGCAATGCTCATACGGCATCCCCTGGTGATACATCATCTGCACACTTCTCTTTCAGAGTCCGCTCACATCATCACGGCGTCAGTTCTTGAGAATGAAACATGGTACGGCACAAGTCTTTGTGTGAACTGCAGTGACATGTTGCCACCTAAAGAGCTCCAAAATGCAGTGGAAGCTCTAGGAATGCACCACCCCCACCTCCCTTGGAGCTGTTACGGTGGCAACACGCAAGCGATGCATATGAGCATTGTTTCATATTAGTTTCATGAGCAGCCGAGATGGAGAAGGCACATGCCTCGAGGTCGTGCAGGGAGTAGGCCTTGAGGACGCGGAAGAGCGCCTGCTGCCCCTGCGCGAAGCCAAACTGGGGGTGCTCTGGGAAGGTGCGGTGGATGTCGCGCGTGATGACCTCGTCCACCTCCTCCTGCCCTATGCTGATCTGCAGCAGGGTGTTGTACCGCCCGTCCTCCGCGTACTCCGTGCTTATCGGCCACGCCACGTTCCACACCGCCGCCATTATCCCTGCCGTGTTGCACACTCTCACTAAAACATTCGTACCTTTGCCCGAGTCAGGCTTCCCTTCAGCACATCCCTGCAATGCATGCTGTCATAGGGTGCCCTACCTAGAGGTCGTCTGAGTACTGAAGGCCAGAGGATTACATCATGATGGTTGCTTATCCTTTCCATCACCCCAAAAGTTGCCTGAATCTGGGGGACCGGCTCATGCGCGCAACGCTGCATGTTTTGTGGGAAGTGCAGTGCTTGCAGTGCAGCCATTGGTAGCGGATCAGCTGCCATGCATGAATTGTTTGGGAGACAAGACCACAGTTTGGCCGCTGAAGCAGTATGAACAGGAGGTTGCGAACAGGGCATGCATGGATCTCGGATCAAAGGTGAGGGTGTGGGGTGGAGCGCTTACTGGAGCGGAGGGTGTCGGGGGGCTGGGATTCGGAGGAGAGCGTGCGTTGCAGGGCGACCTGCGCGGGCGAGCGCAGACGGCTCTCGTGCCAGTCGTACAGGCGGCTTGCGCCCACCACCATCTCCCACTGCTCCAGCTGCGCTTCTGCACCTTCGCCGTCCTGCCGCAGCACAGCACCATGCATAAAACTCCCCTGGCCGACGTTGATATTATCAGGGCGCCAATCCCTTGGTCAGTAACCATTACCATATCCTAGTCTAGCAATATGCACGATGACACTTATAGGAGCGGCATCAAAATCCTGAAGAACGATTGTCCCCTCGAGGCAGGCGATTAGCAACGAGGGGAGGGCTGCGAGAGCCACAGACCTGGCTGGAGGTGGCTGTCATGTGGCCGCGGTCTGAGTGCTGAGACAGCGCTCTGTCAGGCGTGGTCCGAGCGACTGGCAGGTGTCCAATGTCACCATGTGTCGGCGTGCAAAGCTCTGCATGACCCTGCCCATCTGCACTGCCTGCCTCAGATGTCCTGTCCACCCTTATCTGCTTCCCGGAGAACCCAGGCTCTGCAGCCGCCGCGCTGCCGTTTGAGGCAGACTCAGCTCCTGCACCCCTGAGCGGGTCCTCGACATAGTCAGCATGCCTCCCCGCTTCCGAGCTGCCGGCATCCGAGGACGTGGCCGCTTGGCTGGGGTGCGATGCTGCACGCACACTGCTGTCGTGCTCCTGCCTAGAAGGACTGCTCTTCTTGTCGGCTCCTGTGTCCCTGCTGCTCCCAGCAGCTTGCCCTGCAACGGGTTCGCTGTCTCCTCCTGCGCTCGTTCTTGCGCCAGCGTCCGGCTCCGCAGCATCTCCGTCCCTCTCAGGCATGGGCTCTAGCCGCAGCCCTGCCGCAGATGCAGCACCGTCCTCAACATCGCCGAGCACCGCCTCGCTGCCGCGCTCAGTCGCGATCGATGCAGCATCCACCGAGCCGGCCTCGGATGCGGCAGCTACCGAGCGGCCGCCCCTTCGGTGAGGAGGCCTGTCCTCTGCTGCGCTCATACCCGCCGGGGGGTTATGCCCAGGCCCGCTCGCCGTGCTGGCCACGTCGGGCACGGCAGATGAGTCATCCTCGCCGGACCTGGAGGTTCGGTGGCTGAGCGTGGCGGAGCCGACGCGCGCTGCGCTGCCGGCCGGGGTGACGGCCCGCGGGCTGACCTCCCCGCCTCCGCTGGTGAAGGATGTGCTTCGCATTGAGCGCTGGCTGCCGTGCCCACCCCTGTCCTCCTCCAGTGCCTGCCAAAATAAAGCTGCATCTCAGGTTCTTCAATTGGCTTGGTTCATTCTTACAGAATAGAGGACGGACAGGACTGCACTTGCTGTAAGAGAATGTGCAGGTAGGGGTCATTCTGTAGTATTTCATGAAAATAAAACCACCTTTTCCTCAATGAGGTTGCCGCACAGGCTGGGGTGTTCCAGCAACGCCATCCACATCCGGGAGCGCAGCTCTTGGGGTGCGTCCTCACAGAGGAGATGGCCCACCTGTGCAAAACATCAGAAACGTTTTCTTATGGCGTATCTTGATGCGCCTTGAGACCTGTTTCTGGCACATATGTACACCGCGCTGCCATGTAAAGGTCATAGTAGATCCAACCTGCACATCAACAGGGGAGTCTCGCTCGGCTTGCAGGGAGGCTTGAAGGCGCTGTTCTTCCATGCGAGCCTGTAGGCGCGCCAGGATGGCCTGTATCTGCCTGGGCCCCTCTGCCAGTCCTCTTCCCACTCGACCAAGCTGATCCGCCCCAGTCTGCACACCTGCATGCGCCCAATTCCATTATGCGCCTCTATATTAGTAATTACTTACTCCTGCCGTCAACATCAAGAACATCCCGAAGGTGGTGACCCTTGAGGTGTATCCCGCTCGGATGAGTGTTCTTAGAGGAGACCGACGAAAACTTTGAAAGTTTTCTGCCATGTCCAATCATTGACTCACTCCAATGCGAACTGTTGTGCGAGCTGTGTCTCACCATGCTGGATATTCTTGATCCGCTTCCCAGCCCTTCGTGCGACCAAGTCTGACGCCTTTCTGCACAGGGCCAAAGACAGTTGAGATATATTCTAAGCCTCAGACTCAAGAATTGCGTCCTTGATGAGCACAGGTGCGCAAAGAAGAGGAGTCCTGGGGAACTCACTTTCTGAGTTCCTTGTCTGACAAGAGTTCAGTCGCCGATGCTGCCCTGCGAGCAAAGGCCTCGCCGATGTCTTGCACTTTTTGGAACATGACTGGAACTGCTCGACCGTGAAAGTCGCTCAGAAAGTCAGGATGGCATGGTGTTATCAGACGTTTCAGGTTCGCTCTCAATGCTTCACAACTACCTTGATATCACATTCTTTACCCAAATTGGTGTGCAATGCGAATGACGGAGCTCGTTCTGTGATACTCCATACGATCGCATATTGCAGAATTCACTTGCAAGGTGCCCCCCTTCTCAAAGCGGGGGATCCGAATCTGCTTTGTGCAAGCACTGCTTGGAAGTTGACCAAATGGAAACTTCTTCAGATCACCGTTCTCCCTGAAAGAAGGGAAATAGAAAGCTTACACCTTTTCTTTCCACCTCTCACCAAAAAAAACTCCGCGCTAAATCGAGATAACAGCACTCCGAAGATCTGACACCTTATAGTCTGGAGGATCACTTACAAGCCACTTAGCTGAAATTTGACATCTTGGACGTCCTACACAGTCCACATGCCCTTTAAGCGTTTCGAAAGTAGGTGTTCTGGAGGGATTGCAGGGGCATTTGAGATGAGCTTGATACTCTGATACTGCACCATTATTAGACGAGACCTAGCAAATGCCACACGGGAGGAACGGTGCACCTGATAGTGCCAGCGTTCCAGGAAAAATGCCAGCAAATCAAGTTGCTGCTGCTGGTGGCGGCAAGCCTCCTCCTTTCTGGGCAAATTGGGGACAGCAGTGGAACAACACCAGCCAGAACATGAGGAAAAATGCATCCACATGGGTGCGAGACATGGAGGGCAAGGCGAGGACAGTGAAGATGCCAAAGATGGAGATGCCAGGTGAGGGGAATATGCTGTTCCAGTCACAAACTTCTGTAGGAGCACGGGGCCTGTTGCTCTCTGACATTATTCTCACTACGTAACTTCATGTGCAGTGCATGTGGATGTGGACTTCCTCAACCCCTTCATAACATCCGTGAAGAGGACAGCGTGGGACACCTGGCGGAGATTGCCACCTCAGGCACAGCTTGCGCTCCCCTTCGTGGCAACGGGCGCCACCACAGCTCTCATAGTGGGAAAAATACAGGGAGGCAGAATCCGGAAACAGGTGCAGCCCTGCAGCTTTCCTCTTATTTCTGCAGCTTCGTACAACCCCTTTGAAAGTCAACAAAGAGATGTGGATATGTGACTGGTCACCTTGTTTTCTAGTCACCTTATTTTCTAGTCAATTACGCATGCCGCTTGCAGGAAGCTTTGTTTGGCGCTTTAAAGTTAATCTGCTGTGCAGAGAGAGCGGATTGGGGAGTTGGAGGCGCGCATAGATTCCCTGCTGAATGAGCGGGACACCCTGAAGGGCAGAATACAGCAGCTGAAGGTGTGGGCGTTGGCTGAGCATCCTGTGAACTACCCAGGCTAGGAAGAATGAGTGTGCATACTCTCTCTGAGAATGAGAGAGAATAAGAGACAACGAGAGAATGAGTGAGAGAATGAAAGAGAATGAGAGAGACTGAGAGAGAATCAGATAGAGAATGAGAGAGAGAATGAGAATCAGAAAATGAGAATGAGCAGGATGAGAATGAGTGCAGAGAGAGATTGAGTGAGAGAGAAAAGAACTTACATGCACTTTCTCGTAGTCACAAGCGAGATTGTAATTGTACCATCTGCTGGTGCAGGCCAAGGCATTGGCGCCAAACAGTGCATCTGAGATGCGCATGGCTCATGCGGTGGCGGAGGCGACAGCGGCCGCGGCTGCTGCTGCATCTGCGGCGGCCTCAGCAGCGTCTGCCTGCCAGGTGACAGTTTACCGGCCGCCACCGCCGCGGCCGCGCCCCCAGCCGCAAGGGGCACCCATTAAGCAGCAGCCCTCATAGAATATACATGGATGACATGTACAATATTGGTAATGACTGTTTGGTGCATCATCACATGCTGATGACTGCCCTGCGGAAGGTTTGATGGGAGAGGGAACTTGAGATGATTGCGATAGCAATACAAGAACGTTGGGAACAAGACAGGAATGCTTGAGAGCAGGGAGAGGTACATGGGGTAGGAAAACACATTTCCAAACATTCTTGCTGGTTGATACAACTCTTGCCCATTTTTTTACATCATGGGCTTCTGGAAGTAGGCGTCTAGAGCCTCGCTTTCACTACCTTTAAAGTTAAATTTTTGAACAGATTACAAAACAATATTGATAGCAATCTCAACTGCTGCAATCAAGTGTGCAGCATGAAAGTGTTCCATGGATGTTGTGGTGTCAACTGTAACCACAGACGCTCAAAACACTGAAGACACAAAACAAACCTCAACAGACTAGAGTGTAGTCAACTTTTGAGAGTCTCCACAAACCGAAGGAAACAATAGTTTTAGTTGTGACAGGCCCAAATACTGCTGTTGTCATATAAAACATGTCAAGCGCAACGTTGTCAACCAAACAGATAAACTCAGCCAAATCAAGAGGATTTTAGGTGTCATTCATCAAAATCTTGCAGGCTACTCTCATTGAGGCTCTCTGAGAGCTCTGCAAGCGCATGCGATGCCTGTCTTCTTGGCTTGCGACCTGGAGCTGCTGCTGCAGTCCCTTGTTCTGATGCTGTCTCCTCTTGCTGCTGTATGACAGCGTCCTCAAGCATGCTACCAGCCCTGCACAGCAAGTAAATGTCAGCATAAAATATATGCATGCAACACAAGGTGTATCTGCATGCATGAAAGCTGCAGGCTCACCTGTGTATCTCAGCCTCAGCCGCATCTAACAGAGCACACAGGCTTTTCTGCACCTCCTGATTCCTCATCCTCCCGTTGCTACCAGCTGCCTGAGTCTCTGCTCCACCGCTGTTCTCTGAAAACACAGCAGAAACACACTTCTTATTCCCGCACAAGCTGCAGCATAATTCTGGCTCAAAGCAGCATGTCATGCACGCATCATTGCAACCAGGTAAGCTGCTGCATGCACTGTGACAAATTTGCCAGGCGTGCTAGCACACCTGGGAGCAATATTGCTTCGCAGCATGACAACACGGCCGCCACTTCCTGGCCAAGCTCAGCCATGGTGCAGCCTCTCTCCTCGCCCAGCAGTTCCCGCACTTCACTGGCGCTCAGATCCACCAGAGCTGCAATGGTGTCGGCATTGGCCGACTGCCACTGCACACCCTGCTCACAAGAAAACTCCTGACTTGCCTTCCCGGTACATGGCATGCTACCCCTCTTTACAGATAGTGGATTGTTGTATGCTACATGCATGCTCTGACTCACACATCTCTCATGCTTGCTGTCAGGGCATAAGGAGATGGCTTGAACGCCGCAGGCAGATATCCAGTAGATTTATCAGTGTTGCTCGATCAAGGCAGAGACCCTCACCTGTCCGCCATTGGAGGAAAGGCGCTCAGCAGCGTCTGACATGGCTTTGGAGCAGAGCTGTGACAGGTCTAGGGCGCGTTCCAGGGATCGTAGCAAGCCAAGGCCGCACGCCGTCAGAGCAGCCTGCCGCTTGGCTGCTTGGTCTTCACCCGCAGGGTCAGCCCCCATGCCGGCAGCCGCAGCCTCCTGTTGGGCCTGCATGAGAGCAATCCACTTGCTGCCACACTCCCTCAGAATACACTTATTATATCCATGATCAAAACGTATCACCAGCTGTGTTTCTCATCAGCTCATCCACTGCTCTGCACAAAACAATGGTAGAGGATGCACCGCATGGGCTGAATTGCCAGATACAATGCACAGACTGCTCCGCTCAACATGGATCCAACAGCTTCGATCCTGACTAACGTACCTGCTCCAAATCGGCTTGGGCGCTCTGCAGCCGCGCCAGCTCAGCATCCTTTCGTGCCAGCTCAGTGCGCAGCTGCCCCAGCTCATTGCGCAATCGCGTCAGCTCGGAGCCGTCATCTGCCACGTCAGCCTCGGCCGCGCGCGCGGCCGCACCATGCATGAGGTGTTCCATCCGGTCCCTCAGCTCCCGCAGCATTTCGTCCTGCGCTCGTGGCTACCACCACTCAGGGACTGCTGACCAGGGTGGGGTTCACAGCATCCGTCGATGCTCTATGAAGTGCAAATTGCTTCATTGATTTGCGTTGAGAAATTTTCATTGCAAAGTGTGAGATACAATTGATGGACAGCAGCTTTGTGTATGCAGACCCTCGAGTTTTGTGACTCCTCTGAAGGACTGTTTTGATTTTGACAGGCGTGACTCTGTCCTTGCTTGCGTGTACACCGATTGGCGAATGTGTTTCTGCAAATCTTGGCGGTACAAAACCATACAAAGCTATTTCTGTCAAGCGAATGGGGCGCAAGAGGACTACTCTGTGTACCTTGCGAGCGCATGCGGCCTGGGCGGAGCGGGCCTTGGTCTCTATGCCCTGCAGGTTCTGCGCACTGTTCTGGGCCTGCGCTTTGACCAGCTGCTCCGACAGCTCGTCAACCTGCGCGCATCCCTCTTCAGCTTCTGACCAACGCCTAGAGGAGTTTCGCTTGCTTGTCAGCATTGTCACTTGTGAATATACAAGTAAGCACCCTCACCAGTGTGCATGACACCATCTTGGCACAGGCACAGACCAGATGGCCTCATCTGTCCATCCGAGTAAAATTTGGAAGTACTTTGGGGGGAAGACTGCATGCTTTACAGGCTTTTCACTTGTGAGAATAGGCCGCACCCGCTTGCGCAGGTCGGTCACGAGCTGCTTCTTGCGCAGCAGCGCGGCCTTGACTTCCCGCAGCTTTGCCTCGGCCGCCTCTCGCGCAGCGGTCTCTGTGGCCAGCGCTGCAGCGATTCCCAGAGGAGCCCCTGATGCAGCGCCCTGCAGGGACTGCAGCTCGCGCAGCCGCCTCGTGCTCTCAGACCGCGCCGCCTTGAGCGCTTCTTGCGCGTTTGCCAGCTCCCCCTGACATATATGGACAGCCGCTCAATGTCAGCTCATCTAGGCTATCTGTCTAGAGGCACAGCAAACCCCAATACGGTACTGTCTACATTGCAAGGCCGTCATGTGTATGCTTCATTGAGCTCTCAGTGATAGTTCAGCAAGCAGATATTCTTTTCCAATGCAGATACTGCAAGGGCACACACTTGGAGCCGAAGGAAGTTGGCTGCGGGCTGCTGCCGCCGTTCGGCCGTCGCAGCAGCTAGGCGGTCCTGCACGGAGCGCAGCTCTTGCTGGCACGCCTGCAGCTTCTCGCGCAGCTTTTCCGCGGTTTCCCTTGCCTCAGCGGCCGCCGCCTCGGCCGCCTGCCGCTGCAGCCGCTCCAGATCCGCCTCCCGCTCGGCCGCCGCCACCGCCTCCCGCTGCACTGCGTCCGCCACCTCCGCTGCTGCGCCACATGCCTGCTGCAACCCCTCCGACGGCCTAGTGTCATTTGCAGGAGCAGTGGCACGCCTCGTGCTGGATGAGGACGCCTGCGGCCTGGAGCCGCCATGTGTCGGCCGGCCGGCGTCCGCGGCCGCCGCGGCCTTCCAGGGCCGGCCGGCAGCGGGCGGCTGGGACAGCGCAACGCGGAGCCGCGCCTCAAGGCCGGCGACCTCGCCCGCCTTGACGGCCTGGTACGCCCGAAACTGCTGCCGCAGGCACTCGAGCTCGCGGGCGGCTCGCGCGCAATCGGCGCGCGCCGCCAGGACGCTCACTTGCTCGCGGGCCTGCGCGTCCTGAAGCTGCGCGGCGGCCGCCGCGCGGCTGCGGTCCTCGGCAGCGGCCGCCGCGGAGGCCGCCGCAGCGGCCGCCTCCTGCCGCAGTGCCGCACGCTCGGCCTCCATGCGCGCCGCCATGTCGGCGAGGGCCCCCCGGTGCTGCTGCGCACCCCGCTGCCGCTCCTCCTCGGCCGCCCGCCGTGCCTCTTCCAGCCGCCGGCTCTGCGCCTGCGCCTCGGCACGCATGGCGTCTGCGCGTGTGTGCTCCCTCCCGGCCTCCTCCACCGCAGCTTCCCTCTCTGCGATGGCTGCACGAAGATCCTCGCGCAGTTGCTGCACGGCTTCCCTGTAGCGGCGTGCCCTGACGAAGCCCTCCCAGCGCAGCGCGCCCCTGTCCTCCTCGCCGGACTCCGCCAAGCTTGTCGCCTGCCTTTCCAGCAGCCGGCAGCGGTCGTTTGCTGCCTTCAGAGCCTTGTGCAGACTGCGCACGTCCTCCACAAGCCTGTCAGACGGCTGCAGGCCGTCTACTGAGTCCAGCGCAGCTGTCATCGCGGCCTTCACCTCACTCTGCTGCGTGTCTGCTGCAGCCAATTTGGACTCAAGCCTGCATGCAAGCAGGCGCACAAGCCTCAGGCAAAGGCAGATATTGAAACTCTCAACACAGGATCATGGACTGTCCCAATTACAATGAGAGTCACACACAGATGATTCTTATAGGACATGCTTGTCGCGTCTCCAGAGGTCACGGATATTATTGTTGCAGGGAACTCACAGGGCCAGGCGCTGCTGCGCGTCGGACAGGCGCAGAGTCGCGTCGTGCTCCTGCAGCTCTGCATCAGCGCCACGCCGGCGTAGCTCGGTCTGCGCGCGATCCAGCTCCTCCCGGAGGCTCTGAACTTCTTTGCGCCGGCCGCCCGAGCGCTCTTCGGCGGCCTCCAAAGATGCGCGCACAGATGCCAGCTGCTCCTGCGCACTGACGAGCTCCGCCTTGAGCCGGCCCTCGACATCGCCGGCGGCTCGCAGGCCCTCAATGGTGCTCCGCAGCGACTCGACAATACGCGCTCGGCCGGCCTTCTCCTGCGCCAGGCATGCCTGCGAAGACGCGCCCCCCTTTCAGCCCTCTTGCCTTGCTTGGTGACCTTCCAGTCCAGCAAGATGCAATGAGTATCTATGGTTTGGTCCTTTCTATACAAGCATGCAGCTACAGAATATCTTCCAGGAGATGTCAGCAAATGCATAGGGAGTGTTGAAAAACGCAATGTAAGGAAATGCAAGGCCATTGCTGTTGTGTGGGTCTATGGAGGAGAGGCTGAGAATGGCACCTTGAGGGACTGGATCTCCTCCTGCAGGGCTCTCTGTGCGGCGGAGGCGCCGCCGCGCACGGTGTGCAGCTGCTTCTGCGCGGCCTCTAGACGCGCTTCGGCCTCGGCTGCTCGCGCTGCGGCTGCCCGCGCTTCGGCCTGAGGCCCCCGGGCCTGCGACGATACCTCCACCTGAATATCTATACGGTATGTATTACATCAATTACATTCCTTACAGCTCAAGGAACAGTGCTGATGGTGTAGGAGATACCTGAACAGAGAGGGAGCGGCCCGCCTCCGCCGGCCGGTCTCCCCTGCTGGGGGCAGCTGCGGCCGCCTGCTGCAGAGCGGCTGACTCGGCTGCGGCCAGCCGCTCGGAGACTGCCGCCTCGCGCGCGGCCGCCGCGGCCGCGGCGACGGCCATTTCGCGTTTCAGCTCCTGGCAGCGCATTTTCCACTTCTGCGCCTTCGCCTTCAGCTCTGCCACCGCCGCTGCCGCCGCAGCAGCGGCCGCGCTAGTACTCTCCTCCCTGGACTTTGGATCCTGCCCTGCTGCTCTCGAGTCCAGCACCGCTGCGCTGTCCTTGGCCGGTGCCTCAGCTTGGCTGCCGGCACTTGCTGGCTTGGCATGGAGCTGGGGAAGGCAGGCTAACAGCACATGCAGCGTGGATCGCATGGCTCCTGCCTCAAGCGTGACCTTCCCCACAGCCTGCTGAACTGCTAAACCCAGCGCCCCTGCCGAGTCCTCCTCCGCATATGCCTCATCGCAGCTCTGCAGCACACCGCTCAGCGGCTGCTGTGATGCCTCTAGGACGTCCAGATGGTGAGCCAGCATGGTGCACAACCCGCTGAGGGACTCCATCTCCACAACAATTGCGGGTGCTACAGCAGGGGCTGTGCTGTGTTGAGGGTCGGCAACAGTTGATGCAGGCAGGGCGAGTGGCGTGGCCGCTGCCTCGGCTGAGACTGTGTCGCCCGGCGTTCGGGACGAGCCCAGAGACGCCCGTAGTGTCCGCAATCGCTCCTGCAACACAGTTGCTTGAACATCTCAGCATGGGCTCTAATGCAAACCTTCTCCTGTGGTATCCACAAGTCTGCAGGTGCTTCAAGAAGTACAGCATCCACCAAATCGGGCGGTTTCAGTCTTCATAGCATAGTGTGGAAGGAGCTGGATCGGTGCTTACCAGGGCAACGTCACGCTCGCTCTTGATCTGCGCGAGTTCCTTGGACATGGCGGCCACTTTGACAGAGAGGTCCCGGACAACTGCGCGCTGGCTGCACTCCAGCGGCTGCGCGGCAGCTCTCGCCCGCTCCTCGGCGGCTGCCTTTGCCGCCGACTCCAGCCTCTTCACGGCTGCCTTCTTCTCCTGCCATTGCAACCACATAGTCAGATGCCCTCCCACAAATTTATCGTGATGCCTTCCACAAATTTACCGCTCAAAGCAAAGGGATTCAACCGTTATGCACCATAATCAATGTTCTGCAAGATTGGTGTTTGTGCATGCCTGAAAGAGAGCCACAAGCTGGTCGACCAGTTCACTGATGGACAGCTGCCCCTCCGCAGGAGGGCTGTCTTCGGTAAGCCTTGATTGAACGTTCAGCACAGAGGCTGCAGCCACACTGGCCGCCGCACATTCCCTCTGCAGCTCGCGCAGCTGCCTCGACAGCTCCGTAATGTCCTGCGTGCCAACACCACCCCCACATAATTCTCCCACAAACGCAATACACTTGGCTCCATGAATCCTCAATTATGCCATTGGACCGCATTGCTGCAGTCCAATGTTACTCATTTCAGAAATTCCCAACAGCCAATGAAAGCATCCTCATTGATTGAACCGTGTGAAAATTGTCAGATCATTTGGTTAGTTTTTACTGAGACTGCGTGTGCTGCCAACCTGCTCGCAGGCGGCGACGGCCGGGGAGGGGCGGTGCAACTGCGCCTGTTGCGCGGCCACGAGCTGAGTCAGGCTGCCTTGCAGGTGCGCGATCTCCGCGTTCCGCCGCGCCAACTCCAGCCGCGCGTCCGCCAGCGCCTCAGCCGCTTCCCGCTGCGGACTGCCGCCGTCGTTGCTCTCACGCAGCACCAGCGCTGTACTCTGGCTGCTGCGCTCCCTAGGTGAGTCAGGCCCCTGGGCTGCAGGGCCTCTGGCAGGATCGGCTTCCCTGTGTATGCTTGCCTCTGGGGCCGGCAATGCCAGAAGGGGGGTCTCAGCCAGGCTGCCTGAGATCCCTGCTGGGAGCCTCCCACTGTCAACGGCTGAAGAGGCATTCCCCGCATCATGGGTGCACTGCTCAGCGACCTGTCCTGGGCCGCTGACATCTGGCTCCCCAGAGGCTGTCGCTGCAAGGGCCTCTGCTGTGGGGGCAGAGATCGTGGGTTCCCCCGCTGTAGCTGTCTCTGATTCAAAGCCGCTGGCAGTGAGAAGGTGCGCTTCAGTCTGAGTGGCTGCCTGGGGCTTGTCTGCGACGAAAGTGCAAGCGAGGCCTCGTCTGGCATCAGCCGCTTCAGCCTCGGCAGCGGCCACGGCGGACTTCAAATCTATTATGCGCTGGTCGCGCTGTGAGAGGCGCTCGCGCAGCATCTCCTCTGCTCTGGCCGCCACCTGCATGGCAAAGCATGACATGCCAGAATTTTCTTGTCGTGCTTGCCACACTGTTAGTTTACTAACTGTCTGATGCATGGTGTAGCTCTTCTTTCTAGTCACATCTAGTGCACGATGCAGCACAGCGTCTACAATGTGTTCCTATAGGTGCCATCGGCGGATACATGGTAAAACAAGGTAAAATAAGGCGCACTCACCCGGAGCTTGCGCTGCATGTTTGCTTCGGACATGCGCGCGTGCACAAGCTCCTTGGAAAGGGACGCCAACGACACGTCCTCCGCGCTTGCGCGCCGACCATCTGTGCCGGCCCGAGAGTCCCAGGCACCATCAGCTGACCAGCGCACTTGCCCTGCTGGCAATTGTCACCATAAGGACACTGTTAGAGATGCCAGCTTGTAGATAGCCTCAGCGCTGCTCTACAATGCCCACAAGTGGAATTGAAGCAATGAAGCCTAATATCCAGCCAAAAGTCACTTAACCACCTGTGACAAGCGCCTCAATAAAAGCTGCCAATCATCACCATGTACTTGGCAGCTTGCATGACATCACCAAGCTGTGGTGTATTCGACAGCTTATGGTCGATTCAAGAACATTTTTGTAATCTCAACATTCAAGAGATTAGATCAAGAACAGTATTGTAATCTCTGTACTGGTCACAACGAACGCACAAGCCAGAAACGTGCAGCATGCAGACCTGCTTGCCGCACAGGGCCGGTCTGCTCGGCGGTCACGCGCTCGATGCGTTCCAGCGTGGCATGCAGGCCCTCCACAGCAGCGCCGCGGGTCTCAGCGTCCGCCCGGAGCTCTGCCACCTCAGCGCTCAGCACGTCCACCTCAGCCGCCAGCTGTTCCGCCTGCTGCTGCGCGCGCGTTGCCTTCGCCCCGGCTGCCTGCGCGGCAGCTTCCTTCTCCTGTGCCCGCTCCAGTGCCTGCAGCGCAGCTGCACTTGTCATGCCTGTTCTGCCCACCTCCAGCACTTGTACACCACCACTGGTGGACTCTTTAATGTTGCATTGAATAAATCTGTCCAGCTTTATTGAAAAGAATGTGTATCTAACAGCAACAATACATCAATATAAAGAAGAGGAGGCCATGGCGCGTGGAAAGGTGCACAGAGCAGAGCACGATACCAATATTTCTTGAGGTATTTTCTTTGTACAGCTTCACTTGCCTTCTCGAGATCCTCAGGGAGAGGGCGGGAGGCGAGGGCGGCAGCGGCAGCCTGTTGGGAGGCAGCCAGTTCCGCCTGAGCATTTTGCACAGCCTCCCTGTGGCTGGCCCTGGTGGCCTGCAGCTCCTCAGATAGCGCAGCACATCTGGCATATGACTCTGCCTGCAAGGTCTCCCGGTCATGCTGCAGAGTCCTGCATGCCAGGCCAGGCACCATTTGTGAGTCAAGGTATTGCTTGAATCCAAAAGCAGAATCAGATGTTTTGAACTTCCTCTCAGAATGAGGGGCCTTTGTGATAACTATACTGATCATGCTGGGGCCTTGAAGAATTTATCTGTCTGTGTACACTGTAGAGAAAGCATTCATGAAGATTACCTGTCAGCCTCCTCTCGGGTCCTAAGCAGCTCTGCCTCCGCAGCAGACAGCGCCTCCTGTGCCTGGACCACTCGCTGCTCAGCCTCAGCCGCTGCGGCCCTCGCCACCTCTTCCTGCAGCAGCAGCTGCGCCTGTGCCGCTGCAGCATCCTGCACTGCAGCGTCCCTGCTGCAGTTTGCAGCGTCAAGATCTGCGGTGAGCTGCGCGGTGTGCCGGTCCGCGGCGTCCAGGTCAGCGCGCAGCTGAACCAGCTGGCGTTCGGCGGCTTCCAGCCGGGCGTGCAGCTGCGCGGCAGCTTCCTCGCGAGCTGCCGCCTCCTTGGTCAGGTCATCTACACGGCGCACCGCCGCAGCCTCCTTCAGACGGGCGGCCGCGAACTTCGCCGTCAAGGCGACGATCCGCTGTTCCTTGTCACCTGCGAGGAACAGGTGCATGAGTCTGTATGGTGCCTAATAGCAGTGGACCATGTGCTATGAGCTATACCCATGGGTAAGGGAAAAACCACACCTCTGTGTGTGCATTCTTATGCTGAGGATCAAGTCTCACTATCATCTCCAACAAATGTGATGCTTGTCCTTACCGATGCACTATCATGGGTAATAAGGAGACATCATAGTGCTGACCTAAGGATCCGGTCTGCAGAGTCTCCATGGTCTCCATGAGGACTGACAGCTGCATGCGTCTGTCCTCGGCCTCCCTCGCCCACTCCTCGGCATCCTTCCTGGCGCTCGTTGCCCTGCCATTTGCTTCTGCCAGGGCCTGCTCTGCTGCTGCAGATGCACTCTGCAGCTCTTTCTCCTTTGCCAGCAGTTCAGCCTGCATGAGGAGAACCATTACTGTCCAACTGTACTTCTCTTGATACATTTTATTGGATTGAGCACTATCCGGAAAGGAGCAAGTTGCACGCAGGTGAGGGTGCACAGGTGGTGGCAAACCTTGAGGTTTGCAGCTTCAGCCTTCGCTGCTGCGGCTTCTTGCAGGGCTTGGCTCTGCTCCTCAGCTCCCGAAGCAACAATTGCAGGAGGAATGCCTGCTGTGAGGCTTCCGCCGCACTTTCTCGACTGCTGAGCATCAATGCCAGTGCTGCTGACCTGGCAGGCAGCATCTGCCAGCTTCGCTTCCTGAACTGCAGCTGCTGCAGAAGCTTCCTCTGCTCCTGGCACAGCAGCGCCATTGACACTGCTCTGCAGCAGCAGCGCATCCCTGAACGCCTGCACACCACATCCATCCTTTCGCCACATCCCTTACTGATGCTATAACCCTTTGTATCCCAACAAAATTTGTTGACCGCCATATGCAAAGCAAATTGTTGCTCAGAAAATCTGCAAGGCAGGCGCCATTTCCTCTCAAGGTCATCGGGTGACTCTGCCACAACCCATCTACCGCCCAGCCGCTTTCAAATCTCAACATCTCTGGGTTCCATTAAGAATCAGCCAAGCCCTGGTGCTGCCTGAGCGCTACTCACCTTCTCCTTGGCGCGCGCCACCTCGCGCAATGCGGCCACCTCTGTCTGGTGGGCATCCTGTGCCTCCGCCAGCCTTTTGGCGGCAACCTCCGCTGCCGCAGTGGCGCGCTGCTCTGACATGACCATCTCGCTGACACGCGCGCTCAGCCGCGCCGCCAGTGCCCTGCACAATAGCATGTCAGACTCAGACTGGCTGCATTGTGGTGGCCTTTCTGCAGAGGGCTTGATACTCTACACCGATCACCTGCGAGCAAGAAGCCCAGACTACAACACACCCATCAAAGTACATCTGGCCAATAAGCAGGTCAATGAACGTGCCTAGAAGGAACGGCAGTGGGGATGTCACACCTGGCGCTGAGTGCATCTGCCTTGCCCAACTGGGCGGCTTCTCCCAGGCCCACCAGGGCAGCCCTCATCTCCTCCAGCTGCTGCTCCCCACACATGGCCGTCTCCTGCGCACACACCACCAGCCTGCTCCTCATCCGACGCTCACAACAGCACCCTTTTCGATTGCAGTGCATTGGTATTTCTACTGGGCGTGCAAAAAGCAAGAGGACCAGGAGGAGGACAGAAGGTGTCATGGCCAGGAACACGTTGGGGGTGGATGTAACTGCAGCGAGGAAGTCAACACTGGTGCATGTACGAACATCTTGCAGAACACGCTGGTTAGGTTAGGTGTTTGATAGTGAATTGAGCAATGTATTGCCTCTTCAACGTGGTCTATCCCAGATGTTGTTCTGCAAGAGTGGGTAGTGCTGCATGCCTGTGCAATGCTGTGCAGGGCCTCAAGCCGCGCAAGCCGCTCCTCGGCCGCCGCCAGCAGGGCGCTCTTCTCAGCGCTGGAAGCTCTGAGCTCCGCGATGGTGCCGGCTGATGACGTGTCAAAGTGTGCCAGTTGCAGAGCCTTGCAGCCGGGCATACCTCCCTGCACACACACTTCTAGTCATGCCCTGCCAGCAGAGATCCTTACACACTTGCATGCACTCTTGACAGTAAGCAAGGCTGGTAGAAGAGGTCAGTTGAGAAGCTGTACGCACCTCATGTTCAGGCTGTTGGGGCCTGGCATGGCGTTCATGCTCAGAGCGCAAAGCGACCAGAGCCTGGTCCAACTCGCCATTGCTCGCCTGCAGCAAGCAGACATTTCAAAATGCCTGTGCCAGAAAATCTGTGCATGTGAGCAACGAGCACTCATGAGGGCATCGCTCTGCAAAAGTTGATAATCTGGCATACTATGGAGTCCTTTCTCACCTCCAGCGCAGCAACCTTCTCTTCCAGATCCTTCACTCTGGAGGATGGTGTTTGCACTGGGTCCTTGCCGGGCTCTGAAAGAATGGCTTCCAACTCAGTGATCTGCTCCTGCAGCTGTGATGCCTCCTTCTCTTTGGCCGCAGCCGCTTCCTGCTGGGCTGCCAACTGGCCTTGCAGATCCTGCACAACAGCATACAAACAAAATATATTTTAATATTTATAAAGGCAAATCCTGATTGACCCGCTTCACTGTGACAATGCTGATCTTGAAGAGGATCAAGCAGGGCAGGGAAGACACCTCGATGAAGGCGTTGGCTTTTTGCAAGCCAACGGAGAGGGCCTCAGCCTCTTGCTTGGAGGCCGCCAGCGATTGTGATGTGACATCCAGCTCAGCTTTCAGAGCAGCCTCCCTCGCGTCACTGCTGCCCTTGGCCTTGCTCCCAGAGGCGCCCACTTCGCGCCTGCGAGGCTCCGGGCTCTTGCGCGCTGCCTCCCTCTTGTATGACTCTAACTCAGCCTGCCAAAAGCATGCATATTATCAGCAGAGCAGCTCCTACAACCAGCTTTTGATACAAACGCACTCTCTCCCTCTTACCAAACGCAAAGTGCACTGGACACCCATATTTATCATGTACACATCACAGATGCTGCAAAACTGATTTCAGGTCCTGTCCCTCTGAGCGCCGATTGCTCCCCTGTAGCTATTTGCTCCCTGCATGCTGTTCTGCAAGCCATACCATCACTCGGGCTTAAAGAAAGAACGTTGCATGGAGCCGCCGCGAATTTAGATTCCCAGCACCTTGAGGGCGGCGGTGTTGGCGCGCAGCGAGGCCTGCAGGTTGGCGGCCTCGGTCAGTTGGCGCTCCTGCGCTCTGCGCGCTTTGGCCCGCTGTTCCAGCAGTTCAGCCGCGCGCGCCTCGGCCGCCTCCGCGCGCCGCCGGGCCTCCGCCAGGTCAGCCGCCAGCTGGCGCGTCTCCGCCTGCGCCTCCGCAAAACGCACCTCAAACCGCTCGATCACCTGGTCCTGCAATGCACCACCACTGCGCTGTCAGACCAAAATCCATGGTGTAACGGCCTCCTGGAAAGAAATTGGGGCTGCATTGCTCCCGGCCCAGCTTCGGGACGAGCACGATGTCACCCATCACTTCATTATAGCGACAGACGATTAGCCTCCTCTAGGGACAGACGACTGGCCTGCTTGCTTCCATATCTGTTCAGAATCCTGTGGGCTATGCTGGTGCTTTCTAGGATATCTTGGCAGATTGCCAGCCACAATTTGAAGTGAGAATAAAAGGGCTGGCAGTATGAAAGAAAATACAGGCAAGGTAGTGGGCTAGCATGGGGTATGTAGGAAAAGCTCACCTTGCTCTTGAGCAGCTCGAGCACCTTGCTGTTGCGTGCGTCCTGCGCCGCGCGTTCCCTCCCAACGGCGGCCAAAACAAGCGCGTCCACGTCCACATCACCCTCCACGTCAGCCGCCAGCTGTTCCTGCAGGCCCTCCAGCGCCACCAGCTCCTCCCTAGCTTCCTGCAGCTCCGCCGCCAGATCCTGCACCCGCCCGCGCAGCTGCGCGTTCGCCCCCTGCCACCATCGTGCGCCATACATCAGTGGTGTGGTTGGATTGGAGTGACTGCAGTACACCCTGCCGTCTCTGCCATTCCCCAATTCTCTGGTTCAAATTCAGACCCGTCTGTCTGAACCAGACGGGTACTGTGTATTTTGCTGCGTGTACCATTATAAGGACATCTCAATTCAGTCCATATAATTGCAACCAGCTCCCCGCTTTTTACCAAAACCTCTGTGATTGGTTAGAGCCCAATGCACGATTTTGGGTGAGGTGCTGTGCAGCGAGGTGCTGTGCAGCAAGCTTCTTTGTTGGTGCGTACAGATGCATAGTGTTGGGCCCCACCTCGAGCTGTGCGTTGGCTGCTTGCAGCTCTCTGTGCTGCGGATGAGCCTCCCCTGCATTCTCGCGCTCCGACATGAGGCCCTGCACTGGCGAGGCTGCCCCTGCGGCCTGCGCTGCCTCCATCTCGGCCGCTCTCAAGCAGGACTGCAGATACTCCAGCATCTCATCCTTCTCCCTGTTGGCAGCACCATGTAATGATGCCTGAGATGTGACCCTGCATCCCGATTCTCTCGTTTCTGGATTTTTGGGAGCATGTGAGAAACCATCAAAACGCAAAGGGGCCCAATTTTTAGACGATTAGTCATGTGTCTTATCAAAGTGAGGACTGCAGCAGACCTGAGCGCCTGCTCCTGCTCCTCTATAGTGGCCAGCAGCTCGTCCTGCACCTCTCTGTCTAACAGCTCCTCCTCCTCATGGCTCCAGCTGCCTCCTTGCCCCTGGACTTGTGGGCTTGCTATCCCGCTAGCTGGCTGATGAAAGCTGCTTTTGGCTTGCATGGCAGCCCCCGCTTGCGGCTCTGTGGGCTCCCTGGCCCTGTGTAGGACAGCATTGTGAGCTGCTGCCTCCTGGTGTGGCTCAGACAATAGCTGCTCCGCGCCTCTGTCTGCCATCTGCCAGGCTGAGAAGCGGGAGCTGCGCCGCTGTGGGGGTTCGCTGATTGACCCACGCATCTGAGACCTGTCTTCCGCTGCACTGGCATCCTCTGCACTCTGCTGACGCTCAGCTGTATTTGCTGGCGCGGCTGAAGGCATTCTGGAGTGTCCTCTTGGGTCTGTTCGCGGTGGGGTGGGATCCCTGAGTGCCGCTCCAATGGGACGGGGGCTGCGCTCCATACCAGCTTCTTCCGGGGCCAAGAAGAACGTTGCATGGAACTTCTGATCGAAGTATGTAGCCTGCGCAACACACACATTAGTAATCACTGTAGAACAAGGGACACTATATTGCAAGATGTGAAGCTTTAACAGAAAAGAACGAACGTCTGTCCTTCTCTTGGACATTCAGAGCGTTTGATGTGCCTATCAAAATATACAAGCACACTCTCCGTACCTTAATGTGGAAGACATCTCGCTGACCCTGCTCTGCTGCCTTCTTCTTTTGCACAAATTTCAGAACCTTGAGCTTGACTTGGAGCTGGCAGGAGTGGCCTGACTTCAGAAAAATCTTCGATGGGGATACAGTAAAGCGATCTGTGCTGCCAGAACGCACGGTGGCCTCCACCGTGGCTCGCAAGTTATTTGTAATTGTGACCACTTGCGTGTAGGCCTGCAGACGGATTGAAAGCATTGTGGTACGATGTCAGGTTTACAAAATTTCATTCGAGATTCATGCAGCATTTTTGAAGGTTTAGCTCCCCTTTCCCAGTCAAGGAAGGTAAACATCCGCCCCACCTGGTTAAGGTGCACATCCTGGAAAATCAATTCCTCGGGCTCGAGCGTCAGCAGCCCGCCGTTCTCACTCATAGCTCCACCTGATGTAGAATCAAAGGGCTCGGCACATAGGTTATGATGGGTCTGTCGTGGTCACGCTAACATCCACTCCACCATTAGGCTAGGATTGTTGCAACAAAAAAGGACTGACACGTCTTGATAGTGTATACCCATCATCGAACCCATTCCTAGCATTCCAAGATTGGGAAAGAAGTGGATGGCAAAGTTGGAACAGGTCCGCATGCATTGTTGTTGACCAGTCATATAAAACCCTAGAGAAGTTTCAGGGGTTCAGAAAGGGTCGGAGGAAAAAGAGCCCAGGCTACGTTGAAAAGAAGAAAACGCAGGTGAATGGGAGGAAAAGTTCTGGACAAGGATATGAAATGCGTTTTCCTAAAATGACCGATTTCTGCTGATCAGATGGCATGCTTTAGGCGACTGGCAGGACTGCTGCTGATGACCTCAGTATGAATTATAACTTCAGGAAGCGAACCAACTTCATCGACTACAGCGATGATGCCGGATCCCAGTTAAAGCTCACAGACTTGAAGAAAGTCGTTGTTCTTCCAGCAGGCACCTCTACCGTTTGCTTCACGGCAGAGAGCGTGCTGGAAGCCAAAGCTGTATTAGACAACACTGAAAGCTCCCCTGCCCAGGTGCAACCCCTAGTCCATATATACCTGCTGTAACTTACCTGCACAGCAAGCCTTTCATTGCTGCATTTCCAAGCCTGTCAGAGCATAAGAAGCACTGATTGATTGACATGTGGCTACTCTTCCTAACCCCTCCTTCCCTGGAAATGACCTTTTTGAACTCTCAATCAAGCGAAGTTTGAATATCATACTCGTAAAAATGGATCATCTGTCCTTCACTGTCATTGTGAGCCATTTCTTCATTGGCAAGGAAGAGGAGGAGGTTTTGCATTGAATGAAGTGCATGCATGACATTCTTTATGATTGATTGGTGCAGGTGCTTGGCAGCCTTAGACAGCTGAGCTGCCTTCTTGTGTCAAAGGCTGACCTGGAGCAGACAGGAGTTGCTTTCTCAGTGCGCAAGCTGCGCAAGAGCAGCCATGATGAAATACAGCGCATTGCAAGCAACCTCATAGAGAAGTGGAAGAAGCTCGTGCTAGCAGAGAAACCAGTGCAGCGATCAGCGCCAGTGCAGCAATCAGTGCCAGTGCAGCAGAAATTACAGATGCAATCTAGCGCAGATGCACCCATCGTGTTGACTTGAAGCCCCTAGACTTTCAATAGATTGTTAGCAGGCTGTTCCAGTTTGTGAGGCCCTCAAAGACTGTGCACCTACCCAAATAACAACAAGAAGGCATTACAGAAATGGAGGAAAATTGAAAATGCCATCCTTGCCCAAATTTAGTCCGCCCATCTAGAGGAGCACCTGAGAAAGGTGGGACAATCGTGTTATGGCTTGCCCAAATGTAAATCGAGCTGCCAAAAGAGGGGCTGAGGAGCTCGAAACAACAGCAGATTCACAGATAGATGAAGATCAAAGACTAGGAATTGCTCAAGCAAGTGCCTACATGCAGACCACTCTAGTTACTGATTGGAGTTGGGCAGGCCTTTGCTAAATAAAAATTGCAATTCTTGGATCTGCACTCAACGCATGTAAAATCTGTGATTGGACTAGTCACAGCGTCTTTGATCGTGCCAAAATTTGAGTTCTTTGCAGCTGAACCTGCAATCTGTGAGGCGCCATTTTTTAAGTGTGCCATGAGCACCCGTAGATTGATATATATGCTGGCCTGGAGCGCATGCCCATGCCCAACGTGCCCGGGCTCTTGATTCTCAGGCTGGCACTGGTATGTGTCCAATCTTTGCTGTAATGGAGCAGTCCCCATGTAAGTACAAGAGATGATACCAACAATTATCTTTTTTCAAGAATAATTCACGATTGCCAATCATGCATACGCATCTTCTCTTACTCTTCATTTCAGTCGACTAGTCATATGCATCTCCCTCCAGTCCCTAGTACAACTCAAGTTTATGATTTTCATCTATGAATGTGTCAAAGATTTGAAGTTCCTGCTCTGCTAATATTCCAGTAGCTACTATAGTGTACGGATACAGCATACGCAACAGCGGCGGCCTTATATTAATTCAAGGAGGTTCACAGGGTAAATATTCGCACAAGTCAGATCCTTACTTGTCACCATTGGCAATGATGATCGATCTATGCATCTTGTGCGCATACTAATAGAGACAGAAAATTGTTGTACACACAATTGCAGCACAAAGGCACTTGTCAGAAATTTGACATGATCAGCGCACATGCATGCGTAAAAGGCCTGTCTACTGCAGGCCATGCTTTAAGCAGGATTCTTAATGAAGAAGGAATCCAGCGGCCCCTTCCCTTTAGCAGGCTTGCCTCCCTTTGCAGGGCTGGGCTTGCTCCTCTTTGCGAGACTTTGGCCATCGCCATCCGCATCTGTTGCTTCTTCCTGCCTTCCCCTCTTGCTTGCAGATGAGGTGTCCCGCACGCTTGCGGCCAGACCAGGGAGAGCCTCCTTATTGTCTGCCCAAGCACACACAAGGTCACATCCTACTGATCATGATTTGGAGTTTGGATTGCAAAAGGGAGAGTCCACAAATTAAATGTGGCAGTGCCACGATGGCACCAAAATGAATCATGTGCTGAGTGGTCTGTTGTTCATTGCGCATGCCTGCACCACGGTGACAAACAGCTCGCTGAATCCATATTCAAGTCTGTGGCGGTGCTTCCAGAATATAGGCTAACAACAGAGGCTTTTGGAACGGACCTATAGTCTCTTCCTGGGAAGGAGCAGCTTCTGCCTTGACACTGCAAGGCCCTGCGGCATCCTCCTCTGTCTTCAAAGGGGTGCTTGCCTCGGCTTTCTGACTTTTCTGAGTCTGAGCTTCTGGACCTGCTGCACCATAAACTCTTTCCTTGTGATTGCAGCTCCTGGGCCAAGATGCCTGACCAATTGCCTTGATCACAGTACAACTCAGCACGGACACTTTGTCACTGGAAAATCATGTACAAGCTGGTGGATCACACCCTGAGCAGCCTTCTTGGGCTTGAAGAAGGTGGCAATGCTCTGGCGTTTCAGCGGTTTACAGCACTCTGGGCCCTGGAAGTCTGGCTTGCTCATGGCAGTCGTGACTGGGTACCACTGCAGATCCTCCCCATTATACGGCGCGCACAGGGCTGCATATTCCCTGTTCAGCATGAACATATTCCCTACTCAACATAAATATATTTCTTAAAATACCTCTCAGTCAATGCGCTCTGGACTTGCGGACTCTGAGGAAGAATATGCAAATGAAGATCAGGGGCATCTGCAACCCGTGGCCATGCATGACTTTGGAACGCACTTGCTGTCCAGCACACCATTCTGGAGCCAGGCTTCCTCAGCCTGGCCGTCTGGCAGGATGACTGGCATGCGGTCATGCAGCCTGCATGCACAGCTGCCTTCCTGAGAGACCGCTCTTGAACAGGCAATGCACATGGAGCCAAATCCCTCCAAGGAAGGCAGCAGAGATAGGCGGGTAATGTGTGGTGTGAGATTGAGCGCACCACTGAAGCCGCTTTGAGGAGTCAGTTGTCAGGATGGTGTATGTGGTGAGCCAGTTAGCCTCAGCATCCTGCCATGAGTCATACAGGCCGGCCATTCTCATGACACGGTCACCGTCGAAGTGAATGTAGTATGGCTGCTTTGTCTTGTGCTCCTGAACGTCAAAAAGGCTTATGTAAACAGGGAAAAAGGAGATCTGTTGTGTAACGCAAAACAAGAGGGTAGTGGGGATTTTCACACATTCCATGTTGAAGGTTGCTGACCTGGGCCCACTCAAAGAAGCCGTTCAGGAGGACCACACAGCGCTTACTGCCCAGAAGCCGACTGAACACAGTCTTCTCAGGCACTGTCTCAGATCTGGCATTGAACATTCTGAAGAAGTCCAACTTGTCTTCTTTCTTGGTCCAAGAAGGAACGAGGCCCCATGTCATGGTCTCAAGCTCTGCATCGCCCTATAACCCATCATAGGTCTCAGTACAATGTACGTTCAATCTTTTTGTCATGATTTCTACGAAGGGAAGCCGTCCATCCAATTCGGTACCTTTTTGTCCCTTCTGACAATGGGGGTCCTTGAGCCAGGTCCCAGATTGTACTTGGGAAGAAACTTCTCATAGTCACGCCATCTGTCTTCACCCACTCCTGCTGCAGCCAGTACTTGCTCCCTCCCCAACGAGCACCGCGCTCTCCCACACATGGGGATGTATCTTACCAGTTAGACATCCTGTTTTGTTGGGAAAGAATGCCAGGCTTAATGTCTTTAAAAATCTCTTTCGTTTACAAGGAATTAATATTTCGTTTTGGGAGGACTTCTTGTCCTGGACAAGTATGATCCTCAATCTCCCTTTCTTGGAGGGGACCCATGAAGCAGCTTCCCTGGGCTGGGAAGCTATCTGCTGATGTCGTGGAAGGACTTTGCTATCTTCTTCCAAACTCCAGGGGGAACTTGAGAATCCTTTGCATCTACTCCAAGATTCGTTATTTATTATCTAGCAGCGGAGGTCTCTGTGGATCAAACTCATTCTCCTAGTAATGCAGGGTAGAACATCAGCCCATCTGCTGGACGCACGTCGACCCCTCAGAGCCCCATTTACGCCAGTAGCTGCATCAAGAACTAGTGTTCGTTGTAACAACAGCATCGGTACGACAATTCACCCCATTTCAGCCTACAAATTGACGGAAATACTTGGGTCCTGGCTCACAGCTGTTCCACAACGTGCCTCCTCTTCATCAATAATATTATCATAATTTACGAGCATGCCTACCATTAATTGACCTTGAAGAACGCTTCTGCAGGTCGAAGGACCGTGCTACAGCTGGCTCCTGCCACCTGGTTGCTGTGGAGGAACGCTCTTGCAACCGCAGACACAGGGTTCGTGCCAGCCAAGATACGCTTGGACTTGGCCCCAGACCAGTCCACTTACAATCCAGCAGATGAAAGGCTGAGAGATGCAGCGGGCAAACTGCAACTGGCTCTAAATGCAGAGGATGTGAAGGTGGGGCTCTTCTTTGAGCATGCTGAGGCATGCCTTCTTCACATGCAAGCTCTCATTCAAAATACACACCTTTGGACTGTTTGCTGGTGAGAAATACTGTGAGTTGCATCACACACATCCGTGGGGTTATTTCTGGGATCACCAGGGCTAAAAGTCCAGTGTTGGCATGGATTTCCAGGAAGAGGAGAGGTTGTGGACGGAGCTGATTGACAAGTATGAAGGGGTGGATGCCAATTGGAGGGCAGACATTGTGGGGCGCGCTTATGGCAACAGAGGCAATGCGCGGACGCGGCAAGGAAAGATGGACGCAGCCCTGATTGACTACAACAAGGCCATTGCCATTTGTCCTTGGAGCGTCGACCCCGTATTAAACAGGTGTGCATACCAGCCATAAGCTGCTTTCCAGTAATGCACAGACCATCTTCAGGCTGTCTTCGGAGGAGATTCGCGTCTTGTTGAAGATTTCCTTGGCTCAAGTGGCATCTTGTGTTGTTAATGCAGGGGAGTGCTTTATGAGAACACCGGTCGCTATGACGAGGCCCTCACGGATTACAGGTCCGGCTCGCCTCTCCCATTGGTCCTGCTCTAAGTGGACATTGTGCTGTTTGCTGTGTAAAGTTGCTTTGAATTTGTCTGTCAAGTGTCACAACACGGGTCCGAGAACAGTTGCTTCCTGATGAAAAAGGAGCCATGGATAAAGAGCAATTACGGTAAGCCAATTTTTTGATGCGATGAGCAGGACAGTGCTGGATGCGGCGCCGAACGATCCTTCCGGGTGGAACAACATGGGGAATGTGAGCTTGGCTATGGGGAAGTGGGACGAAGCTGCCAACTACTACCAGCGCGCAGTGCAGCTTGCGCCAGCATTCAGCTTTGCCGCCGCGAACCGCACTCTAGCACTGTATGCTGGCGGGAAGACCAACGAGGCAATGAGGGAGATGCGGTGAGGATTGGGCCACCCTCCTTCCTGGAATCTCTCAACAGGAAAACAATTTCTTCTTCACAACAATGGTTTCAGTTTGCCGATGTTTAAATAAATACCTTTGTAACCGAAACCTTCAAAGACCTGCTGTAATGCCGCCCTGATCGAGCAACATGCTTGCCGGACTTCCAGTGTTCCAGATGATTACTTAATGGGAATACTCTTGCACAGGACGCTGCTGCGGAGGTATCCAGACTTCACGGATCCGCGTGCAGCACTGGCGGCTGCAGAGTGGGAGCTGGGGCAGATTGAGAGGGCAGAAGGTGACTGGAACAGGGTGGATGACCCCCGCTATGCTGACCGGCAGTGGTTAAGGCAGACCCGGAGGTGGCCTGCGCGCCTGTGCGATGCCCTGGAAGCCTTCCTGGATGTCAGATCAACAGGAAAGGCAGCTCCGGCCATCTCATGAGCATGAGGGAAACATGCAGAATGTGCTTATGCATGGTGGGAAAACTGTCTGCCCTTGTATGGATGACCTCCTGCTGGGAGTTTAAGGTAGCATTACAGAGTGATGATATGTAAAAAGGCACAATTACTATGTACCCGGCATCACCAGGCTGTCTTCTGCATCACAATGATCAGAGGAATTACTGCATTGAGGGAAGGGTACAGGATGAGACAAGAACGAAACTAAATGAAAGAACCGCTCGTACACACTGGACTCCTCCAAACCTCCATGAACAGGTACAGTACAATTGCGATGAATGCTTCCTGGGCTTCAGATGTTCAGCAGGTCATCTGTCAAGCTGCCCTTGCTGGCAGCTGAGCCCGGTGTGACAGTACGCAGTTCTGCTGCAGCAGGCACGCCCGTTCTGGGCGTCCATGCCGGTGTGACCGAGCGGCGCAGGCCGCTCTGGCCAGGCGTCGTGCCACCTGCGCGCTGAGCTGGCGAGGCTGAGTAGCTGGCGCGCAGCTGCGCATCCGTAGACGCCCCGGGGCCGGCCAAGCTCTGCGCCAGCTTCCTTCCGGCGCTGGACAGGGCCACGCCAGAGGGGGTGCCTCCCGGCTTCCGTCGCAGGCCGCTGGTGGGGGGAGGCATCGTCCCCGGAGTCAGCGGCGGCGCCGCACGCCTGGCCGACGCGGCCCGGTTGCGCAGCTTGGCGGCGGCCGTCTGCCCCATTTGCCGCGCCAACGCGTCCCTCGAGGATGCCTGCACACATTCCCATTTGTTATATTGACGTGCCAGAAACAAATAAAGGCTGATGCCACAGAAGACAATCCTGCAGTGATTACAGAACAAAACAAACGATATGACACAGAGATGCAGCGCCACTGTCTTGGTGGCATCCAGTGCGCAGACTGGCCCGCAACAGGCCATGCACTTTTCCGTAGTGGCTCTGGATCCATTACCTCCGGGACGCGAAACTGCGGCCCGCTGGCAGGCTGCACGATGATGTCATCCTCTGGGTCCAGGCGCAGGGGTGTTCCCTCCAGCTCACCCCAGGTCATGAAGGGTGAGTCTTCCACACCAGGGGTGAACGAGGGGGTCGCCAGGACCGAGTAGCTGTCAGCAGCGGCGCGCAAAGCCGCTGGGGTGGAGGACACGGTGCTGGAGGGTGTGTCGCTCCTCTCTGTAGTGTTAACAAACCGCGTGCCTGTGCGATTAATCTGCTTTGGTGCCCCCTACATGACAGAACACGGGAATGTTGCCATTCTGTGCTATGTGGCTTCTAGCAGAGATTCAAGATTGCTGCAGCCATTGGTGATTTGCCAGTGGCGCTGAATGCAGGAGAGTTTACCTGCACTTGCTGCGCCCGCTCCGCATCTGATAGCGCCACCGCCTTCTGCTGGCTGGAATCGTAGTACATGGTGTTTTTGTTCTTGTAGGGCCACAGCAGTAATCTGTCATGCGGCTGCCCACCAGTCCCAAAGCCATCGTTCACTCTGTCTGCATCTGTCAGCAGAGGCGCCTGCAGCAACCCATCACACGTCAGGTCAATTGCTATATACAACTTTGATGTCGTACAACTGCTGCAAAATCATCTGCAAAACTATGTAAGGCCCAGCAATGACGGACTGTTAAGTTAAAGGCGAGTGTTGCTCAACAGGCCTCAATCAATTGTTACGCAGAACAACGGCTCGAGCGCGTGCCTGGTTCTTGTCTTCGAATAGCCAGGGCTTCTGCAAATGTCGTCGCTTGTTCGATTCCTCTATGATCTCGTTGAATGAGGCGTTATCCTCGCTGGTGTGCTTTGCCATGAACCTGTCCAGGGAGATCCCTTCCACTGCTTGGGCAGCATCTGAGCTTGTTTCCACTTCAGCAGCTTCCTCCCTGCCATGAAAAGCACCACTCTTATATTCCTCAAACACAGCGATGGCAGGGGCACGAAAAAGATGAGCTGCAAGGGCAGCGCCAACATATGCCGGTATGCACACAAAAATGTGTTCAAAATTAAATACCTGCCGCTAGGACCATCCCTATCTAGTCTTGGAGTCTGGGCTGCAGCTGGCGTCCTTAACAGGCTGGCAGGAGCCCTCAGGCTGGTCAGCCCAGGGGTTGCAAAAGTGGCTGGAGACGCCCCTACAGGCGTTCTCATCCCGGCCCGTCGCTGAGCTATGTTCATTTGAGCTTGCCGTAGCAGCTCTGGATCTCTGCTGCGCACTGCCTGCAGGAAGATGGGCCCACGCACAGAGTCAGCACATCATCTTTACCAGCTGAGGTTTACAAGAGCGGAAAAGAACACTACCGAGATACAAGTAACCTCCCAATCAATGGATTTTGTGATACCCAACCACCAGATGGATAGTCAATTCTATCTGTGGACGCTTAGATACTTGCCTGTAGCCACTCGAGCTTATTCTGCATCTTTGGTATGTCCGGGAAAAAATCCCGTTCGATGATTGCTTCTATGCGATCAGTCCAATCATCCTCATCTAATACAACAGGACCACTGCCACTCCCTCTCGCATGAACAGGTATCTCCTCTAACTTTCTTTTGGTGCTTACTTCCGTTGCCATCCTGTCAATTATGGGGCTCCTATCGGCTGTGAGGCCTTCACAGGACGATAATTTGCCCAGGATACCTTACAAATCTATCTAACTCCGAGCATGCTTCACTCGGCGAATTCTGGTCCCGGGACAAGGAGCAGCTTCCTGAGCAAGCTTACGTAACTCCTTCGTCATCAGCAGCAGCTCTCCATATTCGGGAAGCTGGAAGCGAAGAAGAGAACTCCATCTTGTTCTTGACAAGGACACAGGACGATGAAGAGTCAGAATATATTGTAATAGACTACAGTATTGCCTGTCTTGGAACACCTGTTGCCCTTTAACCTTATGGCAAGCATCACTCCTCCACCCCTAGATCTTGTCACCGGAGGTATCCTTAAGAAACTCGGGGGAGAGGCATCACAAGAGACGCTTCAGTCAAAGGATTTGTGGAAGGATCAGCCTGCTCTTATCCTTGTCCTTCGCAGGCCGGGGTGCAGTGAGTGCTCTGCTACCTGAACTGTGTCACGACCCAGGAAGCCTGCAAGCCAAATTAACCTGCTCATATTCACCTGGCAATCATACAGACCTTTTTCTTCTTGCAGTCTTGTGCAGGGCAGAAGCCAAGTCGCTCTGGGCCCTCAAGCCTGACCTGGACAAGCTTGGTGTCAGGACTGTCTGTGTGGTGCACGAGGGACTCCCTGCCGAGATAAAGGCCTTCTGGCCAGAATATTGGTACGTGACGCCATTAAAATCCTGCCAATCGCATGCTAACGTAATTGTTGTTGCAATTCGGAAACTTGACTTGCTGCTGCAGGCCTGGAGAGCTGTACCTGGATACAGAAAAAACGCTCTACAAGGCCCTTGGCAATGGGAAGCTGAGGAAAGGAAGCTTGCTATGGTTCCTCAACCCATTCAGCGTCATCTGGAAGCACGCTAAGGCTGCCAAGGAGGTCCATAAAATCGAGGACAGCAACCTGAAGGTACTCATGATGGTGCACTTATTGAACGATTTACAAGGTGCCACGAGTTTATCAGGGGCCAGACAAAGTGATGATAAGGATCTTGGTGTGATCTTTGTGTGCAGGGGGATGGCCTCACAATGGGAGGGCTCCTGGTAGTCAACAAGGGTGATGGTGGTGTTGCCTATGCTTACGCAGAGGAGCGTTTTGGTGATCATGCTGAGAATGACACCATTCTTAAAGTCTGCAGCTCGCTGTCTGGCTCAGCCTAATTACTTTGAACAACCTTTACTGGGTTTCCTACCCACGAAGTATTGTCAGACCATGCAGAAGATGGCGTTCATTTAAGGCAAATCCCATCCAAGTTGGCAATGATCACACGTATGCTACAGGAGGCATGGGGCTTTGCTACCTATCAGTGATTCCATTAGATGTGCAGACATTTCCTAATTCTACAACTCAGTTGAAGTAACAGGAAACAATAGTGTGCTGATGTCAACAGGTCACATGAAGTCCTCCTCATAATCTTGGAATGAAGAATACTTCTGGCTGACTTCTTTACTGGTCATCATGTTCTCTTCCTGCAACAAACATAAAATGTGTATGTTTAGTATTCTCCGCAGTCTTTGTAAGCAAGAGAATAGGATTCAGGAATGTACAGCTTGGCAGTGTATAGACTCTGGCTCAAGAAGGTAGTGAACCAGGGACGACACCTTCAAGGGCAACACCAAACAGTGACTGCATCGGCTCACCTTCATGACATGCTTGTAAGATCGCATCTCCGCTTCTTGCACAGCAGCTTCTTTTGCTGCCTTTTCGCTGCGCTTCTGAGCCTGGATTTCTCCCTTCCTCTGCAGCCGCACCTGTCCAGGCAGCACAACATTCACATGCTGTGCAGCTTCAAATTGGCTCCCAAAATCATAATTGATCGCTACAGGCTATAGCGAAAGAGCATGGATGAAAAGAGATTCTTGATCGCCAACCCACCTCTTTCTCATATGCCTCTCGCTCGGCAGCCAAGTCCGGGTACTCCTCCCGCTTTGTAGCATTGAGCCTGTTCACGATGGCATTGACCCGAGACTCCACCTTTGTCTTCTTTATAAGTTTTATGTCCTTGAAGCCCACCTGCCAACCCATGCTTGCCTTCAAACACCGTATGCTGTTGCGCATAACATTGTATTGTAGATTTGATAGCATGCAGCCTTGTTGAAGGCTCCTGCCTCAGATGTTCAGCTGGTGTTCAAAGCCTCATGAAGACTGCTGAGAGTAAGCCAAAAGAACACTGATGTCTCTTGCAGTACAGATGCATTACCTGGCCAACTTCCATGCTGGCAGTCTTCTTTAGATTGCTGACAGGTGTCCAGACGATGCCTACATTGTCCAGCTTGTTGCCTTGGATTGAATTGGCCTTCACAAGCTGACAGCAGTCCTCCAGCGTATCTGAAGGAATGTCCTCAAAGGATTTGCCAGGGGGCAGGCGGAGGTACACATGCGCAGATGAAAGGTCGTCCACGTGAAACCTGGAACAAAGATGGAACTAGATTACATCCCCACATCTGAGCTCAAAGCTGTGTGGGACTCAAGAAGAATGGGTAGTTGACCTACCAAACATCCAAGGGTATGCTGTAGCGGATGAGGTCTTCATTTTCAAATTTATCTTTCCCCATGTAGATGAGATAATCCTTTTTAACAGCATCAAAGCCACACGGATGGAAGTAGAACACCATCGTTTCTCCTTACTAGCTTCACTTTATCCTTTGAAGCATCTGCCCTCTTGAGGTTTTCGCGGTCACATTGGCTTAATTTAATAGCTATATTATATAAAACTCCTTGAAGGATCAATGATTGCCGAGAAAAAGCTTACGCCTAGCCAGTGCCTCCAATTCTCAACACAAAACGATCTGAGGAACACTGAATACTGTCAGCCGCGTGTTGATAATTCTTTTTGTACATTCTTCTCTTGTAATTTTCAAGACCGCATGGTACTTCAGAAGTGGAAGCAGGAGGGATGGAAGCAAGAAGCATGCAAGGGGCATGCATATGACGTCAGCAGTTGATGCTCACGCGGTCTTTGCACAAATCTCAGTCTGTTCCGTTTCAGACGTGTTCCAATCCCTTCAATGATGAATCTTCGTGCATCTCCTTCCAAAAGGTCGGTTGTCTCCATGTGAGGGCAATAGGGCAAAGGAAGAAGTCTCGATCAATCCTTCACCATCAGGAGTCTTCTAGACGCATCTCTTAGAAAGAATAACTACCGATTCAACTCTTCACCTCGGCTATTCTGTTCTAAAGCTCATCGGTGGCATTCCCGCTGGGATCAGCCGATCGGCAAAAAGCCTGAAATAAGATGAAGATCACTGTCACCCTCGTCTGTTTGCTAGCCGCTCTGATCGCCGCTGATGCCTTATACTCAAAATCTGGCCCTGTCAAGCTCTTGAACAAAAAGAGTTTCAGATCTGAAGTTCTAGACAGCGATCTCCCTTCGGTGGTGGAATTCTTTGCTCCATGGTGTGGCCACTGCAAAGCGTTGGCTCCCACCTACACGAAGGTGGCAGAAAATCTACAGGTGACTGATTGAAGCTCTTGGTTCGGCAATCATTAGTGACGCTCCCCGTAGTCATAAGGGATGGAAAGGCAGTACTGAGCAGTGCCCCGGAATGATGCAGGGCATGGTCAATGTGGCAGCGATTGATTGTGATGATGCATCAATGAAGAGCCTCTGCGGCAAGTATGGGGTGCAGGGCTTCCCAACAATAAAGGTGTGCAGACTGTAATCCAATTATTGAATGCATCGCTCATCAAGTTGAAGGTCTGCCTGTTGCTGAATGTGTCTCCTTTGCGTGCAGCTTTTCCCCTCTGACAAGCAGAAGAATCCGTACACCAAGAAATCCGACAAGACCCCAACAGACTACAATGGTACGCTTAAGGCTGTGAATGCTCATAAATGTCTACCAGTAGAAAGAGCATCTTTATTTCTGTCATCTGGAAATGGTGACGATCTGAAGTGTGCTCCTCAGGGCCAAGAAGCGCAAAAGCAATTGCCGATGCTGCGCTGGCTCTTCTGCCAGACACCTTCATCACAGTACTGCGCAGCCAGGCGGACTTTGATGCTTTTGTTGGCGCAAATGACTTGCCAAAAGCCGTCCTGGCCAGCTCAAAATCGAAGCTCACTCCGTTGTACAAGAGCCTCAGCCTTGCCTTCAAGCGGCGCATGGCATTCGCAGTGGTAAGGCCTTTGTCTGATGAAGTCAGTCATTTGCCACACTATCGATCACTTATCCCACTGCCTCTATATTGCATGTCAAGTCTGCTATCAAAAAATGCTGCTCGTCATATTTGCAGGTTAAAGACAGCAACGCTGAAGCCGTTGAAAAGCTGGGCGTGACAAGCTTCCCCTCACTGGTTGTTATGAGCGCTGACGGTGACAAATTGGTCTATGACGGTGATGCCCATGACCATCGAGATCCTTCTTTTAAACGCTGCATTCTGCATGTGTATCACATCTCTCTTTCTCTCTGCAGTCAGATTATACTTCGCTGTAGTCCAATCATATCTCTGAAGGGTGGAGTGCCCAAATGCAGGTCCCTTCAAGGTTAAGGGGCTCGCTGAGTTTCTCAGCAAGCACGCTGCTGAGGCGCCCGCAAAGGATGCAGACACTGCTCAGGGCAAGGCCAAGACGGACCCTGACACTGACGCCGAAGCTGATGATGGCAAAGACAACGTTGTGCCTCAGGTGCAGCAAATCCTCCTGTTGCAGTCTGAGTTCTGGTGCACAATGCAAGCCGTTCAAAATGCAATAGAGGGAGTGATTTGGAAGATTATGTGCATTGCAGTGCCCTGGTCTTGACGAGGTTGGTCCTGGCAGTGAGGTGACTGGTCACTTGTTGCGTTGGGATACAGGCAGTGCAGGACCTCACCTTTGAGGACCTGGACAAAATCACCAATGAAGAGGACCCATGGCTGCTTGTCTTCTTCCATGGTGTGTTGCAGTTCAAGCTCACAAGCACTCATTAATCAGATGCTTTCCAAACCCATGATTACACAATTGCCACATAAATCAGCCGGACTTGGTGAAATTACTGAGCAATTGAATATGACTGTGTGTGATTGCTGTGAAATGATACTAATAAATGGACTGTTTGCAGATGAGATGGGGGCCAAGTGCAGCACAGCCTTGAAGAAGTTCAACGAAGTCATTGCAGAGCTGGGGCCGCTGATCAAGGCTGGTCAGGTGAACATTACCAGTGAGGAGGGTGCTGACAAGGCCAGAGCTTATGGAGTCTCAGGTGACGAGCTGAAGACGTCAGACTGCAAGCTAGACATTGTGCTGGCGAACTACGATGAGAAGGGCGATGCTGAGGACTGGCAGCACTTCACTGGTAACTTCGCTGCAGCACTCTGGTGCTCTGCAAGGCTTGTGTTGCTTTCCTACTTTGCAATAATGTTCATTGAGCCCCCTGCAAGGAAAATAAAGCTGTACAGTCCATTGCACTCAAAATGCAAAGGGGAATCTTGCATGCCTGACGTTTGGTGCATCATGTTCCTCGCAGGTGATATCAGTGTCAAGGATCTGCAGAAATTTGCATTGGAGGCGTTCCCGTCCTTTGTCACGCGCATCACAGCCGCCACAATGCAGCATTTCCTGGGCCCTGACCCCACAGTCCCATGTGTCATCCTTTTCACTGACAAAGATGCCACTCCGCCCGTCTTCGCGGCCCTCTCAGTCAACCTCCGCAAGTACAAGTACAAGTTTGCCGATGCTCACAGCAGTGATGCTGCGTTGATGCGCCAGTTCAACATCAAGAAGGTGGGTCATCTTTTGTTACTGTCTATGAAGAACAAGCTGTGAAGAACAAGATCTGGAGGACAAAATGGCAGGAAACAAGATGCGAGAAACCAGACGTGAAGAACAAGATGTGCCCCTGCTCAGCATCAGCATATGTTCCTGCGGATGTTTCAAGAAAGCTGAAGGGTTGGCAGACTCCTGATATGAGATGGGATATTGCTGCAGGTGCCGACCATGGTCATCACTCACCTGAAGCCAGGCACTGAGGAGGAGGCTGCCAAGGAGGGCAAGCTGGGACTGCAACAGTACCCCGGCCCCCTGAAGTACTCCTACATGCATTCCTTCTTGAGCACTTTTGCTGGCATGCTCGGGTGCGTCCGCCTTACCATATCAACCTTGTCACGCTCCACCATGAGTTTCACTTGCTGTCAGTGTATGGAAATCCGGAGTTTCAGTAGTCCAGGGGATCCCTGCAATAATTGGTACTGAGAATCACTGCCACATGTCTTACCTGTGAATCCTGAGGGGCTCATGAGCAAGTGGCCACCAGCAATCTTTGGTCATCCCACATCTCTGCGATCTATTGCTCCATCTGAATATTAGCTTTCCGATGAGCCCTGCATCAGTATGAAACCTATTCACCCATTACTTAGAGCCCCACTTGCTTCTCTCGATCGCTGGTGCATGTTGCTCGGGTCAGGGCTGCGCCTCCCGGCGGCGAAGGGGACGACAGCTTCATGGACTCGATCGGCGCAGCGCAGGCGGACGCGGCGCCGATCGAGGTGCCGCAGGCGGCCAGCAACGCGGATCTGCGCACGCAGTGCGTGGAGCAGTCTGGCCTGTGCGTGCTGGCGCTGCTGGATGCGGCTGACGCCAACCATGAAAAGCAGCTGGGCGTTGTGAGGGATGTGGGCGGCCGCTGGAAGAAGCAGCCGCTGCACTTTTCCTGGGTCGACGCCGCCCGCCAGGCAGGCCCCTGTCTCATGCAATGATCTTTGGACATCCCAAGTCTGGACCCTCTGTTTGCCTGGATGCAGCAACCTGCCTAGCTTTGGTGTGCACTGTCGTGACTGCGACATGCATCATAACATCTGACATCTGCATTAAATCATTGCCCTATTGCAGTGTACGTTATCATGATGACGCTGGCGCGCACATGTTCAAATGATGAGGAGGGTATGAGCCGCGGCAGCAGCAGTTGTAATCTGAGGATTAGCAACATACTGACGAGGCTGAGGTCTTCTTACGCGCAGGGGCGCTTCTTGAGCGCCTTTGGGTTGTCCAAGTCTGACATCCCCACAGTCGTGACGTTCAGCCCCAAGAAGCTCCGCGGCGCGCAGCTCAACGGCGCCTTCTCGGCGGAGGGTATCCACAAACTGCTGGACGGCCTGTTCTCAGGGCGGATACACTCTTCACCCTTCCAGGTCAGGTCCTGCCAATGTTGCTCACAGGGAGTCTTCCTTTGGCACATGCACCACACACTAGTGGCCATAACCGTATCAAACAGTGCGGATGCCATCGGCAAGCAAATGCTTAGCATCATAGTGATGTCTTGGTTTGCAGGAGTTGCCTGAGCTTGTGGACGGGGGAGAGGTCGAGAGTCAGATTGAGGAGCCCATTGAGGAGGAGTTTGATCTGGCTGACATTCTGGGTGAAGAAGTCAGCAGCACTGGATCGAAGGAGGAGCTGCTCAAGAAAGTAGAAGAGGAGCTGAAGGTGTCTATGTTTGCATATTCAAGCCGTGTTGTGCATTGAATGCTGTGTGCTTGCTTGCGTAAAATATGGTCTCGGGTTGCGGAGGCGAGGGAAATTTGTGAGGACAGTAGAAAATGAAAGGAGTGGCCAATGTACAGGAAGAAGAGAGGAGGCAGGCTGAAGCTGCGGAGGCCAAGGCGGCATCTGAGAAGAAGAAGGGAGGAAAGAAGAAGAAGAAAAAGAGAATGTCCAAGGCAGCAAAGGAGGAGTTGTGAGTGCGGGTATGCTCAATTTGTAGATTTGTGGCCCTGTAGATGTAGACCTCGCTGGAATCATGCCATGATGATGAGTGTGGTTGTTGAGGGTTTGACTGGGTCATGTCCGTTCATGCAATGCAGATGCAGGCTGTGGAAAGCAATGCTTGCATGGAACACCGATATATGTCAAGACAGCTTTGCATGCGCAAGTTAACATGTTAACATCAAGATTAAAAATATTACATTCAAGGTACCCGCTGCCAGCCAGACCAGTGGTCTTCATATTAGATTGCTGACTGCATTCACAGCGCATTGCCCGTTAACGTTGTGCAGCATGTTATGTCGCACTATATTCCTTTATAATGAGAGCTTCCTTAGAAGTATCAGAGAAGAGAAATGCACGACATATAAGATGTGTTGATGTTGATGTGACATCAACATCAGGTCAGCTACATGCATGGCGGCAGCTTCTCAACACCAGGCAGCTGCGTGAGGGAATAAAAATGTGCGGATGTTTAGAAGATGGGCTGCTTGGTCGTTTTGTAGAATCTAGACGAGAGTAATACCTTCGACACTGCTTGATATTTTTGGTGCGCGTCTGTGAGAAATAACCAAGGTCCAGATATTGGTAGATAGAACAAGATTGCTGGAGGCTTTGCTGCCCACACACCTAATTTTCATATAATAAGGTGCTTGGGGAGCAGTGGTCCTTCTGCATTACCGTCTCTGTGTCTTTACACTGGCAATTTGCTGAGCACAAGTACACGAGTGCAGCGCTTGATGGCGTCGCCATCAGGCTCTTTACCATCATTCCAGCGAAGCTTTCGGCCGATAATTCGCATTTGAGCGTGATTCTATCATAGCTACTGTCATGAAGGAATATGTAGCTTTTGCATGCGTTACTCTTATTTTTTCCGCGCTGCAAACGGAGTGTTACAATCTGCGTGATGGATTCAATCCCTTCTGTGGGAAGAGCAACTGCTATCAGCTTCTGAGGTACATCTCATTGCAGGAAGAAATGCCGATTGCTTATGTTGCCTTTTGGTGTTCTTGAATGTCAGTCTGATAGTGTGGCACCTGACTGCGTTGAAATAACTCACTTGTTCGATCTTGGCAGGTTGGAGCAAAATGCCTCATTGCAGGAGGTTAAGAAATCGTATCGCAACATATCCTTGACGCTGCATCCAGTAAGTTTTTGGTGGTTCATGTACACCTGCATCAGAGGTCAGCTGTTACTTTGTATGTGCGGCCATTACTCCTCAATTGAACCGATGCCTGCTGTGGAACAGGACAAAAACCCGTCAAAGACAGCTGCAGATGACTTTGGCAAGGTGGCCACGGCATATGAGATTTTGTCCAACAGCACATTGCGTGCTGACTATGACTATGCCCTCGCACACCCCAAGGAGTATCTCCTCAGCCAGTACCGCTACTATGGCTCCAGAATATACAGGGAAATGAAGATCCCGGCCCATTTCACCGTCACAGCCGTCATCCTGCTTTGGTCCCTCATACAGTACATCACCAAGCGGCAGATGTATGACAATGTATGTTGCCCCCCATGCTTGTCCCTCTAAGATGCATCTCTGGCTACAATTAACCATCCAGTGAAATATGACACTCAAGTGGCCATGAGCTGAAGGAACGCCCTCTGAAAGCTGAAGCTTCACGTGCATGCTGTGCAGGCAATGAACAAGATTCGGAAAGACCCAAAGTATCGTTCGCGACTGAGAGAGCTGATGCAGGAGCAGTCCAGCTTCAACTCCAAGAACCGCAAGCAGCCGGGCAAAGCGCGCAAGTGTGACCCCTCTGCTTTCAAGCTCTTCCTCTGTGTTTATCTGCCGGTGCAGCATGTTGAGCACCAGCAGCTGGATGCACTCTTTCCAAGGGATGCTTTTTAAGTGTTTATGCGTCTTTATCCTTTATCCTTTATGCGTTTCCAGCTTGTGCCTAAGCCCGCTCTCAGACATGCCTCTGATGCAGGCTGAATGATATGAGTGCTGAGGAGATGGAGGCGCTTAACAAGCAGGTAGACAGCGAGGTGACCGTGCAAGGAGGCCGCTCAAAGCCCACCATGAATGACATCCTGGTGTTCCAGATTGTTTTGCTGCCATGGGTTCTCGGCAAGGTGCATGTCTATACCTCCTCATACCTGACATGCACAGGCCCTAAAATTATACATACGAGTCTTGGGTCCTGTTCCTAAACCATTCCGTGGCATCCCCTCTGGAGAAGAACCATTGAAAAGTGGCAGATGTCTGTCATGTGAGAACAAGTATGGTGGCTTGCAGATGCTCTGGTGGCAAGTGCAATGGACATGGAAGTACAGGATAAAAAGGCAGCCATATGATGAGGCTGCGCAGATCTACCTGACCAGGGACTTCCTGCGGATGTCTTCCACTGCCTGGGATGCCCTTGAAGCCCCAGAGAAACAGGAGATGCTTGATAAGGAGCTTTGGATTGAGGAGAAGCAGAAGGTGAGCATTCAGGACAATCTAATTCTTAGGGGTTCAACTGCTGGTCCTGGTGGCGTGCTGGCGCTCCATGTTCTGTGCTTGTGAGAGTCAGCAAATTCGTCAATAGATGCAACGAGTCATTCTGATGAGCAGGCTTACCAGATGCACCGGGAGAAGGCCAACCAGAAGCTCGCAAAGAAGAGCATGAAGAGGATGGCTCAAATGGTGGCAGCTGGCATGCCAGTGGCAGGGGATGATTGATCAAAATCACAATTTGTGCTCAGCCAGATCTCATGAATGGCTATGGTCAAATGCATGCCATGCAGTGCATAGATGTAGATCTTCTAGTTTGCAACTGAAAAGCCGCTTCAAACTCTATTTGATTTGTGAATTTTGCATATGCAAAATGCATGCCACCTTCCCATGCTTATATGAGAATATCAAGACTCAGGGGCAGCCACTGTGCGCACAGTACTGCGGTGCCGCACCGGCCCGGGCTTAAGTGGCTGCAGCGATTGCAGGGCACTGCACCGACTGCGAAGCTCTGCAAAGCCATATGGCCATTTGAATACATCAAAGTGAATCATCTGTAACCACATTGGTGAATAGAATAAAATGAAACAGGTGGTTGGGCTCCCGGTTCCTTTTTGTGCACTCAGAATTCGGGGGAACCATTTGAGGCGACGGCGGTCTATCCCGGGATATGCAGAGGTTCCCCCCCTTTCCGAAAGGGACTTCCGAGAATCGATAGGCCAAGCGTGGACCGAAGATGGATAAAATCTTCAGATGACAACTGAAGCATTTCATTCGATAAATAATTCTTTTATTTCTATTCCGCTGCAAATTGTCAATGAAACCTGGAAACAGACTCTTTCCAAACCACCATCAGAACGGTTGATCTCCACTGATCTCATGGTGATACACCAAATGCACTGCAGTGATAGCTGATCTAGAGATGATGAAGGTGGATGGGCGTGTCCTTAAGGACTGCTTGGAATTAAGGTGCTTTCCTGGCCTTCTCCATGCCAAATTTGATCGATCAGAGTACTGTGTAACATCTTCCTCTGCACTTTAAATTGAGCGACTTGATGAGAGGGATTTCGGTGACAGATATGCTGAAGGGCGAGGTTACCATGTGAGGGCAAAGCAGCGCCTTGTAGCTGGCTCCATAGTACTTGAGGTAGCCGCTCCCGCTTTCTCTTGTTACTATTCAATCCCTTCAGGAACAGTCTGTGAGAAACATTCTGGCGTCTAGTGAGCATACAGCTGCAATGAGAGCCAGAGTACATTGTAGTCGTCCAATATGCAGCCCCTAAAGGGTTTCATAAGGCCGTCTTGAGAGTTGCGACATCCGGATCACCAACTTGTTGTGTTCTTGCAATTTCAGGAGAAGCCATGCGCGGTGGCACTGTCACCAAGCGCTGTTGGAGAACAGTGCAGGGCATGCCTCACGATTCTGCCGCCAAAGCTACGTGACGACCCCATCAAATGCACCACGTAAGCCTGCCATTATGTCCAAAATGTGAGAAAGAAAATGCTTGCTGGTATGTGCATACTCACATCACCTGTTGAGGCTGCAAGGGATGGCATGAGCTCTCATACTGTGCCCACAGGTGCAACACAGCATGGTATTGCAGCCAGCGGTGCATGAAGGCGGACGGCAGCAGACATGGATCCAGCGGAGAATGCAACTTGCTGCAGGATTCCAGCAGCATGTGAAGCTCTGTCACATCTCAACAGACCAAAAGGACGAGGGTGGTCATACTTGAAATATCCTTGGTTCAGATCAAATTGAAAAATGGATGCAGAGCGCTGATCCGGTTTTGCTGTGCAAATCTGCAGGAAGGAGCTTGGCACATTTGCGAGGGAAACCTGCCTGGCCCTCCGCCTGCTGCAGTGCAAGCGCGGAGAACCCCCCTTCCAGAGCAACTGGGAAAAGTTCATTGGTCCACAAGCAGGGTGAGCAGCACATCCTCATTTTGTCCAACTATTATCTATCATTTGTAAGAGCCGAGGGTCTTCCAGCCCTGTTTGGCAAGGCAGGTGCATTGCTCTAGCATCCAGGCGCCCACATTATAGTTTGCGGTGTGACACTGCGCAGGGAGGATGCACACATCTTGTGCATGGCAGCCAAAGCGGTGGGGAAGTCGGCAAAGGCGGCAGCGGATGCAGGAGCGGCGGGGGCACTTGTGAGGGAGGAGAAGGCGGCTGCAGAGGCTGTGTGCCAGGTGTTCACCAATGCCCTGGAAGTGCTGCCCTCCATGCCGGTGGCATGCGCTTGCAATGCCGAGACCATCCACAGAGGTGACTATCCCGGTCTTATCAGGCTCAGATCATCCATCTGACTTGACGGAGAACCCGGAAGGAAAGTCACTGCGGGAGTGCATCACCGCAAAAATAGGCGGCAGCTGGGCGACAGAATCAATGGGACAAGAACTGATAAATTTGAAAAAACTCATCGGCCAGAGGTGCTGCTCGGGCAGAACTCCAGATGAGTATCAGGTACTCGACTTGATGATTGTAGTTGTCTGTCTTATTGAGGTTGGTCAAGTCTGTCTTATTGAGGTTGGTCAAGTAGAGTACCTGATACTCATCTGGAGTTCTGCCCGAGTAGCACCTCTGGCTGATGAGATTTTCCAAATTTATCAGTTCCTGTCCCATTGATCCTGTCGCCCAGCTGCCGCCTGTTTTTGCGGTGATGCACTCCTGCAGTGATTTTCCTTGCGGGTTCTCCGTCAAGTACAGATGAATGATCTGAGCCTGTTTTAGCTTGCTCTGCCAGTGGCATATTGGGCTGTGAGAGTGTGTTGATGCCAAGTACACGTGCCCGATATTGTCAAGGATAAATACTGGAAAAGAGGTTTCTCATGCTGTGTAGTGTTTATGGGCAGGGCAGCCTCCAGCAGCCATGTACAGCCTGATCTCCCGCTTGAACCACTCCTGCCGGGCCAACACCGCCTACCACTTCAAGGCAGGCGGCGCGGTCGTGGTGAGGGCGGTGGTTGACATAGATCCAGACGAGGAGCTGTGCATCTCCTACCTCGACCCAGTGCAGCCCTTGTCCAGGTATCTCCTACCGAACAATCCTGGGTCTCGCGGACAAGTCATGTTTTTAGTTGCTTTTTGGCCAAATCTTTTGGTTAGATTTGCATGAGGGATGCCATTGCAGAGGATGTTCAGCACAATGTCAGGCACTCGGGCTAGAGGCAGACCCTTGAAGAGCTAAAATGACTATGGGAGGGATGGCGTCGATGCTATTGGGCATGCATATGACTGGTGGAGGAAGTGCAAAAATCGTGAACACTGGACACAATGATCCAAGTATTGCTTGACGTACCTAGTCCTTAAGGACAGGAAAACCTGTATAAAATGATGATGCATGAGGGAAAGTAGTTTTCCTGTGTTGCAGGCGGCAGGAGGACTTGCAGCAGCGCTTCTGCTTCACCTGCAGCTGCGAGCGCTGCACGTCGGAGCAGCAAATGCTGGCGTCCACAGGTGACACTTCCATGACTGGCCTCGGCAGAATACCCAGCAGTGCAGGTTCACATTGCTACTTTTGCTTGCCTTGATCTTGCTGCATGTCAGCTTCTTCTTGCAGCTCGGGCGTGGCTCAGCAGGTTGCTCTCTGTCTGATCACAGATGAACTCGAGTGATACGCACTTGGATCTTGTACTTCAATACATTCCAGCCTTCCATTGATCCGCGAGGTTTCCTTTGCTCTGAATCCCCAGGCCATGGCACACATCCTGCTATTCTATTGTTTTGGGCAGGGCTTCAATTGTGGACACTCACTGGCGAGGACTTCTGTAGTGTTGGGCGCACTAATCGTTGTGCGGCTGCATGCAATTGCAGGCCTGCAGGATGGCACACCTGCACATGCGCCGACGTGGTTCCTGTCAGCGATAGCGCCCAATGCGGTCGGGACAGAGGTGGACAGCTGCTTGACAAGGCTGACTCGCCAGGCAGAAGAGGAGTTTGTGCGCCAGGGCAATGCCAAAGCCGCCTGGACAGCCCTGGAGGCCGGCATTCTGCAGGTCTGTTCCAGCACATGCTATCACCTCTGATATGTGAGGTTTAGCTTTTCTGCACAACAGGTATCCACTTCTTTCACTTGCTAACATATTTTTTTTGCATATTCTGAGCGGTTCACTTCCCTTGCTTGCCATCAGACAAATAAGATGTCCTTTGTCTGGTCGAGTCACTTTCCGATCGGGGTCATTTACCATCCTTTGATCTGCTGGGAGTGTAGCAGCTTCACCTTGACCTGCACAGAATGGCGCCCCACGAATGGTGGTGTCCAGAAGTTGCACGTGATTGTTGCCTTGTCTGCCCAACTCTGGGTTTCCCGCCCGATACCCTGAACGTCACCTGAGGGGTATTGCGTTGCTGGCAGGGCCAGAGGTATCCCGGGCTACTGTATGTATAAAGGGTATGTATCCGACCTAGGAGTGCCTGAGGGTTAATGGTTTGGTCCTTGAGATGCGAAACAAGCTAGGCTGCAGACTTTTGGAGGCGCGCAGACGTGGCTGCAGACGCCCTGCATGTATGCGCTATGGCCTTTGGTTTTGGGTTTGCCAACCTGTAATGATAATAATAATTCGGGAAGTAAGGCTGCTTAGTGTGTGGGGGACCATGCAGGCTGTTGAGGAGGGGGCGCACCCTTACCACTATCGCTGCCTGGCACTGTATGCATGCCTAGTCAGCGCATGCAGGGTGAGCGCCAAGCTAGGCGCTGGCCGCGTGGCGCTCCTACGCGCCGCCATGTACACGCTGCTGCAGGCCGGCGCTGCTGAGGCAGTCCTGGCTGTTGGTGCGTCCGCAGTGCTCCCCTAGCAAAGATCTCAAGTGGGTGAGACAGACAATGCAAGGATCAAACAGTATTAACGCACTCAGTTCTCCCGCATGGAAGTGTGCAGAGGTGCAGAGAGATTGGCCCAACAAATACTCTGGCAGTCTCAGCAGGGGTGGGCTCTGCGCACATATATCTCACAGCATGAACCAGGGGGTACTGAAGACTTTAGGGGGTCCTGTACCACCTGTAGTCTTTAGTAACCCCTGCATGAACGGTGCCAAGGGACTTTGAAGTAACAATGTGCGCATCTACCCACACGCATGATAGACTGCTGCCATCTTGCTGCTTGCTGCTCGCTCTGCTGCAACGTGCTTGTTAAAGTGCTGTAGGATCAATGACCAGTGTTACTATGAGAAGGTTGAATGCTAAATGTTAGTGAAATAGAATGTTCAGTATCGTCTTTTCCGCATCAGTAAACTGCGCATGGGGGTGTTTGAGGAGTGTGGGGTGCTGGCAGGCGAGTACGGCGCCATGCCTCAAGCGGCCGGGGACTGGAGCGAGGCAGGGGGGCTCCTGTGTGAGGTGCTGGCGGCCGAGCTGGCACACCTCAAGCATACACCGGCACAGTCAACACCACCAGCCTCCGTCAGCTCGCAGGGTCCTGTGCGGGGCAGCGCTCAAGACCAGAACCCCTCCAGCACACAGCATAGCTCAGGAAGGGCTGGTCCTCTCGTTGATGCGCCTGTAAGACAGCGTGCCAATGATGGGACGGCAGGCCAGAGGCGCGGCGCATCAAAGGGGAATGAGTCATTGGGCGAGGCTGCGCGGATGTCAGGAGAGGAAGACAGCCGCCCGAGCAAGCGGAGTCGGGTGACAGGGGCTCCCAGTGAGCCGGCCACTGTGTACTGGCCGGATGTGCTGCAGCCTGCGAGCGGACAAATGGAGTCGCGCAGGACAAGTCCCAGGAAGTCAGTTCCTGAGCCGCCGGCTGAGTTTGCTGCGGGCGTCTGCGCTGCGTGGGCCGCGCTTAGCGCCACTTGCAAGCCTCCCGTGGAGTCTGTTGATCGGTCTCATGGCAATATGGCCGGTGGTGACCCGGAGCAAGATGAAGCAAGTGCTGCTCCGCAGCGGTCAAGCAAAGAAGGGGGTGGGTTTGAAGCTGCTTCGCTTTGGGAGGGTGATATTTCTGATCTCCGGACGCTGGCAGGGCCTGCTGGTTTCCTGTCCTGCAGCCAGCCGCCACCATCAAACGCTGAGCTGCGGGAAGCGCTTCAAAAGGAGCTCAATGGCTGCGGTAAGCTTCCTTGCCATGACATCCTGACTATCTCTATTCATCTCAAAAGCTTTATAGCACCCTCATCATATAAAGCTTGCCCTCATGAAGGTGCCAAAATCAGGATAGAGGCGGTGGGACATGCTGACATGCACCTGGAGAGAACTGGAGCTGACAGAGTGGTGTGCTCTGCAAATACGCAGTGGAGGTTGAGGAGAATGTGCGGAGGCTGGAACACATCGGCATCGGTGCCATTCTCTGTATGGCGCATGCCACATCACTGCTGAGGGTGAGGACTGGACCAGACAACACTTTTAAATGCAAAGCTTGCTTTTTTGAAAGGTCTCACAGGATCATGAGACGTGCAGCTCTGAGCATGAGTATTGTGCATGCAGGTGACGGCAGGTTATGCTCACCCAATGAGTGAGAGCAACATGTTCTGCGCCTTCTTTGCAGGACTGCCTTACAGCATAGCTTCAGTCATATCCAGGGCGGCAACCCAGCTGTCATGCTGACAGTATGGAATGCAGCATGACTTTAAATGCAGTGCATAGAAGCAGGTACTCTAGGGGATTGCTGCCCTGACTCCAGCAAAAGATCCTCTTCTATTCAAAAGTGTGTCGCTCAGCTATGAGGATTATTTATTGCTCCTGATTGCGTCCGCATAATTTTTGCAGCTGCAATGAAAATATGCGATGAATATGCATTCAGCGGTAATTGAATTGGTGCCAGCAGCAAGCACATGCAGTACCCCAGAGGACACCGTTCCTGGTCAAGACTCTGATCCGAGTCAAGCATCCTCAACAATCAATTTGCTGTGGAATTTGTTTTACATGGTTTGTCCCGGATATTAACTTCCTGGCGCGTGGAGGGCCTATGTTAGATATACACGAGGGTAGCATGTGTAATATGCAGCCTAGACGTGCAGCAAGTCAGGCTACTTCCTGAAATGCATCTGCACATTTGCTCACTCTGACAACATCTCAGACTTGAAACAACTAGATGTCCTTAAAACACAAGGCACACATATACAACTCAATTTACAGCTCACAGCGTACAACTTCAACTACGATGCCAGCGCCTGCTGCAGCTGTGGGCAAGCGGAAGGCACCATCTGGCAGTGCTGCAACAGCGAAGCAGTCGCCCGTTTAGTATCCACCTCAGTTGTGGATGCCTGATGTTTTTCATGCAGTTGCAAGAAGCGTAGTTCACCATCATCCAGCGCATGCCAGTTACAGACCTATGAGCCGTCCACCACCTTCAGCACCACCTTGCCGCGTGCATGCCCCTGCTCTAAGTACTCATGCGCCGCCCTGTCAGCACACACCCACTGCATCAATACAACAAGGCGTCGACTCTGATGGCCGTATGTATCTTGTCATAATTCAGACAGGAGAGCCTCCCTGCTTGAGAAATGGGGTCCCCAGGGTTCAGTACATCTAGATCTGCTGCTCAGCCTTTTCTCAAAGACTCATCATGCTCGTATGCTCTGCGGCACAACTTGTTGTATCCTGTATCCTGTATGCTTTGGGGCTGCCCTGATCTTTCAACAGCCTGCGCGATTGTGATGCATGCAGGCAGTCCCCACAGATATTAACAGTCCTCCGGGGACTCCAATTTTAGAAAAGGGCTGAGTTTAGATATCCCCGCCACTCGCAAGGAGGAGGGGCGCACGGTGCATCCACGAGGGGGTAGGTGCGGTCCAGGATGACCTTGACCTTGCCATCGGCCGCCATGTCAGAGATCTTCTGCAGCTGCGCGCCGTTGGGGGACACTGCCGTGATCCCATAGGTGGGCCCCATCCTCAGCAGGCCCTTTGCCACCCTGTCACACACCAGCACACTCGTGTCAGCAGAGGCACAGGCGTACATCAGCGGAGCAGGTCTGCAAGTATGCAGGCCAGAGGTCTGCTAATCTGCAGGCTGAAGCTCGCCACTTCCAAAGGGTCCGCCAAGTGATTCGTCTTGATTTCGAGGTCCGTGTCTTGGCCATAATGCTGTCTGCGGAGGTATATCGGTCTGTCAGATCACTGTCATGGAGCACAAATGAGTCGCTCCACAACAGTGAATTATTGCCGGTGGCCTCCTGAGTGTGCAGCACAACGGAGGCGGCTTTGTAGGGTACAGTTCAAAGGCCTCACCCTGTGACAATGCGAATGGGGGATGTTTTCTCGTTGAGGATGAGCTGGTAGTGACCGCGCCTCTTCAGCACTGCATAGCTGCGCGTCTCCACAGGGCCTGCATACATTCGTTGCAGTGTTTGCTGAGGACCATAGTTTTTTGTTCACTGCAAGGAAACCCTTAAATTGTGATTGATGGATGCTGGCATGCTTAAAGAAGGGAAGGAGTACAGATGTCCACGCCAGAAATGAAATGGGAAGGGGTGCACATGTCCAAGCTGGGATCGTTCTTGCAGCTCACCTCCCACTGGATCGATCACAGCATCCACCGGGTTGCTCTTGAGCACATCCTCAAAGCGCTGCGCGGTGTAGTCAATCACCTCATCTGCACCCAGCTCCTGCAGCACATGTTTAATCTTCCTCCCTTGCCTTGCCACAACATTCACAGGTGCTAGGCTGTGGGCACAATGGCTGTAGCGCCTCTCCTCCACTGGGCATGCCGGTGCTACACCGATGGGGTGCACCAGGCAAGCCAAGCAAAAGGTGCGCCCAGGACATCGGGACATCTGAAGTGCCTGCATTAAGCACGCATGCGCAACAGAGATGCCCACCTTGGTGACAAAGTCGAGGTTGCGGGGGCCTGCAGTGGTGATCACATGCGCGCCGCGCGCCTTAGCCAGCTGAATTGCAAATGTTCCGACACCGCCAGCCCCGGCATGGATCAGCACCCGCTGCCCCTCCTTCACTCCAGCCGCCTCCAAGGACTGTGCTGAGCACCAATGTTGTGAGAAACTCCACAGATCTGCAAGTGGAAAACTGATGCAGCAAATAGTTGAGGGAGGGGGGATTTTCACCTGGAAGGCTGTCAGGGCAGCCAGGGGCATTGCACCGGCCTCCTCAAAGCTCATGGTGGCTGGGGGAGCGGCCAAATCCTCCTCCTTGACAGCATAGTACCCAGCGTATGTGCCATCTTTGTTCCAGGGCTGGAATCCTTTTGTCAGTGCAAAGACCTTCTGTCCCGGGTTCCACTGCGCATGCATGCAAAACAGATGAGTGCACAAGCAGCAGCACGCATATAGTTGTGTCCACCTATTCTTTTTCAAGACTGTACACAACCAAGAATGAGGCTGAACAGGTTAAAAGGCTTTGCGGTTGCATATAGACAAACTTTGGAAGTATTACCTTGGACTCAGCTGGAGCATTCTCAACAACACCCGACAAGTCACCTCCAGGGATCTTCGGTTTCGAAATGATGAATTTCATCATCTCTCCTTTGCGGATTTTATAATCGACAGGGTTCACTCCTGCAACATAAGACATTCTCACATCCAATATTGCTTGATCTGTCTCTCGGAGAGGTGAAAATTCCGCTAATCTGTCTTTGATTGTGCTGCGTGACGTCTCCAAACAACGGAAAAGTCTGACAATGAGAGTTGGTGGTAACCTGCAGCATGGATCTTCACCAGAACCTCTCCTTTCCGGGGGCGTGGCTTTGGATACTGCACGAGCTTGAGGACACTGGGCGGCCCAAACGTGTCAAAGACAATGGCTTCCATCTCATCTGCCATCTTGAATTTTCACAACGTTCATGAAGGCCATGCGTCAAATTTAATATGGCGATCTCGAGCAGGTGATGATCGCATTTTGCAATCGGTCCGAGGGGGACGCCTCAGCAGACTTGGACCTTGACCAACTCGACGCTGTATGGCCAATTATGTGCAATCGCACAACATCTAAGATCGACTGTGATAAAATATCATGCTTGCGTGAAACGGAGAGTCACTGAGGAGTAGTGGCAGAATTAGCGGTCAGTGCGAAGGCGAGTGTGTCCAATGATCTGAGAGACAGGGGTTTCTGACGTGAAGAACCGGTGCGGACATGTCAATGAAAAACTACTACCCTGTTAGGAGGGAACAGAGTGAGAGTCCAGACATTGCTCTGATCGGCGGAAGCGCGGAAGGCCTGCTGTGCGCCTTGAGCTTGTCTCACCTCGATTCTGTGAATGTGAAGGTAAGTGAATTCTGCAGAGCACAGCTTGTGCTGTTGCACGGTGCATTAAAGTTCATGGAATATTCTGCTGCTGAGGCAACGTCAACACAAGCATGCAAAATTCTCAATCGCTAAGAGTGCCAAGTAGTACAAGTCCAAGGTTTTGTCCAAGATATTGAAGCCAGTCTTTCCCTCACAGGTGTACGAGGCAGCAGATGACGTCAGGCTAGGTTCAAAGACCTTGGTAAGTTCATTGTCATGTCTGTGGCTTGTGCTTATGTGTGCAGCTATGATTACAAACTGGGCAGAAGAACAATGGCCAGTAGTACTAGGGGCTTCTCAGCGGATTTCCTGTGTATCCAGGTACTTTCTCCAAATGCACAGAATGCAATCTACGCTATCAGCCCTTCTCTTTACAAGAGCCTAGCAGAAGGGGCATTGCATACCAGCCATGCAGAGCCTTCAGGAAAGCACAGGTAATTGCTCAACCCTACGTATACGCTGGCTTCCTTGATCCAAGACTATGCCCACTTTTCTGTGCATGCTTAGCGAAAGCATCAAAACTGCTGCTAATCACGTTGCACGTTGCGACAGTGGGAGTCAGCGGACATCCAACACTGGCGAGCCATTGTACACTCCTGCATCTCGAGGCATCCACACACCCTTGGAAGTTGACGGGGCGCTCCTGCACTCCCTCTGCCTGCAAGCGCTGCCACGAGGCTCTGTGGAGACTTCCCACCAGCTGACTGGGCTGCATGAGGACCGTGATGGCATGGGATTGACCTTCCAGGTGTGGACTGATTCCAAATCCTTGTCGAATTAAACAGATCGAGAGATCCTCCCCTGAGTTTGGTCATTGCACAGCACTCCAGAACCACATTGGCAATGTAACAGCGCCTTTCTATTTTCTGATAGTCATTCATTAGTCTGCCCAATCTAGAAGGGCCATCATTGTTATGGCCTGCCCAAATGCACATCGAGAAAACAGGGGCTACGAGCTCGGAACAACAGCAAATCCACAAATAGATGAAGGGAAGAGACTAGGGAGTGTTCAAGAAAGTGCCTACGAGCGGACCACTTTAGGTATCTGTGAATGGACAGCTCCGAAGGGTAGCATGCTGCATGCAGGGGAGGCCCTCACTGCGCACAAAGCTGGTCATTGGAGCAGACCCATCATCGCCTGTTTTTGCCAAGGCTCTACAGGGGGGCTCACCGTGGGGACGTGCTCGCATTGCGCAGCTGTGCAATGACGTGGCGCCTTCTCTGGGATCAGACAACTCTGTGCAGGCAAGATCCTTGACACCACAAGAATCAACAAGCCCACATTTATGCTGTGTGTGGATTCCTGACTGAACCTGTCTTTAACAATATGGTGCATGGCCATATTGGGCCTTGGATATGCTGCATGGAGCTCCAGTAATCAATGCATTTTGCTGCAGGCTTTGGGACTGCCCATCGAAGCGGTGGTGGAATTGACATACAGCTTGTCTGAGCATGGGCTCATGCCAGCAGCCATCAGGAACTTTGTTGCTGTCATGTCGGAGCGCACAGCCAATCACAACCTGCTGCAGGTGGGTGTGCTCTCCTTAATATACCCTGCCAGGCAAATCTGAAGTCCGGTCACAGATGCAAACAATGGCTGTTTCACATTAGATTTCTTGGCTTTGACACATGAGATATTTAAGTCTCTACACAGAGTACTTAGAAATGGAGTGGTGCAGGCTCAGAAGCCATTCCCTCCCATTGCACAGCCAGACGCCCTGAAGAGTGCTGCATCGCCGCCGCTTGGATCCTCACCCCCAATCGGCTTTGGCATCCCGGCTGCCCTGAAGATGCAGGTAAGAAAATTATTTACATCTAAATTTGACTGTGCTTGCAGCACATTTGTCGAGCAAGCTGAAGGGTGAGCACAAACATAAAGAATGTGGTGCATGGTCAAGATCACCATGTTTGTTGTAAACTCATACCATGCATGACTGCATTGCCATCATGGTGTTCAATGTGGGTGAAAAGTTAAACCAGTGCGGTGCATGCGCACATCAAAGCCGAATGCAGGATTGTGCATTTGATGGGAAATACTCTTTTGCAGGATCTAAGGCCACTGGAGCCGCCAAGGGGCTTGTGGAACCATGCAGCAGCGCGCTGATTATGAGGTGTACACAATATATTGAATGTATGAGAACGTTGTGATGCTGCAATGACTTTGACACGTATTCCCTGTATTCATGAGATTGACTGAGAGCCTCTGACCTGAGATTGGCGGGTTGCTAAGAAATCCAAGCACTTTTGTGGGGCAGCCCTGCGTCTAGACCTTCCTTTCTTTTGTTCTTACTGTCTCGATGCCAGCAATTGGTCTCATCACCTGTTTGTTGCCTCCATGCAATTTTGTTGGCGCATTTGCCTTGCAAGCCTCAGTGCAGCGTGATGAAGTGGTGATGAGTGAGAAGTGGTATTTACTGTGAAGCTTTGCATGATCACCATGATGGCCGTTGCTTCTAGCCTTGGATGACAGGCATGCCTACTGAACACATGCACACATCGCAGAGCCCTCTTTCACTGTTACGCTGGACAAGTACTGCTGGGGAGAGGCAAGAAAATGTTTATTCTGCATGAGGTGGCAAGCTTACCGAGTCGGGCCACGTCAAAAGGCTGACGTCACCACTAGCATGTCTCTATATCTGCCCAGCATCAAAGGCAGGAGCGATGTAACATCAGTGGTTGTACAATCAAGATGGTTAATGTGGTCTGTGGCCGTCAGACACTAGGACCATGCTTGATCGCAGCTAATGCCAGCCAGAGAATCAGGACATATGGTGCACACAAGCCTTCAACATATTCTCTCTTGGGCCGTAGACATGGAAATAAAAGAGCCAGATGTTCACATGTAATTTTTGCAAGCTCTTCTCAAGATTCTCCATTAGCACCTAGCCGAAGTGAGGACACTTTGAAGTTCTTGGACAGCTTGTTAGGAAGCGTGGATGACGGCGAATTAGAGGGCACAAGCATTTCTGCCTTGCCAAACACCACATTAGCAAGTAATGTTCCGGATGGACCAGATTCCGTTCAAGATATTGTATCTGTACAGCAGCTGTCAGCACCTATGCGTGGAGACATGCAGGCCGGCATTCGGTGCGCTTTTGTGACAGTGACATCGATCGTATAATCTGTCTGGCCTTATCCATTTAAATGGCAGGTTTCTTGCTTTTGTGCTATCCTAGCTAGTGTGAACATTGTTGCTAGTGCAGGCGCACAAGGGAGGTAGACGCAGTGCCAGTGCCTCAGTCACTTGTGCGGAACGCCAAAAACTTCCTCCTAGAAAAGCTTAAACGAGCCACTGCAGAGGACCTTCTCGTAAGCGACGATGCAGTTGCTCTACCCAAGGTACGATAGCTCACATAGAATAACCACGTGTGATCATTCAGGCTTGCTGGTCATCCAGATGTGGTTGCATTTACATGCCTTGTTTATGCCACAGATCAGGCCAAGGGTGGCGTATCTTCTTCTGGCGATCAACCTTGGGGTGTATGGGGCGGGGCTTGTGGCTGGGCTGGGTCCAGAGGGCGCTGATGCTCAACAGGATTATTTCTTAGCACTGGCTAAAACGGACGTCGGTGTAGAAGCTGGAGAATACTACAGGTGGGCACACATTTTCTCTATCGGTTCCATTGCAATGAAAGGGACCTGTCGTCCTGTTTTCCTTGAGGCTCCTGATGCAGTCTGTGTTTCCACATAGTTTAGTGTGGACATGATCCCGTGTATGTGAAAAATGTTTCAATACCATCTTACTGCAGGTTAATTACAGCAAACTTCTTGCACGACTCCTTTGTGCACCTGGGTTCCTCCTGCTACGCTCTAGCCACAGTTGCGCCAGCCATTGAGGAGGTCCTTGGTTGGGACATCTTCCTGGCCACATATTTGCTTTCGTCAATTGGGGGATCTGTGGGCACCTTCATTCTGGGCGACGCGGTGACTGTGGGAGCCTCCAGTGGAATCTTTGGCGTCATTGGTGGGTACTCTGTTTTTGCATCGCTGGCGCTGATTGTCTATTTTATAACTCCTTGGATTGGGCTGCTGCATTATTGATCTTGGCATGTTAGTGTAGACTTGCCAAGGCTGATAGTGATGCTTGTTTTGCAGGAGCTCTGGTGGCCTATCTGTTGAAGAACAGATCCCTGGAGCGCACTTCAAAGCAGCTGGTATCCATTGCTGGCGTGGTGGGCGTCAACCTAGTCATGGGCGGTATTCAGGAGACTTCTATTGACAATATAGGCATGTATCTGACACGTCACCAATGCATCTTGTGCCTGAAAGCAGATTGCTTACGATAAAATTTCCATCATCTGAGGCACAAGAGTGAGTCAAGAGCTGCTTGAAGTAAATGCCAGAAAGAATGTGAATCCCTCTGAAAGGAATGGTATGCTCCACCACAGGGCATGCAGCAGGCCTGCTGACGGGCGCTTACATCGGCTATGGACTCTCTCCTGTACTGCTGCCGCCGAAGAAGAGCTCGGATGCTAACACCTCAGCTGTACAAGAGAATGAGCAAAGAGAGGATCAGGTAGATGTAATGCATGTGGACCACAGCGGCGCTCTGCGCAGATGGGCAGGCTATGTTGCCTTTGCGGCGACGTTAGGACTCATGACGGCTGGAACAGTAGTCATGCGCACAGGAGAGCTGCCTGCACCCAAGGGCCTTGAGCTGCTTGTATTTTGATGTCCCGTAGAACGTGTACCGATGTCTTCTCTTTTTGGATGTACCAACAGCTGTATCATGCTGTGTCCGTGTATCTTGCTGCCCAATGAATGCCTCGGTCTGAATGTTGCAATTTTTGTAGGACGACAGCAGATCTAGATAGGTGGACGCTCAGACAAGTAGGTATCTAGTATTAGCTCTTTTTTGGTTGTCTACAAATGCATGCAAACAGAGCAAACGACTAACCCGTAGGTGTAGGGATATACTAGAGTAGGTCTGCCAGAGCCTCTGAGCAACTGAGGTAATTTCAAGAGCGTGTGCGGTCCGTAGTGCAACTTCCTCATGATGGCTCTCATGAAATTGCCATCTTAACAATGTAATGCCATTGCCTGGAGCCACAATTGAGAGCTGATCGGCCTTTATGATACTCATCGTTCCAGGTGCATCAGACCACTTCACTTACAACGCCACATTATGTCCTCATACTGATGAATGCTTGCTCACACTGGAGAGGCACCAATGCGCCTTTCTTCAACAACACGATGCGTAACGCAGATGACAGGCACAAAACAGTCAATGCGTAAATATCAGCCGTGCTGGGCTTCAGCCTGCAGTTGGCCCAGGAGCTTGTCCATTCTGTAGCGCATCACTGGCTGTCCATGCCTTGTCCTTTTGCGCAGCAGCTTTGTCTGCTGCTTGCGCTGCTTCTCTACCTCAGCCACCTTTGCCTTGTGTGCGTCAATGTCTGCCCTCCTTGAGTCCTTGGCCCTCGCCTCAGCATCCTGCAAGCATGCACCCACCAGCTCATGAGACCCTGCCGAGCATTTGCCCCAAATTCAGCGGTATGCGGCATGCAGTTTGCAACAAGCACAATATTGGTAACAGATGTGACAGGCACCTTTCTGGCCTGTACTTCTGCCGCAATGCGCTGCATCCGGGATGGTGGCCTGCTCCTGTGAGGCTTCCCATGAGGCAGTTTCTTCCCTGCTGTGCCCTCGACGCCGTCTGAGCTTGCTGCAGCTACATGGGCATTCCCAGAAGCTGCAGCTGCAGATGCCCCTGCTGGGCTGTGGAGTCTTTCCTGACTGTGAACAGGCAAGTTTTGCTGCCTGATAGGATTCTGCTGCTCCCTTGCTGACCCTGCAGCAGCCTCTGCTGGCTGCTCCCCTTTTCCTTTGTGTATCTTGGCCTCATTGCTGCCACTCTGTTTTGGACGACTCAAACCCCCTTGCCTTTCCGCGGTTTGTTCCAAGCTCTGTCTATGTGATGCTGCAGGGGGCACATCTTCATCACTTTCCTCGCCAATCATGTCACTCTCATTTGTCTCATCATCCTCATCCGGCACTGGACCAGCCCTATGTGCAGGACACAAAACAATCACTCAGATGATCTGTGACGTTTTAGTCAGTTTAACACACTGTAAGAATGATGGAAAAGCTTGCACCCAGTCAGGGTAGATGTGTGTGCAGCATTTGAGCAGTCCTGCAGCTCACCGTGCGCGGATCCTGTCCAGCTCCACGTCTCCTTGTGGACGTGAATGGGGGCTGCTCCGCACATTCGATCTCGGCGCCTTTCGAACATGCTCCTCCTCATCTCCATCACCCTGCACGTTGTCTAAAATTTGTTGCATCGCATGATCTTTGAAGTGAAGGATAGACCCAACCCAAACAGGAGCAGAGAGCGCTATACCTGTGTGATGGGTCCCGCCAGCGGCACAAGCTTGCCTTCCTTCGCCAGACGCTGTTTCAGCTTCCTGTACTTGTTCACCTTCTTGGCATTCAGCGCGAATTCCTTTTCTTTGGCCTTTTTCTTGTCGTAGGATGTAGTCTTTGCATGAGCAAAGCGCTCAAGACTCAGCCCCTGTCGAGGCTTCGATTGCTTCATTAGACTTGCAAGTTTCTTTAAATTCGCAGATCCCGCACTATTTATCCACTATTGAATTCTTCTGTGTAATGACTTTCCTTTTCACCAACTTGAGAGCTTCATGCAACCTGTGTAAAACTAAGCTATCACACAAAACCCTCAATGCTTGCAACAGTATATTCAAGCGATCAATCTCCCAAAAATTCGACTCGAGAACACAGAGGAAGGAGAATGGCCCCGTCGCCGCCACGTCAGAGATGATGTGAACGTCACGTTCTGACACGGCGTCCTGGCGTTGAACCACGCCACGACTCCAAGAACAGGTTCACATAGCTCCGCGTGGACGTCGAAAGAATTCCGCAGATTGTTGGTCTGATTATCTATTTCCTTTATTCCTGCTACATACAGACCGAAACAACCATGACGGAGGCACAGAAGGGGACCTTTGCCGTGAAGGTGCGTACGGTGCATCTTGTTTAGGTTTCCCCCTTCTACTTCAGTGAGTTTGGTTGTCATATGATAAGTGTTTGCGAAGTTTACATTGTATGAGATATGATACATTGCGTCTTTCATGCCTCTCCGTCGCCGTTTCTTGCTGTACTAGTGGTTCCCATTTAACTGGTGCGTTGGTGCAGTTGCACCTCTACCATTTATTGATAAGACGTTGCAGGGTATGAGGTCTTTGTAAAGTCTTGTAGACCATGCGATCTCCATTTGATCGCGAATACATCACATTAAAAAAGGTCTGCTTTTTCTGAGCAGTTGTTTTGGTGGTATGCAGGTGGGTCTGGCCCAGATGCTGAAGGGCGGCGTCATCATGGACGTCACGACTCCCGAGGAGGCTCGCATTGCAGAGGAGGCCGGTGCCGTTGCCGTGATGGCCCTGGAACGCGTGCCTGCCGACATCCGGAAGGAGGGCGGCGTGGCCAGGATGAGCGACGCCGAGGTCATCAAGGCGATCAAAGCGGCCGTGACGATCCCTGTGATGGCCAAGGCCCGCATCGGTCACTTCGTGGAGGCCCAGATCCTCGAGGCTTTGGAGGTGGACTACCTCGACGAGTCAGAGGTGAGCACTTCCTCTGAGGCTCTCATCGATTCATTACACTCCTGTTTTTCGGTGATTCATAGTTCTGGAAACGAACGTTGCTCTTTCCACTGATCGCAGCTCCTGTGCACGAGCAGGTGCTGACTCCAGCAGACGACCAGCACCACATCAACAAGCACAACTTCAAGGTGCCCTTCGTGTGTGGCTGCCGGGACCTCGGCGAGGCCCTGCGCCGCATCTCCGAGGGTGCTGCCATGATCAGGACAAAGGTGAGCTCCCTACAGCAACGGCCCTCTCCCTGACCGTCTGCAATGCGCAGAGTCTTGTTTCTCACTTTAGGCTGATGAGACGTGGACAGAGAGAATTGAACCTGAGTGGTTGCACTGAGCCTAAGAGTCTTGCACACAGCTGACCCTCAGAAATCAGCCCTGATGAGTGGGATCATGTGCAGGGTGAGGCTGGCACTGGGAATGTGGTGGAGGCAGTGAGGCACTGCAGGTCGGTCATGGGCGCCATCCGCGCGCTTCAGACCATGGACGACGACGAGCTCTATGTGTACGCCAAGGAGCTGCGCGCCCCTATCGAGCTCGTTCGCCAGGTCAGCCACACTATGCCACAGTACCACTGTATTGCTGCTCCGCTGCTCACTTGACAGCTCCTTGAACCCAGGCATGAATTTTGACTGTCCTCTTTCGGTTTCTTGTTCTGGCGCGTGATCCTCCCCGCCTCAGGATCATGTGCTGCGGAAGACGTTGCAAGAGGATAGCCAAAGTAGCAATTTTCAGTATTTGGGCAAGGCGCTGGGATTAGCACTTACACTGAGTGGCTTCTATGATTGTGTGCGCAGACAAAGCACCTGGGCAGGCTCCCAGTGGTGAACTTTGCGGCTGGCGGTGTGGCGACCCCGGCCGACGCCGCCTTGATGATGCAGATGGGCATGGATGGTGTCTTCGTTGGCAGTGGCATCTTCAAGGCTGGCGACCCGGCCAAGCGCGCCCGCGCCATTGTTCAGGTCCAGCCCTGAACCGCGTGGACATTCTTATCGACCTTGATTTTGTCTCTACAGACTTGTTCTTGTGCTTGTGGTGCTGGGGTGGCCAGATATATTTTTCTGTGATTGCAATGCTGGGGGCTCTGGTCATTGGTTTGTGTGAGCACTGTTGTTTCCCAAGGGGCATCTGAGTGCAGAGCATGTATTTGCAGAGGCGTGCTGACTTTTAAAAGCATGTGGGAAAGGGTGTGCTCATGTGGGGAGGGGTAAATAAGGAGCGTGTGTGCACCGCAGGCTGTGACTCACTACAACGACGCCAAGGTGTTGGCAGAGATGAGCACTGGGCTGGGCCCCGCCATGGTGGGTATTGACTGCCGGGCGTCTGACTTCTACAGCTATGCTGCACGCTCTGAGTGAGCTCGTACTGCTTGTCTGGGCTGCAGCAGCAGCGCTCTGTTGCAAACACATGCCAGATGCACAGCTGCTTCACCTTTGGTGAATGCAACTTGTGCATAGCCATGTGCATAATTGACCTTGTCCTTTTCTTGGGAGGAGACTAATTGCGATTTGGCATTGGGTGTCTTACTTCTTGAACTAAATTTCCTAGCACCGTCCTGAAATGTGGCTTCCACAGCTGTCATAAACACTCTGTCATGACTCATGAGGTAGTTGCTTGCTTTGTGCTTGTCAAAAGCTAACCGTGAACAGTCCTGTCGTCTTTCAGTTGTCATTGAGGGATAGACTCCAGATGTTCTTTTTAAAGATTATTTGGATGCCATCTCTTCTAGCTCGGTCTATGTACGACATGGTCTTACACACAATATGTAACGGAGTTTTGTACAGGCCTCAAGCGTCTAAGGACCCTTTTATGCTGACATTTATTAATATCAGCAGTAATGTCACATACGGTAGCCCGTCTATTTTCACCTTCTGCTGTTGCTGGATGCCACAGTGTGTCCAGCAACTATCTTCAGGGCTGCAAAGTCTGATACACACTACAACCTCCTGAGACCAGCACATTTGGCTGATCGAACCACATATGCATGTACACACTGCAGTTGCGAACCCCACACCATGGTGCGTCTGTTCACGGGCACCCTGGACCATTACTCTCTTCACAAGAGCACATTTCGACGCAGGTCAGACTGTAGTGTTCCTGTCACGCCTTCCTGCCAGCACAGGCTAGAGCCAATTTAGGGGCTGGCTGCTGTGCTGATTGTATCCTGCCCACTGAAGCCTTGTTCCTAGGTCTGAACATATTGCTTCAATTCGCTTGGGTACACATGAGTGCATGCCAGCTGAGTTCACCGAGTCGAAAAATAGCAACGAAAGAGCCAGGTGCTTTCTTGGGTACTTTATCCATCTTGAATTTTCTGCTGAAGGGCTTCTGGATAATTTTCGTGCCTGTCATTGTCACTGGTGTGTTGCTGCCCCTTGGCGAGGAGAGCTCAGGGAGTTTGTCAATATGCAGACTTGATTTTAAGAATGATCCTCTTATTTTTTTGGCAGAATGTGGTTGCATGCAATGCAACTATCCTTGAAGAGCTCATTAGCAGCTGTGCACTGCAGATCTGGCAGATTGACTTGTGTTTCCTTAATGCAATGGAGGCCATGAGAACCTTCTTGCTGATGACAGATGAGTGATGACTGAAATTGAGCCTGCCATTATCTGCATGATTTTTCAGGTTTTGGTTCTAAGCTCTGATGAAGAAGCAGCACATGTGAGGGGTCCTGTACAGATATACTGGCTGACGTGTGCACTTCTGGACCAGAAGCTCTGGTCCTAAAGAGGCCGTTGACGAGTTAAGACCACTGTAACAATTAAGAATGCTACAAGACTGACATCGGTCCATATCATGTTGCGCATGTTACTCTTGCAGTTAGAATCACCACATCATGCATGGTGCTGCAATTGTTCATGAAGTGATCACAGGTACCCTCCATTCTTCTGATGTCAACAGCTTGCAGAGGCATCTCATGTTCGCATCTGCTGCGATCCCTGGTGGAATTGTGCCTCTTGAGATCTGCATGCAATTAGTAAGCTACGAACGACGCCCCAGGACTTTCTGGATGCTATCAGGCCATGTGCCAAGAAAGATGTCTGATTGTTTCTTTGCTCGATGCTTCTCGATTTTTTTCTAATATCACGACTGTCTCAACCCAGTGCAACGCCATAAATAAACTTGAAGTCGTCTCTCAACTGCCATGTTATGTCTGAAACCTGAAGCCTAATTGCGATGTTCCCTACGTCCACGTTGTCTATATCGATGTTGCACTTCCCAGCTTCTCATTTAAGACGGCGATTGCTTGAGAGGAGCCAGATGTTCGGCTCCAAAGTCAGTGCTGTGCCAGCTTCCTTCTCCAGGGAAGCTGCTGACCCACTTTATGAAGGTAACTTCTCTCTTCCTGTTATCGACACATGTGAAGCGTTTTGGAAAGTGCTTCACAGAGAAATAATTAAGATGCTTTGATAGCACTTCACCTTAGCTCATCTGGACGCACCCGCAAGGGATGGCATCAGGATGGCCACAGCATCCAGATTGGTCCTCGCGGCACCACGCGTAGTTCTATATGATGGTGAGATAAGCGCCAATGACAGAACTCTACATGAATGCTGGTATGAAGCTCTGATCCCTTTCCTGCCGTTTATGGACAGGCGTTTGCAACCTGTGCAACTCGGGCATTCGCTTTGTAGCCAAAAGGGATAGCAGCAGGACCATCAACTTCTGCGCTGTACAAAGCAAGCAAGCTCAACCGTACCTCGATGTGTACGCCTCTACATAAGGACATCCTTTGTGTCCCAAAACTTCTCAACGGATAGACAGAGACCTTTGGCACCTTTGCAGGTGCCGGCTTTCGCGCGAGCAGGTGCTCCAACGCTTTGTCTTCATCCAAGGAGACAGCTGTTCTAGGGCATCAACAGCTGCGCTGGATGTGAGCGTGCTAACTGCTTTAGCAGGACCTCTGTTGCTCAAATTTCCTTGGGTGGTGTACCGTTTATAAGTTTTATGTTTGCTCCAGATCGCAGGGCTCTTGAAATTCCCCTGGCCGCTGGCACGCGTTTTTCTTATCGTGCCTGTGCCTGTGCGCGATGCTGTGTATGACTTTGTGGCCCACCACAGGTATCAGTGGTTTGGTAAGACGAATCAATGCCAGGTGGGAACCGACTGTGACTCTCTTCAGTCTGCATGTGCCCATCTGCTGACGGGCAGCCAATGCTCACTCGCTACAACTTCATGCACTCCTTTGATGTTTCAAGGAAGCAACGCACCCCCGCAGTTCATTGCATCCTATCGCATTGCGGAAATTGTAATTTCTGACATGAGTCGGTGCTCGGACATTGGCATGCAGGTGCCAGACAAAAGCATTTTGGAGCGGTGCCTTGATGCACAGGAACTCATAGCAGCAAGGGCTGGGGTTGTGGACCATGACACGGATGACAAGTAGATGTGAGAGAGACAGTTGGAGCTCTGATCCACGCTGAGAAGCCGTGCAGGACATGCGTTGCACCATCTTTTCCTTATCCAGTGCTGTCTTTCCTGCCATCACTCTCCAACCTTCCTTCAATGAAGTACAGTGCAAAAACAAGCACTGATTCAGCAGATGCGTAGCATACAATTTAAAATTAAGCAAAGACTTGTATCCTAAATCTAGATGTAAGAAGATCACAGCCTCCAATGCGGTCAAGTCATTGGAAAGAGCATCCTTTGCTACTGACCCTCCAACATCTGTCTGCTATGCCAGATCATGTTCAATGACCCTGTCTCCATTGAGACTGTCCAACATGCTGGACAGTACACGGAATTGCGACGGCCGTCACAGTATCTAGAGCACTTTGGCCTCGTTGCGCAGTTTGTCCACAAGCTCCTCCACAGACTTGACGATGATGCCGCCCTTGCGCTTGGGCGGCTCCTCTACTTTGACTGTCTGCAATCTGGGTGCCACGTCCACGCCAAGCTCCTGCAGCATCGCAGTCCTGAACAATTAATATACAATAATGGCAGCAGCATGCATTCCGGTTTCAACTCCCCAGAAGCTTCTCATGTCCTGATAGCCTTGGAACAGCCAACCACAAATGGTACAGCAAGAGCGTTTTACAAACGCAGCATACATCCATAATTTCTTCTTTGAACCACCTTAATCTGGGTTCACTGAGTTCACTTCTCCACAAGCAAAACAGCCAAATCTGCCTTCACTCTGAGACAAATACAACTGTCCACACTTGGTCTATTCAAGCTTTCAAGTATAGGCCAAGACTGCACAGAACAGCAGTCAGACGCACCTCGGGTGTGAGCTGGTCGATGGGTTTCTTCTTGGCCTTCATGATGTTAGGCAGCGTGGCATACCGCGGCTCGTTCAGCCGCAGGTCCGTAGTCACCACCGCCGGCAGCCGCAGCCGCAGCGTCTCAAGCCCCCCGTCAACTTCTCTTGTCACAACTGCTCTCTTATTGCCTGCCTCCATCTCCACCTTTGATGCGAATGTCGCTTGTGGCCAGCTGAGCAGTGCCGCCAGCATTTGGCCTGCGCACACAATACTTTACTCTGAGCCTCCCTTTGCGGCAACAAGTTCATGGTCAGGCCGGTATGCATGCGATCTGCAGCAGTGACACTCTGTCTTGGGATGAGCCACAAAGACCACGGCTGTCAAGATGTTTTGTCCCGGGTGCGGCTACACTAGCAAGGAATTTGACTGAGTGGAGTGGTCCGGGTTCAGGGCTGTAGTTTGCATGTGTGCGAGCTGTGACAGCAGTGATGGGAGGATGCAGGTGAGGCAGCGCGCCTGTCTGGTTGCAGTCGTCGTCGATGGCCTGCTTTCCCAGCAGGAACATGTCTGGGGTCTCCCGCTCCGCGATCTTGGCAAGCAGCTTGGCCACTGCCAGCGGCTGCAGCTCGGTGTCTGTCAGCACGTGGATGCCCCTGTCCGCCCCCATCGCCATTGCTGTCCTGATCTGATCCTGCGATGGTAATATTGAAGCAACGTTGGCACTCTGGATTTGACGAATGACTGGCACTTTAGAGACTCTTTAGCAAATTTTTTGGCACGGTTGAGGCCTGCCGCCGCACCTGACAGGCCTTGGGTCCTAGGCTGACTGCAACGACCTCCTCTGCCAACTTCTTTCCTTTAAGCCGCAGGGCTTCCTGACGGATGCAATAAGCCCTTTCAAGCCTTTTCAAACCCTTCAAATGATTTTGTCTCTCCTTAAGATGGCACCGGAAAAGGTGAGGAGGCAAGGTTACCTCTACTGCAATTTCGCAGAATGGATTCATGCTCATCTTCACGTTGGCAGTTTCCACACCACTCTGCAGATATCAGCCTTTTGCTAAGCCGTTGCTATCCCCATAGAGTTTGGGAGTCAAGTCAGGGCTGATGGGACTGCTCACAGAAGAAACAACGCACCTTGTCTGCTTTGACACGAACTCGAGCATTGTAATCAATGACCCGCTTTACTGCGACTAGTATTCTCTTCATTCTGTGGCCTGTAGCAAGTACGATGGAGAAGAAAAGTGCTGTCGTTTCAAGCCATTAGAGACTGCACTTCTAATCGTACCGCTGCGTATTAGGCTTCCTGTCAATTTGGAAAAATTCACTCGATAGATCACAATGGCTCAATCGTTGAAGTCCGATCGTTTCGCAAGTGGAACTTTGAACTCCTTTTGTTCGGACTGATGAGCTGGGTACTTGATTGGTGCTGTGCAATTCAATTGAGCTGGTATAAACTGTACAAAATCTCTGCAGTCCCAACTTCTAACAAAATCGACGTCAAAGGAACAGCGATTCCTCAGAATGAGAGATTGATGGACACGAACCAGATCCCAGGGTTTAGTCGTCAGCGTGTAGGGTTTTCTCTCGCTGGATGGCCGCAAATAATTTTCATTCTTGCAAAGCATGCTAGGATAGCGTGGCTTCATCTTTGAGATTGCTGCAATTATAACGTAGCAGATAGGCTATGCAGTTCAGGGAAGTCCGGGGCAGATCCCGATCTGGTTGGAACCGCTGACCCAACTTTTGGGAACATTCAAGACATTTTTGGAATTTCTCAAAATGATAAATGCTCAGGGAAGACGACGTTTGGCACAGCATGTGTTGCAGCAAAGCCTGCCAACTTGGACAGCTGCGGGTGCTCAACTTGGTGTGGGCATGGGGCGTAGTTTGTCTTCAGAGCCAGGGTGGGACATACCATCATCCTCATGGATGAACTTCTATCCTTCCCTTTTTTACATTTCCTGCTCAGTGCTTGTGGGGCTGGGCTCCAGATCGTATTTCTATCAACACCCGAATCTTGTTGTCGCCTGTCTGCAGGGCTAGTGCTCCTCCTGAGACAACAGGACCTGCCAGGAGCCGTGGACGGGGCAGAGGGTTGGGTCTACCTGTTCAGCCGCAGGACAGTCGGCAGCAGGGAGGTAGGACACAAGGGTTCAGGAGCACAATTGTCACATCCTCAATCATTCCTAGATCTCAGCGTTCTGATGACATATATCAGCACACCAATTGAAATGCAGTATAGTAACCATCACACTGTGCATGCAGCTCCACCCAGACCTCCTGGGCCAGGCGCACCGGGCAGATTTCAGGAGAGCTACATGCAGCAGGCAAGTGCTCACTCCCATTGCACATAATCATCTGGTTCTTGCATGTCCATGGACATGCGCGGATGTCTGCTATGTATATATAGGCACAGAGCTACCGGCAGGAAGCTGCAGCCAGCCTGGAAGTCTGAGCAATGATTTATGTTGACATATCACCGGTGATTGTTCTCAGCAGGACCAGGGAATGAGGCCGATGCGGCCCCAGATGAGACCGCCCCAGGCCCCTTACTTTGACCGAAGACAGGGACCGCCACAGGGGCCACCACCACAGAGGAGGATGGGCCCTCCCCAGCAGGTCTGCCTCACACCACTTGCTGTATCACTGCGTCATGGTTTAGGCTCCCCTAATGCTTTAAAGCTGTGAGGCTCTGGCTTGTAAGATATAACTGTAGTTTTGAAATTTGCAGGCCTTTCCTGCCAAGAGGCAAGATGCGTCTGCAGACGAGCTCCATGAAAAGGCTGCCAAGACCTTTCCCCTTGATGGGCTCGCTAGATAGATCCAAGCAAGACCCAATCAACCTTGGGTAAATTCTGCTGTCTGTAACTTGGTGCATGTGCGGTGTGGCAGGGCGGCATGCGCAGGCCAGGGCCGGGGCCGTATGGGCAGCAGATGGGCAGGGGAGGGCAGCAGAGGGAGGACGGGCAGGAGCAGTGGCCGCCAGCTGCCTCCGGCCGATTTGAGGACGCCGATGAGGACCCACTGGCCCCCTCACTGGGCCCCAGGAACCGGGTGCAGCCCTGCTTCCACACATTGGCTCTTCAAACACATGGCTTTGGTACCCATCACTTCCAGCTGAGTTAGCAATTCGACAGCAGTTTTACAGATCTTTCTCATGAAGATGTGCTCAAACCCACATAAGAGAGGAGATCAAATTGGATGATGATAGCTTCACTGCAGCGTCTGATGTCTGGGGGATGTATGTGCTGTGGCAGGGGCGCCGCCAGTCGCTGATGAAGAAGCCGATGCGAGATGGTGCGCCTGAGGAGGAGGGCGGTCAGGAGAGGGCCCTGGCCATGCGCAGCCGCGGCCCTGGCAGGGGCGGGGCTATGCAGGGGCAGGACGGAGGGGACGTGGCCAGGAGGCCTCCCCGCAGGTACAAATCTTTGAGCCCCTTTCTGTATGACTGTCTGGGAGGGTAGCGATCCATCCACATCCACAGAGACCTCACACAAAAGCAGGGCAGCAGGGGTGGATATTATCTTGTCAACAATGCAAGCGTAGCTCACACTACACCAGGCTTATGGTGCATGGCTCTGGGCGTTCCAGAGCACCTGGAAAATCTGCTGCCGGCCTGTGCAGGAAAATGGCTCAAGTGAGGGGTTGCTGTGCAGGCAAGCAGCGCAGGACTGGGGCGGCTTGGCAGAGGTCGACGAGGAATATAATAGGGCTGAGGGCAGGCAGGGAGAAAGCATGTGGAAGACTGGCGTCAACCCGCAGGAGGAGAGGGAGGTGGGTCTGTCGTCCCGAACACAATAACAAAGTAGTGCGATGTCTGCTATTGCGTGAGACTTGTACGGCACACAGAAGTCTTGCATGATCTATGTCATACATGGAACAGCTGCTTTAGCCTCCTATGGCCTACCTACTATTCATCGAGAGGCATGATGGAGACATAAGAGTACCCCCGCTTTATTCTGCTCATGTCACTCCGCACCTTGCAAGCAATTCTGCTCCATGACAATTTTGATTCGAGAGATGTGGGCGGTTGCTGCAGGCCCGGGACGCGATGGCGCGCTTTGTGGAGGAGGAGCAGCGGCTGGGCTCCATGCGCCCGGGGCCCTGGCAGATGGCCGAAGCCGACCCGCCCGCCTTCATCCCGGTGCCGGCCGAGATCATGAAGGATCGCGAGCGCACCGCCAAGGTGACTCATCTCAGCAGTACCCTCCCTGCACCCCGCCTGCGAGCATCTCCTCATCCACTCAATCTTACAGGCTCTGTTTTGGCAGGATCTCTGTGCTTTATTGCGTTCCACAAAACACTGTCATTGGAAGTTGAAACCGACACTATCACCGCTCTTGAACACAAGGTCCAGGCTTGGCCACCAGATAGCTTCTGCTTCTGCCGGTGTGGCAATCCCTGCAGCCTTCTGGTGGTCTTTGGCCAACTCATGCCAGGCAATGTGCCCATCAGCACGCATGAGACCAGTAGACAAAGCTGACATCAGTTTCCCATGCGCAGCTGGAGTTGTTGGACCCTGGATTGGACATCGCGATCGGCGCGCCGCCGCCCTCGCGCGTGGCGGCGCCGCGGCTGAGCTCGGCGGAGGCGCTGGAGCGGCTCAAGCCGGACCTCATGCACACGCTGGGCATGGCACCCGGCGACGAGGAGGCCTGGGCCGAGGCAGTGGAGGGCATCGCCGAGGAGATCGACTCCCTGGGCATCCAATCCACCCCTGACACCTGGGTGCACGCCCTGGCAGCCTTGAGTGCTGCATGCATAATATGATTTTGGATCAGATTGATGCCAACTATCTTGAGAATTGTCCTGGGATTATGAAGAGGTGTGCTTCTAGCCCAAACGAGCAACTGTTGGTCAGACACTGCAAGTTTTACGCTGATGCGGACCGGCCTTTTGGAGCGCCATGGACGTAAAGCAGTGTAGGTTGCAGGACACACCCCGGCAGCTGTGTTTTCTGGGGTCTAGCGTGAGGGAGAGCCGGTGAGGTTCAGCGTGCTGCATGCTGCAGCCATATGCTGAGTCTGTGGCCCTGTGAGTGCAGGGTGAGTTGGAGGAGCTGGAGTCGCTGGCTGCAGAGCTGCTGCCAGAGGGCCACGCGATGCACGGCCACCTGCAGCGCTCCCTGCGCATGCTGCAGGTGGCATTCCCTCCGCCCTTCTTCCACCCTTCGCCCGTTGAATTTGCTGCTCTTACGGGGCACATGGGCACATACTGGTGCTCCAAACTGTGTTTCTTGGGAGGTATCCTTTTCGGAGGATATACAGTATTGAGATGAACGGTGCACTGCTGCAGGCCAATCCGTCATGGCCGCATGAGGCCAAGTGCTCGTACCTGAGGCGCCTGGTGAAGGACCTGACTGGACCGCTGCCCAAGCGCCTGCAGGCCAGAGCTGCTGTGCTTGATTTCTAGCGAGCTATGCTGGCCTGCATGATGACAGAGTGGGATGTGGGCCGAGAGGACAAGTCGGCAGATAAAAGAAGCTGCCTTTAGGCACTCGGGATGTTTTATGTCGTATGTACGGGATGTACTAAAAGTGCGTTTGCGACACTAGACGCGTCATGAAAGGAGCATGTAAGTGGGAAAAAATGTAATTCTCATAGGGATCAATGGTTTCATATTCCTTGACAATGCCTCTTCACTATAAGAGTCCTGCTGCTAGACATGTTCCATGAATAGACTGTTGTAACGGCCCGTCCAAATCTTGTTGAAACAACAAAGGAATGCACATTTTTCGCACTCATTAGACTCTGAGAAACAAGCAGACTGCAGCGCTATTAGCGCAATTATTGGAAGGCCTTTCGAGGGATCCAAAAGTACGGCGGTATTGTCAAATCTCGCCTGGCAGCATGGTGTCCAGGGTGATATCACATGCCGCGGGTGGCGCATTGGGAATCAAATGGGACACACATGCACGCTCTTTCAGCAACTCCTCTTCACTCGCCTGCCACACAGAAGAAATAATCTGAAAGTAGAGGCCTGGAAGCAAAATCTGGAAGGCACCTTGTCTGGAGATTTGCAGATTTACATTCAGAAGAGCACTCTTAGATGAGACAGTAGTGTTCCCACCGTAATCTTCTCGTCAAGCCACTCATCAATCACAAAATTGTCCACGATCTCATACCGCCCATCATCCTGTAAACATAGTGGTGTATCAGTCTCTGTCATGCATGCGGCTCGAGCGAGTACCAGCTCTAAGCAAGGACGCACTGCGACAAAGCATGCCTGCCCACTTTGTGTTTCTGTGCATGCCTAAATAAAAAATATTTGGGCAGGCTTGGAGGCGGTACAACCTTGGATCGGCATGGCATGGAGAAGATGAGGCCCTCGGCAATTCCATATGGGTTGCTGTCTGTGCAGACTGCACTAGAGAAGCAGTCACCCTCCGGTGTGGGGGTGACTAAGCTCTTGAGCGCATCTGCAATGCTGACTGCTGTGGAAGCTGCTGTGGATCTGCTGCACCTCTCTGTTATGGCGCCACCTGCAGTAGAATACATATGGCCTTTGTGATGCTAGCTATGTCCAATGAGCAAAATTGACGTTCAGCGTGGGTTGGCAGCTTGCACTGCACCAGCTCCTCACCTCTGTTTGCAACAATCGGTGTAAATTCCTCTCTGAACCACTTCTCATCTCCAATCACATCAACGGCGGGCTCTCCCGCGATCCGGGCGTTTAGAAAGTCTGGTACCTGCACAACAAAAACCTCTACAGTCAGAAAGTAAAACTAATGCATCAGCACATCTTTGCCACCATTGTTTTGTTTCTTCCAGGTCAGGTCAAAGCATGCCAAGGATCCCGGTAACTCGAACACCTTCTGTCTCACCATCCCACGCAGTCTAAACTCAGCACCTCAGCGAGCTGCATTGATTCTCTGGCCAATTCATCAGCTCATCTCTGCAAGACAAAAATGGTCAGGATGGCAAAGATATTTGGCGAGGTTTCAGAACCTGGGTGGTGCTGTGGTTTCCCCAGATGGCGACGCGAGAGAGGCTGGTGTAGAAGCGCCCCGCTCTCAGCGCCAGCTGGCACTTGGCACGATTCTCGTCCAGCCGCGTCAGCGCGTGGAAATTCTCTCTGCGCAGGCGAGGCGCATTCTCCATGCAGATCAGCGCGTTGGTGTTGCAGGGATTGCCCACCACCAGCACTTTGCAGTCTCTGCTCGCCACCTCGTCCAACGCGCGACCCTACCAACATCCTCTCTGCTCAGCTGCCAGTGCTTCAATACTCAGACATAGCACATCAGTCCCATCTCCATTAGCACTGCTCTCTTGAATGAAGCTGCCACCAGGAGATGCATGCAATGCCAGCTTCTGAGCAGGAGCGATCAATGCAAGAGATGGCAACCAGACTTCTTTGATGGGCCCATAATTAGAGCTTGATGGTTGGTGGTTGACCTGCTCACGGAAGATCTGCCCGTTGATGTCAAGCAGCTCTGCCCTTGTCATACCTGCAGTACAAAGGAGTTGGCGTTTGTTACATTGGTGCAAAAATGAGTCATCTCATGTGCAATTGACTGCGCAGATATTACTAGCGTCACCCAACAAAGGCGGAAACTTGCCTGGCCTCCGTGTATGTGCCCCGAGCAGTATGACCCAGTCAGCATCCTTGAACAAGATGCGAGGATCTGTCCCTATTCTCACCTGCCCATTGGCCCATACGTCAGCTGCACAATAATAAGTGGTGGCAATCTTCGCAAGCAATAATTGAGAGCACATCTGCAATAAAGGCCTGTCACCTCTCTCAGTAACGGGTACAAACTGTCCTCAAGCTCCATGGCAACGCCTTCCAATTTCAGCAGCGATTCTTCACTCCCCAGCAGCTGAAAGCTGACAGGCTGATCCATCCCAAACACCCCTCCGCTAGCCAGCTGCGCAGGCACAGTTGCATGTGACAAATGAAGCAATCTTCATCCAGCGTAGAACAAGGGATGGATGGCGCTGTCTGTCATGATGGTGCCGACAGAATGAATGCGTCACCATGAAGAGGAGATGGCTGGAGATGTTGCCAGCTGCGCCACTGACCGCCACTCTGATGGTTCTCTTCCAAACCTTCTGTAGAAGCTCCTGGTCTTCCTGGACTCAGAAGCCACAAAATGATAGTCAAGGGGCCCAGCATAAAGTATCAAAATCTTTGCAAAACTTTATGAACGCCTAAGGGTAAGAAATGAGTACTCTCGCATACGACTCACGTTCCTGACATCATAGCTGAGCTTGAAGACCCCATAACTGTCAAGTCCATTCGAGGACGCCAACGGAGCAGTGACGTCAGCCTTACTTGACGCTGCTGCGTTGGATCTACAGATCGGTGTGAAAGCTCTATATTTGGTGCGGCATAAGGGTCTTCCTGCGGTAGCACACATGCTGCACTTTATAGAGCACTACAATTAAGCGCTGAAGAGCTGGCACTTTGTAGAGCATCTTACGGAGCACCTAATTGTAGACACTGGAGACCTGGCACTTTGTAGAGCATCCCTTGGCGCCCACACCATTGCAACTTTGATGGCCAACGCATGATCAGCTCCTGTTTTTTTAGGGTTGCAGACTCAAAGAACCTCACTCATAAGGCACCATCTGTTCCTCTGTATTTAATTGAATGGTGCTTCAGAACTCGCCTTTACAACCCAACTTCAACGGGTGACATCCTGATGTATGGTTTCTGATGTGTGCGTTCTCATGATTAAGTGATCATTTGATGAGGGAGTTAGACAAATTAATGCAGATCGTTCACGATCTGCTGCCATTTGCATTCATCCAGGAGGAATCCTGTTCTGTCCAATCGACGGTTTGAGAAGTGGGTAGGCAGCTTCCCACCTGTTGGAAGGTGCCTCATTCCTAGTTGAAACAATATCTTGATCCAATTAGTTTAGCTTTACATTGCGTCATTATTCCATCTTATTCTGCTAGAACTGAACACGATGAGAAAAATAATAGCGCAATTTATTGGCAACAGACAAGCGGGAAGCTGGTAAGACAGGGGCCACTGCTAGCAAAATTGCTTGCTAGTCATCACGTCTGATCTTGTCAATCAGTCACAATCAATAATGTACAAATCAGTACAGGTATCACGTATCAGAATGTGCTACCTACTTGCAACAGCAGCCCAGCTCTTTCCTGCCAACCAAATGCGCTCTGGCTGCCCGGGAAGCGCTGTGCTCAGTAAATTGTTAGCCTACTCGTTACCTGCAGTGTACATGATATTTCAATGCACACACAATAGCTTCAGACCAGAACTTGCTACACTACTCTTCCTAATGAAGATCTTCCTAGCAATCACTTGCTTGCTGCCGGTGTGAGGCTGATCAAGCCAAGCAGTGCAGTTCAGTTGCTGGCATAGGTCGGGGCGTTGGCCTTGCCGGCAGATGTGGGGCAGCCGCGCTGGTGCATCATGCAGCAGTAGTGGCTGGGATCGGTATTCCAAATGCTGGGGTGGGACGAAATGTACGCCGCAAAAGTTGAGGACTGCATCCTGTCTGTGTTGTTCAGTGTGCGCCCTGCAAAGCACACCCCCTAGCTCTGCAACCTGACAGCAGATAGCTTGCAGCAAAAAAGGAACAGATCCGGTACAGTGAGACAGTCTGTGACAGAACAAGCCTCACCTGTCCAACGGGGAATGAGGCCGGTGCGGTCATCAAGGCTGGGTTGCTGGAAGTCATTGTGGGTCACAAAGAGCGCAAACTGACTGGCCACCACGATGTCATGGGCGATGCATATGTAGCTTGCTGCCTGCAGTTCCTGCTCCTTAGTCACAGCCTGTGTCCAGCTCAGCACAGCCACTTGAGCCACCCAATCTCCTAGCTTTTGAAATCAATGTGATACCTAGAGTGCTGCGAGATGGTGGGCTATTGATGTTGCAGTAATACATTCAGCAATTCTAGTCACTGCGACACAAATCTTAGTCACGAATGGCGCTCACCGGCCAGCCCTGTTCGGTAGCGGCCATCATGGCTTGGGGCCAGCGGTGCGGCTCTGCCACTCCCGCGCGCCGCAGCATGTCCATCTGAAAGCCTGCTATGCGGTCGACGTCCGCAAAGTGGAAATATGTCGGCCAGTCCGGCTGCAGACACACCCCAAATAACATCAGTATAATTCTCCCACACCAGCTTCACCCAACATGACAACAACCCCTGCCTTCAATCAAAAGAAATGCAAGATTACAAGGTGTTTCTCCCGCTATGTAACTAAGGAGACAGGGCTCCCATGATGTAATTGCAAGGCGTGCAAGACACAAGAGATGCACGAGAGTGGCATGTCAGGCATGCGAGGTGGAATTTGAGTGGCATCAAGTGCCAGGCAAGCAAGGGGAGGTTGATCAGTGCGGAGAACATGCCTTGGTGGGGTTGCCATAGGGGTGGATGGCCAGGCTCCAGTCCATGGAGAGGCCCAGCCGCTCCCACATGCCCCTCACTACATTCAGGCTACCTATGTGGCAGTGCTGCAGCCCTGGCAGGTAGGGCGGGCAGGCTCCTGCCTGCTTCTCCCATATCTGCTCAGCACTCCAAAGGGAGTCAGTAAGTATAGGCTGCTTTCAGTCTGCTGCAAGCGCTGCTTGCAATGAAGTTGCCCTCCAAATTCAAGAGAAAACTTCCAGCTTGTTCATCAGCATGCCATGACTTTTTGCATGATTGAGACTGCCAGCGTCAAGAAGATTACTTGGAAGGGTGCTGGGTCACCTGGTCAAGGCTGATGTAGATCATTGTGGGCACCTGGCTGTGCCTCTGGATGGCGTCGTGGGCCAGCCTCATCATGAGCGCATACCTGCACCCCAAAAGGACATCCTTTCTATCAAGCTCATTAGCTTGTCCATGATGGCATCGTTTTCAGTTGGCATGGTTTCTCCATTGGCTCATAAGGACTAGTGAGGAGAGGACTCACGTGTCCAGCCAGAGGTTGGTGTCTGACTGCGAGATTTCTTTGTGGTTATCTATCGTGGGAGAAGCGTCAAACCAATCACCATTAGCCACTTCATTCCAGATGATGTAGTGGGTGAATCTCCCACCAACATTGCTGTTGTAGTGCTCTGCGCAAACAGAAGCCATGTGAGCAGGCCAGAATTGTCATAAGGTATTCAAGGACTCTTGAAAATCCTAAAGATCTTCAGATCTGGCAGATCGGCAGAAGATGGTAAGAGAGGCCTTGTCAGGAGTGATATAAAAGTGCATGGACAAGGGCTGTCATACAAGGGGCATGGAGCTGGTGCTCGCACCTGCTATGAAGTTGACAAAGTCCTGAAAGTCGAGCATCACGTCCGGGCTCTGGGGGATGCAGCCTCCCAGGATGGTCGCGTTGTGGATAATTTGGCCCCCGCAGAAAGGGCTCCGGAAGGGGGGTCCCGGTACTGCACAGCAACAAAGTCACTCATGCCATCTCTTTCCTCCCATCAACTATACCTCACTGCATGTCCATTGTATGCAGATAGAAGTACAAATGCAGAAAGACCTTCCCAAAATCTAGCAGAATGTTATGCGGTGGAGATGATGTGCTTACTGTCCCAGATGGTGGCGCAGCTCTGGATGCCGTGCAGGGAATCCAGGGCCAGGTACGCCTCAAACAGCTGGATCTGGGCGCTCGCATAGCAGTGGAACCTGTTGTAGCCCTTCTGCTGCAGCTCGTCCAGACTCGCGGGCACCTGCAAGTGTGAAGTCCCCCTTCACCAAATGACTCTTATTGCACAGGGATTCTGCAGTGTCAGAAAAAGTCCTTTGCAAAATTTAGAATGCCAGATTTTGCACAGGACTGAAGGTGAAAGTGACTCACAGGCTGGTACCCAGGCTTGCAGGAGATGGGTGTCTGTGAGGGCAAGACATCAGACCCCTCAAAGGCTTGCCAGAAGACATTGTAGCGCCGTACGCCAGGCTCAATGTCTTGGGTGTATGCCTCGTAGCGGGCATCAGCCAGATCGGGCACATCTGTCGGCTGCATTTTTGCCTGCGCAGGGGCACAGAAATCTCCTATAAGTGCTGGTAGGGGTGGTCACAATATCCTGTGCCTTACACTGTCTTGCTTGTTGGGCAGTAAGGCACTTGAGCAGAGGGCGCACTGCATCATAGAAGCGCTGATCGTGGATGCCCTGCTTGTTCTTGGGGCGCTGAAAGCCTTTTGAGATCGTGTTGCCGCAGAGCAGAGGATACTGTTCGTTTGTTAAGTCATCTGCATACAGCAGGGTCAGGGTGGAACACACGATAGCAAGCCCTCGCAGTGCTGTCATTCCAGAACGTCCATAGCATCACACTTTATATGCTGGACATACTGAATGAAACGTGATCGTTGCGCCTGGAGGAAACCCCAGCCGTTGTTACGAAAAGCCAAGATTCAAGGACGCCATATGTCGTTTCCTTTTTAGGACATATCGCTTGCAGAGCGGCGCACACATATCGATACGGTACCCTAAGTCAATACCGATGCAAGGAAACATATATGAAAGTGTCGTATGGGCAGACGTCTATGACTCACTGAAACCCTCTTACTCCATATTGCTCAGCGGCGACGGACAAACCACACGACAGTCCTCATTGAAATGCATTGAAGCCTAATCACTTCTAAGTCTTCTAATCTATCGTGGATCGATATCCGTGTTGGACGACTGCCCTTCTGGGTTTGAGTGACGTGCATGGGATCGGGTGACAACCAAACCCCAAATTTTAATGCGAAGCTACGCACCTTTCAGGTCACATCTGATCTCCTTGATCCTATGCCTGACCGACACACTCTTGACGATTGCCACAATCACCACTACCGTAGCCAGGCATATGAGTAGGGCAACTAGGCCGGCGATCCAGCGCCGCCTTATATCCTGTTTGTTTCTCAACGCTGGCGATGAAACTTGCTGCTCAGACTGCTTTGAAAGTGACACGTCATTGCAAAGTTTTGCATCACCGCCCAAAGTTTCAAGATCGAAGGGTACATTTGTCATCCTCACAGTGTCAGGAATCCCAACTCTACAAAAGAAACATCCTTCGAATCGTAGAAGACTCGTCGCAGTATTCAAGATTTATATTTGTAAGGAAAATCTGACTACACCGGAGCCTTACGCTGTTTTACTGCAAGAATCGAGGAGCGTGCCCCTCGTTATGCTCCAACCTCGAAACTATCCCCACACACTCTTGCTTGTGCCCTGCCCGACCGACATAGCGGCGACTGGTCAAACGGAAAATCTTTGGCTTCTTCAATCGATGACGATGAAACACTTGAATATTAAACAGATTCGAGCAGGACTCCCACTGTAACGCCAGGCGTGTGTAGGACACTTGGCGCCATAGCTATTGTGTGGGGAGACTCCAAGAAGTTAGCACTGTCCATTATGCACACAAAGGAATAAGGAAACGCTTCCAGCTGCAGCACATGGTTTTGGATGCTGGGTCTCGCCAGTGGGGGAATTCACTTCGAAGGTTGCAGGGCGCAGGAATGCAAATGTCAAGTGTTGGAGCATCCACAATTTTCAAGCTTACTTGGCAAGAGTTCACAATGAGCTTGGGGATGGAAATCTTGTAAAATTGAAAGAGCTCAGGTCAGTGCAAACAATCCTCCAAAAAGATGCAGAGTTCATGCAAAGGGACCAGCGCTCAGCATCAATCTTATTTACAGCGAGTCTTGAACATGTACACAATTACTCACGCTCCAAATGCAAACCAATGCTGTCAGCATCAAGCTGACCTCCACGTGGCACCTCGACAGACAGAATAAAACAAATCTAACAACTAATTTATCCCTCATCATGGACTGCGTTATTGTGTGCAGAACTTGATCAACAAAGTCATTATTGGCCTGCCATGCTTTGTTGATCACGCCGCCTCCGCCTCATTGGAACTCACACCTTGACAGCAAATCCTACGTATTCGCGCAGAACACCTACACGGCCTAAAGAATGGTGCACCAGCAACCTGTAAAGCATAGTCTTCTTAGGACCTTGCCAAGCTGCATTGTATATGCAGGGAAGTCTCAAAAAGTAAGGTAGCACTAATGTAGCACCTAACCCCATTGCAAGGAAGGCAACCTATCACCCCAGGAGCACCCTGGCCCTGTCGTGAATGCCACTCACAGTGGCAAAGACTGCAAGCCAAGGCCAGCTGAGGTCTCACTCAAAATAGCGACGATGGATCAGAAAAGACCACCCCCCCCCCCCAAGAACACCTCCTCCCCACACCAACCGACCGTAGACCACATATGAAAGCCAACCTGCTAGGCGTACCCCCACGACGGGTCTATCTCAATGGACCTCAAAAGTGCAATGCCAAAGACAGCAGGAGGGCTCCTGTAAACCAGGAGGAAGAGTGGCTGTGCCATGGTACAGACAACTTCCTAATCTACAAAACTTGGCCGACCTCTGATGCATCAGACCCCCAGGGGCAGCCAGGCCACGCAAGCCTTGCACCAAACCCCACCTAACCACAAAAGAATGCATCAGGTTACACCCACACACTCCCATCAGGCTTTGCGCAACTGCGCTGCCAAGCTTCCGGCTCTCCCCCTCCCCCTGCTTGCATGCGTCTTATCCAGAGCCGTAACAACGCCGCACACCCTAATAAGCTGTGCAGTAGGTCACAATCAGGCTGCAACCAGCTGCTTGTCCCCGGCCTGGAGGCTGCCATTGGAGCGGCTGCCCGGCTGCTGCGACAGGAATGAGTCGACTGCAGTGGCGGCATCGCGGCCTTCGCGGATGGCCCACACCACCAGGCTCTGCCCGCGCCGGCAGTCGCCCGCCGCAAACACGCCCTCGATCGACGTCGCAAACTCGCCAAACTCCGCCTGCGAGCACATTAGTCACTTCCCATCAGCACATCGTCCGGGATCTGCTGCTTGCGCAGCAGACTGAGGCTTGGCCGGCTGGTCCTGAATTCTCTGCATGATGAATAATGATGCGCGCAAGTCAAGTCAGAACCTGGTGCAATGATGCTGTCTGCGACTGGATGGTTTCTTGGTGCAACAGCTTGCAGCAGTCCCGGAGTCACCCACCCCAGATCGAACACGACAAAGCAGGAAGGAGATGCCCGTCCAGTGCCAACCTGGATGGTAGCTTTCAGCGGTGTCCGTACGATCTGGGTGGGTGCAGGGCGTCAATTTGAGGATGATCCTCCAGGGAGCGCAAACGGGTAAGTGCGCACCTTGAAGTTGGAGCGTGGGTCGAGGTCGATGCCGAGGGCCTCAGCGAGGGTGGCCTCAGGTCCCAGGAAGCCCATGGCCAGCAGCACCAGATCCGCCTCTAGGATCTCGCTGCTGTCCGGCACCTCCACCAGATTTGGCCGGCCCCCATTCTCCGACGGCTCCCACCGCACCTGCGCAAAGCAAAACAACACCCTCAGCATTGAAGTCGTTGGGTGCTAAATGATCGATTTTGCCATGTCTTAGACTTATAATTCCCTGGTCCCCACCAGCTGCTGAATGACTCGATGTTCCCTTGCCAACACAGCACTTGCAAAAGACAACTGCTGGCTGCAGGCTGACTACATACACAGATTTAGTCAAATCGCACAGGGGCCCCTTTAGCGGCGCAGGCTTCCATCCTGACACTAAAGGTCACAGAACAAGGCCAATGAAGGAGAGCGAAAGCAGAGGAAATCAGCAGCGTGCCTGCACGATCTCAATGCCCACGACGCGGCCCTGGTTGAGCACGAAGCGCTTGCTCATGACGTTGTACTTGCGCGGGTCCTTGCCAAATGCGGCGGCCGCCTCGGCGTGGCCGTAGTCGATGCGGAAGATGCGCGGCCACATCGGCCATGGGTTGTTTGCCGCGCGGCTCTCCGGCGGCTTGTCCATCAGCTCCAGGTTGATCACCTGCCCCCATGATTAGACCGCTCAGTAACCCCTACACACCTCAACCTGCTCTTTAGCTCAACAACTCAAGCCTGTGACTGACTGCACTTAGAAACACAGATGGGCAGGCTGCAACAGGAGAAATTTGTGGAGCAAGCAAGCAGGCGTTTGTTGGAAGGTGTACAAGAGGAGAATCTTGGCAGCACCTGCTTGGCGCCGTGGCGGACACTGGTGCCAATGCAGTCCGTGCCGGTGTCACCGCCTCCGATCACGATCACCGCCTTGTCCTGCAATTTGAACTCACTCAACTTCAGCAGCAGCCCAGCCGCCAAGCACTCTCTTCAACAGAAATAGCAGGAAAAATGTAGAAATATGCACTAATGAAAAAAATGACATAAAGCAGTCTCCAAAGCTGGCCGCCCAAGAATCAAGGTGCTTCATAAGATAGATGAAATATGCACAGAAGGCAGCACCTTTCTTAGGCTACAGAAGGCAGTCTCATCCTCAAAGCTAAGCAGCTTTACCTTGGCGGAGATATAGTTGCCGTCGGCAAGGTTGGAGTCGAGCAGGGACTTGGTGTTGGCGGTCAGGAACTCCATGGCAAAGTGGACGCCCTCGGCCTCGCGCCCGGGGATGGGCAGGTCGCGCGGCTTGGTGGCGCCCGCAGCCAGCAGCACGGCGTCGTGCTCTGCGCGAACATCCTTCATGTCCACGTTCTTGCCTACGTGCGCGTTCGTGACGAAGCGCACGCCCTCAGCCGCCTGTGGCACCATTACACATCAGCAAAGCGGCCGGCATCCTTTTAGGCCCTTTGCGGTTGAATTTGATTGGGAACAGACCCTGAAGAATGTGTCAGAATTGAGAGATTGTCCCAGAGAATACCAACGGGACACTGTCCAGACTTGGAAACGATTAGCATCTCTCCAAGACCACCTTTCCACTCATGTTGAGGCAGTCCCCAAGGAAGCCCCATTCCTCTGAAGACAGCAGGAGACACGCAGGGCGTGTAAGGAGAGGGTAGGAGAAAAAGTTGGGTCGTCAGAAATAAGCAGGGCAAATCACAGGGGAGGAAGAAGAAGGGCGGACCATGAGATCGACGCGGCGCTGGACGACGTCGGTCTTGTCGGTCTTCATGTTGGGCACGCCATACATCATGAGGCCGCCGATGCGGTCGGCGCGCTCGTACACCGTCACGCTGTGGCCCATCTTGTTCAGCTGGTCCGCAGCTGCCATGCCCGCCGGGCCGCTGCCGATGATCGCCACCGTGCGCCCCGTGCGCACAGCCGGCGGCCGTGGCACCATCCACCCCATCTCAAACGCCTGCACTCACACAAATACAACACTCTTCAGAGCCCTGTATTGTGTCTGCGCAGATGCTCCCACCCATGCCTGCATGCTTCAGTCACTCTTGCCTGTTTGATGCTCCCTTCCTTGCCTGAGTAGTGCAGACCATTTGCATTCCTACGAGTACCCAATCTCCCTCGAGTAGAATGACAGCAGAGGTGGCATATGGCTGCAAGGTAGTAATCCTGACATGGGTCAGGGTGCACTGTAATCTAACATGTGCAAAGGGGGAGCAAAGGAAGGAAGAGAGGGGCAGACCTTGTCGATGATGGAGACCTCCATTGTCTTGATGGTGACGGGGGGCTCGTTGATGCCGAGGACGCAGGAGCCCTCGCAGGGCGCGGGGCAGACGCGGCCGGTGAACTCGGGGAAGTTGTTGGTCTCCAACAGCCGGTACAGCGCATCCTTCCACCGCCCCTGGTACACCAGCGCATTCCACTCCGGGATCTTGTTGCCCAGCGGGCACCCTGCATCCATCAACCCAGCCCTGTCAGCATCTGACTCGCGCATAATCCCTTGTCCGCCAGTGCCATAAGCCAAATCTTGCCTATTTCCTAGCAGGCATCGCAATGCAGAAAGGGTCCATGTGCCCAATAGGGAGCAACAAGCATGCACCACCTACAGGTCCATCTGGTCTACTAGGATGAAAGTGGAATAAGAGGAATAAGATCAAGGAAAGAGGGTAAAAGGGGTAAACCAGGAAGCAGCCGTGTGCGCACCGGAGTCGGTCTGGTGGCAGAAGGGGGTGCCGCAGCCCATGCAGCGGGCGGACTGCGTGGAGAGCAGGTCGGCATGCTCCGCGGTCGGCAGCTTGGCCAGCACCTCGCCCCAGTCCTTCACGCGCTCCTCAACCTCACGGTATGGCATCGGGTTCCTGCACCACACACAATCCTCTTTCAGCCTGATTTCCCATGAAGGCTTCAGCCAACCAGGCGCCCTTACCTCACACACAGTATTCAATGGCCCTATTTAAGCGAGTTGCCATGCCGCCATATGCATGTTCGGAACATCTCTGCCCTGGACAGGAGCACGGTGGCAGAGAGAAGAATAATAGATGGCGAGGAGGAGGAGGATGAGAACACTGCAAGGAGCTTAGGCAGGGGCAAGTGTGCATGTCTCTCCAGGACACAGGCACAAGGACATCAAAGGGTGATACAAGGCGCCGCAGGTTAGAGAAAAACATGGGATGAGGACATAGGGAGGGACCTGCGGTAGTCGATGAAGCCGCGGTGCTTGATGGGCTGGCCGGCGGGCAGCACGGAGGGGCGGGTGGCCTCCCATGTGGGCACGCGGCCGGCCACGACAACGCCCTCCTCGGCGTCGCGGTACAGCCGCTCCAGATCTTCGCGCGGGTCGTTCTGGTGGAAGGAGGAGCTGCGCGATAGCGCCTTGAGCTCCGCGAAGGCGTCCTTGCCCTCCAGGCCCGCCTCTTTCACCGCCTTCTCCTCCGCCTTCCTCGCCTCCTGCACATGCAAGCATGTATCTTATCAGCCGAACAAATCCTTCCTACACACTATTCACAGAGTACTTGCATAATGCACTGCCTTCCAGCTCACGTGCATGCGTAGATGCCCCTTATTTCCATTGCGAACCTTTCCACTCATAAGATTGCATGCCAGAGAAAGCCTGCGGCAAAGACCCAGAGCTCCAGGCAGAACTCATGCAAACCAATTGTCTATAGATATCTGTAGCTGGAAAGCTACTGGAAAGAATGGCCGGCAGTAGAGGGAGTCCGAGGTTGAAATGATTAGGAAAGGCACACCTTGGTGTCGGCCTTGTCCTTGATGGCGCGGGCAAACTCGTGGGGGAAGACCTTGACAAAGTCAGCCTTGGCGGTGTCCCAGTCGTTGAGGATAGAGCGTGCGACCGCGCTGCCCGTGTACTTGAGGTGGCGCTGAATCAGACTCACCACCAGCGACTCGTCCTGCAACGCACCATTGCCCCTCAGCTGAACCTTTATCTTACCAGCAAGAAGTGGCTTGTATTTATGGTATACCTTTATGCCTATCAAGCACCCTGATACATGAGCTCCCTTATTATCTTAAAGTCAAACGGTTGTCCGCCCATTTTGGCGTCAAACAATCATTCCTTCATCCATCAAGTGTTCCATTACCTTGGCCTCTACAACTTCTTTCCACTGTTAGAACCCATCCATTGAACTTGTAGATCACATCAGCACATCAAGAACGAAGTACGGCGCGGGGCAGTACCTCAACGTCCTGCAGGGGGCTGAGGTCACCGGAGACGTCCTCATTGCAGAGGGAGGGCATGCGGCGCTCGGGGTCGTACACAAAGGCCAGCCCGCCGCTCATGCCGGCGCCAAAGTTCTTGCCGGTGCGGCCCAGGATCACCACATTGCCGCCCGTCATGTACTCCAGCCCGTGGTCGCCCACGCCCTCCACCACCGCGTTCGCACCGCTGTTGCGCACGCAGAAACGCTCCGCCGCCACGCCCGAAAAATACGCCTCGCCCTGCACACCAATAAATCTGGAACATGACTGCTGTATCGCATAGGCAATAAGAATCTCCTGTGCTTGCCCTGATTTAATTCACACAAAACATGCCCATTTGCTAATCCGTCACCATATTTGCATGCAGACAGTGACTGGTAATGTTGTGCACGCACATGTCCTGAGCACTCTAGGATGGACAAGCATGCAAGGTAAGAACTGCAGCAGACTGAGCGGTCGGGGCAAAGCGCGCACCGAGGTGGCGCCGTAGAGGCAGACGTTGCCGACGATGATGTTCTCGGCGGCCTTGAAGTCGCAGTCGCGCGGCGGGTACACGATGACGATGCCGCCGGAGAGGCCCTTGGCCACATAGTCATTGGCGTCGCCCTCCAGCTCCAGAGTGATGCCCGGGCACAGCCAGGCGCCCATGGACTGCCCAGCGTGCCCCGTCAGCGACACGTGGATCGTATTGTCCGGCAGGCCCGCGCTGCCAAACCGCTTGGTCACCTGCGCGATTTCCGGCACGCCGATCATTCTTTGTACAGAGAAAAGAAGGGCACCAGATCACCTTGTGACTGCACAACTGCCATTGCATGGTTCTGCTGCTGGCCTGCTGTGAAACGGGAAGAAATTCTGGAGGGCTGTCACCCATGAATCCTTTGCTTTTTGTCACAAGATAGACAGCACGGGCCAACAGAATCTCTACCAAGAGGAAGGACCAATTCAATTGCATTGATCAACGTCACACTGTCTGCCTTGGTCTGTGCATCGCGCTTCGAGTATAAGAAGACAGCCACGAGAGTTTAATTGCCAAAAAACATAGGCACAGAGCGCACCTCGTGGGAGAGGGTGGTGCCGATGGCGCGCTGTGTGTTAATGGCCTCCGCCTCAATGTATACGGGCACCGGCTTGGCGTTGCCAAAGGGCAGCGCCGGTGCACACCTGGGAATCAGCGTGATGTCCAGCCCATTCTCCAGCCCATGGTCCTGCAGCCAAACACCATTAAATTAACAGTTTTGTGTATTTGTGATCTTTGGTATTGGCCTTACTCTCTAATTGAAGCATACAAACATGAGCGCAGCTTGGGCAATCTGAGCTGTCTCTGAAAAGAAGCAAAGGGCCAGTATTGACTAGGAAAACATGCAATAGTGGGGAGATACATGCCAGGTTCAAGGTGCACAGAGAGTGCGTGCCTGTGCCATGATGCATCGCTGGGCGGCGCCTGGTCGCAGCTCGGAGGCGGGGGTCAGGATCTTCTCCAGGTCGATGCCTGCCAGCTTGGGGTTGGCGTTGATGACATCCATATCAGCCTGCCACATCACAACCAACTAAGCTGACACAGCAGCATCATGAAGGAGGTATCACAATCTGCATGCTGTCTATTGCTGTGAGAATAATCGATGCACGGTACACAAAACCGTAAGAGTGAGTCACCTCAAGCATGTCAGCGCGGCCGACCATGTCGTTGACATTGGTGAAGCCCATGTCGGCCATGTACTCGCGCAGCTCCTCCGCGACCAAGAACAAAAAGTTGATCACGTGCTCCGGCTCGCCCGCAAACTTGGCGCGCAGCTCAGGGTCCTGTGCACCAGCCAAAAAGGGTCAGTCACCAACACAAGATCAAGCGGAAGATGTGGCACCCGGCTGGAAAGGGATAATCCACGAATATCGAAACTCTCAAGGGCATGGCAGTATTCACAATGTCAAGGGACCTGCATGGCGTGATTGGCATTGGCCTCACTCTGCCTCACGCATACAAAAATCTCTCCCTATCCACTCAACAACATGTTGGGCCCAACAAGAACATGCAGGCAGCAAGGTGCGGAGGTTGTACTTATATCTTACAAGGGGTACGGCGTGCGGACCTGCGTGGCGATGCCGACGGGGCAGGTGTTGGTGTGGCACTTGCGCATCATGATGCAGCCCATGGTGATAAGCGGCGCGGTGGCAAAGCCAAACTCCTCGGCGCCCAGCAGGGCGGCCACGGCGAGGTCGCGCCCCGTGCGCATCTGGCCGTCCGCCTGCAGCACGGTGCGGCCGCGCAGATCGTTCGCCACCAGTGTCTGGTGCGTCTCTGCCAGACCCAGCTCCCACGGCAGCCCTGAGCACAACCACAGTAAAAGTCAAACCATGTCAATTCTGCACTCACAGCTCTTGCTACTCCTGCTCATTGAATTTCCCGGCATGCCTCGCATCTTCTCCAGCAAGATCTGAAACGCAGTCTGTGCACCAAGTCCTTTAACAAGCTTTGTAGGAGGACAAGGGCCGAAAAGGTACAATATAAACAATACACCACCCTGGTACAGGTGCCAAACATTGCGCTGGGAAAGTCACACAGGGAAGGCCCCAACATGTTTTGCCTTCTTCTCAATCCTTTTGCATCCCTCTTAAAATACCAGAAGCGAAGCACGCACCTGCAGATTTGATGCTGGACCACTTGGCGGCGCCGGTGCCGCCGTCGTGGCCGGATATGAGCACGTGATCGGCATGGCCCTTGACGACGCCGGAAGCCACAACGCCGACGCCGTTCTCTGACACCAGCTTGACGCTGACGCGCGAGCCCGGGTTGGCCGACTTGAGGTCGTAGATCAGCTGCGCCAGGTCCTCGATGGAGTAGATGTCGTGGTGCGGCGGCGGGGAGATCAGCCCCACACCGGGGGTCGAATTACGAGTTTTTGCAATGTCCCCCTGCACAGATTCAAAACAATTCCTCAAAGACTTTACCCAGGTCTTGGTAAAATTAAAGAGGCATGCGCTCTTTGGGTGCAGCCATGCACACGTGGAATGCATGATGCCACACACGAAACACAACATGCACGCTGTGGTTTCACACAGAAAACAATCAAGAAGCACCAGATGCATGCTAGTCGAGTGAGGATAGAATTAGATAGGATGGTGGCTGGAGCAATACCATAGATGGAAAGTTATGAGCAAAGAAATAAGTACAAAAGAGCAGGAGAGTAATGCACCTGTACTTTCTTGCCGGGAAGCTCGCCGCCCTCGCCGGGCTTGGCGCCCTGCGCGATCTTGATCTGCAGCTCGTCGGCGTTGGTCAGGTAGTTGGCCGTCACGCCAAAGCGGCCGCTGGCAATCTGCTTGATGGCACTGCGCTGGGTGTTGCGCGAGCCGTCCGGGTTGGGCAGCAGTCGCCGAGGGTTCTCGCCACCCTCGCCTAACCAACAAATTACCAAGGTCAGGCATCTGCAACAAATGCGAAGCAAAGCCCATGCAAGTCTGTTCATCTTTCCTGTGCGGTTTCAGACAGGCTGCATGCGCTTCAAAGTGTTGCAGCCACTCTAGATACATTGGTGGTGATGCTTTTAGACAGCATTGGCTGCACCGTCAGTGCTGGCATGATGAGCCAACAGAGTCCTCAAGAAAAACAACCAAAAAATACTGGCTGATATACTGCAAAATGCACGTCCACAGACAAATACCAAATTAAGTCGCAATTTTATCCAGCGGCGGAGGGCACCTGTGTTGGACTTGCCGCCGATGGCGTTCATGGCCTCTGCGAGCGTGGTGTGGGCCTCCAGCGAGATGGAGCCGTATGACATCGCCCCCGTGCAGAAGCGCTTAACAATCTCCTTTGCCGGCTCCACCTGGCAACACCGCACTTCATACCCTCAGCATCTGCTCTGCACATTGTAATTGAGCCCATATCACCTTTCTTATGCATTTTAAAGGCCATGAGGCTCACATGGATAGAATAACTGATCAGGCCTCGGCTGCTCGTATCAAATGGCTGCTCTGATCGAATCTGAGCAGCTGTAGCAACAAACAGCCCTGGTAGTAACAGATAGTAACAGGAGAGCCATGGCACACACCTGGTCAAGGGGCACGGCCTTGCCGGGTTTGAACTTGAGCATGCCGCGCAAATTGATCTGTTGGTTGAGCTTTTGGGTGAGGCGCGAGTACTCGCGGTATGCCTCGCGGCTGTTGTCGCGCGCCGCCTCCTGCAGCTTGGCCATCACCATCGGGTCGTTCAGGTGCACCTCGTGCTTCTCGTTATTCGCCGCCCTGCGCAGCGGAATTTGACACACAGAGGTCAGCACAGCTCAGAGAGTGCTCAACGGCATGATGGCCAGTGGAGGCATCCTCCAAATACATCCCTGATGCAGAAACACTGAATACAGCAAAACAAGCTGCAAGAAATGCAGCATCGAACTAGACAAATGCCCGTCCACACAACCAGCAGCAGAACAGCATTGCTGGCGGCCTTGATGAAGGAAGGCAGCACGCCAGGATCGGTGGCGCCATTGATGCAGGAAAACCGCACCGCATGCCAGGTGACAAAACACAGACGGAGCAGGTGCGACACCCGTGCGAGGAGGAAAAGAAAACAAACACGGGGCAAGGGCGCGCACCTGTAGTGGTAGTCGCCCGGGTCGGGCAGGGCATAGGCATCGGCAGTGCCCTCGGGGAAGGCGGTGCCGGAGAAGGCCAGAGCGTGCTGCGCCAGCGCATCGGCCGCCAGGCCCTCAAAGCCGATGCCGCCGATGCGCGAGGGCGTGCCTGCAAAGCAGGCGTCCACCACGGGCTTGGCCAGGCCGAGTGCCTCGAAGATCTGAGCGCCCTTGTACGACGCGATCGTGGAGATGCCCATCTTGGCCATCACCTTGAGCACGCTTGCGTTGATCGCCTGCGCGCAGCACCACCACATCTCATTGGTTGGGAAATCACTAACTCAATATGTCCCGGCGTGTGCCCTTCTTCAAGAAGGCATGCGCTTGTTTTCTAGGGCTAAAAATGGCAGCCAGCATAGTATGGAGGATGAATTTCAAGCCTTCAAAATAGCTTACGGCACAGCAGCATGTATAGCATTGGTGGCGGCCACACCCAATTCAGAAAATTCAGGGAATTCAGAAAAAAAATCATGCCGCAGGCGCACCTTGATGTACTTGGTGGCAAGGGCGTCGTCGGACTCGTCGGCCTTTAGCTTGCCGTCCTCGCGCAGGGCGGCCAGCGTCTCAAAGGCGAGGTAGGGGCAGATGGCGTCGGCACCGTAGCCGATGAGCGTGCAGAAGTGGTGCACGTCGCGCACCTCGGCGCCCTCCAGCAGCAGCCCCACCCGGCTGCGCATCTGGCACCGCACCAGGTGGTGGTGCACCCGGCCACACGCCAGCAGCGTCGATATCGCCACTCGCTCCGGCCCTGCATCAACGCGCATTCCTCAAATTCACATCACCATGAAGAGAGCGCACAGAAGCATTACAAATTTACAAGGAGCACATCTTGCTGATGACAGAGACATGGCAAGTAGCATTTCCTAGGATGATGACAGGCCCTGCCTGGGTTCTAAGTGCCATGCAAATTGGAGAGATGGGAAGCATAGACACACAAAGACAAAATGCTGTGCATTTCAGTCATTAACCATGAGCAGCTAAGAGCACAACCTCCAAAGACAGAACCTAAAGTCATGCAGGCGAAAAGCGCACCCTGGGCGCGGTCGGAGAGGACGATAAACTGGAAGCCGGCCTCGATGGCGGCGCTGGCCTCGTCGCAGATGCGCTGCAGCGCGCTCTCCAGGCCGACCGTGCCCTCGGAGAGGGGCCAGGTGGCGTCAATAACCTTGGTGGACCAGCCGCGCAGGTCCATGTTCTTGAACGCCTCCATCTCCGCCGGCCGCAGGATCGGCTGCATCAGCTCCAGCCTGCAGGTAGGAATGGCAGAGATCGGATTCCCAAAGCACACAACATATCCCGAAGCTGCAAGGTGCAGCCACGAGACAGGAGACCCTCTCCAACACGAGGATCTAGCATCATTTCTAACCTGGTCTGGTCCTTATTGCCAATGTCCCCACTGAGGCGGCAAGGTCCTGCCAAGATTGCTTACATGCTGCTGCAGAAAGCTTGCGGGAGGTTTGTGGGTGGGGTGCAATTGTGGACGAGGTGTGCGCAGTTGCATTGGTGTGTGAGGGTTCACACCTCCTGGCCTGGCAGGGCTTGCCAATGTCGGTGATGTCGCCCTCGGGGCCGATCATGCACCGCGTCGATGTCACCACCTTCTCGCGCAGCGGGTCCAGCGGCGGATTTGTCACCTGGATGACCATAATGACATCATCAAACACCCTTCGTTGGAACAAACCCTCAAGAGGGTGCATTCAGCTCTCCCTCTCTGGACAGATTGTCCGTGACTGCTCAAGTGACTATGCGGATTTCGGATGAAAATCATGCTTAATGCACGGTGTGGTCAGGGCATTTGAGAGATAAAATCAGCAGCACTGCAGAGCTATGTCACGGGTGAGGACAAGGCAGGCATGCTGAAAGGGAAGGGGAGGGGCACCTGGGCGAAGATCTGCTTGAAGTACTCGTAAGTGAGCTTGGGGCGGTGGGACATGCAGGCCAGGGGCGCGTCGTTGCCCATGGATCCCAGCGGCTCCGCTCCAGTGCGCGCCATGGGCACCATCAGCAACTCCAGTGTCTCCATCGTGTACCCTCCCGCCTGCAACCGCATCCCCCATTGCATCAGCACTCATCTCTTGTTAGTCCGCTTATTCTAGAGGAGCACCTGAGGAAATGGGCCCTGTTGCTTTATGGCCTGCCCAAATGTTACATTGAGCTGCAAAAACACTGAAAACGGGGAGCTCGAAACAACAGCAAATCCACACATAGATCCAGACTGCAGACTTGAGAATGTCCTAGCATGTGCCTATGTCTAGTTTGTCCCTTCACATTCAAGCACCCACATGTCAAGACCAAGGCAGCCGCTGCAACAAGGATGGGAAGAAGAGATCAGCCAGCAGGCAAGCTTCCATCAGGCAAGCTGAGTGCGTGTGGGCCTGAAGGAGGGTGGATGTACCAAAGGGTATGGAGCCTCACCTTGAGCAGCTTGAGCAGGCGCCTGGTACCAGTCTCCTCCTCTGAGCTGTGGCTGGCAGAAGCGCCGTTGCCGTTCGAGTGCGCCCCGTTGCCGTTTGCGGACGCGCCGTTGCCATTCGCCTGTGCATGTCCACACATCCATCTTTGATCCCACGCCACAGGCTCTTTCAAAGCAGGTGCGGAAGAAAAGGCTCGCTCCTAGGCCGCCTGAAGGAGATTGCAGCAGCCAGGCTGCCTATTGGCGAATACAGCACAATCACAGATGGGCATTTATACAGCAGCAGGCTCGCTCAACCGGCCTCGGGGTAGCAACAAGGACCACAGGAGGGCGGCGCGCACCGAGGCGGCGGCTCTGTTGCCGTTGCTGGATGCGCCGTTGAGCAGGACGGGGGCTGCGGGCACGACCGGGAGCGGAACGCGCAGCTCGGGTGGCACAGAGTCCACCAGCTGCTGCAGGCTCACTGTTTCCTGCTCCAGCCACTCCCCGTACGGCCGCATTGTCGTGTAGCGCTCTTTCATCTGATCACCCACAAAATATGACAAATCAGCACAAGTACGACCTCCTTCATCTGATCAGGGGCGAAAAGTATCACTACTCAGCACGAGTCCTGAGCCATATGAGGGAGCCATATGAGGGACCGTGATACTTGTGCTTCCCCTGCGCTGTGGTTACACGCAGGAGCTGTGCAACGTTGCTCACATGCAGCCGGTGCAGGCTTGTGAGAGCGCCCCAGCCGGGGGCTTTGCAAAGTGGGGCAAGGGAAAAGGGCGGACCTCTTCGTCCTTGATGACGCGCCCGGCGTCAAAGTCGACGAGGAAGATGTTGCCCGGCATGAGGCGCCCCTTGGATGCGATGTCCCAATTTGGCACGTCAACCACGCCCACCTCGCTCGCCATGATCTGCACATGCACCATAAAATTTTAGGAATGTCACACATCTGTCATCACGGATTTGTTCCTGTCATGCATTACACAATGAGTCAATGCCCTCAACAGCAACCGGATGCTAGTATCACTAAAAATCAAACCATTGTGCCTTGCTGGGGTCTCAGACCTGTTCTTAATTATCAGGCCACAAATAATATTCAACCACTCTAATCTCATTTCTCTGTTTCCTCCTCTCTTCACTCTGTGTCCTCTTATAAATTTGGCAGCAGAATGACTGCAAAGCAACGAAAACAACCCCTGCAGCACGGAGGGGAACAGATGGCGCACCACGCGGCCGGATTTGGTGAGGTAATAGCGGCCGGGGCGCAGGCCGTTGCGGTCGAGCGTGGCGCCAATGTAGCGGCCGTCGGTGAATGACACCAGCGCAGGGCCGTCCCAGGGCTCCATGACCGCGCTGTTGAACCGGTAAAAGTCCTTCTTCGCCTGACAAGGACAAACTCGTCCATCAGTTCCAAAGCTCAGCAGAAGGGCGTCGCTGATCTCTTGCACAGCACTGGCACACCCGCATGACAAGACAGTACAGTTGCTCAGATCACCAGTGCATGCAGTGCTGCTGTAACGTATTAGCAGCATGGCAGAGTCAAACAAAAGAGGCATACTTCAGAGTGGGAGACTTAGATAGCAGAGGCACACAAGCACTCCTACCGTATCTCTCATTCAGGGACAAATAAGGGTGACTAGGAGGGGGCTGTGGCGCTGACCTGGGGCATGAGGGGGTCGTTCTGCCAGGCCTCGGGGATGAGCATCATCATGGCCTCGGGCAGGTCGCGGCCGGAGCGCACGAGCAGCTCCAGCACGGTGTCAAAGGAGCCGCTGTCGCTCTGCCACTCGGGCACCACCGGCAGCAGCTTCTCCAGCACCGCCTGTGGCAGGCCCAGCTCCGCGCACTTGAGCACGCCCTGCCTCGCCTTCATCCAGTTCTTGTTGCCCCGCAGCGTGTTGATCTCGCCTGCACCAGCCAGTGGAGAAATGAGATCGTGGTGTCCTTGCAACACAGCCTTGGCCCTAGGTAAGATTTGCCAAGAGGTCCAAACTCCAGAGTTCCCATTCATTCCCACTCTTTGAGTTCTTTCCTGTAAGCTTCCAGGCCTCTGTAAATGTTCACGAGCATAATTCCAATTTCAATTTCACAATGCCATTTTCAATTTCCCCAATGCTGCAAATGCCACAGCTGCTGATGACACCTCTGCAATTTGCGGCCCTGGCAGATTGACCTTCCACAAGTAGCTTGTCACAAGGACGCCCAAAATAAATTGTAGGGCGCACCATTGTGGCCCATCATGCGCATGGGCTGCGCGCGGTCCCAGGATGGGAATGTGTTGGTGGAGAAGCGCGAGTGCACCAGCGTCATGTACGATGTGAAGTCCGGCGCCTGCAGGTCGAGGTAGTATGTCGGCACCTGCGTGACATTCCCCGTCAGCCCTGTCTCCTGGGGACTCCTAAACTAATGTACTAGTCCCCTGCTGTCTCCCTTAGCAGTCTGTCTCGCTGCTCTCTTTGCTGGCTCCTCCTGTACTTAGTGCAAAAAGAGACGCAAGTGAGATGCGTCGGCAGGCATGCAACGATTTCTGATGTCAAGAGTGGGGGTTGTGGGTGGAAAATCTGCGCACCTGCTGCGGCATGAGCTGGCCCTTGTACACGATGGTGTGGGCGGAGAGCGAGCAGATGTAGGCATGCTTGTGGTCATAGCCCTTGCGGTTCCACTCGTGCTCAATCAGCTTGCGCAGGACGTAGAACTGCACCCCAGACACCCCTCAAACACCATTTCGCACTCCATCATGTCTAGTAGTGGAGGTTTGTAAGATACTGACTGATCCCACCATGTGCATGTGGACATCAACATGCTAAGGTTGGAATGCATGCCTGCGCCTCTGGATCAGGGGACGTGGTCTGAGGGGCGCCGCTCTTGGACAAGAAGCACTGCTCCACAAGCGGCTCTGTGGCCTTGGCTGAATCGCCCAGGCCGGCATTGTTTGTGGGCACGCGGCGCCATGTCAGTACAGTGTGCCCCAGCTTCGCCGCCACCCTGCAGTAGTACATCATTGATGGTGTTAACCGTGCATTGATCACTAGAGGCCTAGCATCCAACCAAATCCAGTAGGCGCCCACATGCCGAATGGGACAGCTTGGTATGTCCCATAGCAGCACATGCATGAGAAATCACACTTAGGTCAAACTTTCCCTGCCTAGGAGAAGGCTGGCACTGCTCCAAGCTTGATGTTACCAGGCTGCTGCAGGGTGAAAGCAATTGATATGGGTGATGCTCACTTGGCGACAATGCCTTTGGCTGCATGGTACTGCTCGGGCTCCCTGGGCAGGAAGAGCTGTGCAATGGCATACTCCTCCGGGGCTGGCAGCCGCACGCCGCAGTCCTCCCGGATCACACGCGAGAAGAAGTCGTGCGGGATTGCCACCAGGCAGCCAGCACCATCGCCTGAAGGGCAGGTGGGGTGTGGATCGCGGTCAAAGCCTGATGGAAAATCCTGCTTCACAGCGCAGTAGGAGGCGCCACACAGCTGGGTTCCAAGCTTTCAACTTTTGCAGACATGCAGATCAGGATGTTCACGTTGAAGGAACTACTGTGCACAAAAACTACATGTGGTGCGCTTTTTACGTCTTAAGTATCTCCAGATATCCCACTCGATATCTCTACAGAAGCTGGAAAGCAGAGGCGCACCTGAGTTGACTTCGCAGCCACAGGCTCCTCTGTGCGTCATGCGCAGCAGCATTTCAAGTGCGTTCACCACGCAGCTGCGGGTGGGCACTTTGTTGAGCTCGCCGATGAACCCCACCCCGCAGGCGTCCTTGTCGTTGGCGGGGTCCACCAAGCCCCGCGGCTCGTCCCATGTGGTGTTGTGCGCCATGCTGACAATGGACAAGCAATTTCCACGGCCAGGGCCCCGGGGCCGCCATTGCAGGGACCCACGACCTCCATGGAGCCGCTTGGGAAGGGCTTGCACCTGTCGCACAGAAAGGCGCAATGCTGTGAATCGTACGTCAAATGCATGACCATGAGGCAGAGAATGTACTCAGACACATCCTCTGTAGGTAATACATGCATCCGTATGAGTATCGGCCGGGGGACCTTCAATCTGGGCGGCCCCATTGTCCAAGTTTCCGTCCCTGCAGGTTGTGTGAGTCGTGCTCACCTGTGCGTTCCTGAGTCCATCATATGATCTGAGCACCGTCCTTCCGCATCTAAGGCCGCTTCCCGAAACACTAGCTGGTGGCACCTGAGAACGTCGGGCATTCAAGGGCAGGGAGAAAGGCTGCAGGAGAGCTGCCATAGGGTGGCCTTCAGGCCACAGGTCTACAGGCTGTGATCTCAGTCGCCAGTGTCAAGCTTCTGCTCCCTGAGACATGCCAAGCTGAATTCTGAAGGAGCAAAATTGCAAAAGCCTAAAGAACTATCACGTGAAAAGCAAATGAGCAAAAACCCGTGACACGCCGTCGTGCTGGCGCCGATGTGGCTCCATGTGACGAAAATAGTTCGAAATGCCTTGAAGCTTTTCCCGATCCCACAGGATTTCGCAGGGTTTGTTCCCACCAAACAACGATGCATAGGTATTTCTCCTTACTGAAACAATGAAGGGATTGATATGGGTGTCGCTGGCCTTCGTTCTATTAGCACAACAGTCCATGCTCACTCACTCTGCAAAGACAAACACGGTTTTGAACTGCGAAGGTGAGTTCTGTATCGTCATCAAGTGTCGTTTGAAGCAGCAGGCGTCACTTGTCTTGCAGCTCGAGATTTCCGTTGCAAGGCAGGGTCTGTGATCTGCGTTGATCTGTTGCTGTGTGGGGTTGCCAGAGTGCTTGAGGGTGGCCAAGGTCCTCGAGGTGGAGTTGGCAAAGTTGGAACCTGATCATCAAGGGGACGATGAACTGGTTGGTAATGTGAGGTGAGGTACCCTTCCAGCCAAGATAGCCTCCCGGGTATTCTGGTGCAGGGGGAGTGCTCTGTCATGCAAGCGGTGCAATGAGCCCGTGCCTTCGCATTTGCAGGCCTAGGAGGCGCATGCTGCACCCTCGCAGCGAGGTTCAAATATTCGCGGCTCTGGACGGATTGTGTGAAGTGGTGCCTCTCAAACAGTCCTTCCCCTTGACGATGAGCAATTTTGACAAGTGCATGACCGTCTCTGAACAGTGCAACCATGGCAATGTGTCATGTCTGTGAGGATGTGTTGCAGGCGACCAAGAAGCTCGGGGAGTATTACACAGCACCATGCCAACGGTATTGCTGATCATCAGTGCATGCCACCATTGGCCAAAACTTTCAATATTCTCAACCATGAGCTGTCCTCCTTGATTGCATAAATACACTGCATGCTGAGGGGAGCATCACTTTGATATCCTGTGCAGGATCATTGTGCAGCACAGGGACGCTCTGGAGAACGGGATCTTTGCAGACGGCCTGGAACATGTTAGGCACCTGCTCTGCATGGATCTTGTGCATGCATGTGGGGCGCACTCCCTGTACGACTCCGGGGAGTTGTGACCTTTAGAAATTTGGAAACTTTGAAGATACATTCTCCAATGGAATAACGCAATAAAAGAGCCAGCTAGATCTTGAGCTTCTTGGCAGCAGGCCGTGTATATTTCATGGACTATTGTCTAGGACAGGCCTGTAGTCAAGTTTGTCAATTGTGGGTTGAATTGAAACCACGTCAAATGAACATAAATTCAGATTTTGAGTTAGCTGAGATTTCTATGCTTGGCCAACGCTCACGTCCTTGCACTGCTGAGTCACCAGTCAAGCTTGTGTCTGGGGTTATTTGCCAATGCCGGCAAATTGGCCGCAGACTGCGATAGTGCGCTTTCGATTCTGGCCTTGATGTCCAGCTCTTGCTGTGCGGCAGCTTGCTGATCTTGAAGCTTCTCAGACACCTCTTTGGCGCGTCGCCGCTGTTTGTCAGCAATCTGGGCCTGCATGCACAGGTGCAAGCGTAAGTGTAATATTGTCAGAGCTGATGTTACTACCCTGGGACCTTCACAATGATTGGAAATTTTGCTTTTGTCAGACATCTCTGACCCTGTGGTACTGGAATGAGGGCTGTAAAAAGGTCTAATGTCAGCCTTATAACAATCTTGGGCAGCTGTGACACCTTGAGTTCTTCGGCGTAGCGCAGTTGGGCGGCCAGCTCGCGCTCCTTGGCCAGTCGGCGGTCCTCTTCAACTCTGGCAGCCTCCATCTCATGGCTGCTCCTCTCCATGGTCTTCTCACACACCTCCTCCATCCTGCACATACAATAACGAAGACTATGGATTGAAAGCAAGAGAGAGTGCATACGCGAAGCGCAAGCGCCGAAGAGGGGAGGAAGGGCTGCCTCACAGTCCAGACAAGCGTGCAGGGACAACATCTCTTTGACTCGTACTGAACACAAACAGCGCTGCTACCACAATGACTGCAACTTTTGAAGAGGTGCCACTCTTGCCCCAACAAGTACACGCAGTGCAAAATTGTCTCTCAAATGTGTTGTTCCAGTGTGTACAGTACCTGAGGCGTTCATGCAGGGCGATCTGCTGCTCCCGGCCTTGGACCACTTCTGCCAGAAGCTGGGCTCGTGCAGCCGCGCGCCTGTTGGCATCCTCCTGCCTTCGCTGCGCGTCCAACTTGGCTGCCAGCTCTATGGCTGCTTCCTGGGCCGAGTCATCCTGTGCCTGGCGCTGCATGCTCGCCTGCAGCTGCTGCCTGCAAGCATGCACTCCTACCATGAGTGCAGCGCTTCTGCTGTGCTTTCACAGGGAAATTCTCCACCAACGCTGCAAGTAACAACCAATTCATCACACAGGACACAAATTTATAAACTTTACGTGATGGATTGTGTGATGAGGATCAAAATGCTGGGCGTGCACATGCAGTGGATCTTGCACGGGCTATGCAGTGTGACGCAGAAAGCGTTACTGAAGCCAGGGCATACATTTGGGTGCAGTGAGTTGTCAAAAACAATCTCTAGCTGACAACTCACTTGTAGAGCTGCTGGGTGCGCCGGTCGGAGGCTTTGCGCGCTTGCTCGGCAGCGATCTCCTGCCGCTCCCTGCGCAGTGCAGCCTCCAACAGCGCCAAATCATGTGCCTCCTCCGCCGCCTTGGCGGCCGCAGCTTCCGCCAGCTTCTGCCTGCATTTCACCATCAAATGACTACTTCGATGATCAACTGTCCCAGCCACGGTGTGGGCCACACGCCAACCCTTCTGTGAGATCCTGCAGAATCTGATGCACATCTGTCTCAAGGGGACTAACTCGAGAGCTAAAGCGTGCGTTTGTGTATTTTGCAATGCTGAAAGAAAGCCTGTGAAGGTGCACCTGTTGAACTCCTCGCACTCGTTTCGCAGTTGCTGCATGCGAATGTGGCGTTGCTCCTCCTCTGCCTTTGTCTCTGCCTCTTGTTTCGCCCACTCTGCCTTCATCGCAGCCACCTGCCATGCAGTGCATTGATCATCACCACCTGATTTGTAACGATTATTGCTCAAAACCGTGAAGGCAATGAAGAGGACTTGGTGTGCTGCTGTGCATGCTGACCTCTCTGGCACGGTTGAACTCTTCAGCCGCAGCAATCTGAAGCCTCTCCTGCACTTGCTTAGACAGCATGCCCGCCACTTGCTGTGTCTTTTCCCAAGCCCGCTGCCTGCCGTGCTCCAAACTGCGCACACATTGCACACATCTGCCCAGTCAAGATGACCGCTGACATCTTTATCAGTTCACCGGAGTGCAGCTTTCGCATGCGTTGCAGAAGCTATCTTGGGGCAATGCACCCAGGTCAGAGGCGCACTCGGTCTGTTGCTTGATTCTGTCTTCTTCAATCGATGCACCAAACGCGCGGTCTTGCTCAGCCTCGGCCTGCTTCAGAATCTTGAGCTTCTCCTCCTGCGCGCATGGCAGCAATCAAACATATTTCCCGTCACCTTCACAAGCGGTTTTAAGCAGTCCAGGTAAAAAAGGACAACAACTATTACCACACGCTGTTCCTGCAAGAGGGGATGTGCAGAAGCAGACAAGCTGCAGGTGGAGGCTGCCACATATCCTAAATATAACAATATGCATGGCATGATGCAGCGGTGGTGCAACCTGTGCTCGGCGGCCCTGCACAACGGAGTGCAGGAAGCGCTTGGACTGCTCTGTGCGCAGCGGGTCGCAGCCTGCGGCAAACTGCTGCTGCAGGAGCCTCTCCCTTGTGGCGGCTTGCTCCCTCTCTCGGGCTGCCTGCAGCTGCTGCGCCCTTTCCGAAAGATCAGCCTTCCTCTGGGCCGCTCTTGCCGCCTGCACACCTCATCAGGTCAAGAGCACATCATACCTTGCAGGAGGCCACGCCTGGTGTGCCAGGTTGGCCTTTTCTCGCAGATGAATACCTCAGAACGTGCGAGTACTCTTTCTAAGCGAGGTTCTAGATGTTTGTTAGGCTCTAGATGTTTGTTGGGCTCTCTGCTTGAAGCTCTCTGCTCCGAGCTCTGCTCCGAGAGAGTCTCTGCTTGAAGCCAACTCAAGCATTTTGATTGCACATGGGTGAGTTGGCCTCACAGGCCAAATGTTACAGGATTGCACTAGGGTGTTAGAAAAGAATCTTCTTTGAGTACCTGTTGCTTGATGAGGTCCTCCACCTCTTTGGCCTTCTCAGCAGCCAGCTTCTGTGCTAGCTCACGACGGCGGTGAGCCAACTCTGCTTCATGCTGTTCGGTTGCAATGTGCCGCTGGGTGCGCTCAGCCATCCACTGTGCCTTGATCCCAGACTGTGCCTCCCACTTGGCTTTGGACTCGAACACTCGCTGCTCCTAGTGTCACAGCAGGTGTGCAGAAGCTCTGAGGCCCTTGTGTCTCTCAGTGTAGCTTTGCACCATTGGCCGTAAGGATTGTTAACAAATATTGCTGATAGGTTGAGTGTGCTAGGATTTATGCAGTAAGGAGCACCTTGACATGGCTCTGAAAGCCCTGCAGCGTTTCTGCTGCCTCCCTCTGCTTCAAGATGCGGCTCTCAGCAGTGAAGGCACCCTGACAAGATCACGCTTCACGTTGTCCACGATCTTACGATAGAAAATACTCAGATGTCTTTTCAAACTGGTGAGTTCAAGGAAGGGACAGTGGTGTCTATTGCTTGGTTGGCAGACGGTCCTTACCATGCCGTTGGCCCAAACCGTGGAGCACTTTCTCCCGAATAGGAAAGATGATTAAAGAACAGTTGGCAAAAAAAGGTGCCTGCTACACTGCTGTTCAAGCATATTATTGTATGTCGAACGGTTGAGCACCAATGAAATCGACTTGATGCTTTTCTTGGACGTCTAACACCAATGCAAAATCAAAGCTGCATGGGCGAGAGCCTGATCAGGCATCTCGGCCTAATGAATTTTTCCAACCAAAGAAGCCTCACTCATTCAGCAGTCCATCTTTGATCGCATCATTTGACTTTGTCCTCGAAGTTTGTGCCTTCTCAGCTCATTCAGACAGGGCCCTCAGGACTTTGGCTTGGCAGTCCTTTGGTGAAGACCTAGTTGGGCCGACACCCTTTCTCAAGATTAGGGGCTGGCCTCGTGCCTTTGGATCGTCTGACAGGGATAAATCTAGCAGATAAAGAGATGGGCGGTGTGACGAATACGTTGGGCTACATCACTGCAGCCTTCGCGATGGGGATGCTCTTGAAAGGAACTGACTGGATCAGCTGGAGGATTGACGAGAGGTCAGTCAAACCACAGCATGTGGGAGGATCATACTACGTGAAGCTGGCGATGCAGTACAGGCCCTGGAATGCCTACGTTATTATAAGGGACTTGTTCTGAGGTTCCTCAACCACCGTGCCATCCTATGACATCACCATCTGTGCCATGCACAGGAGACAGGCTAACCAGGAGGAGGAGAAGCTTATTGCCATGGCTTTGATGGTAATGCTCTTCACAGTGCTCAGCAAGACCTCAACAATATGTGGCTGTCCTTCTTGCAATGCCCTTTTTAAGCCTGGCATGTCTTATTTGGCAGGAGCGCAAGCGGTTACACCATGGGTCAGCGGGCGCAGAGGCAGAATAACACCAGAAAGAAAGCTTGAAGCAGGCGGGAGGAACACTGGGGAATTAGGCGGAAGCACATTATTTCGGTATTGAAAATTGAGGCAGCATAGATTAAGCAAGGCGCTCCATGAAGGCAAATCAGCTTGTAGAAAACCAAGACAGGCTTGTAGAAATGGCAGCTGATGAAGGACTTTGTGAAAGTTGTCTAATATGATCCAATTACAGGGCAGTTACTTGATCCACCCTTGTAAACAAACATGCCGTGACACACGTTTCCTGACTTCACAGTTCATACGGGCTACAATCAAGCTCTGCATCATTCCTCAGAGCTCAGATTGTGCTCTTGCTGCTCTTGCAACAAGTGCTCCACCTTCTGTTCTAACGCCTCTTGTGCAGCGGTGAAACTTCGGTCAATCTCTGCTAGCTCACTCCCATGCTGCTCCAGCAAAGAGCTTGGGAGCTCCTCCAGTATCAGCTCTGTGCCGGTTGCCACCGCCTGGCATGCACTGCTGACCTGCTCCGCATCCTGCGGCCCGTACAGCTCTGCGCAACACCGAACTTGTCTGCACGTGTGCTGTAGGACGACCTACTTGAAAAGGAAGCTGCATTGAGGCATCCCAAGAACACCTTGAGATTGAATGCATATTTACAGGTCATTATGTAAGATAGTGTGTAGTACCTGCAACCAGGTCATTGGCGGTGGTCTCCAGGTTCTTGCAGTGGAACCCAACACTCTCCCAGCTCTCCAGCTCCTCGCCCACAGGCACAGCTCCACGCAGCAGGATTCTGATAACAGTGTTCAGCATCTCCACCACCTGTTTTATCACCTACAACACACATGCAGCTGCATTGAAACTTCCTGCACGAGCAACATCCAGCCAGGTTAGGCTCCATTGCCATTTGTGGTACTTGGGGATAAAATTTTGCAAGAGCTTCTCAAGAGATAAGCCAGTCGAGTAAATTACCACTTCAGCAGCTACAGCTACCTCCTTCTCCAGCGAACTGAGCTCATCCGTCTCGTACTCTTCAAAGCCACCCCTGCTGCCCTCTTCCTCGCTGGCATGCGCCTGGCCCCCATGAGTGCCCATGCTGTCTGCACCAAGTGCTCCGCCTGCGCAAGGCAACTGCTCTGACGCCTTCTGTGCTGCAGCTGCAGTGCTGCTATCTCCTGCATGGGCATTGCTGTCGCCACCGGTGTGGGCATCTCTGCCACTAGGTGAAGAGCTCCCTTCTGCGGGGCTGGGCGCTTCTGCTGTGCTGCTGTGCTCTTGATACAGCTCTTCGCTCCCAGAAAGGTGTGTCCCGGTGACAGCAGGCAGGTCCTCTGGCAGGGATGCACCATTGCGTGCTGTCTCGGTGGCAACCAACTCCTTCACCTCCCGGTGCGCGTCCTTGATCTGCCGAGCGCACTGCAGCCCGAGCACAGTGTGAGCAGACCCCAAACTTCAGCAACACCACTTGCTCGGCCACAATGCACTTGAAGAAATTTTTGAGTGGGACGTCACAGGCATCTATGCAGTGCTGAATTGAGCCGGCAAAGACGTTGCGCACCAGGGTCAGCTTTCGCCCCAGGGCGACAGCATTGTTGAGGGGTATTTGCTTCACTGCTTCGCAACGCTCCCTGATCACACCCACTCGCTGTGGCAGCTGCGTGCTCCCCTCCTGCACATATCATCCCTGGCCCTTGCTCTGCCTCAAATCACAAGCAATTTCGCTCAGAAAGGACAAGGTCGGCGCCAGGAAGTCAGGTGGAAATTGACAGTATTTGCTGAAATGCTCTTCAGTACTGCTGTTGCATGGAAAGGCTTTGCACCTCAGTTTTGAGGTCATCAAGGAATGCCTGGCAGCTGCAGAGCAGGCCATTGACGGCACCGTTGACTGCTGATTGCATGGTCGGGCCTGCTCCTCCAACAACACTGTGCAGCACTGCGCAGACGGCTGCGAATCGCTGTTGAAAGGTGCGCAAGATGGCTGCTGCGTCTGTGTCACTGGGCTGGCCTTGGCCGCTGAACAACACCGCCATCTGTGCACACCAGACCAGTCCATCATAGAAGACCTGCACCTTGCATCTGTGACAGAACACCCGATAGGCAAGAGCTGCAATCACACCACAGCGTGCTTGAACTCTCGTGGGGGGTCAAGTACATGTGCATACCTTGGTGACTTCCAAAACGAGGCTGTCGGCAGCATTCAAGATGAGTGACTTTGCTTCTCTGCTAGAGCTGCGCAACTCGGGTTGGTTCTCTGCATGCAGGACTGGGCTCACGGCTGCCTTTAGAAACTCGCCAGCTTCCAGTATGGAAGCTGACAGTGCCATATTGTGAAGGGCTCGAGCTACTTCGCTGTATCTTCGGTTGTCAGAGACGCAATAAGGCTGACGGTGCTCAGCTTGTTACTATACTACTTATGGCCAATTTTAGGCCTGCTGCACGAAGTCCTGAATGCTTCTACAAGATGATTACACTTCGTCTGATCTCCCTTATTCACCTCCAAACATTGTTTCAGGGCTGCAACATCGCAAGGAGTAGGTCCAGCCGTGTCCCCCTGCAAAGGTCCACACTCTATAGATTGAAAGACGATGTGAAGGAAACTTGCAGCTTAAGCAGATAACATCGACACAAATCTCCAAGAGATCCATGATCAGATCAATTACTCACTCTACCTTGTCAACGGTACTTGTCATGGACCCCACTATGCGTGATAGATTGCCCCTCTTCTCTTTAGATCAATTGCACCTACTTTCCACACTTTATCTTTTAAGCTCGATCTGTAATCAGGGAGACTTTTCTTCGCATCCGCGACGGAAACTGGAGCTGGAGTCCAGCTGCTGGATCCAACGCTTAGATACCAGAAGACCCCAGATCAACAGGGTAAATACCCTGAGAACATCAATTCGTTCGTAGCATTGTCCAAGAGAAACTCACCCTGGTTGTCTCAGGCTGCTGTGGTCCAGTCCTCGTAGCTGCGATCGCAGACTATTGTTGCACTTCCACATAGAGGGTGCACCTCACTTGTTAAAGGCACGATCACCATCCTGACTGGACGTCTGCCATCCACGATGGTCCTGCGATTGTGGATACCCAAAAATGCAGTTTACTTATGAAGCGCAGCCGCACACGCACACCGGAGAGTGTGAGAGTTTCAGGATAATTTTGCTTGGTGAGAGCTAAAGTTATCATCTCGAAACATGCCCAGGCTGCAGCCTTATTGGCCGGTACAAAATCATGGACCTGCTGATTTTTACAGTGCACCATTACAACAGTTGGCGCCGGGCGCAGCCCCTACCAACTAATCACCAGCGCCCGTGGTCCAGCCCCACCAGCTCAAAAAGCCACTATTGCCACTATGCCAAGCCAGGCAATGCAGTGTCACCAGCCCAGCAGGTGAGCAGATCACTCAGCCAGTCAAGCCATTTGTGGCTTTTGACGTTGAGAGGTGTTGCAGACCATCATGATGTTTGGACTGTGAATCTTTCTTGTGCAGCTTTTTAGAGGAGCAGCCTTCGACATTGCATCCCAGGATCCAAACCTAGATCCTGGTTTTGGACTGCAGAAGAGCACACAGAGCAATGCCGGCACGATTGATTCTTCTGTGATCAGCAGACTTGCCAAGTATGCGGCACCGAGAAAACATGGCTCCAAGTCGGGCTAAGGAGCTCTAGTGACACGCTGATCAGGCAATTAGCGCCTGGGCTGGGACGCTGCGGCAAAAGTAGCATCATGGCGGCAGCAGCGGCGGGCCCGCGCTTGCAAGCTTCCAATTGGCCCCATTAAAAGAGAGCCAGGGAACAGCAGATGCAACAACCTTCTCCAGGCATGCAGCAATCGTGCGGCTGGCATCAGTGGCAGCCTCCATGCATTGTTTTTGTTGTATTTCCAGCTGACACCGCTTTCTGGCAGGCATCTTGGTTAATAGTGTTCTTGAGCCCTCCATGTCTGGTTATGCTGCAGCAGTAAAGCCACGTATAGAAAGGCACAAATAATGCGGGTGGCAACCTCTTTGTGAATTCCTGATACGCAGCTTGCTGAGCGGCCAGAGATGTGTTGGAGGGGCTGAAGCTCCTGAGAAGAATTGTTGCAGCTTCTTGTACGTGCTGGTAGACAACAGGCGCTGTGGCGCTGGCCCAAAAGTCCTGGCTATCCTTGAGGCGCGTCAGGTAGTCCCAGAAGAGCACCAGCTCAGCCACACCCACCATCACAATGATCAGCCCTGCAGCTACTGTTCAACCCTCTCCGCAGCTTCGTGGACTAGGTTGGGGAGCCGCTGATCAGCGAGGCCAAACCAACAATTCTGATCATTGTGATGGTGGGCGTGGCTGAGCTGGTGCTCTTCTGGGACTACCAGACGCGCTTCAAGGATAGCCGGGGATTTTGGGCCAGCGCCACCGCGCCTGTTGTCTACCAGCACGTACAAGAAGCTGCAACAGTCTTCTCAGGAGCTTCAGCCCCTCCAACACATCTCTGGCCGCTCAGCTAACTGCGTATCAGGAGTTCTTCCAAGTTGGCTTATCTTGCTTGTAAGTCTAAGGTCTATATATAGTCTTCACCTGAGGTTTCAATAATAATTCTTGCGGAGAAAATTGTGGGAATGCAGGCCTGCGCGTATAGAATGTAACAACAGTATGATGACCGTGGGCAGAAGATGAGTGTACAATAATGATGAAGCTCGCTTTCTTCTTGGGTCGTCCACCACATGAGCGGATGCATGGTTTCTATTATTAGATCTCAGCATGTTTTGCCCCCAGGCTGCCGTATTTATATAATAATCCAAGGCCCGCTCTTCAAGGCTCGCACTCGACTCGATCAATCTGCTTTGTATCAAGTCTGCTTTGTTCTCTCCCTCAATATTCAAACAAGACGCCCTTGAAAAAATTCAATTTTTGAAAGGTTACGAGGATCGCAGGCTCCAGCTTTGCGCTGACGTCCGTTACATACAAGAAAGGTTTTACACAATGAAGGAAATTGTTGGACAATTGGGTTGGAGCTGAGTGAGTTCAGATCAAAGTGCTCTGAGCACGGCTTCCTGATGTTCCTTGTCAATTAAGTTGCAACATTTGTTGGTGCTTACCTTTCCTGGAGCGCCTGACATGTGTGTGGTGCTCGCAGCCTTTGAAGAAATCGATGAATTGTCTTTGGAAGACCTGCAGAAGCGCTCAGAGCTGCCCCCTGAGGTGATGGACTATTTCCTCCTCGCGCACAGAGCAACTGCAGACAAGCAGGAGGTCGATGCTCTGTGGGCACACTTGAAGACCCGAGCGCTCCATAACTTTACTGGTGAGAGTCTGTCTATACGTAGCAGGCTACAGTCATCTGATGTTCTCGGTAGGCGCACGCGTGTTGTGTATAGTACAGCTTGAATGTCTTTTTCATGGCCGTGTGCCTTGGCGCAGGCATTTTAGCATGCATGGGACTTGCTGGAGAGCGCAGGACTTCATTCACCCATGCCAAGCGCGACTGATGGGACACAGAGACGATGGAAGAGCTGCTTCCCCCGATGCGCCTACCCCGTTGGGATTGCATACTTGTTTGGAGAGCAAGCGAGGCATTAGGTTGTGTGTCTGGCAGAAGTAGTACACGAAATGCGCACGAAGGGCTTCAGGGAGTTTGACCCTGGCAGCACATATGTCAAGCCTAGAGCAGTAGCAATGTGCACAGTTTTCTGGAGTCTCCGAGAGTTGGACCTCATTTATGTCGTCAGAATAGAACATGTTCCCCGCAATGAACATATATGGTGCACTGGTACCTGAGCAAAATATGGCTGTGGTGAAGCAAAGCAATGACGGAGGTGATTAGCAGGGCGCGGTCAACTGCAGAGAGCCACAGGGCGCAGAATTCGATAGTGTATCTGTCTAATTGCAATACATGAATACTTGGCTGTTCTATGTTCACTGCAACTTGGACAGTTGCCTCCGTGGGGTACGGAGTTATCACATGCGAGACAGAGGAGTTAAGCTGTCATCCTGGCAAGCACTGCACAGTATTTACATATATGGCACAATCTATGATCAAGTAAGGACGGGATGTAATTGCACATGGGTGCATGACTGCACAGTCAACATCAACCTTCACAAAAGGGCAGTATTGTCCGTGAAGGCCCTACAAATCCCTCTCTTCCTCTACTTTTCTGTTCTGCATTTCACCATCCAAGTGCTTGTGTGCATTTGATGCCTGGTGACTGGGTCCTTCCCTGTACAGTCACTGGTCTAAATCGTCTGAACTCAGGCGCCAGCTCCTCATCGGGCTCATGTTGCTCCCTTTCACTTCCTCCACACGTCGCCTGAGCGCTCTCTCAGGCTCAGTCTCATACAAGTTTCTCTCGCTCTTGCCGCCATACTCACAGGGGATGTCCTTGTCGTCCATGTACTCCAGCAGCGCCTTGTGCACATCCTGCAGCCCAAGACAATTCACAGACCTTCCAGCAGGACGCACCCTAGGTGAATGTCTAGAAATGCTGTCTTTGTGGCATATCAAGTGGCGGCTCTGTTGCATGATGAACTGCACGGGGTAGCAAGCCTGCCAGGCAAGTGGTGACGCAGCAAAAAGGGCCTGAGTCCAAAGTGTTGTTGGGCTAGTACGCCTGCAGGAGAGTTTTCCTGGGTGCTGGAAGGCAATACCTCTCACCAACCACACCCACAACCAACCACAAAGTTTGCCTCCCTTATAGCTGCAAGGGAGCTGTGATAGACGCACCTCCTTGGAGCGCAGCACCACGAGGCGCTTCTTGGTGGAGGCGGGGATGAGGGGATGGACGATGCGCCAGAGGATGTTGAAGAAGGACGGCGCGTTCACCACCAGAGCCTTGCCCATGCGCTCCTGTTCCCAAAACAAATGCTGCTGTGAGATCTTGCTGTGTGGGGTTCTCTTCCCTGTGCAGATCAGAAGAGAAGGGGGAAAGCAGAGTGGGAACTGACCGGGTAGTGCTTCTCCAGCAGGCCCATCATCTGCAGGCCGAAGTCCATGGCCTTGCTGCCGATGTCCCGGATGCCCACACCTGCAGCCAGCAGCCCATCAAAGATCAAACACATTCGCATGACCACTCACGTGCCCTCATAATCTCGTGTATACAGGCCATGTCCTATTCCATTCAACACTACAATGCATGTGAGTATGGTCTAAAGCACAGATTACAGTGGGAAATGGCAGACCTTTGAGGTCGTTGATCCAGATGGTGCGGCCTCCCTCGGGCATGGGCTCTGTGTCCAGCACCTTGTAAAGGAAGTCATGGCAGAAGGCGATGTGTCGGGCGACATCCCTGTCATTCAGCCCAGTCACCTTGAACTTCTGCCAGCCTTCCCGCATCATGCCCGCCTGCAAAATGCCACAACATGCCTCGACACCATAGCTGAACGCATGGATCACATGGCACTTCACGTTTATAAAACTGTTCTTGACTCACAGGCAGGTCAGAGGATACTGTTCATCTCACCTTGATGACCCACACACAGCGTCCGTCCCTTGTCATGCCCACCACTCCATGATCAAAGAATCCCTGTGTGAAAAAATCTCATCTCTGAGAGCTGCAGATAGGCCACTGGCACAAATATTTCTATCCTGCATTTTGCAGGTAGCTGTAATGTAAAGAGAGAAATGTACCTTGAATGTCTCAAAGTGGGGCTGTGCCTGGTCCAGGATGTGGAAGGTGCCTGTGGCTTTCCGCCAGTCCTGCAGCACAGCCATTTGATGACATGAGCCTCAAACACACTATATTCTTGAATTGATCCCCTAAAATGACTGCGATAATCGCCCTGCACATTTATTCTTGTGCAGGGTTGATCTTCTTCCATAACATGTATTGTCAGCAGGCCAGATAACAAATTGGGAAGGTGATGCTCACGTAGGTACGCTGCATGGCGCGGCGGGCGGCTGCCTTGTCATTCCCATACCCAATCATGAAGCGGTTGACCACATCCTTCCCAAAGCCCGTGGGGCTGTCAAGGGAGCCTGTGTCAGACTCGATGTTCACACTGCTGTCAGGCAGCGCCATGCTGGTCCTCCGCTGGAGAATGCTCAGGCTCTGGGCTCTGCCTGCAAGCACAGCCAGGCAGATTGCTGACAACAGCCCTGGGAGTCTCCATCACATGGTTTGGGTCGCCTTACGGCTGCAATGTATCCTGTCTCATGCAGTCCAGGGCAAGTCCAAGCCAGGTGCAATGCCCACAGGAGACTGAGGTGGTCACAGTCTAGTAAAAAAGTAAGAGGTGCTTATTACAGTGGAACAACACGGCAAAATTGTGCACACCTGCCCGCTGACGGTCCACAACCTCTGCCTTCAGCAGCTTGATGAGCAGCATGTGCTTCTTTGCTCCCTCTCCATTCAGCATGACAACATCCGCTGCAGGCCCCAATTCAGTAATTTAGCCAGAGGCAACTGATGCATGTGCAAGTGAGCGTGGGGGCCCGATCAGCTCAAGCAAAGTCGCGAGGAAAAAACTATAAGGGGCAAATACCTGCTGTCCTGAAGGCTGGAGGCAGGCTCTCTTGCAGCCAACCTTTTCTGTGAGCCACAGCTGCAGCTACCAGGCTGAGGATGAGTAGCATTTCCGAGCCTGCCACAGCCTCGCTTAGAGACCTGCTCAGAGCCAAGCCTGCCAACAGCAGCACTGCTGCCACAACCCCTAGGAGAATCACCCACTTTTGGAGCAGAATCTGCCGGACACTGCTTCCCCCTGCATCCTTCCCTTCCGCAGCGCCACTTCCTTTCCTTTCTGGGAGGGCCTCCTGAGATGAGGCCGTAGGACTTGCGCTGCCTAGAAGCTCTCCCTCCGTAGAGCTGCCCTGTCCGGAATTCTTGCCTGCGCTGTCTGCTGCTGGCGCGCTGTCTGATGTCGCCACCTGGCAGTGCAGGTGCACGGTCTTTGCCAGCTCGCTTTTCCTGCCCAGCCCTGAAGGGCCACTGCCTGTAGAAACCAATACAACTCCTTCATTCCCCTCTGTGAAGCGAGGACTCATATTGCTAAGCATTGAACTTGTCAATACAACACATGAGGTGTGCAGTAGTGGGTGCCATGCATGCCACTCAACATGGAGCAGCATTGTGGCTCTTCTGACATCACCTGCAGCACTGGACACGCTGTCAGCAGGGCTCCTGGCGCCATCTGCCAGCTCAGCGTTGGAGCAGCTCCTGTGCACGGTGTGGCTGCGCGTGCTGGGAAGGTAATGCTGACACAACGCCACACTGACACACAGCTTCCCTCCTTCCTCCTGCACATGGCCAAAAGGAGGGATCACGTTTCTAACTCCTCAGCTCCAGCTTGTGCAAGGCTATAACGCCATTTCACAAGTGCATCAATGAAGGAAATATCTGTGGGAAGTGGTACTGTGTTCTGTGCAGGTTGAGGAAGCAACAAACCTTCATGCTACGAGCAGCAGCCTGCCGGGTGATCTGTGCAAGTCCTGGTCCCAGTGGAGTGCTGATGTAGACCCATACTGTTGTGTCGCTGAGCCCCTGCTCCACAAGCAGTAAATCTTGTCCCATTTGTGAAATTCACTACGAGCAATTCAACACCAGATCAGAGTAGATGCCAGATTGGGAGTGTGCAATGATGTTTGCAGGTGTTCGCACCTGTTCAGGAAACCAGGAGGCTGGCGCCGGGACTTCACTGTTCCACCTTGGCGCCCTTGAAACCACAGCCTCTGCCGCCGGGCCAGTCTGTGTTTTCCAAGGGTCCCTCGCGGTAGACGCGGGACCATGGCTGACTGACAAGATCTGAAAGTCGTTCTCCGGCAGGGCATAACCGCGGCTGATGTGGAGCATGGCTCGCGCAAATTGCTCCAACACCTTCTCCAGAGACTGCAGAAAGTCTGCAGCGTCCTGTGCCAATCCAGGATGTGGACATGTTAAAAAGGGACATTCTAGGTGACGCTTGAACAACCAGGTGTTCAGCATTGTAGGAAAGCACACCTCAGCTGATGAAAACTCGCAGGCAAAGCGAGCTGCCTTTCTAAAGGTGCCATGTTCCCGCCTTGCAGTATCTGGCTGGAAATAGATTATGACATCCGCGCCCTGCTGCACCACCCTTAAGACCTGTGTATGCACCACAGAAGCTACGTGACCCGTACCAGAATGAAGCAGTGCTCGATCTAGTGACTAGCTCAAGAGATTAGCTCTTAGGCCTCCAAGGCACAAGTTGTACCTGCGACATCGAGATGCTGTAGCTATAGGAATGACCCTCGACAGCAGATGGAGGTTCGTGCAACGCTGGTTCTTCTCCCAGGTCGCTGGAACTGGGGGGATCATGGGTACTCTCTGCATAAACCTGCAGACACAGGTTATTGATGACAACCAAATTTGATCTTTTAAGAAACCAGAAAACCAGCAAGCACTGTGGCAAGTAGCAGTGCTGTACCCTAGAGAAGCAATAGCACCCCCTCTTCAAATTAGCTGCGTTGATCTGATGTTAAAATTATATATTTGCATTAATGTACACTTTCTTGCACACTTCAGCAAGGTGAAAAGCCCACCTCCACCGAGTCCACCGTCAGCACTATAGAGGCGCTGGTGTCCTGTCCATGCTCGCTTTGTCCTCCAAAGCAGGAGGATGGGACAATTCTTGATAAACCGGTCTTCTTGGAATCCGTGCTAGATGTAGCACCGTGACCCCCACGGTTGTTATTTTCGTCCTTTAACCTCACGTGGGAAACCTTCCCCACCAGGCTGTCCCGTATCTCATGGGTGGTGCTCGGATGCAGCTCTACCTCCATTTCAATCAAACTTGCTGTAAATATGCCAGATCCCAATCAGGCTCCAAAATGTGAAAGTCAGCCTCACTGAGAATAATAAGTGCTTGTAAGCAGGGTCAATGTCAAATTGCAGACAAAGTGCACTGGCAGCACTCTGATGAACGCAACATCCGCTCTACGGACGATTTTCTAATCCACTGCTGAGGAATGGAAGTGCGTAAGATCTGGCGATCGAATCAACATCTGGAATCCCTCGGACACCCAGCTGCAGCTTCCCCGCAAGTGGAAGCGAGTAATCGTTTCGTGATCGTTGTGGGTGAATCAACATGGTTGCGCTTCCTTGCTACAAGCACAATCGATACCTTGTTCAGCAAACAAAATTGAACATGACTAATGTCATTCTTCTCGTCGTTGTGAGCAATAGCAACCCTTGAACACGGTTAAAGCAAAGCGAGCGTCTTTCCTGTGCTGCAGCATGGCTGGGTCAATCTCATTAGCCGTCTGTGGTTTGCATCTGCGAGGTCAACCTTTGAATGGCAGCCTCATAAACTTGGGAGCCTCCTTCCTTAGAGCCTGCCGGTCGAGCCCAAACTACAGATTTTTTGCCATCACGGACCCAACTTCTGGGAAGTGCAAGCCAGGTACAATTGGACAAATGATGCACTTTGCAGATGTAAGTCCGTGTTCATCTTTGACCGGCATCGTTGCCAGGGATCGAGTCTTTTCCTGCGTTTTGAGAAGGTGATGGGCTGTGCACAGGCATGGTGAAGACAGCACAGGATGATGGCGCCAGTGTGTATCTAGAGGTATTTAGCCTTCCTACAGAGAATGTTGGAGCTTTCTTGCAGCAGATACCAGCACCCTTAGGCCTGGGAACCGTGGAATTGGAAGATGGCAGCAGCACTATAGGTTTCATCTGCGAAGGGTATGTAGCTGAGGGTGGGCCTGGCATAGAGGAGATCACCCATCTTGGCAGTTGGCATGAGTTCTTGAAAAGCAAAAGCACAAGTTGAACAGACCCATATCATCTGACACTTTACAATGCTTGCGCCACATCTGTGGGATCAATCACAGGCATTGTTGACAGCACAGTCACTTATATGTAACAAAATCAACAACCCATCAGCTGGCCAGTCGATTGTCAGACATTCAGTTGCCACGTAGGGCCTGTCCATGCAAGCACGCAGCCGCTGTACATGCAGGACACATCACCTAGCGTGGGTCAGCTATCCTGCCTAGAGCTACCCTCAGGCAACCCCCTCACTTGTTGGCAAACTCCACTCCGGTGTCAATGTTCTTCTTGAGCACAGGGATGAGGTCTGCAACGCCCTTCTCCTCAAAGGGGGTGAGCTTGCCCAGGGGCAGCACCTCCTCGACTCCGTTGGGCCCCAGGCGCACCTTGCTCGCAAAGAACGGCAGCTCCGTCACCTTGGACTCAACAAACGCCGCCTCGTACACGTCCGCCTCGCCCTCCAGGCCGCGCAGCACAGACTCTGAGAACCGCGCCGCTGCGTACGCCTGTGGAATGCACACAAAAGTTTGTACTCGTCACCCTGAACTGGAAGGCTCCCATACAGCCCCACAGATGTTCCATCCAAAGGAGGACTCACAACGCCCCAAAAAGCTCAAGCAAGCCTGGCACCATGCTTCTTCATTTCTTGCATGCGGGTCTGTAAGGATCCTGCACATGGGCTGAGGAACTGCTTGAGCATGTGTCACACTGCACATGTGACTCCACGGAGCACATCAACTCACAGTAGAACTTCATGTCAGATTTTATTATTATATGTTATATTGGCAGATGTAAGGACGCACCATGGAGAGGGTGGCAGAGCCAGCGCCAGCCTTGGCCTCAACGACCTCAGTGCCGGCGTTCTGGATGCGGTCTGTCAGCTTTGCCGCCTCGTCCTCTGTGAAGGACACCGCCGGGTTTGTCTGCATAGGCACATTCCACCTTCAACCACAAGCTGGATCCACTTTTCTAGACACCCAAGGCACAGCACCAAGCACCAGCCCAACTCCTAAGTAATGCTGCAGAAGCAGTCCATTTCCATCTCCGGGACAGCTACAGCAGGGGCCGCACTTTGACAGGATTGCTCCACAGACTTGTAGCTTCCGGACAGCTACAGCAGCAGTAAGACAGGTGCAACGATTGATCCAAAATCTAGCACTAGAACAGGTGAAGCTGCGGCAGTAATCCTGCAACTGTAATAGGGTTGCACCAATTTCTCCCTCTGGGAGGCCTCCTATACCGTATACAGGTGATATCGCAGAGAGAGGGCGGGAGGGCACCTGGGAGAGCAGGGGGAGGATGGTGATGCCGGCGTGACCGCCCACGACTGGCACATCCACGTCCTGCACGGCCAGGCCCTTGGCCTCGGCCACAAAGGTGTTGGCGCGCACCACGTCCAGCGTTGTCACGCCCAGCACCTGCCATGATGCGCCATTATAGCTTCATACACCACTCGTCCAAATGTATATCTACCAGAAGAAATGGCAACATCCACTATCCGGCCTATGATACCATACATCGTTACAAGACATCCTGAAAAATCCTGCTTTTCAGCACCTCCCAAATGAAGGGATCTGTTGCAGCTCAGCACAGCCAGCCATTGCTACGGTACCTTGCGCGGGTCGTACACGCCGGCCTTCTTCAGCACCTCCGCAGTGATGGGCACGGTGGAGTTGACCGGGTTGGAGATGATGGTAATCACCGCCTGCAACAATGCAACACTGAAAGCCTGCCCAAATTTGCATGATTTTCTGTTTGCTGTGCTTGCTTTACCTAAAGAAAGCTCGCATTATGATTGTTTTCCTTGAGAATGCGCATGTTTACATAAAGTCCAAGGGGTTTCTTTAAATTTGCTGAGCGCCATAAAGCTGATAATGCCATCTTTCTTTATAACATGACACTGATATTGGCGTTTTTAAAGCCCCGAATGCATGGAAGGGCAGCCACTGATGCGGCGGATGGGATGTCCAGTGGGCACCGTTGGGGAGTGCTTGGCGATGGCCTCAGCCAGGGTCTTCACGATGCCGGCGTTGATGTTGAACAGGTCGTCACGGGTCATGCCCGGCTTGCGGGGCACTCCAGCAGGGATGACCACCAGGTCAGCACCCTCTAGAGCTGCAGCCAGGCTCTCCTGTCCAGTGTGTCCAGTCACCTGACACACAGGCCACACAAAGTTGACTCCAATTTCACTACCACATGCTGGCACAATAATATCTCTCCTGCTGCCCCTGCTGTTGGGTAAGAATTGCAGCGGCAGGACTTGGGCACACAATTTGGGTGTTCACATGTAGATTGACAAGACGAGAGTTGAGTTTCAGCCGATTTAGACAATCACGAAATGTATCTTTGTATGAAGTATTCCAGATCGATGGTGATCACACCTTGACTGTTGTGTTGCAGTGGCTCAAGTCAGCGGCAACTCCCACAGTGTTTGCAATATCGTACAAAGAGAGCTCTGCAATAAGCGGTTGCATCTTCAGCAGCAGCGCAAGTGGCTGGCCGATCCCGCCGGCAGCACCCAGCAGAGCCACTTTGCGAGCCCCAGCCTTTGCTTCGACGACAACCGATGACCGGCTTCTGCTAGACATCCTCCTTGCAGACATTGGAGACACCAAGAACTGCGCTTTTGGGCTAGTTCTGCGAAGTCCCTCGAAGCTGAGAGACGCCATCTGCGGCACAGAGCGGGAGCTGGGGCTGGCTGCAGACAGCCTGCAGCTCGGCGCACCAGTGACTAGGGTTCCTGCGAGAGCCTGCATTGTGCTATACTTTATGAGATTTCAAGCCACTCAAATTGAAGTCAACGTCATTGAAGGCTCTGCCCTTCATGCCTGTACCCTTGCCTTATAACCCTAACCCTTTCTCACTTCCCGTCGCCACAGGCCAGCGGCCAGAACAACACTGCCTCCCGCTGTGCCGTCGTGTATATTCTTGGATTTTATTGAATCCGGATACTGAGATGCGTGACGGAAGTATGCTGCTGTGCTGATGTGATGTGATGCTGCAGCGAGTTTGATCTTGAAAGTGGCAGAGATATGGGTGATCGGAAGAGGAAGCTGGATGTCTTCACGGGGGAAAATGACGCTCAGCAGAATGGAAATGGCCTAATCAATCCTTTCACGGGGCGTCCCTACAGTCAACAATACTTGAATATTTTGCAGAAACGGAAGGGCAAGTCCTCCCTTTGTCCATCTCTCTCATGGTTCTATTAGTTCTTGATCAAAGAAAGAAATTGTGTCAGAACCCTTTCATGTATAGAGAAAGTGAACTGAAGGGCTTGCGAGCATGTGCGTTGTCATGGCATAGTAACATACTGGTGTGAGCTCACAGGGTTGCCTGTATGGCAAGCACGGGAAGACTTCGTGGACATGATCCACAAGAACCAGACAACCATTCTGGTTGGAGAGACGGGCTCTGGAAAGACCACGCAGATCGCGCAGTTTATCATGGAGGCTGGCTACACACAGACTGGCAAGCTGATAGCCTGCACACAGCCGCGCAGGTTTGCACCCAGCCTCCTTCGTAGCCCTCATGTCTTTGGTTCTCCAGTATCCATATTTGGCTCCTTCAAGCTCTCTCTGCTTTCCGGGCTGTAAGTCTGCACCTTGAATGAGTGCAGGGTGGCGGCCATGTCTGTGGCGCGGCGTGTGGCTGATGAAGTGGATGTGAATCTGGGTGAGGAGGTTGGGTACTCCATCCGTTTTGAGGAGTGCTCAGGGCCAAGGACAAAGATCAAGTGCGCTCCTGCACCCTTGCCTCCCTTCAAGCAGCTTCAGTCGGTGACAGTACTGTTGTAGTGGCAATACTCGGGTGTTGACAAAATCTGCTGTGATTCAGGTTTATGACAGATGGTATGCTGCTGCGAGAGGCCATGAGCGATCCCTTGCTGGAGCGCTACAATGTCGTCATTCTTGATGAGGCCCACGAGCGGACGCTTGCCACAGATGTGCTCTTTGGGCTGATCAAGGAGGCAAGTATTCTGCGGTCCCTTGCCTGGCCTTCTATATAAGAGACTCACAGTGTGATTGTTTCTGTTGGAGCCTCTTTTGCACGCATGTTGTAGGAGCTACTGCTGATTGCCTGGCATTGTGTGACAGGTGCTGAAGCAGCGCAAGGATCTGAAGCTTGTGGTCATGAGTGCAACGCTGGAAGCAGAGAAGTTCCAGGGCTACTTCCTGGATGCACCTCTGATGAAGGTCCCCGGGCGGCTGCACCCTGTGGAGATCTTCTACACACAGGTGTTTCATCATTAATTTACACGTGTGGTCTAAGTATGCATGTATTAATTGGTTCCATGGTTCAGCAATGCTTGTGGCTAACCAACATTGCCTGGCGCAGGAACCAGAGAGGGATTATCTCGAAGCGGCTATCAGGACTGTGGTGCAAATACATGTGTGCGAGCCGCCTGGCGACATCCTGGTGTTCCTGACGGGTGAGGAGGAGATCGAGGATGCCTGCAAGAAGATTGCCAAGGAGATCACCCAGATGGGAGACCAGGTATTTTCTTATTGCTGCATCTTGAGCCCTTAGATTTGCCTCTGGTAGTAATGATGTTGTCCCAATGCCGTACAGCTCTTCTTGCTTCTCTGTGGTGCAATGCAAGTAGTTTGTGAAGGGAATTGTTCACACATGCACAGATGCAGGTATATTGCTACTCTTATTGATGAAGCAGCGGCGCATGCGTGCAGGTGGGGCCCATCAAGGTGTTCCCGCTGTACTCGACGCTGCCGCCCAAGCAGCAGCAGATGATCTTTGATCCGGCGCCGCCGCCAGCGCGGCCGGGGGGGCCGCAGGGACGCAAGATCGTGGTGTCGACCAACATTGCGGAGACGTCGCTGACCATCGACGGCATCGTGTATGTAATTGACCCCGGCTTTGCCAAGCAGAAGGTGTACAACCCGCGCATCCGTGTCGAGTCCCTGCTCGTCTCCCCCATCTCTCGGGTGCGCACCCCTCCGCTCCCCCTGCCTCTTGCATGCATGTCAAAACATCCCCTGTCGTGCACTTGTACGGTGCAGCCCACCACACCGGCTTGTGAGCCAACACTTTGTGAGCAATGCGTGCATGGAGCAATAGAATGTGCAGGATGGGAGCATGTCTCATTATTGTTCTGCAATTTCCTGTTGCGTTGAGGTTGACTGTGGAGCTTGGTGGTTGTGCAGGCGAGCGCACATCAGCGTGCGGGCAGAGCCGGGCGAACGCAGCCGGGCAAGTGCTTCCGGCTGTACACAGAGGCCTCCTTCAAGTCCGACCTGCAGGAGCAGACCTACCCGGAGATCCTGCGCTCCAACCTGGGCTCTGTGGTGCTGCAGCTGAAGAAGCTGGGCATCGATGACCTGGTAGGCACCTCTCAGAAGGCATGCATGCAGATTATTGCAATGCAATATTGCAAACCATGCAATATTGATGCAATGCTTGGGCTATGTGAGGGATGGCTGCGCGATGATGATAACACATTCCTCGTACCGAAGCCTGCGGGCATGAGGACAAAAACAATCTACCCATAGAATATGAGCGCACCATCCCTACCACATTCTTCCTAGTTACCTGTGCCTGCCTTTCCGGGTCATCAGTGACTGACTCTCTGTCCACCGATTATTGTTGATGTTCTGCATTTTGATTGTGGCTCTGTGGCGCTCGTCAGGTGCACTTTGATTTCATGGACCCCCCGGCCCCGGAGACGCTGATGCGAGCGTTGGAGCTCCTCAACTACCTGGGCGGCCTGGACGACAATGGCAATCTGACGGAGGTGAGCCGCATCTGTGGGTTGGGCCGCTTCTCACCTGTAATAAGTGTAGTCATGAGACATGCACTATGCTCCCTCCAAGCATTTGCTGGCCATGGTATTTGAGAAGTTGTGCCATTTTCCGTGGTGGAAATTGGGTATACCTGTTGCTGGCTGCGCAATGTCATTTTGACAATTCGTCGTTCCATCATAACGTGCGGGGGCGTGGGTTTTATACCCTGCTGTCAGGACAAGCATGTCTTGCCCTAGCTATACAGAGACTAGATGTGTCATTGACCCTGCTAAAAACTCTGTCGTGCTCGCTCCCATCGCCGGCGCAGGTCGGCACGATCATGGCGGAGTACCCACTGGACCCCCAGCTGGCGAAGATGGTGGTCGCCTCCCCAGAGTTCAGGTGGCTGCTGGCGGCTGGCATCTCCCGTCTCTTCCTCCTCTGTATGAGGGCATTGGAGCTGTCCTGGGCGGGCTGCTGAAGTATTAGGAATTTCTCACAAGGGTGTCTAGTGGGGTTGGGTCTTGAGTTCAGCTTTTATTAAGACCATTGGTTGCTGAAGATCTTCTTTTTGATCTCTGGAGCACCGTCAGATATTTGCTGTCTCAGATACACCATCCATTTGCGTAGCTGGCAGCCGATGCTGCTGCATGTGAGGTGCCCTTAGGAAGGGTTCCCCTTCTAATGCCTGGAGTGAATTGCAAGTCCTGACGGGCGTGTGCCCTCGTGGCGTTGTGTTGCGTGTGTGCAGCTGCTCCAACGAGATCCTGTCCATCGCGGCCATGCTGTCGGTGCCCAATGTGTTCCTGCGGCCGCGTGAGGCGGCCAAGGCGGCCGACGAAGCCAAAGCGCGCTTTGCCCACATCGACGGTGCGCCGCTCCATCTCGGTCTTACGGGCCTCAGAGAACACCCTTTTATGTTCCTATACATGCAGCTGACAAGGGACGTTTTGTTTGCCAACTTGTACTGTATAGCAACTTGGTGAAGGACACAGCGTCTTGAGCGCTAGTGGCAGAAATGCTTTCTGAAGCAGTGTGCATGAACTGCATGATGGCGGCCGTGGCTGCGCAGGGGATCACCTGACGCTGCTGAACGTATACCACGCATACAAGCAGAACGGAGAGGCGCACGACTGGTGCTACGACCACTTCCTTAACTCGCGCGCCCTCAAGGCGGCTGACAGTGTGCGCGGCCAGCTGGTGCGCAGCCCCTGCCTCAAGATGGCTTCACCTCATTCTGCAAATTTAATTTGGCCTCTCAGGTCATCCATGCATCACATGGTAGCCTGCTCTGACCGTCGTAGCTTTCACGATACGGCTCATCTCTGGCTGGCAAACCTCTTGCAGACATGTGCATTGCTACAGGCATGTTGGAGCGCTGAATGGTGGGAATTATGTTGTTTGAAAGGCAATCTGCATCAGAGGGTGGCTGTGGCTTGATGACTGAAGCATGCATGTGTCTGCGCAGGTGCGGATAGCAACCAGGCTGGGCACGCCGCTGGTGAGCGCAGACTTCAAGTCGCGCGACTACTACCCCAACATCCGCAAAGCCATCACGGCCGGCTACTTCATGCAGGCACGCCACTTCCTGTCGTGATTCCATTTGTTTTCATGGAACTCACAAGAGGCCTCATGTTAATTTCATTTGGGTTTTATTTGACTGTAGTGTCTGGGAGGCAGAGTTGCGGGAGGCAGAGGGCTGCAAGAGACCTGCGGGGCAGCATGTGCACAGGACAGAAGTCCACGCAAAATCGTTTTGAGGCATGAAATGTATGTCGCATGGGGGCAGGTGGCGCACCTCGAGAGGACGGGGCACTACCTGACGGTGAAGGATAACCAGATGGTGCACCTGCACCCCTCCACCTGCCTGGACCACAAGCCCGAGTGGGCGCTGTATCAGGAGTTTGTGCTGACCTCGCGCAACTACATCCGCACAGTGACAGACATCAAGGGCGAGTGGCTGGTGGACATCGCTCCCCACTACTACGACCTGCAGAACTACCCCCCTGGCGAGGTGCGCGCTGGCTACACCACAATACCCGTCAATTTTCCATGCAGCTGCGAATGTGAGAAGTAAATGAGATGGAGATTGCAGAGAGCAGAGCACTCTTACAGCAGAACCCATACATGGAGCACATTCGCCCGCCTGCATTGGTGTCAACTTGTTTGAGATTTTCATTGGGAGACTGATCTGTGGCTTGGGATCTCTGTTGCAGGCCCGGCGGTCTCTGGAGCGGCTGTTTGCCAAGCGGGAGAAGGAGCGCAGATGAGATGTATATATCTTGTTGCAGCCCTTTCTGTGGTGGTAGTGTTGAGGCATGCCGTCAATGTGCTCAAGGTCAATAGATATGTCAAGCAAGCAATTGAATAATGGAGACTTGTATTTTTTGAGAAGAAGGAGAAGAAGAAGGAGGAAGAGGAGACGACAGTTGAGAAGGAAGTAGAACTGGTAGCTGCGAGAAGCTACAGGATTAACCTCACCGCCTCATGTGCTGTGTAAAAACCTGTATTTGCGGCTTCCAAGAAACAAATTTTCTCGATTTGGTCCACGTTTCCGTGATCTATACCGCTCTGAAATTGCACTCCCAGCTTTGACAACCGCTTGGAGGCCTTGGCAGTCCGCCGGGAACAGCAGCAGGTGATCTTGAGAGCATCTGAACTGGTTCACCAAAAGTATCCTTGTTGTCTCACCTGCCTCAGGAGCTGACAACTGCCCTCTGGACTCCTTATAACCTGTCTTGCGCGCCTGAGCGACTAGGCTGTTGGTTGATTGCAGAAGACGCGCTGCCCCATCCTCGGCTTCTCATCGCTTCCTCATCACCTCAACCTCGACAACCATGGCCGCTAACGACCTTCAGCAGTGGGAGCAAATCATGGATCCATCAAGTGAGTCGCCTTTCCACTCATCAGCACCGCCTCTAATCCCGCCAAGGCCGTACATACATTGGCGGGTTGGGATGTCCACAGGTCGATCAAGGAGGGCTCTTGTGGCGCATTGTCAATGATCACAGGACCACAAGATGCGCAAGCTCATACATTGATTGCATTGTGCTGGAATTTGTGGCGGAACTTTTTCACCCCGCGCTTGAGTTTGGCGACGCCCACTGCAAAGGCTCGGCAAGCTGGCTCCGTCTGAAGAAATTATCATGGTGCGAGCAGGGGATATGGCGTGCGAATTTAAGAGGCGGAAGACCTGCGACGAGCCTCTGCTGAGCGGGCCCTGGAACAACTTTGGGTTCGCCAAGCCTGAAGGCTTCCATCTGCCCAAGCTTTCCAAGGAAGCAGCCGTGCGAACGTCTCTTCTGGAGGAGCTTGCCTCAGCCCTGCCTCTACCGACAGGTGAGCACAGTCACCAGCCACAGAGGAGACATGCACATTTCAGGTTTGCAGCCATGTTCATAATGTGAAGACAAGAAGTAGAGACAGTCCATCTTCTGGCGCACCAGGGCCCTCACCTCAGCGACAAGAAGGCCAGGAGGCTACCGCGCCCTTCGTGGACATGCTCATAACTGAGGCTGCAAACCTCCAGAAGCGCACAGAGAACCATGCACCCACCTTCAGCTCCAGCGGCAGCAGCCTGGTGGACTTCTTCTTCCAGGTGGTGGAGGACAGCAAGTGTACTCTGGTCCATGATCTTCTGACCAAGGTGCGGCTTTTTGCATGCTGACATTGAGCTTGGGACAGGCATTTCTTAGACATGATGTCTGTGGACTCAGAAGTATTCCGAAGCGAGTGCATGAAGGCTAGACAATCACACTGTCATGTGCACTACTGACATGATCTTGACGAGTGTCCTGTGGCTGTGTGCAGGGCTGGCAGGAGGACCCGCTGGTGATGCTGCAGCTGATCGCGCACCTGCGGGACATCCGTAATGGCAAGGGGGAAACCGCGCGCTCTCTGGACGCCTATGTGTGGCTGGCCATGCACCACCCACGCACCCTGCTCGCCAACCTGCCCGAGATGGTCAAGGTAGGAATTTGTTCCATGCATGTCAGTCTCATAATTACCTTTCATGCATGTCCATCTCAAGATCAACTTCCATGCATGTCAATTTGATGACTCACATGCATGTGTTGATGAGCCTGTCCTAGCAGCTGTACTCTCTAAAACGGATACAAATTGTGCAACCATTGGTGATGCCTAATGTCTTTCATTTGCCTGCAGTCCGGGTACTGGAAGGATCTGCTGGAGCTGCTGGTCCGGCTGTGCGTGGGGGAGGAGGAGTGGGCTGCGCGTGCTGAAGCAATAGCAAAGCGGATCAAGGGGGCTAACCATGCATCAAGGAAAAAGGCCAAGAAGGAGCGACTCAAGGAATGGCGCACATCTGTCAGGAGCATCAAGGACGCAGATGACAGGCAGGCTGCCAAGACTGCCCGTGCGGAAACCAAAGCAGGTAGCCTTCTGGCCTTACATGACGTCCATCTGCAAATGTCCTGTCCTTGGATGCTTTTCATGTAGTGCTGTGCCTGTAGCATGAGCGCTGAGAACACTCGTGTTTGTTTTTTGCAGAGGAAGAGAAGACACGAGGGCATGGTGACAAGGAGAGGAGGCATGCGGAGCAGCTGGCGGCCATTGAGAGGGCGCGGCGCAAGTTCAATGAGGACACGGTCTATCGCGCGCTACACACAGCCGTGGCGCTGCTGTTTGCTGAGCAGCTGCGACGGGACCTCGCCGACCTGCATGCTGGCAAGATGGTCTCCTCGCTCGCAGCCAAGTGGGCGCCCACGCCAAAGGGTGAGCATGCTTCTTCCCCAGAGTGCAGATGCTTGCATGTGATTGCATTTACAGCCATGTGAGGCATGCATATATTAGGGGTATTAGAACTTCCCCTAAGGGCAGCTCAATTATACCTATATGTGTTTCAGAGGCTGCAGGCATGCTGACATTCAACTCCAAGATATTCTGTGCTGAACTCTGGCTATCAACATGTGGGTGTGTAGCTTAAAAGCACGCATGCCTGATGGACAGGGCACCACGACAGAGACACGCTAATCGCGACGACCATTGCGGAGCTGCTGTACTCCGAGGCTGAGCACCTCACGGAGGGAATGCCCTACGATGACTATGCTGAGCTGGCCAGGCGCTGCTTCCAGAAGGATTACACCACTGTGCTGCGCAAGGCAGCCCCCGTCACCGAGGTGCTCTTCTGTGTCTGGATGTAACTGCTTAATCTGCAATGAGGATATTACAGCAAGGAGACCACATGCAATGTCATTCATGCACTGCCCAAACTGGACAGAATTTATCGTGATGAGGAAGATATGGATGCATGCAGGACCTGATGGCAAAGCGCAAGTTTTCAGAGATTGACTACAGCCGCGTGGCCTCAGTGTGCTTCAAGCTCAACAAGAAGACCTTTAAGTACCACGACAAGGACCGCCTCGTGGAGTACCTGAGCAAGGTGAAAAAGGGGGAGGCCAAGATCAATGCCGGTGCCCTCAAGCCCCATGAGCTCGTAAAGGAGGCCATGCAGAAGGCTGGGTGAGCCACCACCGAAAGACCGATATTGCTGCCTGACACACACTTACCTGATGAAGAATGCAATGTATTAAGTGCAATCTCGGATGCCTTGTACTCCTTGCTGATATAAGAAGATGCAAGCCCTGATTTTACCTCTTGAAGAGGGTAGCATTGCTGATCTACTCAGGCACTTGTCTGATGCAGGTGTGAGTACATGGGCTGCGGCAACACAGGCAGTGAGTCTGAGGACGACAAGGCAGGCGATGAGGAGATGGACACAGGCATGGAGGTGGCCGAGGCCCAGTGGAAGGCATATGTGCAGAAGCTTCGCGAGGGAGGCGAGCTCAGCAGCGCCATGGCCATCTGTGATGTCTCCGGCTCCATGCACGGACAGCCCATGCAGGTCTGCCTCTTTTTCTGCCAGCCTCTCTACACGTGTGCAGCATTGTGTGTTGCTGCCTACATCATGCATGATGCAGGAGAGTATCTCAACAACAGGCTAAGACCACCCTTATGGCACTTTGCTGCTCATCAGGGTTTGACAGCCCCCAAGGGCCCTCCAAGGGATTGGCCAACCCACTTCAGGGCTAGGGGTGACATTTCAGGGCAACCCCAGAATATATACAGAATTGGCAGAATGGCATCAGGACAACGCCCCGAAGCTATTTGGCTGTGACTCAGGGGCATCCCAGAATTTCAGGCACTTTGGACCACCTGGAGGCCAAATTCAAGGGAAACCCTACATCTCCCTGCTGAAATATTTTGGGAACCTCAGGGATGCCCCGAAATTTTACTGAAGCTGGCAGCTACTATCAGGGCAGCAGGCGGGGGCGAAGCCCCTGCCTGCCCTTGCCCTATTTAGAGGCTGGCCTGAGATCTTCTAGGACTGCTTTCAAACCCTGCTGCTCGTACATGGAATCAGGCACCTGCACTCTAAGATTTGCAGATCAGGACAGCTATGCCGGATGCATGCGCAGGTGGCCATTGCGCTGTCGCTGCTGACTGCGGAGGTGACCAAGCCGCCCTTCAACAAGATCATCTGCACCTTCTCATCCACCCCTGAGCTGCACCTGGTTAAGGGGAATACCCTCGTGGAGCAGGTGATCCCCTCCTTGCACAATCATGTGCAGCTTCAAAGTGATTATTGTTGTTCCCCTTTCCTTAGCTCTGAAATCCACAGCGATGCTGACAAACGGGTGTTCTGTCAGGTGACCAACATCGTAAAGATGAAGTGGGGCATGAACACAGACCTCAATGCAGTCTTCACCCTCCTGTTGGAGGTAAGCCCTGCAAGCCATCACTCCTTGACGCGTGACATGCATTGCGTGTACTTATGCCTGGCACAAGTCAATCTAATTTCTGTGCCAATTTATGCTTTTCATCTCTTCCTACTGCTGACATGTTGTTCCACTGCCTGTGCAGCGTGCTGTGGCGTCCAAGCTGAAGCCTGATGACATGATCAAGACCCTCTTCATCTTCTCAGACATGGAGTTCGACGAAGCCATACGGCCTGGTCATGACTACGGCTATGGCGGCTATGCCAATGACAGTCCGAGCGACAGCGACAGTGACAGCAATAGCAGCAGCAGCAGCAGCGACAGTGACGGCGGGGTGGGCCACATCTCCTCCTACGTTCAGAGGCTGTCTCTGCTGGAGCGGCGCAAGCGCGAGGCGACCAACTTTGAGGACGCCAAGGTGCTGCTCTGACATAATGACACATCCATTGGCACCCTTGGACGTTCTCATCGCAGAAAAGGCAAATGCCTGCTGTCCTGTTCAACCACTTGGCGCATAAATCTGTCTGACGTATGCGTGTGTTTGTGTGTCTGGCAGGCGCGGTTCGAGGCGGCCGGCTACGCGCTGCCGCAGGTTGTGTTCTGGAACCTGAGGGACAGCAGCGTGGGCGGCAAGAAGTCCACGCCTGTGACCATGAACGAGGCGGGAGCTGCGCTTGTGTCTGGCTTCAGGTGGGCATCTCTGCAGTGCTTCCTGCTGCTCCAAATGACAGCACATTCTTTCAAGGCTATACTTCCGGCGGCTGCAGGTTGTCTGTCTGGAGTTGCCCGACTAAGTCTGCCATGTGCTGCTGTGCAGTGGGCACCTGCTGAAGCTGTTCATGGAGAGCGGGGGCGATGTGGATGCCTGGAAGGACCGCATGTCCCCCTTCAATGTGATGCTGGCTGCCACCCGCGATTGCGGCCGCTACGATGACTGGAGGGTGCTGGACTGATGACTGCTTCATGTACGGAAATGCCCTCAACTACTTTCTGGTGAGCTGTTCGCCGGGAAATCTGAAGGGTTTGCATCCCTGATTCAGCATAAATTGTGTGGTGTGGGCAGAGGCAGGAGTTTTTTGGGCAATTACACGTTGGCCCCTGTGTAGGTTGGCCTCCATTCTGGCACTGACTTCTGGCGTGGGAAGTGCGCAGGTATGCTGATCTGTGAGCAGCTGCTGCTGAGCGCGACAAGGAGAGGAGTCTTGATGTGCTGAAGTGAGGCTGTTGACGACCTGAGCAGTGGCGTGGATGATACTGAGCCAAGACACGCCTAGAGACAGAGTCGATGTGTCAGCATGTGAAGAATTACAAGAGAGGCCTTTTATTGTGGTGTGTTCATAGCGCAGTCATCAGCCAACGTCAGATGGTAGAACTTCTGGAAGCTACTCGGCTGCTGCTGACTTTGTTTCAGCTCAGCATTTCATGATTGTTCTGGGTACTTGTGGGTCAAAATTTCAGGTCGGGTTCAATTCTAGCTTTACAGTGTAGTCGTGTGCCTTTGTGTGATTGTTTAGAAGTTTCCCTGTCCAAGATGATGCCTGTCAGCAGCGCTGCTAGCATTTGTTTTTTGGAGGTGATGAAGGAAGGCAAACTGCTGCTGCTGGCAATCAGCAGCAGCTCTACACAGTTTCTGTGCATGGGCCTCCCATGAGAGATTAGGGGACATACTGGAAAACGGAGCAAGTCTCCTTGGTGTAATACAGAGCAAGTCTCCTCTGCACCGGGTGCTCAATGGCAACGAAACTTCTCCGCACATGAAGTAATAAATGATTACATAAACACAAATATATCGTAGTACAGGCAAATGGCTTCATCAGATTCAGTCTTGCTGATTCAAATTCTGTTCTTTCTCAGTTGGGAGGACCCATCATAGGCTATGATAGCATGTTTGATCCAGCCCAAAAGGTTGGACCGCAAGTGATTTAATAATGCTAGCAACACAACGGAATGGCAATGCCAGCACACCACTCAGAGGCTCTCTCTTTGCTCGACGTGGCTGCGTCTTTTGTCGGGCCACGCCAGCGTCGATCGAAGATTCTAGATGGTATAGGAGCTGCAAGAAGTGACACTCCACAACCTCACTACCTCATATGCAGACAAAACCCGCCATCGGTTCGTCTCTTACATAAATCTGCTCACCTGGTCTGCTGGAAGTGCTACATGATTTGATGCTGTGAGACGTTGTGAAGTCAGACTGCAGATTTCATACGAGTGCCTAGAGCGGTCCGTCAGGACCAGTTGCAGGTGATCCTCCCAGCATCTGCACACTTCATCACAGTCTGCTGTTTCACTGCCTCTTCATGTGCTGTGCCGTAAAACTTTTCCGTGCTGAATTGTTTATTTGAACGTATAAAGGATGACGTATAAAGACATGCTCCTAAAAAACGCGCCGCCCCAACCTCCACTTCCCGTCCCTTCCTCAGCTAATCAGCCTTCTCTAAGGGCCAAGACCAAGGCCAAGGATGATCTCCAGGAGTACGTCATGGTTTCTCATAGTAAGTTGCTGCGTCAAACTCTCCCAACGCACGTTTTCCTGCCGATTTGAGCCTCGTTTTGGTGGGTGGAGCAGAGGTCCGTTGATTGAGGGTGCCAAAACCCGCCTTTGTGGCACCGTGTCGGACATAACAGGACCCTCAAGTGCCCAAAACTCACGCAAGACTGCTCTACTGCATGAGTATTCGTCGTGAGCTTTCGTTCCCTGCGGGTTCATGCCATCTCTGGCGGAACACGTTGCGATGGCCGGGCATCATCGCTGTGAAGTGTCCCCGTCTTGACAAGTTATGCTTGCTACGAGCAGGTGAGATGGGGTCCGAATTCAAGAGGCGTAAGACCTCTGACGGGCCTCTGCTGAACGGGCCCTGGAACAACTTCAGCTTCTTCAAGCCTGAGGGCTTCCGCCTGCCCATTCTTCCCAAGGAAGAAGCCGTGCAAGTGTCTGAGCGGCTTGCTGAGCTCGCCTCAGCCCTGCCATCAAGAGGTTTGCAGCATACCATCAGAAGACCAGCATCCACCTGACATCTTCCATTCAGCCATTCTGGAAGGTTACAAGCGTTTTGTTGTGTTCTTATACAGGATCCTCATCTTCGCGGCAGCCAGCTGAGGATGTGCACGGGGCCAGCGCGCCCTTCGTGAACATGCTCGTGCCTGAGGCTGCAAACCTCCAGACACGTACAGAGAACGGCGCCCTCACCTTCGGCTCCAGCGGCAGCAGCCTGGTGGACTTCTTCTATCAGGTGGTGGAGGACAGCTCCTGCCCCCTCGTCCATGACCTCCTGACCAGGGTGCGGCATCCTCCCTCCCTGCTGTTGCGCTGGCGGTCATGCTTGCCTGAAAGCTTGCGCTTGTCCTGCAACATGCATCAGCAAGCAAAACGCTCAATCCTGAAGATTGGCACTTTTCATGCTCGATGAACCTCCAGGCCCTCCAGGGTGTTAGTATTCTGATAGACGTTACCTGCAGCGTTGTCTGCAGGCGCACCTTGCCTCTTGGCAATTACTTTGTTTAATAAAAATAATGAGCATGGATCTGGCACGGCTGTGCAGGGCTGGCAGGAGGACCCGCTGGTGATGCTGCAGCTGATCGCACACCTGCGGGACATCCGCAATGGCAAGGGGGAGACCGCGCGCTCTCTGGACGCCTACGTGTGGCTGGCCAAGCACCACCCACGCACCCTGCTCGCCAACCTGCACGAGATGGTCAAGGTGTGCATATACCTCTCCTACATTTGGCTTTGCTTGTCCTGCCTTTACAGCTCAGTGTGACTCAGCTGCATGGAGCGATGGCATTGCCATTAATTGACATCTGGGTTATTATTACATGTTTTCCTGCCAGAAGAAAGGTGCGTCTGCGGACAAGCTGCATGTGAAGCCCGAATTCCTATCCCTTGATGGACTTGCCAGGTCCAAGCATGACCCAATTAACCGTGGGCACAGTGCTCAGCATCTGGATTGGTAGCCATTTGTCATTGTTGCATCTCCCTGATGACTGTCATTTTGTGCCTGCAGTGCGGGTACTGGAAGGATCTGCTGGAGCTGTTGGTCCGGCTGTGTGTGGGGGAGGAGGAGTGGGCGGAGCGCGCTGAAGCTGAGGAGCAGCGCATGGGCAGCAAGGGGGCCAACCACGCGTCCAGAAAGGCGGCCAAGAAGCAGCGGCTCAAGGAGTGGCGCACCTCGCTCAAGAGCATCAAGAGAGCGGACAAAAGGGCGGCTGCAAAGACCTCCCGTGCAAAATCCAACACAGGTACACTATCTGCCAGCTGCTATCTGCCACTGCATACCAGACACCTGCAAGCTTCCCTGTCAACCATGCACTTCATACATCCTGTTCCATAGATCGTCAATCTCTCTGCATCCCTGCCTCTCGTGCCATGCAGATCTACATGCAGATGTCCAACTTAAATAGTCCACTTGAGCAAGTGTTGCGAATTTGTTGCTTGCAGCGGCGTTGAAGGCAAAAGGGCAGGCAGACCACAACAGGAGGCACGAGGCGCAGCTGGCTGCCCTGAAGAGGGCGCGGAGCATGCTGGAAGAGGACCCGGTCTTCCGCGCACTGCACACGGCCGTGGCGCTGCTGTTTGCTGAGCAGCTGCGACGGGACCTCGCAGACCTGCACGCCGGCAAGAAGATCTCCTCGCTCGCCGCCAAGTGGGCGCCCACGCCAAAGGGTGAGCCTCAAGCCCCACAACTTCTTACCATCTTCTTCTGGCTGTCATTTCTTGGGAAGTGGTGAGAGGGGTAGCGCACTTCAGGGGAGAGGGTGGCCCAGAACCTAAAGGGCCACGGAGCACTTCAGCACATTTAAAATATTGCAACGCAGACATGTCAATAAATGCAGGTATGCATGCAGCTTCTCAAGCTGAAAACTCATGCACTGAAACTTTGCACATTTTGCGTTGTTTGGCAGGGCACCACGACAAGCAAACGCTGATCGCGACCAGCATAGCGGAGCTGCTGTACCCAGAGGCAGAGCACCGCACAGACGGAATGCCCTATACTGACTATGCTGAGCTGGCCAGGCGCTGCTTCCAGAAGGAGTACACCACCGTCCTGCGCAAGGCAGCCCCCGTCACCGAGGTGAGCATTTATCACTTCCTTTGCTTCTCTGCAAAGGAAGCATGGCATGCCATTCTGGTCTTGCTTGCTTGTGATCGTGGCGACACGGCAGATTCATGTAATGTCTAGGTCAGGGATGATGACATGCATGTTGTTGTGGGGCTCACAGGTGCTGATGTCCAAGTGCAAGTGGTCGGAAATCGACTACAGCCACGTGGCCTCGGTGTGCTTCAAGCGCAGCAAGAAGACCTTTGAGCAGCACGACAAGGACCGCCTAGTGGAGTACCTGGCGAGGGTGAAGAAGGGAGAGGTCACGATCAATGCCGGTGCCCTGAAGCCCCACGAGATCGTGAAGGAGGCCATGCAGAAGGCCGGGTGAGCCACCCAAAAACGCACACATGCTTTATAATGCAATATTGACCAATGTTGCCCGGCTGGCAGGGGGCGGTATTAATTCTGAGCACCGTGCCCACGGTTGATTGGGTCTTGCTTGGATATGGCGAGTCCACCACAATGTTGGAATTGTGGCAGCCTTTACCTGCAGCTTGTCTGCAGACACACCTTGCCACTGGCAGGAGAAATAACACTTGAACATGTGTCATAAAAGTAGCACTTGAACAGAGTGGCAGTGAAAGTCTCTGTTTTTTTTGGCAAGCTTGCTTGCCTAAATCATCAGAGCATGCACATCTGCAGGTGCGCATGGATGCACGATTCCGAGTCAGGGGTCAGCGACACAGGCATGGAAGTGGCCGAGGCCCAGTGGAAGGCATACGTGCAGAAGCTTCGCGAAGGAGGCGAGCTCAGCAGCGCCATGGCCATCTGTGATGTCTCTGGCTCCATGCACGAACAGCCCATGGAGGTACGCACACTCACTGCCAACCCTTACCCTTCCCAGTGGAGCTGTCAAGAAGAACATACAACAATTCATCTTTACAAGTATCTTTGCACCGCATCTAGCCTCTTGGCAGCAACAGCGTGGAATAATTATAATAGGATCAACAACACTTGTCTTTGCTGATAGATTGGGCTGAGTGTGGGTCAGCACAAATACGCTCTATATCAGGAGCTTCCATCCCGGGAAATTTTCTTGGGTGTGCAACACATGCCGTGACAGGTTGGCCCGCATGCATGCGCAGGTGGCCATTGCGCTGTCACTGCTGACTGCTGAGGTGACCAAGCCGCCCTTCAACAAGATCATCTGCACCTTCTCGTCGCTCCCTGAGCTGCACCTGGTCCAGGGGAACACCCTCATGGAGCAGGTGGGCCCACCCACCAAGAATAACATAATCAGTGCTTCAAGGTCACTTGTGGCTGCATGTCCTGCTTCAGATTCTGCGAGAACACTTGACACTCATGCAAAGTTTGGCTCTTGTTCAGGTGAAGGACGTCGAAGACATGAACTGGAACTTGAACACAGACATCAACGCTGTGTTTGAGCTCCTGCTCCAGGCAAGCCTCTCCTTGCAACATGAAGCTTCTGTCATCTTCTTGCCAGAAATCCTCTGCACTCATGCCTGCCTGGGATGCTGATTGCCATTATGTGGCTTCTGCTGACATGTTGTTCCACTGCCTGTGCAGCGTGCTGTGGCCTACAAGCTGAAGCCGCAGGACATGATCAAGACCCTCTTCATCTTCTCAGACATGGAGTTTGACCGGTGCACACACATCAAGGACGATGATGACCTGGTCTACTCCTACGGGAACCTGTCACTTGGATCGCGCCGGACACGCAAGCGCGAGCCGACCAACTATGAAGCCGTCAAGGTGCTTCTTAGACCTCTCCACACACTATCATGTTTGGCACCAGGGGTGCTGATCGTTGGCATGCAGGAGGCGCATGTGTTTGTTTTTGTCGCGAGGCAGCTGCTGAGATGTGTGAGTGTTTGCATCGGCAGGCGCGGTTCGAGGCGGCCGGTTACGCGCTGCCGCAGGTGGTGTTCTGGAACCTGAGTGACAGTAGCGTTTATGGCAAGAAGTCCACGCCCATCACCATGCACGAGAAGGGAGCCTGCCTCGTCTCCGGCTTCAGGTGGGGAGCCCTTCAATGCAGTTTTGCAGCACATGTGATTGCAATGCAGAACCCGTCATTGAAGGCTCTGTCCTGGTTCATAACACTAAACCTGACATGGGGCATGTCATCATCACCCTCTGGAGTCGTGTTGTTGTTGTTTGAGAAAATCTGATCTGAGGATGTCTGAGTGTGTTATGTGTTCTGCTGTGCAGTGGGCACCTGCTGAAGCTGTTCATGGACAAGGGGGCGGATGTGGATGCCTGGAAGGACAAGATGTCCCCCATGTCAGTCATGCTGGCTGCTGTGCGCGACGGCGGCCGCTACGACGCCTGGAGGGTGGAGGACTGAGGGACCTCCTGAGGACTCCAGTGCTGTTGGGGACCGGAGGAATGGAAGGGGCACTGTACTCTGGAGACTTGTACATTACTGCAGCAGATTATTCGCATCATCATACCAGGATTCTGACATGCTGGAAGCTGTAGGCTAGGAAGGGGTTTCCTGTAATGAGGGACCATTACAAGTTGAATGCAACAGCTGCACAACATTCCCTATGCAGATTTCTGATAGGACCAAGACCAAGGACAGTTTTGGAAGGAAAAAGTAACGGTACTGATCACAAATTTCATGAAGGCCTGACATTCCAGTGGTCATTACAGCTCCCTCACCATGGTGATCCCATGTAAATATACTGGATAAGGACTGAGACTTGTCACAATCTGTGCTGATACCTAAATTTCTGCCCAAGTGTCTAACTGGGCAAACAGTGGACTTTTAGAAGGCTGCATGCAAGTCAAATTAGGCAACGCTTGATTTACAAACTGATCAAGCCATCTGTCATTCCTGGCAAGTTTTTCTGGAGGTATATCTACCATCAAAGTGATTATCAGCAAAAACAAATCAAAAATAAAGGAATTCATGGGCGCAAGCAAGGTCCCAATTTTTTCTTCACACTTTGTATTTGAGATCTTCGCCGTCAAGCATCCTCATAATAAGCTTAAATCTAAAACCTGCAATGATACATAGTCTCGTAGATCCAAATTGTTGGGACCTGTGACAAATGTCACAACTAGTGCTCCTACGCTGCTTGCTATACCAGGTTCTGAGGATTGTGATGCACTCCATTCATATAACAATATGAGTGCGCAAATCACTTTGAAATGTGCAATCTGTCAGACATGCGCGAGTCTGGAAGATGATCAGAGCTGGGGAGCTCTATACAGCTGCGGCCATGTATTTCATGAGGACTGTGTGGCAAAAGCTCTTGTTTACAAGAAGGAATGTCCAATATGCAGGGTGCGTCAAGTTTTCTTCACTGCATTCATTGAAGCAGTCATGCTGTTGCAATTAAGCTCCAAGACTCTGCTGTACCATAAGCTCATGTGAGATGGACAATCCACTTCAGTGAGAGCTGTTGCAAGTGTGCCAAGTTTTCCGAATCCTTGCAGTAAAGCAACTCGATCACCGAATCATAAAATTTTAAGACGGCTAACCGGTCGTTGTGTGGCACTTACTGGATTCCAGGCCCCCACGAAGCGCCCAGAGAGGGATAAGCAGGCTCAACAGCACAGAATCTACCTGCCCCTGGCGCCGCAGAGCGCACCTGACCCCAGCCAGAACCCTGACACCATTGCCACACCTGGCTGCCTCCTTGTCACATCCGGGGAGTACTCTGCTAAAATCACCGAGGTGGGCACAGTCCTCGTAAACCTCCAGCCCCAGCTCAGACACATTCATCACCTCCTGATCACACACCGTCAGGCGGATTACAGTCAACATTGCTGCTCACATGTGTCTGGTATGGCTGTGGCTCACAGGCTGAGGACCTGAGGAAGGAGGTGAAGGAGCTGCAGGCCAGCATCAAAGAAGAGGCCAGGAAACTGGAGGCCGCCACCGCCGCTCTGCTGGAAGAGAGCAAGAAGCTGCGTGTGCAGGAGCTGGAAGCAGACGAGCAGAGAGACAAGTAAGAGTACCTGGCCATCTCCCCTTTGCCATCATGAAAGCGCGCCGCGTAGCGTGCTCAAGATCCGATGATTTTGATGGGTGGATTTGTTTGGTGAGTTGTTTTGACATGGAGATGCATGATGCAGGGCGGAGGAGGAGCGTGTGAAGCTGGCTGAGGATGTGCTGGTGAAGGAGAGGGAGCTGAAGAAGCTGCGAGAGGAGAAGCACACCATGAAGTCCCAGCTCGAGCAGCAAGCAAACTTCTATGTGAGGGTCCCGCCATCTGGTCTCATTCATGCCTCCATGCATTCATCTAATGCATTGAACTACAGAAAGCCAGACTACAACTGACCGGACATGTCATGGCCGCCTTGATGTGCAGAAAGGCAAAGCCGTGCGCGAGGAGCGGGAGAAGAACCAGCTGGTAAAGGAGGTTGCAACGCTGCAGCTGCAGCTGGACAAGGAGCTGGGAGCAAAGGATATGGCAGCACTTGCGAAGAAGCTACGCGCCAGCTCCAAGGTCTGTGCAGCGTTTTCATGTCCCAGGCAAACCCTGCACACCTGTGATTGCAGTGCTCATACTGCTGGTGCCTGTGCAAGGCGAGAAGACTCTTCCTACTGGCAAGGCACCTGGCGTTGGATATTCTTCTGGGGTACAGTAATTGCATGGCGTTATTGTACATGTGGCAGCCACCCCAATGACTTGAAGGGTGACTCATTTCAACAGGACTTTCTTGATGCTTCATGTGCTTGCGCAGGAGGAGGATGCAACGGTGCCCTTGCAGAATGCGCTGCAGCTGCGCAACGAACAGTACCGGCACCTGCTGCTGCAGAAGAAGAAGCTCGACAGCGACCGGCGCGAGCTCGCTTCGAAAGTCGCCGACCAGAGGCGGGAGCTTCACCAGCTCAAGGCATGCCGCCTTGCTCAAAGTGCCTTCCAAGGCACCCAACGAAGAACCGTTCAGATTCTTTGCCAAAGAAGTGCTGTGTTTTTTGACCTGGGTGGTGTGCTTTTGCAGATGGATTTGAAGGCAAGCGCCCAAGCTGCGGTGACTCCAGCTCAGCAGCAGCAGCTGCAGGGCAGCCGGGGCGGCAGGCAGGCGCCAATCCCATACAACACGCCGGAGGAAGACATGCTGCCTGTGCGACTGCCGGTGGCCGATCGGCCTGGCGCGCACGCGCACAGGAGCTCCTCCAGTGCTGCGCGCGCGCGTGAAGCAGCCGACGCTGAAGTGCTCCTTGACGACGGCGATGACGGCGGCCCGGACGCGGCCTGGGCGGCCGAGTTTGCTGCGCGTGCTCGCGCGCCGGCTGGCAGCCATGTAGACCGGCAGGCAGCTTCTGCCGGCGGGGGCAGGCCACACGCTGTGGCTGCAGAGAGTCCTCGAGAGGACGGCGGCTGCGCTCAGGAGCAGCTGCAAATGACGTCAGAGGCGGCGCCCAGGACGGATGCAAATGATGGTGGGATGGCGTGCTCCATCCAGAATGACTCACCGGACTCAGACGAGTGGCCGGCCTGGGACGAGGAGGAGGAGCGGCTGCTGGAGCAGTGGGAGGGAACGGCTGTGGACGTGTCCGTCTCAATCGATGACGTGTCCGCCATGCTGGACAGGGTTCCCCCTGCCAGGCACTCTTCCCAGGGCGCTGAATGCCCAGACTCGCAGCCGACGAGCGGCTCAGATCCCGGCAAGCAGCCGTCCAACTTGAGCAGGCTCGGCGGCGCGTGCAAATCTGCTGCCGCCCAGACGGCGGGCCCGGCCGGCCGGGCCGATGCGGGCGGCGGCAAAGAGAATCTGCAGCCACAGGCGCAGCCGCAGCACGCGCTAGGCGTCCAGCTGGCGCGCAGGTGGCAGCCGGATGCTGGCGTTGCCTCCGCAGCCTCCGGCATGGACGAGGCGGCAATCCGCAGCCAGGAGTCTTCCCGGCAGCCGCCCGCTCGCAAGCGGCTCAAGCGGCTCTACAGCCCCGACCCCGGCTGTGGCGAGCCGGAGCCTCCAGCCAAACCCGTGCGCGAAGAGGCCACCTTTGATCTGTCGGACGAGGTTATCGACCTGGACTGTGATGCGGATGATGACATACAACCAGGCGCACCCGACTGGTGCCAGGACGCGCAGCCTATCTCGGAAGACGAGGCGCCGCGGCTGTCGCCTCGCGGGGCGGCATTTGGGAGCGTTGCGGCTGGGCGGGAGAGCAGCGCCGGCGCAGGCGTCCGATCAAGCGGCCTCGGCAGCGGCCAGCAACTCTCAGGCGAAAGCCTGGGCACCTCATCGCTGCGAAGCCACCGGGTGAGCTGTCAGCACAATGCTCCTTGAGAATAAACTTGCGCACATCCTGTCACCGGCAAATATGCGGCAGAGCTGCTGTTCCAAGCCCCGCCGACATCACTGCCCTCAACAAACATGGACGTCACAGCAACTGATAACAGGTTGTGGTTCTGCCCTATATCTGTGGTGAATCGACAGCGCTCCAACGTTCTCTACTCCCAGCTGGCTTTCCTACCACCCAACCTGGCTCATTGTGTATTCTTGCAAATATAGAGACATCTGTGTTCAGGTGCAGGACAGCGAATCCTCCAGGTGGAAGCAGTCCTTCAGCCACGCCAGCAGTAGCCTGGGCCTTGGTGTGGGCAAGGGGCGGGGCTCTTTCCTGGACAGGAAGCCCGGCAGCAGCTCGGGCGGGCCCAACGGTGAGTTTGTGCGCCGCGGCGCAGACGGCAAAGGCGGCAGGACAACAGTGCTCAAGATGGGCTCCTTGCAACTGTCAGGCGGAAAGGTAGGAGGAACAATCTGCCACTGTTTGATTAGTCATGGGTGTTGAATGCGTCCCTGGAAATGCTTTTTAATAAGCCACTTGAGGGTAATGTACGGTATGTGCATCCATCGGCACACCTATGTCTGCCTTGCTTTGGGCTGCAATCACACTTGGAGCAGACCGGTGCTGGAAAATGCATCCCACTGACTGACAACCTGTGGTTTGCAGCGGCCAGCTTGGCCTGCCGTGCCTCACTTTGGCCCTGCAGCTCCGCGGAATGACGTGAAGAGGAGATCAGAGAAGGCCAGGAGCACGCATTGCACAGCATCGATTGCACAGTTCTTCAACAAGGGTCCCAAGTCTTGATATCAACGTTCTGTGAGAAGAGATTGCTCCAGAGTGTGAGTGAGAGGAGAGTCGATGACATCCAATAGAGCCTGTAACATTATTAGGGAGAGTGCGCTTCTTGCTTAATTTACTTGACATCCTTTCCTTTCTAGGATTGCAAAAGGTCACTCCAGCTTGCAAAGCCTTTGAACAGTCTACTTTACATGAACTGCTGAATAGAAGGTGATATTGCATGCAGAAACAGAATGTAAGTCAGAGACTATCAGCAAATTTGAGCATGATCCAATTCCTAAACATCTGGCTCTCTGATGGCTGCAGTGGTGAAGACCCAACCAGTGCCGGCATCATTGCATCATCGACCTGCATTGCACATATTATTATTATTATCATTATTATTATTATTATTATTACACGCTTTTCCTGCCTTTTGAGGCAAGGTGCGTCCTGCAGACAAGCTGCACTTGAAGACTGCCATAATCCTACCCCTTGTTGGACTCGCCAGATCCAAGCAAGACCCAATCAACCGTGGGCATCAACCATTGCACATATATAGGTGTCAAAAAGCCGCCTTTTGCTGACATCCACTGGACTGCTGGAGCAACCCTTGCAGTCATGAAAAGAACTGCTTCCAAGGCAAGCCAGGCAAGTCAGATTAGGAGATGCCCACAAGAGAAAATGCAAAGGAACAGCATACCTCCGCTGACAACGAAGGCCCCAGCTGTCGTTGTGGTTTGTGTGCCTGATGGCTGGGCAGCGGCAGGTGCACTGGTTGCTGCCCTCTTGGCTGCCCTGGTACTGGCTCTGGCGGCTGCGCTTGTGCCACCAGTATCAGGCGGCACGCCACTGCCGGGCTGATCATTCTGGTTGCCGTTGTCATTGCCGTTCTGGGCCCCGGTGTTCTGGTTCCCATTAGCGTTGCCATTGCCGTCTGAGTTGTTGTTGTTCCCATTGTTGCGCCCGTTGAAGTCCCCATTGTTGAAAGTGCCTGCATTGAGCAAGGGCTGTATTGGCCACAGAGAGATGGGCGCATGTCTCTTAAACGAGCTGGCAGGATTGGTGCTTGCATCGAAGCAGAAATGGGAAGGTAGCATGCATGCAGATGCCCAGGCAGAGTCTCACCATCCTGGTTGCCATTGCCGACATAGACAATCTCAGGGGCAGTGAAGCCGGCCCCGTTGCCATTGTTATTTCCATTGTTGTTCCCGGTGCTCTGGTTGCCATTGTCATTGCCATTGTTGTCGCTGGGATTTGCATTGCCATTGTTGTTGCCGTTGCCACGCCCGGCATTGCCGGCCCCATTCCTATTTCCATTCCCGCTCCCATTGTTCAGGTTTCCGTTGTTGTTGCCATTCTGGCCCGTGTCCTGCCGCAGTTGCCTCCCCACGTGCCCCAATGAGTTGCCATGTGCATGAGCCAGCCGCCCGATTCCCAGACCTGTTGCAGACAGCAGCAAGCCTGTGACAAACCAAGTGAACATGGAGGCCATGCACTACACCTAAATATCTAAGGATGTGTAAAAATCCAATAAACCAACATATAGGTGTTTTCAGTGTTATAACTCTCCATAGGACCCTCGAAGCTTTGAGCATGTACCTGGTCTGCTTCGCGAACACGACAGACCGTCCCTGCCTATACATGAGTGCCCCTTCCGCGCGGGATGTGACTGTTGAGAGATCCTGAGTTGTCTTCCAGAAGCTTCTGCGAAGCACATGCCAAGAGGTGTAAGCTGACAATATCCAGAAGAGTGCTGGCTAGATGCCGACTGTTGATTTTCTCACATACGCTGCCTAGGTAGAATTATAGAACATGCATTTTGGTAAGAATACATTTCGTTTTAAAATTTTCATTGCAAACGTGAATTGCAGTGTGCTTGGTCGACCTCCATCCGAACTTTGAAAGTCTACAACGTGTTTGCAACGAGGCCTGTGCAGCACCATGATTCCTCGTGCATTGTGGCGAAATTGTGGATTAGGTGAACTACCTGTAAATGCTAATAAAGATGTGATGACGATCAGCGTGGCGCGAAGAGGAGACAGTCTCGCCATGACGCCCCAGTCGGCAAAGTTGGACCAGCCTATTTTTTGCTGAACGGACTGTGCATAATTGCTGGACTCAGTGGGCAAACTATGTTTAAGAAAATTTTAAAGCTAAGTAGAATCAATCGGAGGATAGATCCGCGATAGAGCGACACGGCGAGCTTCACGGCCCAAGAAACATTTTGGCAGGAAATAATCTGGCATGCCCATGCAGCAAATCAGGAAATCATTTCACATCATCAACCCGGTGGGGCCTGGGTCCTTCGGGATCCGGCTCCTCGACAATCATGGC
>JADEYI010000085.1_pt1 | contig 172673 bp, 240 predicted proteins | sample 8542331 | NCBI WGS metagenome assembly JADEYI01 (sample SAMN16510988, study PRJNA670497) | mine drainage metagenome | isolation source: biofilm near Copperflume 1 | place: Germany: Marsberg coppermine Kilianstollen | collected 2018-02 | reverse complement strand
ACGCTTAATCAGCCCTGTGTGGCTGGAAAAAGTGTAATCTCTCTCTCTCTCTCAAAAGGAGATTCACTGGGGAGATGAGTCAGCAGCTGGCTGTCCTTGCTCATCGGACTCGTGCCTGCTCCAGAAATAAAGGACACTGCGCACTGCTCTTGAAACATTTTTGATCTGACATCAACGTTGCAAGATGGCGTGGGACAGTGGATTCGCGCGCGACCTTTTCGTTCCTAGGGACGCCCGCAACGCTCGACTCCTGCGAGCTGGGTGAGCATGTCACGTTTGTACAGCATCTTTTATGCTTCTCACGAGGCTGGGCGGCTTGAGTATGTTACTTGGCATGATTTTGAAACTGTAATCTCCATCGGACTGATTCCGATGTCACCGTTTGATGAGCTGTGTGCTTTGCTTTTGACTAGATCGCTTTGTCAGCATCCCACACGGGAGCAGTATCATACTGACTGAGAGCATGTTCTGATTGCGCCAGATATGCCGAGTTCCTGGGGACGTTGCTGTTCCAATTCCTCGTGGGTTTCACGGGGACGGATCCCTTGGCGTCCGGCCTTTCTTACGGAATCCTCGGTGAGTGCTCTCCGCAACGCTCTGCCGATCTGCAACACGTGAACTGTTGCGAACAATCGTCGTTCTGATCCATTAAAGCACAAGGAGTACTAAAAGCACCAATATCAAGCGTTGCCATTGTACACGTCTGCTTTACGATGTCGTGTAGGCCTGCTTCTATTTCTATCGGCATGTCCAAGTGTGTACTACGAGAAGTTCCCGTGATATTTGCTGCCCTCGTGCTATTGAGGTCTAGCATAACATCCGAGACATTCTTGAAATAACCGCTTTGCTTTTCTTGTGCAGTCTACTCCACCCAGCAAGTCAGCGGAGGTCACCTCAACCCGTGCGTCCTCCTTGCTGTCCCCAAAGCCCTTTCAAAAAGGGACATGTCTCCATGCATGCATGTGAATTTGCAGTCACAAAGCGAGCTGCTCACAATGGTGATCCTTGAACAGGGCAATCACTCTGGCTGCCACCCTGAGCGGGCACTTCAACTATGTCACCAGCATTGTGTACATCATCGCACAGGTGTGCTCCCCTGCCATCCCAAGTCTCTGCTTAGCAAACCAACATGCAGGCAGTGGCAGGACTTGACCGGGCAAGCAGCCTGATTGACAATATGTGTTTGCATGCAGATTGTTGGCGCAGCCATTGGAGCAATGCTGCAGGTCGCTCTTGTACCAGGCATCCACTGGTAACACTCCAGAACCACTTCAAGTGCTTGAAACTGCTGGACAATTACCAGAAAAATTGCTGTGCTCTTTGTATTAATTGAAGTGCTTGTAGTTTGCTGCACATCAGCAGAGACCTATTCGTCATCTGGGAGCAACTGGAGGTCGACATGCATGTGCATGCAAGGCAATCTTGCAGCCAGGAGTGGTCCATGGCCGTGTGTGCGGATGTGCAGGGGCCAGCAGCCGTCCTCGCCGGGCTGCTATGACCCCAACCCTGCCCTGACCGGCGTTGAGACGTGGGCCTGGGAGACCATCCTCACCTTTGTGCTCATCTACGTGGTCTACGCCACCGCCATCGCATCCCCCGGCCACGGATCGCTGTCGCCCCTGGCCATCGGCCTCTCTGTCTACGTTGCCACTGTTGCAGGCAAGTGCCATGCCAATACAAGTTATCCAAGAACACTTCACTGTCAACCAGCTTTTTTGGCACATGCCAGGCCCTTCAATAACCAAGATTACTTGACTTGTCAACCAGCTTTGTTTGCTCTGCAAGGTGGTATCCAAGCATTTTCAGATGTTTTGAGGAAGAGAGTTGAATCAGCAGTGCACTCAACAGGTGGCAACTGGACTGGGGCGTCCCTGAATCCTGCAAGAGTCCTGGCCGGCCTGATTGTGTACGGCTGCAACCTACATGGCATCTGGTGGATCTACCTGCTTGGCCAGATCGTCGGCGCCATCCTGGCATCTGCGGTGCGCTCTCTTTTCTGCCATGCATCTCCATGCATGCAGAGAGTATATTTCCTTGATGAATTGAGGAGAGCAGTGTGACCTGGGAAGCATCGGAATAGATTTGGAGCCACAATTTTTCAGAAAAAGTGCATGCTGGCTGAAGTGTCTTTATGCCAGATATCACAACAAAGGCCTTTGATGCGTGCAGGTGGCAGCATCAGTCTTTGGCTGGGGCAACGGATACACCGATGGGGATGAGGCCAGGCGCGACCCTCTGCTGCGCAGCCGCGAGACAGGAGAGAATGTGTAAACACATTGGGAGTGCAAAGAGCCCAGCCAGCAGCAGTGATGCCCAAATGCATGAGTCAATGCAGGGTCGCAAGAAACAGCTGAGCGCCAGCTGCAGTGCATATGGGCTCAGCGTCATGAATGGTCCTGTGTTTAAAACTGCGTGCATGCCTCCTGGTCCATCTTATGATCATGTGCAATGGGATTGCATGGGCAAGTTAGTAGGGTAGGCGCATGTTGGTTTGTTTTTTGCATTACAATGACGAGCATCATCTGATGAACTGCTGTCAACGGTTGTGGAAATGTCAACTTCAACTTCGCACTATTGTCAGGTTGCTCACAGTGGGGTGCAGAGGATCCCATACATACTGCGATAGTCTTTCAAGTATAACAATTTCAGAAGTTATCCAGGTCTAGATCTCATCTGTAAGGAACTGAGTTGCACACAAGCACCGTAACATGGGCCATTGGTTGGCACACCAGGGGGACAACCACACAACCACAGACTCGGACATCGCAAGTGCCTGTCAGGGAGCAGATCTCTGTCCTGCCTCCAGAGATAGCACAAGGGGCTTTGCATTTGCATTGCTGACCTCCAGTGCCATGAAGCCCTGAAAGTCTTGGACAAGCTGCTTCAGATGACGCAATTTCTGCCTCAGCACGTCGACCTGGCCCTGTCTTGCCAAAGAATATGCGTCCCTTGTTGTCAGACCTGGGCAGCAACATTACTTTAGTGTTCTCAACTTTGATGACATCTTGGGGAGAGCATCTAGTATTGAGTTCTAAGCGAGAGTCGGTGATTAGGGACAGGGTGATCACCTAGAAATTCCACGAGAAATGAGTCACACACTGCCACGATCTGCACTCTGCCACTTGTGCTGTCCTCAATGCTCATGTCCAGTTTCCAGCCGTCCAGCACAGCCCTGTTCTCGTCCATGAAGTGAAGGTTGCTCACCTGCAACACATCGAAAGCTGTAAGTCAACGAGCCACCTTGATTCAGATGTAAAGCTGGATCACAGAAAATGTTGCATACAGGTGATGCTCACCATGCCCACAATGCTCCCATGCACTCGTACAGTGGCAGGGTAGTCCTCCTCATCCAAGTCTGCAAGCTGGGACAGGGAAGTCAGAGCTCCTTGCATCTCGCCCATTTCCTGTGCCCTGCCAGGCTCATCAGCAGCGCTGGCGCGAGGTCGGGACTGTGGCGGCTGCTCGGACAGGGACTCCTCCTCATCATCCTCAATGATCAGCTGCGCAGGCGCCTTTCTCTTCAGCCTGTTGCGTCCCCGCTCGGCCAACGCCGCCGCGTGGTCGCCCCAGCTGTCCAGCGAGCTCTCGCTGTCAGCTGGCGCATCACCGCGCCCCTCTGCATCGCTGACATCTATCACCTCGACTTCCTGGCTGTCAGACTGCTGCGTCAGCCCACCAGCTGCACCCTGGCCCACCTCCCTGGCACTCCTCTGCTGGCGGGCTGGAGTGGGCCTGGCTGCCTGCGCAATGTTCCCCTGAGTCTGACTGCGTGGCACGGGCGCAGGAGGGGGGATGTTTCTGGGGTGGACCTGGGGGTTGATCCTGGATTCAGGTGCCTGCTGTCTCTGTGGACTGTGAGCGGCTGGTGGCAATTGGGGCAGCTGTGGCGGCACTCCTGGGACTCCATCAGCGGCCTGCTGGGGCCATGCAGCGGCAGATGCTGCCACGAAGAGATTCACAGTGGCGCCATTCCTTCCAGAGCTGCATGCCACGGGCTGCTTCCACCGCTCAACCATCCTCTGGCGAGCTTGCTCCATCCTCTCAACCTAGGGGGGGCGCACAGAGATGTGTGCATCGGGTTGCTCAGCTGTGATGCATTATGCCATGAGCATGAGATCTTCAATTTCACGTTCAAGAAAACGGCCCTCTCCAGATGCTTTGAACCTCACCTCGCCTCCAATGACACTGATGTTCTCTGGCTTGAGAACAAGCATGCCCCTCTTGATTGGTGCATCTGTGATGACCACCTAGGCATGCAAGACCACCCATCTCAGCCTGCTGTTGAACAAATACGCCAAGCTGAGCCCACACTGTGGCTGCACATACCTTCAAGCCTGCAGGGCAGAGAGTTTTGATGGCCGCTATAGGTGTCTGCTCAAAGGCAAAGGCACGGCGCTGTCCTGGACCAAAAAAGAGCATGTCAAATGCACAATGCAGAGAGTGGTTCACTGAAGTCACATGCATGGGTCGGGCTCGCACCATCCGTGAGAGACAGCTTCAGGCACCTCCTGCCTCCCGCCCCTTCATATCTGCAGACATCGAAGGGTGGTTGGAATGCCTGTATCATAAGGATAGTCAACAATCAGCTAGAGAGGCGTATTTGACCCACCTCTGCTTTGCACAGGCTGCCGTGTCAACGGCCTCATCAACTTGCAGCACATGCCGGCCCCTCAGCACAGAGTTGTGTTCGGAGTGCAGATTGTGTGGGAGGCATCCCGATCCGCACATATTGAGGTCAGCGGTCAAGAAATGAGACATTATGAGCTGGACTCGCTCCTCTACTGGAGCTGTGGGCGTAGTGAGAAGTCTCATGACTTTGGTGATGAAGGCAGGTTTCAGATGGATGCCCATATCAGCCAACGATGCCTTCACTTCATCCATCAGCTATATAATATTACTCGTTTGGGGACCTGAGCTTCTTGCATCTTTGTTATATACAACGTAATTATGGGCCCACAGCGGACATCTTCCAATCTGAGCTTTGCCTGTAGGCTCGAATTATAATGCAACCAAAGTTTTTGGTATCGCTACATTACTGTGCTTCATTACAGCGACCACGTATTCCACCCCAATGTATAAGTACTTGCCGATGTCACAAGCCCATATGCCCAGCGGCAGCAACGTTGTCTTATTATACTAAAATATACTAATATTATCTTTCTGGGCAGTGCCCTTACAGAATTGGGTAGGAGGGGCGAGGAAATCTTCCTTCAATGTGCACAATGAAACCCTACTTTAACTTGGGGAAGTTAAAGGGTCATCAACGAAACAGTGGTGATCTAGCTGCAGCAGTTCTGGGCTCAGAAAAGCGATCAATTGCATGAAGTGATTATCAGTGGTGTGTACTGACTCAAATATCGAGGTACCGAGGGCGTTTTCTATCAGATCAGATCGCTTTCCCGGCTTGCACTCTATATTCCTAGAGCAAATTGTGAGATGGCTCCGAAGAAAGCCAAGAAGAAGAACAACAAACTAGATTTCGAGGACGACGAAAGTGCTGACATAAACTTGGGAGACATTCCTGCAGCTGTGGAAAGCTCTGTTAAGGCGAAAGCAAGTGCGCCAAGGAAGAAGAAGACAAAAAAGAAGCCTACCGCCGGGGATTGGTCAGACGATGAGACTGCAGAAGCTCCCGCAGCTCCACAAATGGATGAAGAGGACGATACACCAGTATCAGGCCGCAAGGCGGCCAAAGCGGCCCCTACGTTTGCACTCTTGCAGGCACGGTCGCTGCCATCAGAGTTCAATATGCCCTCAACTTTGCTGCATTCATCAATAATTGGACCAAGTTCTATTTGTGTTTGGAGTACGTATGAAGTAGCCAACTAGGTGTCTTGCTGTACTTCTCAGCTGCTGAGCATATTTCTTCTGGCTCTGCAGGAGGACGCAGACAGTGTAGAGGAGGAAGAAGAGGAACAGGAATCAGTGGCAGCACCCAGGCTGGGTGATTTTGACGCACTGGCAGTGGAGGAGAGTGATGAGGAAGCACCAAGCTCAACACAGACGCCGGAGGCCAGGAAGCCAGAGGAAGCTGCCAGACCTGAAGAGGTATGGTGAAACTCATTTGCGATGCAAGCTACCTTCATTACTGCAGTGGATAAAACTTCAGGCAGCCAGAGCAGCGCTCTGTTTTGCAGATGGGACTCGTTTGCGCGGAGGTAGTGAAGGTCTCCCGGCATGCTAATGCCGACCGGTTGAAGACCTGCCAAGTGCGCACCGACATGGAGACGGTGCAGGTCGTGACTAACGCACCCAACGTTAGAGAGGGCCTGAAGGTGGCTTTTGCGGTGAGCAGCCTTGCACACTCTCCTCACGCCGTATTCCCGCCGCCTGGTGGTGATAAAAATTGATCATTAATTAATGGGTCCTGAACAGCCACTGTTCATGCAGGGGGATGGTGTCACGACACCCGGCAGCGGGATCCAGGTCAGCAAAGCCACAGTGCGGGGAGTTAAGAGCTTTGGGATGATCTGCTCGGCATATGACTTGGGGTGGATGGAGGAGGCCAATGGGTTTGCGGTGGAGCTGCCGCAGGGGATGCAACCGGGGGATGCTCTTGAGGGGACCCCACTGAAGGTGCAATTGCTCTCGATGTCTGCTATGTCTATAAATGTCATTATGATTGCACTTTCTTGCAGAAATGTTGACCAGTTGTGTCAAGTTCTTGTTGCTTGGCTGAGTTTCTATTCCCTGGTCTTTTTTGTTTAGCTGCAAGAGGTACTGTGAAGTGAATACCCCTGGGTCTTGCAGGGAGCCATTCTGAGCGAAGAGGACGCAGCGAAGGCAAGGGGCAAGGAGAAGCCATCCAAAGGCAAGAAGGGCGAGTCCAAGTCCATGAAGGACATCTCAAATGCCTTTGATGCCCTGGACCTGGAGGGTGAGGAGGACGAAGCCATTGCAAATGGAAAACATGATGCGGCTGAGGAGCCTAGCAGCAACGGCGCCCTGGCAGATGAGGATGAGGATGGCGCCCTGAACTTGCTGCCAAAGCCCAAGAAGGGGAAGAAGAAGAAGGGTGTGGATATCGCTGGAGCCTTTGCTGCTTTGGCTGTTGAGGATGGTGGTGAGGAGGCTCCAGCGGCCACAGCAGATGCTGCCACAGCAGAGGTGGTGGATGGGGTTGCGCAGGAGAGGGGCTCTGATGCGCAGGCGACCACCAGCCGAGCAGACGCAGATGACTTTGTGCTAGGACCCAAGAAGGGTGAGTTCTTCCCTCTGTGAACACAAAGTACCATACAGAATCTGAAAGTGATACTTTCATTTTCTGGTGTGAGCACCTGTGAACGAATCATAAATGACGAGGGTACACCCTGTTGCAGGCAAGAAGAAGAAGGACAAGAAGCAGGGCAATGCAGACATCGATGCCTTGCTGGCAGCCATGGATGAAAGCCCGTCACAGCAGGCAGGTCCTGGCGACGGCGAGGGTGGAGAGCAGGCCACAGGCACAAAGAAGAAGAAGAAGAAGAAGGACAATGGGCTTGAAGACATCGATGCCTTGCTGGCCAACATCAAAGGCGAGGCTCCAGCTGCAGCGGAGGCTGAGGGTGACACTGCCCAAGATGCAGCTGCCAGCACTGCAACACCATCAGCATCAGGCGTGGCAGGAGACGAGCAAGCCCCTGCTGAGCCAGAGAGCACAAGCAAGGCTAAGAAGGGGAAGAAGAAGGGCAAGCAGGTCTGAACGCTTTGCTGCACCCCGTTGATATCCTGAGGTCTCGTGCCCGTGTTCATTCTTTTTATGACGCGCAAATCAGAAGGCATGACGGGTGCTCAAGGAAGTAAGTTCAAAGGGGTTTGGCTGCAGGCAGCAGCAAAGCAGGAGGAGGAGGACCTGGATGCCCTGCTTGCTGAATTGGGAGAGGGGCCGCCCGCTGTGCAAGAGGCGCCTGCCAGCACCGAGGCACCCCAGGAAGCAGCCCCGGAGGAAGCCGCGGAAGGCAAGAGCAAGGGAAAGAAGGCCAAGAAGAAGGGAAAGCAGGTGCGACAGCGTTGCTGTGTTTCCTTTTTAGATTGTTGTATGCAAGGATACATCAAGATGCATTGTGCTGAAGCAAATGCCCCTCCTGAGAAGAGGATATTATAATGTTCAGCATGTGGCGTTCAGGCGGCAGCAAATCAGGATGAGGAGGATTTGGATGCCCTGCTTGCGGAGCTGGGAGAGGGGCCGGCAGCTGCAGCGCCTCAGCCTGCAGCTGCAGAGTCGGAACCTGGCTATGCAGCCGCTGCGGCTTCAGTTGAAATAGCTGAAGGCGGCGCTGAGGAAGATGCAGCTGAAACGGGGGTAAGCATCGCTCGAGCCTCCCTGGAGCCTTCTTTGGGCTGGCTGTGTTTTTGCACTTGCGGTGGAAATTGATCTCTTTCAAAGCGACACTGGAGTTGCCGAGTGTAGGCAGTGGGGACGCCTATGGCTGTGACAGGAGGGCTCTTCAGCAACGCCCGCTGAAGGTCCTGAGAACTATTTCGCACAGGAGATGAGCGCGGCAGCCAAAAAGAAGGCGAAGAAGAAGGCCAAGGAGAAGGCCAAGAAGGCTGCCGGGACGGCCGAGGGCGACGAAGAGGATGCGCCGGTTGCGGCGCCCAAGAAGGGCGCCAAGAAGGAGAGCGCTGCAGTGCGGCGCATGCGCGAGGCCCTGGAGAAGCAGGAGCGCGAGGCCGAGGAGGCCCGCATCGCTGAAGCCGAGCGCATCCGCCAGGTGCCGGCTCCCTCCTTCCCACCACCTTGCCGCGCACCTCGAACACTCTCCTGTCCTTTACATGGCATATCCAGGTGCCAGCCCCAAGGCAGTCAGGCAGCATGCAGGGGCAATGGCAATGAAAGTCGCAGCAATGGCGTCGCTGAGTTCCAGTCGGTGAAATGCTCATGTCGTGTGCGCCAGGAGGAAGAGGCGGCCCGGCTGGCGGAGGAGGTGGAGGCGACCAGGGCGGCGGATGCGGAGCGGCGGAAAGCGGAGCGGCTAGCGCGCCGCGCAGAAGCAAAGCGGCAGGGCCTCATCCTCACCGGCAAGGCCAAGAAGGAGGCGGAGCGCCTGGCCGCCATGCGCGAGCAGATCCTCAAGAACGCCAAACTTGATGAAGTTGGTGCGGCCCTACCCCAACTAGTTGATGTTAGTACCTCTTATGCCATGCCAAGGCCCTTTGTCGTGCATGCTTGAGAGTGCTGGGGAAAGCAATGGTGGGTAATCTTTATTGCGTATGTGCAGGTGAGCAAGAGGAGAGGTCTGCACCAAAGAAGGTGGTGTATGGGAGGAAGAAGTCGGCAAAGAGGCAGGACAGCGGCGAGGCCAAGACGGCGGAGGAGATGGAGCAGGAAGCTGCTGCTGCCCAGGCTGCGCTCGATGCTCAGCGGCAACAGGTGAGCGCTCCCCCCACTCAAGAAGATGCATCATTTGAGTCGCCACATGACACTTCCCTGTCATCCTAAACAGTGTCCTGGGAGGGTGATCTGCTGTCCTGGTGTGTGCAAGGATTCAGTTCATTAAAATGCCTGGAAAAACAGCACGCCATTGTAATGTGCAGGAGGAGGAGCAGAAAAGGCAGGAGGAAGAGGCCAGGAAGGCGGAGGAAGAGGCGGCTGCGCGTGCAGCAGCGGAGGCACACGTGTCAGAGTCAGAGGAGGACACCAACTGGGAGGACATGGACCTGGATGCAGTCAAGCTTCCTGGCATCGAGGAGGAGCCCAGCCCTGCAGAGGTTGCCAAGAGGGCCGCAGCTGACGCAGCTGCAGAGGTGTGCTCGCACCCGCATGAGAGTATGTTGGCATCAAAGCAGCATTTGGCAAGCAGGGCCTGCTCATGACACGGCACCGCCAACGAGCAATAGGGATGACATTTTGCAATCCAATCCCCAGAGTATTTCGGTTTTACTGCTCAGGATGATGTATCCGCAAAGAAGTCCAAGGTGGAGGAGGAGCAAGAGGAGGAAGCAGGCTCATCTGAGTCGGAGGACGAAGACAGTGACAGCGACGAGGAGACATCTTCTGACAGCGACGATTCAGACAGCTCCGATGAGGTGAAGATCTGCAACCATCCCTCTCATGCTTGCAGGCTGTGCCAGACCCCAGATGAAGCGTCAGGAACTCTGATCAACATGTCCTTACATTCATTACTTGCGAAAGGGATGGCCCTGTGTCCGTTTACCAGAGATGCTCAGAAGGGGTGGGGTGTATTCTGACGTGTTAACTGCGCGTTGCAGGACTCCTCCTCGGAGGATTACAGCAGCTCGGAGGTGGACAGCGAGGAGGCGAGGGAGAATGAGCAGCGGGACCGGCTCAAAAAGGTGCAGGCAGAAGCCAATGCCCGCCTCAAGGCCGCCAAGGAGGCTGGCTCGCGGGACGTCCTGCGCTCTCCAATCTGCTGCATCCTGGGCCACGTTGACACTGGTCAGTCGCAGCTGCCTTTTGCATGCACCCAACCTTTGCGTCAGGAATTTTTCAGCTTGGTAGCCTATGTGACATACCAGTCAGGAAGTCAGCAGTGATTATATGCATGCATGGTGCGGGTGCTCTACAGTGAGTGGTGACAGGGGCGCTCAACGAGTGTGCTTGGGGCTTTGCAGGCAAGACGAAGCTGCTGGACAACGTACGGCGGACGAGTGTGCAGGAGGGTGAGGCAGGCGGCATCACGCAGCAAATCGGCGCCACCTACGTCCCTGGCGACGCCATCTGCATGCGCACAGAGGCCCTGCGCAAGGGCAAGGAGTTTGAGCTCAAGCTGCCTGGCCTCCTCATCATCGACACCCCAGGTGAGCGCCCCATTCACATGCCCTATACCTCTTGGTTTCCAGGGCGTTTTGGGCAGCCGGCGCCATGAACATGACACCCATGGTGCCTTTCAGCTGTGCCCTATAAGACTCGTCATGCGGTGGTTGCTGTTTGGGCGTCCCAGTGTCTTAAGCTTGTGGTGTCGCCTGGCAGGTCACGAGTCGTTTACGAACCTGCGCTCACGCGGCTCCGGGCTGTGCGACATTGCCATCCTGGTGGTGGACATCATGCACGGCATGGAGCAGCAGACCATGGAGTCCATCAACCTGCTCAAGATGCGCAACACCCCCTTCATCGTCGCCCTCAACAAGGTCTCTCTCCCCTTACCTGCACCTGTGGGATCTGCTTGCAATGATTTGAGCACCATGTACTTCTGAGTTGGCGTGCCTTCCTGCTGCTTGGGCCTGGCATTCATGCGCAAGTAGTTCATCTAATACTGTCCAATAGCGTTGTCCATGGTGGCCAAGATGCGGAGCAAGCAGATCTGACCTGTTGGCATCGTGTCCTGTCCAGGTGGACCGGCTATTTGAGTGGCAGGCCGTCAAGGACGCGCCGATCATGGAGGCCCTGGAGCGGCAGAAGCCGCATGTGAAGGCCCAGTTTGAGCAGCGCCTGCAGCAGAGCATCCTCAACCTCAACGAGCAGGGCCTCAACGTGGCGCTGTACTGGAAGAACCCGGACAAGAGGAAATATGTCAACATTGTGCCCACGTCCGCCATCTCCGGGGAGGGCATCCCCGACATGCTCCAGCTGCTTGTCCGCCTCACCCAGGTGACCCCCTAAACTGCTGTTTGGGGATTCTTTTCAAGAGGTCATAGAGGTCGCCTTGCTGGTGGCTAGCATGCAGCCGCGTCCTCATCAGCAGCAGAAGCTCTGTGCACACGCATGACACCCTTCCGTGCAGCTGCTTGTCGTGTGGCTGTGTGGCTGCTCAGGGGCAACCTCTCTTGAGCACTTACAGACTGGAGTTCTTTATGGTGGTATGATGTTGCATGACGCTCCCGGGGGGTGCCCTGCGCAGGACATGATGTCGGAGCGGCTGATGTTCATCAGCGAGCTGCAGTGCACGGTGCTGGAGGTGAAGGTGGTGGAGGGCCTGGGCACCACTGTGGACGTCGTCCTGGTCAACGGCGTGCTGCACGAGGGCGACACCATCGTCCTCTGCGGCATGAATGGCCCCATCGTCACCAACATCCGCTCCCTGCTCACTCCCCACCCCCTCAAGGTGCGCCGTAGCCCCTTCTGCAGCTCAGCCAATGCAACCTGACACTCTTTTGTACACCAGCAGCCTGCAATAAGTTCTACGGGAGTCTGGAACCCTATCCATTGCTGTCTCCAAGCAAGTGGTCATTCTGGGAGTGATTAGGACATGGCTAGGTATGGCGGCCCGATACTGGGGATGTGGGGGTGACCTGCTGTGCTGTGCTGGCGCAGGAGCTGCGAGTGAAGGGCAGCTACGTGCACCACAAGGAGATCCAGGCAGCGCAGGGCGTCAAGCTCGCTGCGCAGAACCTGGAGACGGCGGTGGCGGGCACGCAGCTGCACGTGCTGCACAAGCCTGAAGACCTGGAGGGGCTCAAGCTGCTGGCCATGAAGGACATGGAGGACATCTTCAAGTCTGTCGACCGCTCCGGTGAGCCCCAGGCCTGCACAATCACGTGCACTCTGTTGGCCTTACGTACTTTATCATTTCGCCTCACCTCTCTGCACGTCAGCCCAACTTGGCGCTGCACAACCGGCATGCAAATTTGGAGGGTTGCAGCCTGCAAGTGCCAATGGCACGCAATGAGCCAGGAGTGACAAGCACATTTTGCCTACTGACATGTGGTCAAATGCTGAAAGGGGTTGTGTTGCTGGCGGCGCAGGGGAGGGCGTGTGCGTGCAGGCGAGCACGCTGGGGTCGCTGGAGGCGCTGCTTGAGTTTTTGCGGTCGCCGGCCGTGAAGATCCCGGTGTCGGGCATCGCGATCGGCCCCATCCACAAGAAGGACGTGATGCGCGCAAGCGTGATGCTGGAGAAGGGCCGCCAGAAGTTTGCGGTCATCCTGGCCTTTGACGTGCCCGTGACCAAGGAGGCGCGCGAGCTGGCCGAGTCCCTGGGCGTCCGCATCTTCACTGCTGACATCATCTACCACCTCTTCGACCAGTTCACCGCCTACCTCAGACAGGCAGGGCATCCACTTGCTCTCCGCTGCCCCCTGCTCTGCAGTTGAACTTGCTGACACTGATTCAACAATTGCAAATACAGGATATGATTGGGGTGACCGTTGCGGACAGAGTAGCGCTGCTAGAATCACCGAGGGCCCATTCACTGCCTATCATTGGTGCAGCTTGGCAAGAGGTGGATTGCGTGAGCATGAGCTGCCGCTTGCCGTCTTAGTTGATGAAGGAATGGTCAGTCATGCGAAAGTGGCAGGGGGTGTCTGAAGCGGTGCGGCGGTGGGGTGCAGGTGAAGGACGCGGAGCAGGAGGCGGCCAAGGGCGATGCGGTGTTCCCCTGCATCCTCAAGATCCTGCCCACCTGCGTCTTCAACGCCAAGGACCCCATCGTGCTCGGCGTAGACGTCGTGGAGGGCATCGCCAAGGTGCGCCACGTTTCTTTCCTGCAGTCTTTTCAAGCCGGCATTCCCGTTGCTCGATTGTCCTGTACTTCCCATGCTGCAGCCGCCACATCCTCTCATGCATTTTTTGTGCTGAAAGAGAAGTTATGACATCTCCTCTCGCCAGACGTGAGTGTGCAAATGACAAGCGCTATTTATATCCTGATGAAATATCCAGCGACAAAACGTGACCAGGACACATCCTTCAGAGCTGAGATGTGGATGTGTGGCTGTGCAGGTGGGCACGCCCATCTGCGTGCCTTCTCAGGGCGGCGTGGATTTGGGAAAGATTGCGTCGCTGGAGCTGAACCACAAGCCGGTAGATACCGCGAAGAAGGGCCAGTCCGTGGCCATGAAGATTGAGGCCCAGACCACGACTGAGGCCACCCGCCTCTACGGCCGCCATTTTGACTTCAAGGTGCATGCAACTCCTCCTTCAACAGTGCTGACTTGCTGGGCATGTCTTTGGTACTCATAGTTGCTGCCTGGTTTTGTCACGGTGATGGGCTGTGCCTGCCCTGAGCGGGACATTCGCCTTTGGGAGGGTGTCCAAAGGCATGAGAGAGGACTGAAGTGCTTGCGCTGCGTTCAGGACGAGCTGGTGAGCCGCATCTCGCGCAAGTCCATCAACCTGCTGAAGGATCACTTCAGGGAGGACATGAGCAAGGAGAACTGGCAGTTGGTCATGAAGCTCAAGAAGGTGTTCAACATCGACTGAGCGCCGCACCAGCGTCAGCAACCTCAAAGGCTGGCTGTTTGTAGTACACGATAGGCTGGCCAGGGCTGGCAAGAAGTGCAATTTGAGCTGCGAGCAAATTTTGAGCATTTCCAAATAAGAATGTCAGGCTCTTGGCAGGCCCTATTGTTATTGAGAAGAAATATCTAAGCAAGGCATGCTTTGGACCATGAAGGACATGAATAGCCTAGTAGCTGCTCAATAAGGGACTCTTTCTACGTTGTCAGCAGTTTCTGGCTTCCTGCAGGTCACTGCCATTGGAGAGCTCATTTTAGTTAGGTCTCATCTTGTACGACAATTGCACAGCTAAATGAGACTGAGGGTTTCTATTACCGAGTTGTCAGGCAGCAAAGAAGGCGTCTAGTCTTCTCTGTTGTCTGGCATAACATTTGTAAACCTTACGTATTGTGGGTATACTCACGTAGCTGCCCAGATCAAGTATACTGGTCTTGATTACGCCTATGCATGTGATATTTTAGAGGGGCTGGTCATTCTATCTTACAGTACTGGCATGGCTCTCATGGGCATCCATAGATCTAGAAGCACCCCGCAGTCGCACAAACACAAGAAGTGCATGCGCATGACAGTATCGGAATATTGGCTGGCTGCTGCTCGCAGCCAGTGATAATGCGTGATACTGCCACCTTGAACCACAATCATTCAGACACTGATCGTGGCCACAAAGACGGCACCCTGGCATCTGCAGAGTCTGAGATGGCCATCATGGTGTGGCGCATACGTATGCGCGGTGATCTTTTCACATGCCGTGCATGCAGGTGTGCCCACTTGTGCTTCACGAGAAGGACTTATGCCTGCGTTAGAAGATGTAGCTGCTGTTTGCTGAGCGAGGGACTGTCTTGCTGCTACCACTGGCGGCCCACCAGGCCATGGGAAGTCAACCATGCATGTGGCATTGACTAATAAAGTGAGTCACCTCCAGAATGCACATGCCTCTCTTTGTGAAGGGTCTCCTACGGGGTTCCCTCTAGTGCGTTCTTTCTTTCTTTCTTTCTTTTGAAGGACATTGTTCACAGACTAATGTACCAAACGGTAAATTAGTGCAAAATTACCAGACATTGACACTGCAAGACTGGACGACAACAAATACTATAAGGAAAATTCGGTCATGTTTTAGCATGGAATAGATGGCTATCTTGCTGAGGAGACCATCGTCCCTCCAAAAGCACTGGAACATATTGGGATTGTCACGTTTATTATGCACAAGTTCTAGCCTATCCCAGCAATCCCTTGATCTTTCAGAAGGTGGGTAGTGATCTGATGTCTAGACTTCCTTTGTTTCTGGTGTTCACATTTGTATCAATTCTGAACTGAGCGTGCGATGCACTTTCGCAAGACGATAATTGCATGTTCTGCTGGTTGCAGACGTGCAACGATTAACTGCTATCGAGCGTGAAGGTGGAGGCTCGCGTGTAGCAGCACGCCTCAGAAAAACCGGCCGCACACCTGCAATATTGTTTTCTCTGCCTCAGAACGAGTCTAGACTCATATCAGTGGATTCCAAAGAAGCCACGTCTTTGGTAAGGCACCCGTATGTTGAGGAGGCGCTGTCTCTGTTTCGAGAGGAGGAGATTCAGTGCTTATTGATGGTCATGGATGTGCAGGTCAGAATACATGGAAGGAAGGGATTGCTGAGTCGAATATTTCAGCTGGACCTGGCAGTGCCAGATAAGGCTGTGCAATCCTATCCAGTTCTGGTATGACACCCTTGGCATGCACTGATGTGCATGCTGCGGACCGCACGTCGTGTCTTGTTAATTGAGCGGGTTTCAAGTGCCCTCAAATTACTGTTGTTTGTGCTTGCTGCAGCCGAGGCTTGTCCACATCAACTCTGTGACTGATGAAGTGGAGAACATTACCTTGATGCACTGTCCACCAGATCGGATGGTCACAATTGCCGTTCCAATAAAGGCAAGTGCCTGGAAATTTTGGAGCATTTCCATGCAAAGTATGCCTTGCATTTTGTCCTGTCTTGAAGCATGATAATTAGATGCCAGGCATTGAATTGTGCATGCGCATGAATGTGCAGATTGTGGGCGAGGAATTGTCTCCTGGGATAAAGAAAGGAGGACATCTAAACCTTGTGCAGAGGACTGTGAAATGCATGGGTCCTGCCTCGGCAATTCCAGAGTCCATTGAGATTGACATTTCATCTCTTGATTTTGGCCAGCGCATCTACCCATCTGGTGTTGCCATTCCTCCTGGGGTCTCAACCGTGGGGCTGGTGAGTGGACATTGTTTACAAGCTTTTGCTCGAAGATTATGTTATCTGCTTTCGCTGCTAAATATACATGTGCGCTGTTGCAAAGTGAATTTGCACTGCAATGCAGGTGGCGGGGCAGCCGCTTTGCAAGTTGGCTGGCCGTGCCGCACGAGACTGATGACAGATGTGGTCTGCGAAGTACTGCCACTGGTTTACTACTTCACTAATTTAGACCTCATCCTGTCGTAGCATGCCTTGTCATTGCGTTCTGCAGTTCACATGACAAACTTATAGCTGTGTGCAGATGCTCCAAGATGACAGTATGTCACACAGTAAGCACATTGTGATGGCATCCTGACATGCTACCTGCTGACATGCTCCCATCACAACTGTAAAATTACATTGCTGTCCACAGTTCAAGACCTTTCCGCCTGCCTGTCAGCGTCATTTATCAGGGAAACAAATAGCTGTAAGAAGTCATCAACGGTCAACGTTTCTGCACGAGCTGTGCTCGCAATCCTCAGAGCTGTCAATTCTTTTATTACAGCGTCTGGTGAAAACCTCACTTTCAGGTTGTTCACAAGCGTTTTGCGCTTGGATACAAAAGCTGCACTAACAAAGTCCAGAAACTCTTGCTCTCCAGCGCCATGCAGCTGGTCGGTCTTTGAGGCAAGCGCAAATTCCGTGAAAGCTGAGTCAACATGCGGCTCTGGAAAGAAAGCGTTCCTGGTGCAGGGAAGAATGCTATCAGAGGCAACCTTCAGAATGAGCAGCACTCCGCACGTGACCCTTTGGGATCAGATGGGCTCGACAATCAATCAGTTCAAATTTCAGGCAGATAAGATTGGTGGGCCACACCTGCCGACTTTGAATATGTATCTTGGGTTGGCATAGAAATTGATGAGCACAGATATAGCCCTGCTCAGAAACCAGACACATATAATAGTCAAACCTTTGACAGTTGCAATGCAGTCTTACACGACCAATTTGCAAACAGCCCGAGTCCATGCAGGCAATAAATGTGTTGACTTGATTGTATAGTGCAATTCCCTTCTTACCTGTAATCTTTCTCTCCAGGTCTAGCCTCAGTCAACCGCCTCGCTGCCCCATCCTGAAAGGGTCAGGAGACATTTAAGCGATGCTGATGGCATTGACGTGTGCTGATCAGGCTGCTTGAGTGTAAGCAATAAATTGATGGATGGCTCCAATGGACTTCGCACCTCTAGTAGGAGGTGCACATGTGAAAGCTGGTCTTTCAAAGGCAACATCATCTTCAGCACATCTGCGCAGGACAGCCCACTCTCGTCATCTCAGCGGTGCGAAAAAATTCCGATGCAAACTGCAGGGTGCAGATTGTATCAGCCACGCACCAGAAGTGATGTTGTATGGTATATTGGCCACCACTCTGACAGAGGGCTCTTCACTGTCCCCTTTGAAATCATCCAGTATCTGCCTGATATTCTTGAGCAAGAGAACATCGCTGTGTATGAGAGACACAGCAGGCTCCTGTCAAGCACAGCAGTTCTCATGCTATGAGAGATGCCTACACAGGATGGTCCAAAGCTGGTGATAAGATTATACTTTAGTATGAGGTTGGGGATGTGCCTTTGCAAACTTCTGTTGTAGGTGCCCATAGAGGACGTCGTCCTTCTCAATGGCCAGTACTGAAGCCCCGCAATCGAGGAGGCAGTCTGTCAAGGATCCCAATCCTGGTCCAATCTCCAAGATTTTGTCACCCCTTCTTATCTTTGCAGATGCTATGATCCGCTGGAGGACCTCCTCTGACGTGACGAAATTCTGGCCTAGTGACCTGCACATGCACCACTTCTTATTGAGGTCTTGGCAGCTTGACACAATTTATATTCTACAAAACTGCTGCATTAGTAATACCTTTTTGGGTTTATTCTCAGTAGTCTGAGTTCCTTCTGCACAGTGTCGGCCAGTCTAGCATGCACCCTCAGACAAGCAGTGGCGTTCGTTCGCACGGACACTGGGACCAGTCTCCTTACCAATATACCATGACACATCAGAGCTGAAGATCGAGGTCTATTGCTGCCCGCTTTTCGTGTCGGAAGAGCACTTTTCTTGAGGAGCACGTCATCACGTGCAAGCAGATTACCAGCACATGCGATTTGACATGCGACACTGCTGACCTTCTGGTCTTCGCCGATGAGGGCCTCCTTCAGATTTGAATTACGGCTTCATGAGATCGTGATGCTTGCGAGACGCGCTCTCGCTTTGTGGCGCCGCATCGCTGGCACTTCACTTTCTGAGAATCTGAACAACTGCAAACCCTTTTGTGCAACACATAGCACCAGCGCTAGCACGCAGGAGAGCTTAGAAGAAATCCGAGCTCGTATTTTTGGCAATCATATCGGTAACAATCTTCGATCTGGGAGGAAGTTGCTGAGAAAGAGGCTCATTGGGGAGAAGGTGGCGAGCTACTATCCTGAGCCCATCTCGAAAATCGATCCCATGTTCGTTGACATGGATCTGGAAAGGTACGAATATCACGTCTTGCAACGTGTATGCCTATTGCAATTTCGTGTTATAGCAGCGGCATGTGGGTCTTGATGCTGTGACTTTGGTGGGACTATTGCCACTGCTCACTGGTTTACCCCGATGCTTACCAGCCCCGATGCTTACCAGGAAAAAGATGAAGTTAGATAAGCTCAAACGCCGTGGAAAGGCCCCACCGAAGAAGGGACAAGGAAAGCGAGCCACAAAAGCTAAGAAGCGCTGAGGAGTGAGGAGAGTCAGGGAGTTCAAAGTCTTCGCCTCGCAGTAGACAGCCTGCTTAGCTTTCTTCGAATGGTACTTGTCGAAACACACAAAATATATCACGATTCATAGCTATGATATCTTCAAGGCAGAAAGCAAATCCAGTGCTTCATTTGCTAGACAGCGGTTGCCATCATCATGAAGTCCGCAGGCCATTGAACCTCTGGGGATCTGTAGGCTTCCAGTCAAATGGCTAATGTGTGGTGATTGGGCAAGCTGTTCATGCGATGCTTGAAGAAATTTCTGTCAGCATGGGCTTGATGGCGTTGGACCTCTGCATCTCGAGACCCTATCACTGGCAAAGCACAAGTGGCTGCAAACATTTGATAATTGCAGCTGACAGACTGAATTGTAATGTTTGGTAATAAATATATCCTGGGTCTGGAAGATCCAAAAGTATGGCCTGCAGCTTCGTTCATAAGAGTTCCTTATCAATATTGTTCATGGTTTTGGTTCCACTTGCTACCGGAAAATGGCAAACTGAGATACGGTGTATCAAGCCGTCGATGTCTGCATGCCCATTGCGGTATCAATTTTCACTTTCCTGTCCTGAGCCCTCTTCAGATCAATCTCTCTGTCATGCTTGGCCAGCGCAGTGTCCAGCGCCAGCCGCAGCGGCTTCAGGAGCTGTGTGATGTGCATGCGCTCAATTCCCTGGGATGACTCCTGCAGTGCAAGCAACTAGATGCGTCAGAGGCAGTCGCAAATGAGAAACTTCACTATCTCTAATTTACAGCAACATCCTGGGCAAATGCAGGCAGAACAAATATTGTTGCGATATGTGGAAAGTGTCACAACCGCAAACACCTGGTACTTTCCTCAGCTCGTACGTTGATTTAAACCGCAAAACAGAGGAAGCGGGGGGCACCTGCATGGCAGTCGTGCGGTCATATTGGTCCGCCAGCGCCTTTTTGAGGCGCAGCGCCCTGGCCTCGCGGGTGGCGCTGCTAAGTGGGAACGCCGCCCAGAAGTGCCGCAGCAGCTCGTTCACCGTCAGGCACGCCTCGCGCAGCACCGCCTGCATCTGCGGCGACAGGTTCTCCTGCGGCGGCCCCGACGCCGCCCGCAGCGCGTCGTCCAACCCTGGGCCGGCCGCGCCGCTCTGCGCTGCCACGTCGGCCAGCGCAGCCTCCGCCGCGCGCGAGCTCACCGGTGCATTACTAATCCCGGCTGCCCGCAGAGTCTGCACGGCCTTCAGCGCGTCGGCGCTCGTCCTTCGCCGGCCCGGCGCGGCGGCGGGGGCGGTCGCGCCGGCGGCTCCCGGCGTGGCGTCGTAGCAGCGCTTGGGGTCCTGGATGCGCAGCTCCGCGAAGCCGGCCGTCCAGGGCTTGCGCAGGTCGTCCAGCACCAGGCTGCTGGCAGCCTCGCCCGCATCGCCGCTGCTCGCGGCGGGCCGGCCGGCATCCGGGGCCATGCCGGGCGTGGGAATGCCGTCCAAGACCACCGCCGCGTGCTTGTTGATGTCCCGGATCATGTTCCTGTTCTCGGGCGCCTCTGTCTCTGATGGCATCGAGTCCTGGGTGCATAATCCAGGTTTTGTACAGCATTGAGAGGCACATGCAGCTCTCTTGACATCATATTCAATCTTTCAGAGCCATTAGGACAGCAATGTCTTTCCTCACCCGGTCAAAGGAGTCAGCTGCAAGGTTGACGGTGGCATTGACAAACTGCAGCCTTTTCTGGGCTTCCCTGAAGTCCAGCTCCTCGTCCATGAACTCCTTGTAGGGGTCCTCAAGATCGTCTCCTGCTCCCCTGCCCTGGCGCTTTGCCTGACAAGTCAAGCACTCAAAATTATCAGGCCGCCCAGATAGCCCACCCCTTGTGCTCAGACAATAGAGATCACGGAAGTCATTTTTTTGTCAGAAGGCACACCTTCCTGGCCACTTCATAGTTGAAGTAGCGCTCCCAGAACTCCTTCTCACTCAGCCTCTCAGGGACCATTGCCGTGTGAGCCCGGTGCAGGTGCGGCTTCTCTGCAAAGAGCTGCCGGACAATCTCTGGGGTGAGGCTCAGTGTCACCTGCAAAGAGCGTCCCGATGTGACCCCTACTTTCGTTGATTTTGCTCACGAACTTCCTGATGAAAGAGCTTGTTGTTCAAGGGGTAAAGCAGTAAGAGTGCTTGCCTTGCGGCTGCCACCCTCGCCGGCCTGCTCAGAGATCATGGCAGTCTTGAAGCCGGCCTGCTGCCTCGCGTCCCGGCTGCCTCGCAAGCTCTCCCTCAGCAGGTTCTGGCGCCCCTTCCAGAACTCTGCCTCGCTCAGGATCCCGCCCACAACCAGCTGATTGTACAGCTGCTGCAGGTCCCTGATTAACAATCACATGCTCCTTGGACACGTTTCTTACGCTCAGAGAGGATGGTTCCTGTCAAAATTTTGCACTTGAGGTTGGAAGGCAAAGCTGCACTCCTGAGCAAAGGAGTCAGGCACCTGTCCTCCTGCAGCAGCTTCTGCTTGAGGGCAGCCTGGGGACCTTGCAGGCCAGAGGCTGGCTGCTGCGGGTCAGTCATGGGCGCCTTTCCCTTGCGCTGTGCCTCCTTCAGGATGGGAGTGATCACATCCACGGCCTGATCCCGGTCCACTTCTGACTCGAACTCAAAGACAAGCGGGCGGTTGGGCACAGGTACTCGCAGCAGCGGCTTGCCCTTGGCTCGCTGCAAGGAATCTGCAATGAAAGAATGCGCTTCATTAGTTCGTGATGCACAAAGGATTACCTCCAGCTCATTTCTGCAACAATTTATTTGTCCATCCTGGAGAGCCACGGCTCAGATCATCACCTGGAATCGTCTTGATGTCGACATACACTGGCTGGCTCTGCGTGGGGTCGTGAGGCGCCCAGCACATCTGTGTTTCGGTCACCGTGAGCACGCCAGGCACCTTCAACTCCTTGCTGACGGTGAATTTGACCCGCTTGACAAGCAGTGACATGCTGCCATCTCTGCCATCCATTCTGTACGCAATGCTTTCCGCACATAATCAGTATGGGCATAGCAGGTTGCTACAGCATCTACATTAGAAATGAGTGTCTCACAGCAATGCTGGGAGTTTATCTCAAAACGAGATGCAAACTAGCTGATGATTTTCCCCTTGCATCTGGGTTTTCTCGACAGCCCTCCGGAACTACCGCACTGATCTTCCCAGATACATTCGATTTGCTTCTTTGTAGCAGAAGAAGAAGAAGAAGAAGAAGAAGAAAGGAACGCAGAACAGGAGACCCCGGGGGGGACCCCTGCCACGTGCGTACGGGCGCAGCAGTGAAGCTACGCTTCTTTGTACAAGATGTGATGGGATTCGCGTCCGTGGGAAAAGCAGGATGCATAGGCAGCATGTGGCCACGTGCTAGCATGAAGCTACCTATCAGCTGCAGGGAAAGCAAAAGTTACACTTCAGGGGGCCTGTACTAGAAGACAAGCGGACGGCAAGGCCCAGCGCTTTGGACCCATGTGCGCAATTAGGATCGATGATCTGTCGCTTCTGGTGCACTTTGCGAGGTACTTTCTAGGGCATTGTCACAATGATTACTACCATCAATGATGGGCATTTTCCGCTCCTTCTGACATTATTAGCACATGCCCACAAGAAATACTGGTGTACAAAGGCTGCCAGCAGGCTGCCTGCAGTGCATGCATTGCCAATGCAACTGCACAAGATGGCAGGGAAGCACAGTCTCAACTGATACACAAAGTAGCACAACGAAACCAACAGGCTTCCAGGCAATGTTACATATATGAAGCCATCAAATTAAGAACTCCACTGCTTTACGACAGGTTCTTCCACCGCGGCCGCCAAGGTGCAGCCAAGCCAAAGCCGGCTCCACCAAATGGACCGCTGCCGCGCGTTCCCGAGAAGCCGAGGAAGGGGTGCGGCAGGCGGTCAAAATCGCCGCCCACCGCACCGGCGGGAAAGTATGAGTGCGGCACCACCAAGTGCGGGCCTGTCCCTGGATAAGGCAGCCTGGGCTCGTGTGCCATGCGCCTGCAGCAATACAACTTGATCAGCACTTCTTGATATCACCAGTGCAGTGCCCACTGCAACTGTTTGGCCTGCACCTTGTTCTGTGGCCCTGATCACTTGGCATCATATTGTCAACAGCAGATGGAAGGGTATGAATGTGCACCTGCGCTGGCGGCGGCGCCGTTCGCGTTCGGTCCAGCGCGCGCCAAAGGCATGCATGAACGCGCCGGTGCCGGGGAGCAGGCCGTCCGCAGGTGATGGCGCACCGAACTCGGCCACGAGCAGCGGCTCCCACAGGACTTCGCTGCTGGCCACGTGCCGCAAGTCCCTGCTCGCACACGCCAGCGCCGCCAGATCGCGCGCCTGCATCCCCAGACCAGCCATACCAAGATCAAGATTGCTTTCGTCTGCAAGGCACCTTGCAGCAATTTTGGACTTCGAGAGTGTTCACCACACTGGTGTCCTCACAGCTCCTGGTCCCATAACAGAATTTGAGCATCAGAGCTATGTTGCAATTGGTGGCACGGAGGGCTGAGTATTGGGAGCATCTCAAGCTTGAGCAGACCTGGAGGTGGCGCAGGCAGAGCAGCTTGAGCTCGGTGGGCAGCAGCTGCAGGGAGGGTGGAGGCTGCCTGCCCTCCTCAGCGCACAGCGCAATGAGGATGGGGTGGATGAAGCCGTCCTTGAGCCGCATGTACAGACCGCTGAGGTCTCTGGCGCTCAATCTTGGCTCGCTGCCTGACTTGCCTGGCTGAGAGTGTATATAGTCTGCGGCTGCTATGCTGATGTGGGACATCCTGCCGCTGGCTGTAGAGCCCCAGACGACCAGGCTACCCCCGAAGGTCACATACTTGACAGTGCATGGGGCGCGCATGGCTGATGGCTCATCTCCAGGGAGCGTCCGGAGCACATACTGTAACTCGCTTCCAATTGAGGGTGGGGGTGCCGCATCATTGCTCTCTTCCTGCGCAGGTATGAGCAACGTGATGTTGAGTCTCTTGTTGCCACTCCAAATACATCTTATGCAAAACGCATGCAAGGAGAAAGCTGGACAGCTCGTGGTGTTGCAGACCTGTAGCAGCTCAAGGCCAGACTCCAGCAGTGCAGCGTGTACGAGCCAGCGAAGGGCCTCCAAGGGGCAGGAACTAACAAAGGTCATGCTCGAGCTCTCATTAGCAGCAGCTGTCGTCTTGTCTCCGGGTGAGGCAACTGAGCTGCTCGCTCCTTCAGGGAGGCCTGCCCGTGAAGGCGAGGCATCAAGTTGGGCGGTGACCATGACCCACAGGAGGTCGCCGCTGCGCAATCCCAAGGACTTGACGGAAGCTTGAGATTCTCCACAAAGCTCGTCCTGGAACACAATAGTCCTTCCCAGTCAGTACAACACTTCCCTTTCTTGGGCATACTTGCGGCACTACGTTAATCGCTGGTCTGTCACTACATGCAGAAGTCACGTAAACTCTCCTGGCACCTTTTTGTTCAGAGAGAGCGTGAAGTCTCCAAGATTATTTGCCTTGAGCAGTTCCTGCACAATTTGTGATCGCAGCTGCTCCAGCGTGCAGTCATCATCGAGGCGTATAGAAATCGAGGATGACTGCACCGAAGTACCGCAAAGCTTGAAACGCAAGCGCATGTTGTCCTAGTCAGGATGATGTGCCTCAAAAGGCCTTTCGATCAATGATGGGTTAGGTACGATTTGTCAGATATATTGGTCCGCATTCAGACAAATATCTACGATCTTTCCATATTTCTTCATCAAAATTTGCTTCCTTGCCCTTTGTTGGGCAATTTGCTCAGGAACGCCTCCGAAATTTTTGGATCTTCACCTCAAGCGGGGGGACCTATCCTGTGAGCCGCAGGAGTTTCCCTGTACTTGAACATTGAAGCTCTCAAGGTATGCAAGGCAAATTGACGTAGAGACATTTCTAGAGAAGGGATCTGCCAGTCGGTGCTGAAGTTGCGGAAGATCAGGCTGCCATCATGCAGGCCTCAGCTTTCTTTGGCACTCGCATGACCTCAGGTCTTGTTGCCAGCAGACCCAGCTCGGGAACACCTTGCCGCCAGACAACAACATGCATGGCAAAGAAAAAGGGTGCGCCTTCTGTTTAAATGCAGATTGTCTTCTGGAATCGTGTGAACTTACTATTAATGACGTGGGTGACCTCGTTTTTTTGCAGGAGTTCGGTGCATTGTGACGCTGGAGTGCACTGAGGCAAGGAAAGAAGGTGGCACACCGTCAAGATACACAACACAGAAGGTAGTGGCCGCTGAGATTGGATCCAGTCTGGTGCATCCATTACAGTATGGACCTGTATGGGTACAGGTGTGCTTAAAGATCTGTCAAGTCTGCAGATTTTGCGATTAATTTGGTTCTGTGAGTGCAGAACCGAAAGAACACATCGGAGAGGTTAGAGCTGAAGAAGTACAACAAGTTTCTGCGGAGAGTTACGGTGAACACCCCTTTCCTTGTTCAGCCTCATACATGCTGTTGCTCTTCACGAGGATCACAGGCAGTGGCTGTCAGGCACATTTGTGATCCTGAACTTGATCCGGGTTGGACAGGTGCACAAGGAGATCAAGTGAGGCAGGACGGTTTATGATGCAGTGAGTTCACCCTTCAGCCTGCTCAGGCAGGCACAACTAGGTGCAACCAAGATTGCAAGTGGATCAAGCAACACAACAGAACGAAATATAGTGTTTCCAAAGTTGTCTGCACTTTCATAGTTTGCCTGTCCCACTTTGGGAGAGCGTCTGCAATATAGAGGTCTGTGATACAAACAGTACGATATCAATTGTTGACAACCTGCTCAGACATTGCTCAACGATGAAACAGTAGCATCAGCAGTACTTGGTGCAACTTGCCCTCAATGCAGGTCAAGCGTTGTAATACTGGTAGATTGCAGTAGTCACTGCAGAGACAATCGTTCCAACGCTCCTCACTCTCTGAAGTATATTGTTATTTGGGGAGGCTGCAGTGCGGTATGCAGAAGGCACACGACGAGTGGCAGCACTGGGTGAAAGTGGTGTGCCACAAGCTGCTTCAGTTGGCGGCTAGACTGCTGTGGAGGGGTTGCCAGCAAGGGTTGCACCTGGACCCACACAGTTCTGTCAAGCATTGCAGAACCTTTCTGGGCTCATCTAAATTGTCCTCCAGGCATGCATCCATATGCACGGGCTCCCCTGTTTTCAACAACGAGACCAAACAAAACACTCTGAGGCATGTGTATAGAGCAGACGCGCACCTTGAAGCGCGAAGCGGCAGGGTGCGCTCTGGACACGAACTTCAACGGCTGCTCTGTGTAGCCGCGCATCTTCAGCGTGGTAGAGATGAGCTTGTCATCATACGAAAACAAATTCGCGTCCAGGAAGGGCGATGTGCACAGAGCCTGCGCCGTTGCAGGCACATTTGCCAGGATCCTGCGCACTACCTGCTCCCCCACAGCTCCATTATATGACTCATGCATAATGCAAGTTCTCTCACATTATGTCCATTACAAACCACCACACTCGACACTGTTGGCATGGCAGACACTGAAAGCTGCACTTACCTCAAATCGGTATTAATTGATAATACGACCTGCTGATGATAAATCCTTCTTCTCATACATTCAGCAGCATGCGGTGCTGATCCAGCTAGGAAGAGCTTAACCCTTCTCATGCAGAACAGCATATCAAAACAATAGGAGCGGGGTGCGCTCACCTGGCTCTGCGACCAGGAATGGGGTAATTGGGGGTCTGGCAGGTGCAGGCTGGCAGGGCAGGGTGTCAGGAATCGCGCCCAGGGCTGGCTCATGCAGGCGGCGTGGAAGTAGGGCGTGTGCTTCAGGTACAAGCCCAGCAGCGCCTCATTCTTGTTGTCATAGAATCCCACCACCTGGCCCGAGTCCCGGTCATACACCACCAGAAAATACGCCTGCACCAGTCGGTCAGTCAAACTACATCGCTTGCAGCCAACTCGGGTCCAACGCGATGCCTGACTCCAATTATCAGCGTCAGCGCCCTGCATGATATCCGTCTCTGCAGCGCTTGTGTGATCACGTGCCGCTCAGCTCGCAACCAGCAGGCATCTTGCAAAGGCGGATTGCTTCAAAACTTACTATCAAACACATTGGCAACACAATTTGCGCAATAGTCAGTCATGCATAAAAGACGGCTGGACGTACGCTGTTGGATCGGACTTGGGTGGCGTTGCGCAGGCCCATGCTGAGCAGCAGCCGGCTCCTGTCAAGAAATTGCACCTGCGCAGCACCCACTTCAATTTTCTGCACCACAACTTCAGAAGCCTCCTTCTCCCTGAATCTCCCTCTCGAGTAAAGAAAAGCCTCACAGGAGTGACTTTCATGGTGAGGCACCTAAATCATTGAGCAGCACCCACCTAAGTATCGAAGGCGGGGTTTCCAGACACAAGCAAGATTTTTCCATGCATGCTTCATACTGGGCCCTAAAAACTTCCCAGGACGTGCTTTTTTAAATAACAATGGTCCCACACATCCACCCCATCACATGCAGGTGCCAGAGGGCACTGTGATGGGACGCTGATGGGCAAGTGGCGAGGTGCCAGAGTACTCGATTTCTTTTACCAACGACGTCGGTGGCAACATTTCTCCGGTATTTGGTGGATTCGGCGGCTCAGGCGGTCAAGATAGACTCATGCAGCCCGCCGAGGATGAGACTTTCTGGAAGGCACCGAACCTTCCAGATCACGAGAGTGGCGTAGGCTTCAAAGGAGTAGAAGAAGCGGCGCAGCGCGTCGGACGGCGCGCGGCCGTCACGGTAGCGCTCCAGGAACAGGAAGGCCAGGATGCGCTGCGTGATGCCTTCTACCAGCGCCCTTCCCTCAGGCGCCGCCGCTGCCGAATCTACTTCCTGCTCCGGTGCTGCAGCGCTGCCTGCACGCGCATGGACAGCTCATGACTTACGACCTTGTAAGGCTTGGGTTACAAGGGCTCGCAATGCTCTTGTTCACGAGTTCTGACGGCTTTTGAGGTAAGGGAATTCTAGGCCAATGCAGTGCATACAACTACAGGTGCAGCAAGGACAATGGAATTCTGATGCAAAGGCAGGGGTTGCTGGAGATCAAAAGTCGGCGTGCATTTGAATTGCAGGGAGGTCAGCTACACAGACCTGCTCGTTGGAGTAGCATGAGGACCAGTGGCCGAGTGGCGGCCTCTGGCTGTGTAGGCGTCTGAACCGCTCCAGGTGCGCCTTGCGCCGCATCGGTCCTGCACATAATTGAGAGGCTGTGACTCCAGTGATGCACGCAGATGTCACAGTCCAAGCAAATGGCAACCCGGAAATCATGGGTGTGATGCTTCAGAGCATACCTTGGAGCTGCCTCATGTACTGCAGCAACCCCTCTCGCAGCGTTTGCCAAACCTGCGCCACCTGCACCTTCTCTTGCAGGAGGCGGAGCTTCGACAATTCCCTACAGCAGAAGACTGCATCCTCAACATCCCAAAATTTTTGGTTTGGATCGCTGAATAGCTGCCACACTACAGGGCAAGGGCAGGGAAAGTACGTGCCTGAGAGCTGCGCCAGAGCTGCTCGGCATGAGCCTGCTCTGAAAGGTTGAGTTCGTCGTCGTCCCAGCAGTGCCTCCCAAACTGCTGCACCTTCACCATCCGCCCTCCCGGCAGCACTTGCAGCAGGTGCACCGCCTGCCCATGTATCTGAGACACCACTCCAGCCATCAGGTGAATGCCCGCAACGTTGCCCGCATGCCCGCCCATGGTATAATCAATGACCTACGGGCCTAATTGCTGCCATGGCTAATTGCATGCCATTGCTAATTGCTGCCATCATCACTCACCGTGAGGATGGCCAGGAGATCATCGTGAAGGTACACCCCACTGTTGTTGCTCAAGTGGATGCAGTCGTTGCTGATCGAGTACCTGTCACACACGGTGCCGTCTTCCAGGCGCACCTGCACCAAAATGTTCATTCGTAAAGGCAGTGCCCAAGTTACTGAGTGCGAAAAGTGAGCGAGATGGTGGGGAAACTCACCAGGTGGAACGTGGTAGAGGCATACACGGGCACGTTCTGCACGACGCTGTCCCGGGGATAGGCTGCATCTGTGCTGCTCAGCGGCACAGTGGAGGATGCAAGGATCAAATACTGCTCCCCATGGGCCACCTGCACCGGCTCACCTGTCGCCTTCAGAAAGTCTGCAGATGGTGATAGAGGCATATTATCAAAATTTCCCCCCATGTCAGGAGGTAGTAAAGCTGGTGCGCTCACCAGGCAGAAGTCTTTGATCAAGCTCTCCGCCCCGTGGGCAACCAGTCGGCGGTAGTGCACCTGGAAGAAACTGCACCACAAGCTCTTCCAGTCAGTGGCGAGCCCAATAGTCAAGTAGTGCTCTGCATTAATTGGCTATGCGATCTGTAGGAGGCAGACCTGTCAAAGCGCAATTCCCTGGATGGTGCTCGACTCTCTGAGTCCCCCGGTAGGCACACTCCATAGCCCAGGCATCTGTAGACTACCAGATCATGCAGCAGGGCATCAAAGCAGACCTGCATCAGATTTTGTGACAAGGGTTTACTTGCGCTTTTGTCAGGACCCAACAGGTGCTAGCAAATCCAGCACCAAGAGAGCTCAGAGATGAGGACCCACCAGAAATTCGCCTTGTCCCACGAATTTGCAGAAATGATCCTTGAAAGTCTCGGTGTCAGTAGCCTGCAAGCCACAGATTTTTCAATGTGCAAAACTATGAACATGAATAGCATGACACTCAGTTGTTATTATTCATTGGGAACGTACCACAGCCTGTGGACCAAGTGATTCGTAGTATCTGCGCACCGAGCTCACCTGGTATATCACACAAGTTAGCAGGAGCTAGAAAGACACGCTGAATGCAGAGGAAAGATTTTGCAAAGCTTTTCCTATGGTCTACTATATCCAAATCGCTCACCGAGGTTCCTGTTGCGAAAGAATACAATTGACGATTCCTCAGACGATGTAGGAGGTTCAAGGGTTGTTTAGCAAGCATAAGGTTGACGATCGTTTCTGGTCATCTGCGTTGGAAGGACTTCTGGGTCAAATGGACGAATACTAACCGACATACTTCTCTCAATAGACTCGATGTTATTTATTTCAGAGGAGTATTCTGTTCAGATGCCGAAACACAGCCTTGGGACTCGATAGTGAGATTGCACTTGGCCACGTACTTCTTCCTTGAATTCGAATTTTGAATCGACTTTTGAAGTTTGGACAACAACAGTGACAAAGATGTTCCCCAGATTTGCAGTCTTATTCTCCTTTGGCCTTGAACTCACAATTTCATTGTTTATAAACTTCCTTAGCTCTGATCACCCAACATGCAAATACATCAGCATGCCGCATGCGCACCGGTGGGTACCCATGTGACTTTGGAACACCTCCGCAGAGACTTCAGTTGTGAGGAGCATCCACTCTGATTATGATCTGCTCTCGAGGACGGGTTCACTTTCTCACATGTAAATCAGCTGCCATTCATTGCATTGAGGTAGCTACCGACAATTGCGGAGGTACCACTGATGGCAAACTTTGGAATTTGAATGCCACAGCAGTACTAGTGCTACTGTGCAATTGCAAAGCTCCGAGCGTCTCCAACAAAAGTCATTAAGTGGCTCCATCTTGGCTGCTCATCTCGGGATACATTTCACACCAGCGTTCTTGAGCAGGGTTCTTGAGCAGGAATCATTGCACTTGAGATCACTGGATCAAGCATGCCAGTGAAATGCAGAGCTCTACATATCTGCTGCCGAGTTGCCTGACATCTACTGCTCCACAGCTACGGCAGAGAAAAAGGCTCGCATGAGGCTTCCGGGACCTCCTGCTGGCAGGAATGGAGTCCAGGCATCATCCTGGAGGGAGTACATTTCCATGGCAGTGTTGTAATTCTGCATATTTGAGGCAAGCCCTCCAAACGCCAGTGCCTGTGCCACGCCACAGACCATACGTCAAGAACAGGTCAAGGGCGGCCCATCCCCACTACGGCAGCCTGACAAGACAAGCATGCAGGGTCAACAGGAGGCTATCCTCCTCTCCGCCGGCCATTGACAGAAGCCGGGCTCACTTCAGAAGACTGGCCTACACAGGCAGGCCAGAGAAGAGATAATCGAGACAGCAATTGTTTGGGGTAGGATTATGGCAGCCTTGAACTGCAGCTTGTCTGCGCGACGCACCTTGCCTCCTGGCAGGAAAATCATGTAATGACAATAATGCTGATTTGTTTGTTGGGAGGAGGGGAGCAGAACACACTGCACCTGGTCAGCATTGACAGCAACTCCGCCACCAAAGGCGCGCCCGGCTGACATGGACGCTGCCGGCCGCCATTTGCCGGAGCGCAGGTCGAGCACTTCGCAGGACGCCACGCTCTCCGAGCCATTGAAGCCCCCGATCGCCAGCAGACTCGTCTCCCCCAGAGTGCACACTGCAAAGCTGCCGCGCCTCGATGACATGCGCGAAGGCAGTGTCGTCCACCTGCACCGAGCAAGAAGTCTCAGGTCTGCAGGACATGAGATGCATTTGAAGAAGGTATGAGAGTGCTGCACGTTGCTCCGCGGCTGTTGCTTGCAAAGGATCATCTTGAACAAGTAAGGATGCTTTGAAGATATCAGACAGTAAAGCTGACCTGCCCTCCCTTGGGTCAAAGGTCTCTGCAGTGTCCAGGTACTCAGTGCCGTTCAGGCCACCCACGCACACTATGGAGCCCTTGACAATGGAGGATGCCAGTGCAAAGCGGGGCGTCTCCAATCCTTGTGGCAGCATCCTCCATCGGTCTGTGATGGGATTGTATCTGCACCAGACAAAATGCTGTCACACAAGAATACTGCCCCTCTTCTGGAAATTTACAAAGTCATGTAAAAATGAGCATGGTGGTAAGGTGCATTCACATTGATGGAGCAGCAAAAGCACTGCAGCATACCCTTCGACCAATGAGTACTGCTCAGAAGGAATGCCGCCGCCAATTGCATAGAAAATTCCTCCCAGGAAGCTCAGAGCCAGGCTTCCACGAATCTTTGACATGGGGGCAACTGTTGACCACCCGTCCTGGTCATCACCATTGCCAACATACCTGCAAGGACCACATCTAGAGTCAAAAGCAAAATGAAGCTGTTTAGCCAGCATCCTCATACACTGCCGACTGACAAGGGTGTAGATTGAGAGTCACACCTCCTCACATCCTTTGACCACTTGCTTCCATCACTGCCTCCAAAGAGGTACACATGATTGTAGATCGATCCTGCTGCTGCAAAAGAGATTGGCGATTCCAGAGGAAGTAGCTTCGTCCACTCCTTCCTGTACACAGACAAACAAAGCACCTGGGGAACTCCATACCTTGTAGGGATGAGGAGCAGCGTTACAGGTCAACGTCTCATAATTAGGATCGATCATATCTCATTTACGTCTTTCATGTCTCATTTGATTTTGAATAAGATGGGAACCCGCTCACTTCGAGATGCTGAACTGCTCAGCAGTAGCCAGCCACTGCTTGCTGTCATGGCCACCACAGACACAAATCTGCATGCTAGAATCTTCCGCACATTCCTGTGGAGGTGATTCATCTGCCTGCTGATACTGCCCGCTTGCTCCTCCGCTTTCCTTGGTAGAGTCCTGTCCACAATCAGGAAAGTCAGGGATGCCAATAAGTCAATGTTCCGCCTCAATCCTCCAAAAGGCCAGCAAGGATACAAATCATTGCATGATGGATGAAGATCTGGATGATGTGACGGGGAGGTGGAATCTGCTCCAAGATTCACCTGAGATATGCGCGTTGACCCCTCAGCAAACCGACTTCTTCCATTGGGCACGGTTGATGGCACGATTTGTGCTCTTTCAACCGGAGCATCTGCGACTGTTGCTGCTGCGGCCACGGCAGAAGCTGCTGAGGGAAGGTTCAGGTGCTGCCTTATTGCATCGACCTCAATCTGCAATGCTTGTAGCTGGGCTTTCAGAGCAACCAAGTCCTGCATGCACACATGCTTGAAGGAAAGCCTTCTGAAATGCAATGGTCAAGCAGAGTTCACCAAACAATTTTCTGCAGATGACGCTTATTTGATGGCAAGGAGCTCTATAGATGAGCAACATGCCTCGCTCCCTGCAGCACTGTTTGAATCTGCAACTGGCTGCACTGCTTTGACTGGCTGCGCTGCGGCACCGTTTGCTGTGGCTGGGGTTGCTGCAAAGTTACGGGCAGGTACTGCACGCACAGGCAATGGGTGCAGAGCTTTGTCGCTGTGAGAGTTCTGTCGGGCTTTGAGCACCTCTGAAAGCACTTTTCCTGCAGGGCAGCTACACATTCAGGCACCCGGAAGATCGAAGGAATTGCCATGATCACACTTCATTTGAGTACCAATTTACCCATGAAGCAATAAGGATCAAGTATATGCCATGAGAGCACCTTTCTTGGGGGCTGCTTGGAAGCCTGGCGGAACGTCACAGGAGGAATTTGAGGCTGTGTCTGCCTGATCTCTGTCTGGGCATGTTGGAATTGCCAGCAGCTTCTTCACACTTCCAGGAGGGTTTACCAGTGAGACATATTGATTCTCACACCTGAAAATGTCAGGCCTTGATTGGAGAAACATCTGAAGCCGGCCCTGTGTGCAGAGGCAACACATGATTATTGCCTTTCCATGTCTGAAGAAAGGCACAGCAAGAATAGAAGGGCCTGGAACTCACCGATGTGTTGATTTTCAGCTCCCTGTTGACATATTGTCCAACGTGTGAACCAAGATGCGCAGGCCTTCCAAATTCCGCCAGGTAATCCACCAGTTTGATTTGCAATGCATCCTGACCGGTTTCGGTGTCCAGAGAAGGGTTGAGCACTGCTTTCACCGTGTCACTATCCACCTGCATAGCAGGGTGTATGCACGTGAAGAATGATTGATCCATCCAGTCATTATGGTGCATCAGTACCACATATAACATGAATAGGGTAGTTATGTATTCTGATCCAAAGGTGGAAGAGACGCACTGTGAAGAGGTGTGGCCTCTCCTGACACCAAGCCTTCAGCCCTTTCTGATGGTTGAATCCTGTCTTTTTAACAAGGACTCCTGCTCGCACCAAAGGTAGAAATTGTCGTGGTGCGCGCAAGAGCGCCTGAGTCAAGGCCTCTTCAGCCCTTTTGGCCTCTGTCTCTGTCATGTTGCTTGGTGATGTCGTTATATCATTCCTGATTGAAGCGATGATCGGAGCGAGCCTATATCTTGCTGATCTGCATTGAACGGCATATTAAAGGAATTGCCACGAGGCCGAGCGAGGGCCGCCACTCTGCAGCAGCATCGCCTTACATCCAAGACTGTGTGCCTCCCATATAGTGAAATAAAGGCTCCTAAGTATATAGCTGAACGACAGTGAACACACTATCTAGGATCGAATAGGAGAAATCAAAGGTATTCGGCAATGGAAAGGAAACAAGTCGTGCTGAGCTTTATGCAGTGAGTCATCATCAGACATTTTGACTCATCAAGTTGTTGAAGATGTTGAAGTCTTCATGGTTTGCATGCGGGGATGCTATTGATTTTGCTTCTAGGTCATTAATATTATTATTGTTGATGTTGTTATTAGCAGATCGGCGAATTCAAAGCCAGAGGCCATAGGGCACACACGCAGAGAGTCTGCAGCCACTTCCGCGGGGCCTACAAAAGTCTGCAGCCTGTCAATCATGTCATCACGTGCACTCTACTGTGATACTGATCTCAAGAATATAATGTTTGCATGCCAAAATTGTCAAGAGGTTTGGGACATCTGAGTTTGCTGAATGATGGAATCTAAATCTCTGAGAGGTCGAGTTCAGCCACTACACTGTATGACCGTGACGGTGCCGCAATGTATTAGAGAAATTCCTATGCTGACAGTATTGCGTAATTGCAATTACAACTGTGGCAGTGGCTGCAAGCTGGCTGTCATAGTGCCCATATCACACATATTGGCTGCATTGCAGCTTCCTAGATATTTGCTGCCAAGTTGGCGCTGCCAACTGATATATCCTGGTGAAAAATAACCTAGAAAGCAGATAGTCCACCTCTTCTGCACTTGCTTGCACATGTGCATGACTTATATGCTTGAAGCCACGCCATCACCCGCCCAAGAACATCTTCTCAATAGGCCCGGCAGAGGGCTCTTCACCCAGCTCCCCCTGGATCTTTGAGCATTGGAGCCTTCCCAGAGGCTCGCGCGCACAGGTGTCAATGGCACTCACAGCATTCACAATGGCGCTCCCTTCTCCGCGCTCCTGCCAGTAGTACTTGGTGCCGTACTTTGAGCTCAGCCGCGTCCAGAAGTTCTGCAGCACCAATGCAACACACTGTGTTGAACTCAATCTAAAAAAAGAGATATGCACACATCCTGGCAGAGCGAGCGCCAGGGTAAGGAGAAAGAAATCGTCTTTCAAATATTCAAGGTGGGTCGTTGTCATGAATCCTCTCAAGATTGCCAATTCAAGCCTTTCCAGCTCAAAATGGAAGATCAGAATCAGCCTTGGTGCTATTTCTCTGTGTCCTGCAGAGCATGTCAGCGGAGTGCCAGCTTTGGGAGGCATGCAGGAAATGTGGACTTGCCCGGGGGATGCGCAGATCTATGTTGGCGCCAACGTTGAAGTTGAGAATGTTGCCGCCCAGAGATGGGTCTGCCACAAACACAACGGTGTCCTCATCCACCTTCCAGTAGTCTCGCACTGCCAGGCCCGGAGTTGTGGGGTAGTTCTGGGCAAGCACCCGCAGCTTCACCCCTGTGTCACTCTCAAGGGACTCCACTTCTTTGATTATGCGGGTCTCCTGCCGCAAGTAAGCAGAGAAATGGCGTCATGAGCATGTGAGCATGCAGGATCAAGGAGCAAAGTTATCCACTGGACCAGCACCCCATGTCCCAGGAAGTAGCCCACCTCGCCAGGAGTCAGGAAGCCCGCTACGTCTATGACTGTTGTGAAGGTGTCCGGCAACAATTCTGGTTTGTTGACACCTTCCAGCCGAGCATGTGCACCTGGACAGAACAGAGGGATCTGTCTGTGAACAGTCTGAGAGCAGATTGCGCAAGCAGAGGTCAGTTGACGCATAATAAAAATACCTGCGACAGTTAGGAGAGTACTGCAAGCCACAGCAGCTGCTGCTTTCGCTACGCTGGACATTAGCTGCTTGACGTGTCGTTCAGCTACAGCAGAACAGTGGACGGTTGAGTTTGAGTTAGATTGAGAAGAGTGTCGTAAATTTGACATCCTTCTCAAGGGCTTCAAGCGACTTGTGAAAGCTACACATCTACTGTTGCCCAGTCCTGGGCAGGAGAGCGACATCCCATGGCATGCCATGAGGCTGTTGGGTGTCACGACAGCTTTACAGTGTTTGTTTTTGCCTCTGCACCAGATCTGAGATGCTCTTTGGCATGTGCACAGAGAACTCAGAACAACTGTTGAATCTGTGACCTCACAAACTCCTTCTAGCTTCTCAGAGCAAGTCCCTGACGTCAGCAGCACCACATGATCATCAAAGGGAACGCTTTCCATCTGCGTTGAAGTTTGATCCATGCATTATTCGCAGAAATAGCAGGACCATGACCTGTAATTGACAGCAGCGATCGGCTTGCCTGGCCATGATCTGTGAAAACGGTGTTTGCTATGTCCAAGGACAGAAGGAGAAGCAGAGCAAGTCTAAGCTACAGCCAGTAGCCGCTGTCTTTCACACAGTAGCCCTCACCTGGTACCTGTATGTATGGACCTGGCATTTTGTGAGCAATGCTGCGAGTGTACTTCCTGGAGCCAGTGGTTTTGGGAGATTCTTCAGGTGTGCTCCCCCTCCAATATAGCGTGGCGATCTTCCTCAGATCAAGAATGCTGCGCTGGCATCGATGACTCTGCTTACCCTTGAAAAGTTCCGCGTTCGGTGAGGTGCGTGTGATCTCAGCAGGTACTTGACCTTTTACTCTTATACCCTGCAGCTCATTCAGCTCTCAGCGTCATTTTTATGTCATCTACCCAGGGTGAGTCTCTTTCCCCGTTCACTGATCTCATTTGTCGATCTCCCCTCCCACCGCGGTCCTTCAAGCACAACATGTGATTCTTTCCCTGGTGCGCAGGCGCTAAGACTCCCTGCGCCTGCCAGATTTGCAGATGACTTATCATGTGCAGTGTTTGGGCTGGCAAACGTGGTAAGATGCATTTCCTTGATTGGCTGCATACAATTCATGTAAACAATGGCATCAAGCCTTAGAGCGTGAACATGACAGCATGGACTCCTGGTGCTGATCACAGGTGACGTGTATGTTCTACCTCATCGATGCTGCCACCAAGGATGTTGTGGAAGGGGGGGAGGTGGATCACCAAAGGCCACCATGGCTAGGTAGGTGGCAAGCAACTTTTGCCTCCTGGGCGTGTAATCCGGCACCTTGAAATGCACACCAGATGACACCACACGCAAAGCTATTGATGTGTATGTTCCTAGATGCCAAGACTATCACGATGGCCCTGTCATGCGTCAAAAGGTGGCTGCTGGGAGCAGGAATATCTGTGCATCTTCTGAATTCTGTGGTGGCCTGGCTTGACATTCTCCTCAGCCACCCACGGAGTTTCAGCAGGCGCAGCCAGAACCTGTCCATCGGCCTAGTGATTTTTTATCTGCACTGGATTCTTCTCTGCTCGTTCGCGAACGGCCAGTTTCCGTACCCTTTCTTAAATAAGCTGCCACAGCCTCAGGTGAGCCTCTTGCATGTGTCACTATCAAACCGTTCACAGTTCTTTCCATGGCGACTGAAGACAGTGTGAAGTTTATGTTGCACTATTTGGGAAATTTACTACTTCTGCATTGCAGGGTTTTATTGGAGTGTCTGTGGGTGGCGTGTGCCTCTTTGTCTGCCTTTTCAGGGTTGGGAAGTGGCTGATGACTCCCATTCAGATATGGAAAGTGAAGCATGCATAGGAAATTGGCAAGCAGGGGTTGCGTTGTGAGGTGAGTATTGGAAAGCATGCTCACCTGTTGTTGACATCGTATTCATGAATTTGAGCACACTGAAATTGGCACAGGGTCTTTGCCAAAGCATTGCACTGATCATGGCGAGTTGGCCAGGCAGACCATTTTGTTTTGTGCACTTCACCAATACAGTCTGTATATTGCAGTGGAGCCCTTAGTATCCATTAAATGCAAGATGCTTCCAGAAGTGCCTAAGGAAGAGGATTGGCGCTACGATGAGCTTCTGTGATGCAGATCTGTCTAGACCCCAACATTGTTGATCAGTCCAGCTACACCACTGATTTGGGCATCGTCACCGCTAGAAAATAGGATAGAGTAGCCGTGTTTGTGGTGGAAGTCAATTGGGCGCACACCGGCATGTGGATGTAAGGTAGCTGGCTATCAGAGGCGCTTGCGATGGTCCACCCTAACAGGACGCCTTGAATGTGCTGCTGCCAGTGGTGTTCTAACTATGATATAGGAGCAAATGTGCATGACCATACAAAGCTGTATCATGTGTGTACGCCGTTGAACAGCCTATTGTGTTGAAAAGATTCTTGTCAATTGCTTTTGTTACACAAGAGATACACATACTGTGCGTTTATCAATCTCTGACGGCCTGGGATCCTGAACTTCTTCCCTAACAGCATGCAGCATCTGAAATTCACCCGATACAGCATGCAGCAGAGAATATTGGCTATATCAGTAGGAATGACATCTGCAGAGTGAGCTCTCCTTAAGCTGCGGCCTGAGCTGCAGCGGCTGCCTTGAGGGCTGTCAGCTTCTTCTTTGCAAGGTAGAAGCCCTTTGCCTTCTCCAGCCTGCGAGCCTCCAGCTCTGCCACTGAAGCCTTGTGCTTCCATCCCACCTGCAACACAGGCACATACAGCACGTCAGGACAACATTCTGCGACCACGCACTTCACAGGCCCAATGGAGTAGGCATTTCTATCCTGCCCAATGTGCAACTTCCTGACACAAACTTCGTGCTGCTTTCTCAAGACAGGCTTTGGGGCCTTATCCTTGAGCAGGAACTCCCATCTGCGCTGATGTAGCAAACCAGCTGGTGTCCACTGATGTGACATGTGGGAAACAGGTTGCGGTGCACTCACTGAGGCGGCCAAATCGCCAAGCTTGCAGAACTTGTGGCCGTGTTGCAGGCGCAGGACCTTCAGCGCGTCAGGCACCACCATGCGCTTGACCTTGTCGTACGGGGGCGGCACGCCCTCAAAGGTCTTCAGCCTCTCCAGAGCTGCTGCACCGCGCTTTGTCTTGTGCGGCACCATTCTGCAGCCATACCACAGCCCCCCTCAGCCCGGCTCCCAGAGCTAAGAAGACAAAAGCTGACAATGGCTTTGGCCTCTCGACCTCTTTGCATGGCTTGTGATGGCATGGCATGTAAATGCCGTCATGACCAGCATCGCTTGTTGATATGATCAGGAGATCCGGAACACACCCGCGCACTGTCCTCCAGAATATCCTGGATGGGGCGCGGAAGTGGATGGGTCCCTTCTTGGGGTTGGAGTTCATCCTTTTCCTCAAGAACCGCTCGTACTTCATTTTCTGACGCACGAGACCTCCTGACACATTGATCTCCTCTGCACGGGTCACGACCTGTGCACAGACAGGGCAAACGCTACTGAGCACCGTCCAGTTTTGTCAAGCGCACTTGTCAAAGCATACATATAACGGACTGCACAACACAAGCGTGGATCAAGAATTCAGAATAAGAGGATGGGCTTACAATGTGCTGGCCATTCAGAGCCTGCTTGGCAACAATCGAAGCCAGGCGCCCAAGCATGTGCCCTCGGGCATCGATCACCACAGTCTGCGCAATGCAATACATCTTATGAGTTCACGGAAAGATAAGGGCACATTCCACAATAGTTTGGAGTAGGATCTCCCCAAAACTAGGCAGAGTCAACATTTGCGATTCACGGATTTCTACAACCTGTGCTTAAAATGGAGAGCATTTCAAAGTGGCAACATCGATCATTAGTCTCGGAACCTACCTTCGGCATCCTGGCTGCCTGACCTCACGTTCCCCGAGTCTCTTTGGTGAAATGCACCGCTGCTTGCTTTTGGCCGCCGCAGCATCGGAACGCCCGCAACCGGATTTCCATGACGCCAGCTCGGCAACTCACGTGCGCAAGTTCTGCATGCAATTGACGATTGATGGTCTGAATCACCTGGTTTGCATGGTACAGAAATATTTTAGTTAATAAGTGAGCCCTCGAAAGCAGCGTGCTAGACAACTAGATTTCCTCTGCCACTTGATGGGAATGGATGGCGTCACTGGACGGCACAGGACAGCCGCCGCCGGCCTGAGTGCCACCACAGGCTGTTTCCGAAAAAGTCATGGCTTTCTTTCAATTGGTCCACTGCCTGGTTGCAGGAGCGGCAATTCCTGACTGGGGAGTTTCTCATGCACGCATGCCTCTTCCACCCATGACCTGGAAGAAACCTGCGATATGTTTCATTCTTTTGGGCTGCACGAGACTGTGAAAGCCTTCACTGAAAGGGTGAGAAGTCATAACCGCCCTTGAAGCCAGCTTCACTTAAGCATTAATTATTAAGTTTCTTATACCATCATAGCTATAAGAAACTGTGACAAGGATCGATATGGTTCAATGCCACATCATGATAAATTTTTGCTGCTTACTGCTGGTAAGTCACCAGTGCATTGGTGTTTTTTCCTAAATTCAGTTAAGTTCCTCACTGCCAGTGGCAGTTGACTGCGGCTCAGAACCTTCAAATCGACGCACACTGTGGCAGACCACTGCAACTCTGGGCAATGTGTCTACAGATTCAACTCACATGATGCACGTTTGGAAACGAGCCAGGAAAACACCCGAGCTAAACCCGTAACATGTGCTTCATTCGGCCAGGCCAAAATTGTTCATTGTGCGTTGCTGCACTCGCGCGCGGGCAGCCTCCCTGGCAGCTCGGGCCTGCTTTTCCTCCTCAGACAGATTCTCTGTTTTGGAGGCCCCGGCTGCGCCGTCCTCGCGTTTCCGCTTGGCTGCTGCCAGCTGCGTGCTGGATGATGCAACGCCCACCCCCTTGGAGCCGCCTATCCTGCCAGTCTCAGGCATCTGGTAGCCGCCGATGCCTGCCAACGGGTGCGCTGCCTTCACCGTTCTGGGCACCGCCTTAACTGTTGCCGGCTTTGGTGCTGGCCCTGGTCAAAGAAAGGGGCACCTTCAGTAATTCTCTGCTGACTAGAGGAGCATGGTTGCAGTCATTCATAGGGGCAGTCAGTCTGGGTTGCCTGCGAGTCATATCAATTGCTGCACGCCTCACCTGATGCACTGGCTGGCTCGGCCTCTGGCAGCTTGAACAGCGATTCAGGAGGTATCTCAGGCTGCAGTGTCCATGCTGGCGGATCCCCGCCATAGTACATGCCTGTATCCCTGCGCATCAGGTGTTTTGGAATTCAGTACGATATGCATTATTTGCACATCCAAGCCCATCTGTGATAGATGTCAGTGCACACCTGCTGAAGTAGTACCGCTGCGCTGAATTGTAGTAGTGCCCTGAATCCTCGTCAAGTACCTGGAAGGTGAGACAAGTTGTAATGACAGGAAGGCCTGAATGATGGCTGTTGCTGCAGGCTGGCTGTTGCTGCAGGGAAGCAATGAGCAAAGAGGGGCACAGCAAGCGCACCCAGTCCCCATGGCTGCTTTTCACAGCTTCCGCAGCTGCTAAATCCTTCTTATATTGCCTCTGGGCGGCTGCCTCAATTGCACTCATGGTGGCTTCAGCAAGAACCGCCTCTTTCTTGTCCGTGTCGGCCCTTTGGCGCATCTGCCGGAGCTCTGCAGTGTATATGAAACAGTCAAGGAAAGCATTGCCGCACTTATTCAGTGCAAAAATGGATATGCAGTGACTTGCTTTGGAGATCCTTGGAACTTACTCCGCGCCACATTCTCCTTGTGCTTCATGCCCCTTTCATGGGTAGCTTTGGCGTTGGGATTGTCTTGCATCCATACTTTGCAGTAATCGCACCAGAACATAGGGTTGCTCTTCCATTTCTGCGCGTACATGAAGTGAGCTCAGACGAGATGCCCATAATAGCGAGGTCCAGTAAAGAGAACAAAGGTACATTATCAATACAGCATCATACCTCTGTCATCTTGAAAACTCGAGGAGAGTGCGAGCTTCTCGACTGCTAAGATCTGGACAGATGCTTGTTCGTCTTTCAGCTCTCAAGCCCGCTCAGTCGCACTTGGTCGCTTGTGGCAACTTTTCACTACGATTAGAGCTTGCAATTGAGTATCTGAGCGTCCCGAACAATCGTATATGGTCTTGACAGTAATGTTGCTAGTCGTGAAACGGATCACTTTGCTTGGATGACGCAGAAAATCTATTTCTAACACGCTCGAGAATTATCACTGACACTGCCTGTCTAGTTGTGATTTGTCTGGTCTCCCTGGCTTCCAAATAAATAAACATTTTCCCTTTTTTTCACAAGCTCTGAGGGAACGCCGTTCATTCGACGAGGAGGGAATGCAGCCTGCAGTATGCAGGTTGTTCCTTGATGAAGATGATTGTAGACAACTTATACCGTTTTTAGATTGTATAATGAGGTTGTCAGAATAGCAAGATTGTTCCACAACCATGAGAAGGCAACGCTGGTGATAGCGACAGCCATCACGATGAAGTTGTTAACGGATTTTACAAAGCTGTCCAAGGTGATTGGTGGGGTGATAGTCATAGGATATTTTGTGCAACTGATCGCACCATCGACAAGGGGTGTCTTTGCTTTGGTGCCTGGAAGGTTTCTGCCCTGCGTTTGGAACATCTTCACAGCTGGACTCCTTGAGGTCCACTTTTACAAGGTCAGCGCAGCTAGTACATTGAACCTCATTGATCCAATGATTTGACCTTGACATGAAAGGATCTGCTTGCATGCTTAAGGGTCATGTTCCCATGCAGGTCATTTTCAGTGTGGTGAGTTGCCTGGCCTTGGCACGCCTCATCGAGCCAGTCTGGGGCTCATCAGAATTTTTGAAATTTCTTGCCGCAACAAATGCTGCCACAGGGGCAGCGACCCTGTTCTTACTGTACATTTTCTTCGCCCTCACACACTACTCTGAGAAGGCAGGAGACCTACTGTAAGTTCTCCATTCATGATTCCTCCTGCCTCTTGTCATTAAGGAACATTGGACTTGACCCCTGCTGCGCTTCCTAATTCAGCAAGTCCTCATAATCTTGACGTCATGCGACAGGTACAAGGAAGTGTCAGGTTTTGAGGGCGTCGTTGGCGGTTGTCTTGTGGCCATCAAGCAAATCATGCCAGACAATGAGATCATGCTGCTGACAGGGGTGATCCGTTTCCGAGCCAAGGTATGCATGCATGCCTGCACATACAGTGGTATTTAAGCCTTTGTCCCTTGGTGCACTATCTTTTAATTTGTCCAAAGCGTTTCACATCGGGTTTTGTTGTGCAGCACCTGCCCAGTCTGTTTCTGGTGTTTGCCGTGGCGGGCAGCTTTGTGTTGGGCACAGCTTTGAGTACAGTGCCCTTTGTCTGTTTTGGCACCTACTTTGCCTGGGTGTACCTGCGTTTCCTGCAATACAAGCCGGAGCTGTCTGCCAGGTGAGTCCTCAACCGTTATCTGTTCTCCAACTCACCAAGATTAAGCTCATCGACTTACCCAAATCCATGCAGCTGTCCTCTGAAGTGGGTTCTGACAACTGCCCTAAGTATCAATCATCTCAGAGAAGCCCTGGGGGGTCGTCTGTGTAGGGGCGACCCATTCAATGAGGACTTCCGCTTTGCTTCGTTCTTCCCAGAATTTGTACAGCCACCTGTGGACAAGGTGGCGCAGGTGGTGGGTGTTGCCCTGAGGCTCGCCCCCAGGAGCCCTTCACGCGCTGCAGGCGGATTTGTGCCCGGTGCAGCGCCCCTGCCGGGCTCAGATGATGCTGATGCAGCGAGGAGAAGGTGCGTTGTACTTGGCAGCAGCTGCAAGAAGGCTGTCATGGCAGTTGGAGTGAAGAGGCTATTTGCATGAAGCAAAGCAGGATCAGGGTGCTTTGCTTGCATTCAGGAGCATTGAGCATCGCGTGTGTTTTACTTTTGAACGGCATTTATTACAGTGCAATCTGCCAGGTTAGTATGGAAACTTTGCTGAGCGACTATGTCATGGCAGGGAGCGGGGGGCGCGCGCGTTGGAGGAGAGGCTTGGATCCAGGAAGCCGGCATCTGTGCCTGTCAGCACAAATGCAGATATTGAAGCCCCGCTCGCAGAGGACAGGACAGCTCAGGCGGTCAGCTCTGGGGCTGAAGGCTCATAGGATTGAGCTGGCTCTGCTCAATGTTTGCAAATTCTGAATCATTCCAAGAGATTTTGTCATTGGTGGTCACTGAGCAATCATCATGCACATGTGTACACTCTGGCAACCGTTGGCAAGCAGTACTTGGCAACCATGATGGTGTTCAGCTCAAGCTCAAGTGTTGCTGTCACACCAGAGTACGTACTCTGATCTGTCTTGTGTTCTATTGACTGTTGAGGAGCTGTGGGACATCTAATCAGCCCTGTGTGGCTGGCCAGGAACGATAGCAGACCATGGAACAATGTAATCATAATCTCTATCTCTGGCACAGTTGATCGGATCAGCTGACTGCAGTGCAGTCATGGGTTGTAGACTGCGAAGGTCAGGCTCTGTTAAATAGAACTGTATGTCACATTGAACTTCTGTGAAGGATGTACTCCATTGAGAAAAACCCTGAACCTTCCTGCTCTATACTGCTGCCATTGGCACCAGCTTCCAAGCCCTAAGAAACCCATGCACCACCATATGACCATATGGTGCAAGGAACGCCATGGCACAGATGCCATGGGAGACTCCCCCCTTTCCATTCTCCCTCAACCTCTCGCTCAACCTCTGATTTAAGGAGTATTTACAGCATGCGTTACAGATCGAAATTGCTCTTGTATGACAACGTCCATCGCGCGCCTAATTTTGTTGCGTGGAGGATGCTGGTACAGATGTTATGATCAAAGTGCAACGCAGCTCAGATAATGGGTCCATCATTGCCAGGTTTGGAACTTGCAGCATGCACACATGATGTGTATGAATGAGGAATGGAGCAGCTGGTGCAAGAGCTGCAGGAAAAGCTGCAAAAGAGTGAAGCAAGCCGTATCAGATTGCGGGACAGTCTTGTAAGTTCCCCTGCTTTCTTGGAGTTCATATCTGCAACGGAAATTTTGTCAGCCTCTTGGAGTTGCTCAGATCGTTTAAGTCTTGCTTGATGGGCACAAAAAGCCTCCCATACTCCCAGACATCTGCAGACTCAACAAGGCCCTTACTCTCCTGTTGCTATCATGCAGAGGCAGCTCAAAGAACGAGCAGTGGACACAAGCGAACTTGTGCGGCAGCACCAACAGCTACAGGCTGAGTTGTCCCAAAAGGCTGAGGAGGCAGAAGAGCAGAAGGCTGCAAGAGAACGGCTTGTACGGGAGCTTGAGGCTGCAAAGAGTACCAACTCAGATGCAGCGCGTCATTCGCCAAGGCAAGACTCCTGATGGGTGTATCTACATCTCTACAGTCTGTCTAGATCCGGCATCTTTATCACATTCACAAGGAACTTATATGAATTTCATTGTGCTTGTGCAGGGAGGATGGAGACACAGCAAGGAAGCTGCAGACCAGGCTGGAGAGGACGCAGCAGACAGCAGCAGATGCAAGCGCTGCAGCGCGTAAATCAGAGCATGAGTGCGCCAACCTGCAGAAGCAGAGCACGCAGTTGCGGGAGCGCATTAAGGAGGTGGAGCACATACAGAAGGTCAGTCCTGCGCCCCCAGCCTGTCTGGCATTGTTGTAGGACATACTGACGTCCTGACCAGTGGATACCACAGCCTGAACCTCTTCAGAGATCTTGAGCTTTCTCTGTTCCTGCAGGCCACCGTTGGAGATGTGGTGCACCTTAAGGGGCAGCTGGGCAAGCAGGCAGCAGCGATGCAGTCCATGTCCCAGCAGCTGAGCAGCATGTCTCGGCAGCAGGCCGCATGCGCGAGCCATGAGGCGATGGCGTCCCTGGCTGAGCAGGTGGCGCGGCTGGAGGGGGTTGCGGCAGCCAGCATTGCGGCCTGCGAGGCTGCGCAGGCGGACAGGGACCGGTTGTGGCAGCGGATGGAGGACATGCAGGCGCAGGCCAGCGCGTCGCTGGAGCAGCAGCAGGCGGCGCTACAGCAGCTCGCGAGGTGGCAGAGTGCCTTTGGCGCATTTGCGCGTGAGGTCAGCGGCAGTCCCCGGCCGAGGAGAGCTGGCGCGGACACTGCCCCTACCAGGATGCTGCCTGCTGAGGGCGCTAGGGAGCCGGCCGGCAGCTTGCAGCTCGTTCCCTACAGCGGCAATGACAGCGCCTCCTCGGGCAGCGGCAGCAGCGGGCGCGCGATGCAAGCCGCTGTGGCGCCGATGATACCGGGAGACATTGTGAGGTTGCAGGCGCCGGTGTCTGATGGGCCCGCAGCCAGCACCGGCACGGTGGCGGGCCCTGGCGACGGCACTCCGCGGCACGTGGGGCGGGAGAGGCCGGCGGCGCATCCGGCCGAACTGCCGCCGGCAAAGCGGCACCGGCCGGACACGGCCGGCAGCGGGGGCGACGAGGGCAGCAATGCCGTGCGGACACCCACGGGGACCGTGCTCACTCCGCGGCAGCACCATGAGCGCGCGCAGGACGCCGTAGCGCAGGGCGTCAGCATGCCCGACAGCGGCCCCGCGCTGCACCGGCTCACCCCCGAAGCCGAAGGCGGCAGCGCGGCCTCGGGGACGGCCGTCACCAAGGCGTGGAAGTGCGAGAGCGCCGCCGTGAGCGTGGTGGAGGGGTGGCTGGGCGAGGTGACAGGGTGCGTCGACCAGCCGGTGACCGATGCGCTCGCGCGAGGGGCGGCGGCCGGCCTGCGCGATGCGCTCGCCGCCGGGCAGTGCCCGCTCAGCTGCGTGGTGGCCGGCTTTGAGACCGCGCTGCTGGAGTGTGCCGCGCCCCGCGGCCTTGGCTGCAGCCCCGTGGAGGACTGCACAGGGGATGCTGCTTCCAGCGGCAACGCTCGGGCCGGGGTTATCGAAGACATCACCTTCAGTGCGGTGTGGTGCCGGCGAGAGGTGCTGCAGACGAGGTGCTTCACCGGCCTCATGGTCTGTGCACGGGGCTTGGAGCGGCTGCTCGGGGCGCGGCAGCAGGACAGCTTTCTTAAAGGTCTCCTGCAGCGGCTGCATGCTGCTGCCGTTCGTCCGCCGCCTGGCCTGCACACAGCGCTCCACACCCCTGCATGCTCCGCCGCGGCTGCCTGTGCCTCACTGTACCGTGCCCAGGGGAACGTGCAGGCAAGCTCTCCCAGTTATCCCTTCCCTGGGTCAGAACATGATGCCTGCTTTTTCTTCCATACCATTCGCTATACTTCAAAAATTTCTGGCTAATTTGCTTTGTCAAAACAGTGACACTGACTGTGGACTGGCATGACAGGCAATGCGGGTGCTGGTGTTTGAGCTGGCTACGGCAGAACCCGAGCTGAGCGCGCGCATGCTACCGCGGCTGGCCGCTGCCGTGCTGGCCTGGCCGGCTGCGCTCGCTTCCGACCCTCGACCAGGCGGCGGCGTCCTGGGCTCTTCCTTGCTGGCCGCTCTCCACGACCTGAGCTCCACCGCGCTCCAGGAACAGGGCAGAGCAGTGGACGACACTGCTACGGCGGCCGGGTCGGTGTCGGGGACGACGTCAGCGACAGAGCTGCTCCCGGGAGTCTCGGCGGCGGCTGGGGCGCTGCTGCGAGTGTGCGAGGAATGTGGGGTGCGAGCCAGATTAGGCGGGCAAGGCCAGGAAAGGTGGCCGGCCTCGCTGGCGGCGCTTGGTGCTTCGCTCCGCCGGGCGACGGCACTGGCGGCGGCCGGAGCGGCTCAGCCTGACGCGTGGCACAATGTCGCCTGCGAACTGCGAGTCGCCACTGTGTGCCTGGGTCCAGCTCGCTGCAAGGGAGAGGTGAGCTTTTTTTAATGACACAAGCCATTGTCACTTTAATGCCAGCGCAGATAGATGTAAATTGGGCTGATGCAGCATCTCTCGCACTGCAATGCAACATCACCATTTCTTTGTTGCTTGCAGGCAGTTGCCATTGGGGCATTCGATGTTCTGGTGGCAACGATTGAAGGTCCGGAGAGAGAGATTTTGAAGTGGCTGTAGCAACAGCAAAGAGAAGAGAACCGACGTGGAACGCTCCAGTATGTATTTGTTTTTGTGAATGTGTCTTCTGTGCAATCATGTGACCACTGGAAGGATGACTTTTGCTGCTTTTCAGGTTCCTTGCTACCTGATGACAATTGGTAGGCTGTTTAGCTTTGTTCCAAGTTTTTTTCCTGCACAACTAATTTGCGTACAAATCGTCATGTGTTTTATTGCACCGCTCAATCGTCAGATGACGTGCCCAAATGAATTGTGGTGAGAGAGTGTGTCCTCGTTTATGTGATCCTGTCACTAGTATAATAAATATGCTGGCACAAGCTGGTGTGGCAGCCAGGTGCAGAACAGTTGCCGTCAGGTCAGTGCGGGGTGCAAACGAGTTCTTGGAGGTTCCCCTTTATACTCCTAGCTTGGTCTCAGCTAAGATAATGAGTAATTGCAATTGGCTTCGCTGGGTCAATCATTCTGAAATAGCTCAAATGGTGTAGGTCAGCAGCGTGTATGTCCCAGCACCATGCTATAATTGGGTGCCAATCAGAATCAGATCGCAGGATAGCCATGGCATCTGAAATCTTTATGCAGATGATCTGGGCCAGGCGCCGGCGCCGTCGCGGTGACCATAATTGATCAACAGCAGTATTGTAACCAGTTCTATCACAACAAATCCACTGCACGCTTGTGTCTCATCAGCTGCGTTCGTATGCCAGTCATAAGACGAGGCTGCAGTGTGGCTACATGTTCTTGCGCTGTCTTTGCTGGTGCTGGCACCACTCCAGGACAGGTGGCCACCGAAATGGCATGCATGTGGCTGGACCGTCACGTGCTCTCTTGGATTCAAGATTGAAATAAATTCCTCGAAGAGGAAATTCTGTTTCAGACTCCAAAAAATGACCTTAAGTACATTTCTTCACCAAAGGTTGCTGAATCAAGGTACAAGAAGCAAACCACTGCACCATCTTGATAGTTTTTCTCAGAAGCTTCCTCTTGCAACGCATTTCTTCTACAAAGGTGCGCGAGACAATATTCATAAAATATTTTGATTCACATTTTCTGTACGTAAGCCCTTCGATGTCGACTGATGCTGCAAAATTTCGCATGTAAAAGGTGAGCATGACCATGCCGGAGTGGCAATCGTGCAAGCTGATCAAAACATACCTGAAGGTGGTGAGAGGGCGTCATCAACGTTAGACGATGTGTCATCAAGAGACCTATTGATAGGATCGCCAGATCGCAAGAAGAAGAGGGAGAGAGCCCCTTCTAACACACCGCCACACATCCCTTCTGTAGATGCGCACCCATCGCTTGATGGACATGCCACCAGCAGCAAAGCAGCACCTGATGAGATAAACCCTGCTGATTCTTGCCAACCAGCCATCCATGGACCCTCACGAAACGATCCTGACCTTGAAGCTCAGGAGAGGCACACAAGGGCAGTCAGTTTTCTTCAGACCTTGAAGGTAGGCCACTGCTCATCCCATTGTTGTCATTGAGGCATCCAATGCCAGCGAGGAGTTTGATATCCAAGTCTGCAGTAGATTCACAAGTTCACCATGGGCTTAACATTGTGCAGGAAGATGTCACAGCAGCAGATGAGGCAGGGCTGGAGAACCTGCATGTGGTGCTGGGTGAGGCAAGCCATGCAGGGATCCTGGACGTGGTCTTCAGCTCTGCATGGCTAGCGCTTCCTGTGGAGCCCTTCTGCGGACTGCTTCTGCGGCTCGTGCCAAAGGATCAGGCGTACAGGCGTACCTGTGCGGCCCTCAGCGTGCTGCGCGTGCGGCTTGAGGCCCTTAGTGGCCCAGCACCGCGCACACTAGTGCTAGCCACCGTGCAGGCAGGCAAGTACATGCAGCACATGATGCATGCAATCTAAATCGCTTCTGAAAGCAAATCAGAGCACAATCACAGCTCAGTAGAGGGCCGTTCTGTATCATGTACATTAGCTGCATGCAGATGAACGTGGTTTGAGATTTGCGAGGCTGGTGTCTGCACAGGAACATGGCATTCCCTTCCAGTGGCGCAATCTGTGCTGGCAAGGCTGCTGGTGCAACCAAGCCTCAGCACGGCCCAGGCAGAGCTTCTGGTGAAGGTGTTGAAGGAGTGCCGTGCCTCGTGCCCTCCACTGGCAGCAGATGTGTTTGAGGCAGTTGCGGATGTGGCTGACTGGGGATCCTCCTGGAATGAGAACACTGTGGCAGCCATGTCCCAGATTGTGTCAGTCAAACCCTCCGCATCTCAGGAAAAGATCCAAAGACATGTCTCGGCGCTGTGCAACGCCGCGTCGCTGACACATCTGCGATCATCTGTCAAGTTTGCAAAGCTCTTTGTGTCCTTTGTCACTGCCTATGCCCCACAGTGCCGGTTGCAGCATGATGAGCTCTTGCAGGCTGCTGCAAAGGGGACATCCTTTCTTGCAAAGAGCTGCAGACAGAAGGTCGAGAGGTTGCTTACACACACATGACACTCTTGCAATTGTGCACCGGAATGGTAGCCATATGGCATGCATGGAATGTTTCTCTGATGTTTTGGCTTGTGAACACAATCGTCATGCAGAATATTCCTCTAGAGTTTGTGCTTCGGATCTTCATTTCTAACATGTACATTCAATTGATACAAGTAAAACAACATTGTACACTAGAATACAGTGTAACGGTTCATTGCGGTTGTTCAAATGGGGTTCTCAAGAGCTGATTCAACTGAGATTGTGGAGCATGTGCTTTTGCTAAGTCACTTTCCAGCTGGCCCATGTTCTCTTCCAGTTGGCACACAAGCCTGTGCAGGAAGCTTGGCTGAAGCCAGAGGTATGCAGCACAGGCTGTGAGCATAGAAACATAATCTGCTCCCAGCCGGTGCTCAGCTGATGCCTCACTGACACATGCCATCCGGTACATCTTCCCTGTGCTGCTGCCAAGCTCTGCAAAGAACCACACATTGCACTGCTTAAACACTGCAGAACCATGACATTATGCACCAGAGCAACAAGACACCAGAAAGGAATTTATCTGCAATTGTTGTGGTGTGCGCCGCACCTATCGTGGGTATTTGCCGTGTGCTGTCACCGCTCTGATCAGTGACAGGCTCCCTGCCTGCGCTGTCTGGCTTGCGTTCAAGGCCTGCTCGCTGCTTGATAGCCTTGACAATATCAGCGAGGCCCTCAGGAACGCTCGTTTCCGTAAACACATTTGACCGCAGGTACTCCATGTACGTTGAAAATCCCTCATCGCTCATTGCTGCCGCCTGTGCACACAACCCCATCTCTCACCTGCTGCACAAATGATCATGATCTTCCACCCCTTCCTGCACCCTCGTCAACCTATTTTAAGAAAATAGACATTAGCAACCATTAGCATCCGCCATGTTGGCTCTTGGACTCCCATAGAAATTCGTGGCACATTATGCAATGGGCACCCACCTGTAGAGCTGTGGCAGGGTATGCATGGGGCCCGGGCGACTGCTGCACTACAGCTCTGGCCCATGCCTGCCAATCAGGGCTGTGCCCTGTCGCTTCCCCTGGGATGTCCAGCTGGCAGCACAGCTTGAGGGTGACGAGCAGGATGGCCATGAGGTGGGCGTAGGGGTGCAGGAACACATCATCCTGCAGCCACACCTGGGGAGAGCCTGACTGGTAGATGTCAAACAGCCGCAGCGCCACAGGGGCCATCTCCTGCACCCAGACGTTTGAGTTGATCCTACACGCCACCCTCTTCTTGTGCGAAACATGTACTCGATGACCTGACGGGTTGTGAGCTGAGGGAATGGTTGGATGTGGATAGTGCGAGCATGCACCCACCTCTGGCAATGCCAGGTCCTGCACATATCTGTGGAGCAGGGCACCGGCGTTGACAGGTGGCAGCCGCAGCTTCAGCCTGCTGCCAATCTGCCCTGCCATTGCCACCAACTCCTGCACGCCCATGACACCTGCACCCCCCAAAGATCACACCATGATCACCCACTGGCAGCTTTGCAAGGCTATTTCGAGCTCCTTTAGACCATGAAAACAGTGTGGTGATTGGGAGATATGGCCACAAACTGTCTTCAGGAGCTGTCTAAGTGCAGAGCACCTGTGGGGTGCAGCAGAGCTGGAGGCAGGGTGCAATCAGCTGCCTGGGCAGACTGCAGGAGCTTTGCAGAGAGGGGTGGCAGGCTGAGGACGGGCAGGCGGCCATCGCTGGCCCAGCGCAGGATGTCCATGGGAGTCACTGCTTCTCTTAAATACCAGCAGCCCAGGAATGAGACTGCCAGCACTGCATCCGGATTGAGCGCCTGCAAATTTATGAGACAACAAGTCATGAGCGCAAGCAATGTCAGCTGGTGATTGCTGCATATTTGCAGAGGATAGGTCGCATGTGAAAAAGGGGTCCAACCTTCCACACAGCCGCCTTCAGTGCTGTCCTCCAGACAGGTTTCCGGCTGCTCTCCACTGTTTCGTGCTCCTGGAGTGCAGGGGCCTCGAATGACTGCTCCACAATCCTGCCACGTGGAAGGGAAACTGTGACTACCCTTCTCAATGATGTGAACGGCGAGGACTCAACTTCCGGAGAAAGTCTTTACAAGGCCCCACGCTAGCCGCTATGAACAAAGCCCACACTGTTTTTATGGTGCACAGGAGTGCCAACTGGATACAACAGGACTACCTAGCATTGCAAAAGCAATCCAAAACCTTGGCTTAATCCCAAACTACCTGTCTGAAGAGGCTGGTCGCGCTCCACAATCACGAGGAGACTGCAAGTCACAGTCAAGAGGGCTTCACAAGCAGCATGTATGCTTGCCTGGAGAAGTTCTGGGTCAAAATGCCGCTCTCTGCAATGTTGGCCAGCCAGAATCGCCGGACAACGGATGAAAGGGCTGCACCCAGGCCACACTCTGTCTGCAGCACTGTGACGACATCCTGTGCAACAAAATTCATGAGGAGGTGATGCGCGGGTCCCTAAATCCAAGCACAGACGATTAACATGTCTATTACGTCACAAGGGTGATACCGCACCTGCAGAGCATGTTGCAGGCACCGACAGTACCACAGCATCATTTTCTGTATGCTGTCTGCTTTAGGAGTCTCATCAGTAGACCGGGCTTCTAGCTTGACCACAGGTGCTTTGCTTCTCTGAGCACGTTGACGATATCTGCTGTCATCGATACCTGTTTGGAATTCTTGGGCCTCCTCAACGTAGACCTGTGCAGAGGGTTCCATAAGAAGTGACCATGCCGAAAGATGAAAAAAAATGGTAGAGATGGCTATTCAATGTCATGGATGCTTGAGAACAGACGAATGCAATACCTGCGATTGGGTCCCACATGAATCACAGACTAGGACACCGTTGGTGAGAGACCACGATGTGCCAAAGCACAAAGGGCAGTGGGACGGAGCCGGGTCCATTTTCTTGGCATAAATAGCAGCGGTTGTAGGAGGTTAAGCGCCAGAAGCAATCTGCAAAAATTTCTTTCTGTATTGAAGGCTACCAAGAAGAGTATGGGAAGAAAGAATGGAGGAAGCTGCCCCACTTCCCTGGGAAGCTTCCCAGTTGAGCAGACAAGCTTCCGACATTGCTTTCACTTTTTATGACATCGAAGTTAGTAATGCTGCAGACAAGAAATACAAGCACACAATCCACTTAGTAACACATGAAGCTGCATGTCATCTGGAAGTTGTGACCCACTTGCTAGTGAACACTGCTAATGATATCGAAGTTATCATTTACTCGTGTAGTACGTACTCGAGGTATACCCGAGGTAACGGGAAATTGTACAGGCGTCCAATGCAATGGCGCATGCATAATTATAAAGAAAGAATGGAGTCATGTATATAAAGACTGAAAAATACAGGGTGTACCGGGAGGGAATTATGTTTGCAGCTTGGATCCGGATGGGACAAGTCTGAGGCGCATGCATGCATGCATCGGCATATGCCGATTCTCTCCTGGGGATCAGAAAGAAGAGGTCCTGATTCCAGTCCCCGGACTCGCCAGTGTATTTCCTTTTTCCTTTTTAACCCCTTCCCTTCTTGTCTCCTGTTGCACAACACAACCTGGTGCGCATGCTAGCTCTTCAAGCAAGTTGCACCAGAGGGCAAAGCTCAAATCCAGCGTTCAGTTTCTGATGATACATGCCGGCGGGCGCAGTCAGAGATTCAACAAGGATGTGGGGGTCTGCAGACCAGCTGATACTGCTAGTCAATGATGCAGAATATGCTGCGGGCTGCACTGCCGACCCTGCTTTGCAAAGCTTCAATCCCACATGGGATACCGCTACATCATGAAAAGGCCAGCTCTTGCGCGAATGTGAGGGATGCGTCTTTTTTAATAGATTTAGACACAGTGACACTTGTGCAGGCCTAGGTGTTTTACACAACCTTCAAGCTGGCGTCAGCAATCCAGCCGGCTGCTTTCATGCATGCGACCAGTATTCAGGATGGTGAGCTCAGGGCAGAGACACAGGCACCTAATGTCAATCTCTCACCCTCACAAAAAAAGTGGCAGCATCATCCATCAGTGAGCCCTGCTTGCTTCAGCACCTCCAAGAACTCATCCTCGTCATTGAAGGGCACTTCTGGGATCTCGTGTTTGAAGTACTCCGAGATGGAGTCCAGTATTCTCTTCTCCTGCATTGAGAGAGAAGCGCTGTCAACACATCATCCGCAGGCCCAGCACTCAGAATGCATGTGTGCCAAGAAACACATAAGTGGGCAAATCATCAGAGGAGAAGGAGCACCTGCTCTCCGCTGACCAGGTTGAATGCAGCACCCTTGCGCCCAAAGCGGCCGCTGCGCCCGATGCGGTGCAGGTAGGTCTCATAGGCTGGAGTGGTCCAGTCTTTCTCCACCGGCACATCATAGTTGATCACCAGCGTCACCTGCACCCCACAACACTGTCAGCCGCTCTGCACACCCACTGGCCACACCAGCAGCATGACATGGCAGATCATATGGCTGTGATGCATGTACTGTGCACAGAAGACGGACTCAATTGGCCACGTCAGCAGCGTCACATGGGCAAGCATAAGGCTGTCATGGATGAAGTGAGCACGGAAGGCCGACTCAAATGGCCGCGTTGGCGGAGTATCACACTACCGCTGTCAAGACTCAGAAGGCTTCCAATTTTGGAGGGTGTGCATTCAAGCTTGCCTGGGTGACGTCAAAGCCGCGGGAGAGGACGTCGGTGGAGATGAGGATCTTGGTGGTGCCGTTACGGAACTCGTTGACCACCTTGTCCCGCAGCTCGTTGTCCATATCGCCCCGAATGCTCGTGCACCGGTGGCCCTCGCTCTCCATCTGCCCACCCGCATGCATTACTAGTCATTATCAATTATTCCATACTGCACGGTATTGCTACCATAAGAATCAAGGTGCGTCTGCTGACAAGCCAGCATGTGGGGATGCACATGCAAAAAGGATTGCAGTGTGAGGAGAGCAGCATCAGTTAGGAAAGGCAAGCAGGAGGTTGGAGGGCTCACGGCTGCATGGAGGGAGCGGGCGACCTCCCTCGTCCTGACAAAGATGATGGTCTGGCCCAGCTTCTCACACTGAGGGAAGATCATCTCCTTCAGCACGCTCACCTTGTCCAGCGGAGTTGGACAGTCCTGTGACAATGATGACAAGAACTTGAGCGTTGCTTTTGCTGCGCTTTGCAAGTATCAAAGGTGACTTGCGCCAGTGGTCACAGAGAGTATCAGCAGCAGGGACTCACCACCCTGTACTGCTTGATGACGTCCAGAGACAAGTCTTCCCGCGGCACAAACACCTGTTGCAAGAGATTATCAGATCCAGGCACGAAGCAAAAGCACAGAGCATATCTGAGATAAAGTCATGGGATTCCTGCAGCACTGCAATAAGAAAGCACGCAGACACACTCTGACGTGGAGCAGGGAGCGCACCTGATTGGCCTCCTCTCTGCCATTGTCCCTCACCACCCTCAGCGCATAGTTCTTCACCTTCTCGTTGAAGGTGGCCGAGAACAGCAGGATCTGCACATGCTGCTGCGCATCCTTGCGCAGAGTCCCAATCATCCTCACGGAGTCCGATGCAAAGCCATCCATCTGCACAGGCGCACCACTCAAAACGTCTTGGACATTTGAGCCTGCCGCCTCAACATTGAGTAGTCTTTGGGCATCACTCACAGCTGTGCAGGTCTGGCTCTGACCCTCCGACCAGGCATGCAAAATTAGGCCATACATTCCAGGGGAGGTACCAGAAATTCAAGGTTAAAAGGGGTGTCCCACCTTCAGCATCTCATCTGCCTCATCAAAGACCAGGATTCTGGCAAATCTGAAGCTGAGGATCCGCTTGGACATCCAATTTTTCAGCGTGCCATGCGTGCCTATGACCACCTGCTCTGTGATCCTATGGTTCCTGCAATTGGATCAGTGCAACAGAATCGTCAGGCCAGAGTATGAACAGGGGCAAAAAGCATATGAAATTCGCGCTGAGGCAGTGCAGGCGCACCGAGAGAACTGGGTGCCGGCCAGGGAAGACGTGGCCTTGATGGTTGTGTGTTTGGCCATTTTCTCAAGCACCATCAGGTTCTGAGCCACCAGCTCCCTGCATGCACCCTTGTCGTCAGCACTGGCTGCTGCCATGCACAAAGCAGAGCGCCCAAAAATGAATTTCATGGCGGCCAGTGCATTTCCTTCGTTAACTCGTCCATATGCGGACCAATATGCTGCAATGGACAAGGGGGGCGAGGGTCCAAAGAGCACCTGGTGGGGCAGACACAGATGGCCTGGGGCTGCGCTACTGCTGGGTCGACTCTGCTGAGCATGGCAAGCGTGAAGCAGGTGGTCTTCCCGCTGCCATTGTGGGCCTGCACAATGCAATACATGTGCTTAGATCCCTATATGATGTCATTGTCTTGTTATAAAAGGCCAGCATGTCGCTTGCATCCAGTGCAGCTCTTCTCTGCATGGACAGTACCTGAGCTATGAGACTCCTGTGTGGGGGAGTGAGGATCATTGGTAGCGTGAGGGCCTGAATGCGCGATGGTTTCTCAAATTTCATCTCTGTGTATATGCCCTGCAACCCACAGCAAACCCATCTGAGTCACTTGGCACTGGTAGAGTCATTCTGATGACAGGCAGCATGATTGTAAGGGGAATCAGATAAACATGGGACCCCTGCCTTCAAGAGGTCTTCAGACAAGCGGAGATCCTCAAAGGACGTTGCTGATGCATAGATGGTGTCTCCAGCAGGAACTGTCTTTATGTCTTCAGCTTCCGGCTCCTGCAACCCTTGTGGGCTGGGACTGGGTTCATCTGCAGTCCCATTCTCACCACCAGCCTGTGACGGACCAAATAAATAGCTGAGATCTTGAGCCCAAAACATGAACACAAGACGTGCACCCAGAATTTGAAGCTTAGATAACAATTAAGCAACTCCTGTGATCTGCTGACCTCCTCATTCAGGTTGTGTGTCCCAGGATTGACGCTCTCAAGACCTGGAGGACCTGACATGTGCAAACCAGCTCATTTAATCCCTGCTCATTTCAATGTACTTCAGTAAATTCTCCAATTTTTTTCTATCTTAGTCACAGAACCAACGCAACGAATTCAGAGAAATCGACAAAAAAAGATGATCTGCATACCACTGCCACTATTTCTATCTCCATCAAGGCTACCAAGATCTTGGTGTCCCTGCAACATGCAACAGTTGCATTCAGCAATGTGGAAAGGATTTGATCAGCACAAATCTATCATCATCAGCAGACGTAGGATGCTTCACCTGACTGCTCTCCATCTGCTCCCAAAAATAGGGCCAATTTATATTGGAGTGTGACTTGTTTCCAAAAAGTAATTCAAATATTTATTTTCACGAAGTTGCAATCATGTTTATTCAAGCGTGATTCTCCTCAGCTGAGCTCAGCTCTCGGCAGCTGCTCAGAGCTTCTACGGATCCTACGGGCGCTGCCATGCCAAGACATGTGACTTTTACATATGAATGCGCAAGCAGTGTGGGTGGTCTTTTCGTACAAATTGCAAGACATCTGTCAACTTTTAAGATGTTGGGTGATTGCCCAAATCTCACGGCAGCACACACAGCGCGATCTTTGCTGCAGGCCACCACTAATAGTATTAACTAGGAGAGTTCGATGCAGAGCAGAGTTATAATTAGATTTCAGAAACCTGATATTGTAAGGAAAAATATTTGATTCCTGTACTTAGTCACTTAATAGCGGATCTAGCAAGAAGTAAACACAGATCAGGGCTGTCATGTTTCCTGATTTTGCCTTGTGACGATCATTTGATCGGCCTCAATGCAGAATCGATAACTTCGGAAATACAGTGTGAATCCACCTGCCTAGTATGGCGATTGGCAGGCTTCCTGCGACGTTGTTCTGGATAAGCATCTTACTAGAGCTAGGCTTGGTATCCTTCTGTGCCCTCTGGCCCATTAGGGACCATCTCAGACATGCACCGTCAGTGCGATACCTCTGGAGCCTGTACAGCGTCGACTCCAATCTGGATGTGTGGGTACAATGCCTAGTGCACTGCCTGGTGCTTCCGTTCTGCTTCCTAAGAGTGGCAGGTCAGAATCGCCGGCATAGGAGGCGCTACGCCAGTGCCAGGCTGGGAATCTCATGCATTGTGTACTTCTGCCAGGTGAGCTAACACATCAACATTGCATTTCCCGCATTGAAGTCTGATAATGACCATCATCGCTTGACACTGAGAGACTCTGCCTTGCAGTTGCTGTGCCTCGCAAAGGCAGTGCTGGTGGCGTTGCTTGGGAAGGAGATCCTGTGGCCAGGCAGGCATGGCGAAGCTGGACTGATATTCATGTACGGGGCAATCTGTGCGAGCTTAGTTGGACTCTTTGCACAGCTGCTGTCAGCCACAGCACTGGTGACAGGTGTGCACAGCATCTCACAGCAGCATGGCCTCTTACACTTTGCAAATTGTTCTTCATCTGCTTTTGCTGATGCACCTGTTTCTGAGGGGTACAATGCGGGGTGGCCAGCCTGGGAGGAAGGGCGTGAGGAACAGGGGGAAGAGGCGCAGTCGCTTCTGGGCAAGACGGAGGAGAAGGAGAGGGGCGCCAGGCGCAGGAGCACTGTGGCTGTGCTGCTTGCATTCAGCGCCCAGGACACACCACTCCTGCTGCTGGCATTCCTGGCAGGTGGGTGGGTGGCTGATCGAGAAAACCTGGCCCTTTGCATGGCAACAAGGCTCCTGCACTGTGTATTCCCCCTCCAATTCCGGTAGCTTGCTCAATTTAGCTGCATGTCAGCTTCTCAAAGAGTTGATTGACATGTGAGCAGGGGCGGCGGCAGCGCTCGGGCAGGCGCTGATCCCGTACTACACAGGGGTGATCATAGACTGCGCGTCCATTGATCCGGACTTCAAGGAGTTCCAGTGGACCTGCCTGAAGCTGGTGATTGTGTCGCTGGGCTGCGCGGTCTTCACGGGCATCAGGGGCGGCCTGTTCACCATAGCCATGACGCGGCTGAACGTGCGGATACGCACCAGCCTGTTCGATTCCCTGATGCGGCAGGAGATCGCTTTCTTCAGCTCCACGCGGACAGGTTTGTTCTGAGCACCTGTTTCATTGTTATTCTCGAGGGCTTTGTCCTGCTTGGAAGTCATTTGCAGACTAGCATCGTGCTGAGGAGCGCCATCCTTGAGTCTGACTGCTCTTTTTTAACTGCATGTGCACGTGGACAGTGCCTGTTTCACTGTCAGACAAATTGACAAGAGAATAGGCATTGAACTTTGGCCTGGGCTCTAGCCTTGTACGCTATCATCAGGCAGAAGGGATGCTTGGTGGTGTCATAGCGGTACATCAAGCACAGCAGATTAACATACCTGGCTGGCGCTGCAGGTGAGATCACCAGCCGGCTGTCGGCGGACACAACAACGGTGTCGGACCAGATCTGCCTCAACATGAACGTGGGCCTGCGCAGCCTGACACAGGCGGCCATGGTGCTGGTGTTCATGTTCCGAGCCTCCTGGCGCCTCTCAGTCATCACATTTATCATCATCCCCGCCATCATCCTCATCACCAAAGTCTACGGCGCCTACTACAGGTTGCTACCGGCCCCCCACATCCCTCCCTGCCTCTTTCTCAGCCTCCCCTAGTTTTGCATTGGAAAATAGAATCACCCTCTGTCCGGGGTAGAAGAGCCTTTCCGCTGCTTCTCGCACCCCTCTCCTGGCTCAAGAATTGCTTACTGCAATCTGGCAGCGTTTGTGTCCGCTGTGTATGTCCCTGCACACCTGTGGCTGGCATCATGCATGCATGTCATGCCTAATTGAGCATGCTTTGAGATAGAACAAGATGTGATTGGATGGTGTGAATACTGGCTCAGGGAGCTGGCAAAAGCGGTGCAGAAAGAGCTGGCGGATGCCAATTCAGTGGCTGAGGAGGCGCTGTCATCCATGACTACTGTGCGCGCGCATGCTGCCGAGAACTCTGCCAAGGCGGCCTACCAGGAATGCCTGCGGAAATTCTACACGCTGCAGGTTTGTGGCACATTTCTTCTGACAGATTTCCTGAATTAGAACCTATGCAGCCATCTTAGAGATGAGCGTTTGGAGGAGCTAAAAACAATGCAAAGCAAATGGTGAAGAATGTGTATTCCATGTGATGCAGTTGAAGGAGGCCCTGGCTTATGGGACCTACATGATCTGCACCACGTTCTTGCCCAATGCGGTCAATGTGGTGACGCTGTACTACGGTATGCTCTCTGCCACCCTCCCATAGTGTCCTATCAGACTGTACTTTTCGCATTACAGAGCTGTCATAGCTTTCAACTCAGATCCTTGGCATGCCTACAGGCGGGAATCTGGTGCTTGATGAAATGATGTCAGCTGGGGCTCTCGTCTCCTTCATGCTGTATGTGGCCTCCTTGAATGGAGCCTTCCAGGTGATTTAATTCTCAAATCTGAGACCACTTGCAGACACACTTCGATCTTTTCTTCACTTTGTCAATGCCAGATCCTTCACTTACTTTTCAGACCTCTCCTGCTGGGCTCTCTCTGTACCAAGGTGGACTTCAGAAGATGACTTTGTTTTTTTTCAGTAAGCATGTTCCTCTTGAACGAATGAGCATGACCATGTGGGCTGAGTGTGGGTGGACTGGGCTGACAGGCACTGGGGGATGTCTTTTCGGCGTTTGCGGCAGCGCTTGGGGCGGCGGACAAGGTGATAGAGCTGATACAGCGCGAGCCGCAGTTACCGGACGCGGGCAGCCTGCAGCCACCGTCCTTCTCTGGCCGCCTGGAGCTGCAGGACGTGAGCTTCAGCTACCCCTCGCGACCAAACTCGCGCGTCCTAGACTCCATCTCCCTGCGGGTCAACCCCGGCGAGGTGCGTTTTTTGCCGCGCTTTTTTAACAGTATTACATGTTTTCCAGTTCGTAGGCATCTAGGATTTAGGTACGTCCAGCAACACGTTGATCAGATTTCTCCATTCTGTGTGGTCATGTCACTTCCTCTACCAAAGCCAGTGACAATCCAATGGACTTCAGATCGTCCCTTACGTAATCATTCGCCGCGCATTGGGCCTTGGTATAGATGCGGGGAGTGCCTGCATGGATAATAAGCACACATCAGGGCAGCTGCAATGCATGCAGTGAGGTGACAGAAGGAACAGTATGGGCGTTTGCTCCTTTCGCATGGGCTGCTTGACATTGGCTGCTCCTGGCGTGATGGTTGGCACGGAGAAATTGTGTCATCCTTGCGCCCCATGTCATCGCAGTGACTTGTCACAGTTGGGTAGATTGCAAGCCAGAAAACATGCTGACATGGCAACGCACTTGCGCTGTAAGCTGCTGTTGTGTGGCCGAGCTCACGTGCCTGCAGCGGCCTGCATGCACCGCTGTGAAATACAGGAGTCATGCGGGGGTTGTGTGTGTGCTGATGCAGGTGGTGGCGTTGGTGGGGCCGTCGGGCGGGGGCAAGACATCTATAGTGAAGCTGGTGGAGCGCTTCTATCTGCCGGACGCGGGCGCCGTACTGCTGGACGGCCTCGAAGTGGGCGCCTACGACCCCCGCTGGCTCAAGCGCAGGGTCGCCCTCGTAGCCCAGGTGCCCCCCTCACTCCATGCGCCCCAAGATCCCTCATGGTGTGTGTGTGACTGGTGGTGTGAATTCGCAGATTTTGTGTGAAGAGAGCAGAAGAAACCGGTGAACGGCAACTGGTGCAGCACCGATGCCTCCTTGACAGCCGAATGATTCCTGTGATTCTGGCCATGAAGTATCTGCGAATTTGAAGCCCGAGTCGCACCTCAACCACATGCTGAGAGGTCTGTACAGAAGAATAGGATTTATAGAAATGGACACTGACCTGCAATCTACATAAAAGCACAGCTGGGCCGAGCTTGTTGTGGTGCTTGGCTGCGCAGGAGCCGGTGCTGTTTGCGCGCAGCGTGCGGCGCAACATCTGCTACGGGCTGGAGGCGGAGGACGGCGTGCACCCGAGGGACATCCCTTCGGCAGCTGACGTGGAGCGCGCGGCGCGGCTGGCCAACGCCCACGACTTCATCTCCGCCATGCCCCAGGGCTACGACACCGTGAGTGGCCTGCCTTGCATTTGCCCAATGAAAAGGGGGTAGGAAGAGTCATGGGTTGTTTGTTGTAGTGGCCCAGGGCAATGGCAGTGTGAGTGGCTGGCCTGCCTGAAAGTGGCACAGCGGTCGATAAGAATCATGACAATGGCGTGTGTCGGCATTGGGTCACCATTGATGTCATGATGGCCCAATGGTGGCACATACTGTAGCCGTGACTCTCTTTGTACAAGTGGTTAAGCGAGGCACCAATAATACTGCATCATGCTGCCATGAAAGTATATTGTGCCTCTGTCCTCTGCATGGTGGAGGATGTCAATCATGAAAGGGATGGCTGAACTGATAGGAGTGGTGGCAGATTCTTTTTAGAGGCTGTTTGTTGTGCAGGATTGTGGGGAGAAGGGAGTGTCTCTGTCGGGAGGGCAGAAGCAGCGCATTGCCATTGCAAGGGCGCTGGTTCGCAACCCGACAGTTCTACTTCTGGACGAGGCGAGTCCCCATCGAACTTATCAACACTTGTTGTTGCTTCATTGCCAATTTTTCTTGTCGCTGACACGCTGGCAGCCAAATGGCCCATATGGGTGCCTGCTCTGTGCTCTTGGAAGGACACTGTTTGAAATGCTGCTGCTCTTGCATGTTCTGTGCTGTGCAAACCTAGGTGGGATGGAGTGGGGATGACATGATTTGATACGATAATGGTAGTTGTGCTTTGCAGGCGACGAGCGCGTTGGATTCTGACAGTGAAGCGGTGGTGCAAGAGGCGCTGGACCGTATGATGAGGAATCACACCGTGCTAGTCATTGCCCACCGTCTCTCCACAGTTGCAGGCGCCGACCGCATCCTGTGAGACCTCTCTGCTCATCGCTGACTTGTCATCTGGAGTCTTCCATGCCTGCATACAAGGCCTGTTGCTGGATAGCCTCTCTGAAGGAAATGGGTACAATCATGAACCAAGAGTCTTGATGCTAAGGGGCTCGTTGCTCTTTCGCGGAATTGTGGTCTACGGATCGAGGAGATTGAATGAAGAGAACATTTGTGACAAATGGATGGGCTGAGCGGTTTCTAGATGTGTGCTGGATTTACAGTGACTGCGCGTGCTGCAGGGTGATTCAAGGGGGCACAGTAGCAGAGGAGGGGACGCATGAAAGCCTGGCAGAGGCTGGAGGCCTCTATTCAGCACTGGTGCGCAGCTCTTTCCTCCCCATGAACAGTGCTTCTGTGGGACAACATGCTGTCGCCACTATTTGAGATTTGTTGTTGGTATCAGATGACGGCAACTTACTGGAGGGGATTTACATGGATTCCAGATTTGAAGGACCCAAAGTGCAATTCCTCACCAAAAAGGTGCTTCTGTGTTTTTGCAGGTCCGGAGACAGTTCTCCAAGACAGCGTCGTCGGCCTCATTAGCCACTACTGTGCATGGCAGCTCATATACATCACTGCCTGCCCTGAACCCTCTCGCACCAGCAGCAGGACAACCTTCTCAAGGCACCCCCTTGTGACACCTGCTGTACATGTATAACCTGTCTGTTTGCTGATAGGTCTGTATCTAGGTACTGTAGAAATTGTAGCTATAGCAGAGGTGCACACTCTTCCTCAAGAGTGGAGCACAATGGATCCCCAAATGTTCTGTAATGCATGTAGAAGCGAACAGGAAATTTGCTCTGCCAGCCCTCCTGGTTGATGTCTCCTGCTCTTCTAAGTACCCGAACAACCTGCTGCATTCAGCTTTCGAATGCTAGATCTGAATCACACTGATAATTCTGACAGGTCATGTTGCATCCTACAAAGTTTCAAAAAGTATCTGGAAGGTACTACTGGGCCGTTGCAGCCCTTGCATCATCACAACCCTGGCAGGACAGAGCGCTCTCTGCCGATGGCATACATTCTGCAGTAAAGTTCTTGACACTAAAATGAGAAATGGTATCAGGTACGTGTCCATGCCTCCCTTGATACCCACCCTTTCCCAGCACAGCGCAAGCACGCCCCTTTTCCCACAACGCAGCCCCCAAATTGCTTTAACTTCTGTCTTCAAGCATCCCTGCCTTGCATGTCATGTAATAGCTCGCCCCACTTAAGAGGTCATCTGGCGCCTGAGGGTCCATAGGAACACAAACACGATATTCTCTTGATAGTTTCACACCAACTATGAAGAGAATACTGTGAGCAAATGCTTCTGCCACCGTGCAGCCCCCCACCAATGCTGCAACTTCCCGCCATCAGATAAATTCCATGAGAACTGCGCTCATGCTATGGCGGAGATGTCAAAGTAGGTCGCGCGCAGGTTGACCTCCTGCCCCTTCTGGTTGCGGACTTTGAGGGAGGGGCTGACGTTGACGACCATGCGCTCGCGCTTCCACAGCTCCTCTTCCATCCGCCGCGCCTGCTTCATGCCAGCCGCCAGCGCCAGCCGCACCGCCCGATGCCACTTCTGCACCACCATCCGCCTGCAACCCCGCCACAACCAACTTTCATGCCATACTCTGCAGCACAGCAGTGGAGCGTGTAGGAGAGGGCGCTGTGAAGGACAATAAGATTAATCCTGGCGTGGCATTGTTGAGCGCTGAAGGGAGCAGCAGAGGCCCCATTACAAGTATAATACTAAGCAAGACTATGCCCAGATTGCAGATCATGCGCAAGCAGCTTATAATCCCTGAACATTAGTCAGGGACAGCCTGGGAGCATGCAGAACGTCACAGATGATGGCTGCAATTTTGCCTGGATTTTTGGTTGCAAAAGAAAATATGAACTGTCGTCGTGCCTGTGGGCGCGGTTGTACTCGACGCAGAGCGTTCGGATGAGGCGCCAGTGGCGTTTGGCGCGCGCTGCCTGCTGCTGGTCGGAGTACTGCTGCAGGCTCTCCAGAATGCTCTTCCCCGTGAAGGCCTGGTTTATGCTGTTGGCCGGCCACTTGAATGTCAACACCATCGCCGCAACATCCACCCCCGCCGGCCTGCGCATTATTAAATCTTCCCATGCACTTGCAATTTTGATCATTTGCGCTTTTGATCATACTCTAATTCAAGGTGTACTGGCCCAGGCTGGCGGGGTTTGATGCACATTGAGCAACGTGCCCACAGTTGATTGGGTCTCGCTTGGATCTGGCAAGTTGATATTGGCAGCCTTCACCTTTAGACGTAGCTTGCCTCTGGCAGAAAAAACGTGTCATAGGAAAGGTAGTAATACTTCAGAAATGGGGCAGACCCAAGAACGCCCCTGGCACGATAGGCACCGCTTCAAGATAAAGGTGATGATACGTGAAGCAAGTCGGCTGCACCTGGGTAGCCTGTCAGTGATCTGCTGCTCAGCAAAGCAGACGAGGTGGTTGGCGGTATTTGGCGCGCGGCCACCGCTCCCCTCGCACGCCTGAGCCTCCAAGTCTGCTGTCGCCTGCAGCCGCAAGTCTCATTTCAGAATCCCTCACAGCACGATGACACAAATCCTCTCCTCAACATGATCGGCCACCCAACATTTCTTTCCACCCATTTGATGAACCTCTTGTCATCCCTGGGATCTTCAGCTGCGCACTGTTTGACGCGTGCACTGCATTGCGAACCCAGGATCTGTGCCCTGACCATCAAAACTGCCAGCCATCCGACAAATAGTCCCTGGCAAGCATTGCGCAGGTCGTGGCATGTCGGTGTTTGAGCTACACGCTGCCTGGCAAGAAAGCTCCCCAGTAGGAAAAGCAGGGGACGTGCTCTGAGGTAGAAGTGGGAGCGCAGTGCGGTGGCGTCGGGGCTGGCCAGGCGCCAGAAGCCGGTTGAGCCGATGATGACGGATTCGTGGATGGCCGTTAGCTGGCGCTCAACCGTGTGCACCGGCGCCTGCTTGGGCTGCGAGTCCCACTCCACCTTCTCTGCAGCGTCCCTCCTCCCACGGTTGTAGGCATCTGTTCAGCACATGCACATGCCCCTCTTTCATTTTGAACATTCAAAGCAAGCTCTGTACATTGAATTATCAGCTTCAAGGCCAGGTGCTGCCCCGCCTTGCACAGGGCCTGAGGTGCATAGCTTGCAGAGCACTCAAGGTGCCGATGAGCTCAGGGCTCCTGTCAAGCCATGAAGCACATGATACATTTCAGTTGCTTGGACATTGTGGGCTCTGGCAATCAGGACAGGTATGGAGACAAATTACACTCTAGAGTATCATACAAATGTGGCAGGTCTACAGGCTTGCAGTTGGCAACAAGGAGGTCACCTGCGAGATGTTGCTGCTTCCAGCGGCCGGTGCCGACGGGGCAGACAGAGTGGGAGTCCGGCACAGAGGCAGGGGTGAGGAAGCTGGCCTCGGCCACCTGCACTGCCAGGCCATGCACCAGCTCCCCCAGGATCATGTTGGACCCCCCGCTGCACGCCAGGTACACCCTGTGCAGCCGCCTGTCCAGAAACACCATGCTCCCGCTCGCCCCGCTGCTCGCTCTCACCTGCACAGCATCACCCCAGCGCTCCAGAGTCAGTGCGACGCTCACTGGCGCAGCATACTGCATGTGTGCCTTCGGGAGATACAAGGGGAGCTTTATTTCATTTGGGTTGTGGTTGGGCTTTGTCAAGGGGATCTGACGCACCGACTCAGGGTAAGCCCTGCTGGCCAGGAAGTCTTCGTCAAGCCTGAAGAAGGTCTGCCGGAGCGCCTCTGAGATGTTGGCTGCGTTGGCTGACATCTGGGCTGCCACCACCTGGGTCATTCATAGCGCTATATTAATACGATGGTAGTGCCATCGTAGTGAGACTGACGATCAAGCTCCATTCAGGTGTGAGTTCCCTGGTCGAGTAAGATGGGCAGACCTCCAATACTCTCGAGGTGCAGAACTCTGCAGCGTGCTTCGATCCATGGATATCGAATAGAGCTGCGAAGATGTATTCTGGCTGTATGTCTACCACTGACAGCTGAGAAAGGGGCAGGCAGGTGAGCTTTCCAGCAACAGAAACGCCCACCTGCAAATAATATAACACTGTGTCAATTTGACAGCCTTTTGTCAGTTTAGCAATCTTCTAGCTACTTATGCTCTTGGCAATGACATTGAGATTTTCTCTGCTGCGACCCGAGAAGCCGTTTATGACTCTTATGTTTTTAAGTTAGGGGACAGGGGCTCACCTGCGCTCCATCACTTCCATACTGCGATGCTGCAAAGGAAAGATGTTGGTGTGACTGAAAGGCAGACGAACTGTGACTGCCAGCTTTACTGCCGCAGCAGCCCATGTGCTCTAAAGTAGTACCAGGGGCACAGGCCTGTCGGGGAGGGGAGCTAATCAAGGGGTGATCCGGATGGAAATAAGCCGCAGCACAATGCCATTTCCCATCCCTGGCACTCCTAGATAGCTTGAAATTGTACGAATTTTGATCAAAAAGGAATTCTGCGTGGAGCTGCTTCTCGGAGTTTGAAAGGCTCAATGCCCAGTGAGTCACTGCTGATTGAGTCACTGCTGATGATGTCATGATTTGAGATTGATCTTAATGTTGCATTGCTGTTGCGGTACTTCCTGGGGCCAAATTAGCAATCTTCGTGCTACGTTAGTATTCTCTGTCAAAGGCGGAGTTTGGATCGTAAGTTTGAGAAGCCCGCACTTGGAGAGGGCCTAGAACATGGAAGGCCTGTTGGCAGCACTGTAACCGGAAGTGAATTATGAATGCATGGGTTAACTATTGTTCCCAAGCAAGCACTTTATACCCATCTGCCAATATCATATCTTACGAGAGGAGGGCACGAGTTGTAACTACAAGACATAGCTACCACCAGCGACGGCCAGCAGATGGCTGGAAGCGATACGCAGGAGGGTCCTATAGGAAGCCTTTCTCAGCTTTCGATAGAAACAACCACTACACATCTGGAACCACGCAGTGGGGACCTCTCCAGAGTGTCATCCCTTTCAGCCAGGAGGTCAGAGCCTCCTAAACCACTCTTGCATATTCACATTATTCTGACAATACTAAGGTTCTTTATAGCAAACGTGGATGTTAAGATGCCCTTCTGTGTTGCAGGCTGTGCTGATCCTCGTCCCTGTTGTCATTGTGGGCATCCCATGGCTTGTCGAGCACTGGCAGCTGGCGGCGATAGTGACTGCTGTTGTGTACCTGGGCCCTTTTGGCTCTGTGCTCACAGGCTTCCTGCAGCCCAAGAAAGCAGGTGTATCGCAGCCGTTCTGGGATGACCAGGACCAGGTGCATATCCCAATCTTTCTTGGCTGCCATCTCTTGTCCAGGTCTATGGATCATGCAGTTGCGCAAAATTCTGGCACAGTGCTGATCCTTTCATTGGGGGGCCAGGATCCAAGGCTCTTCAAGCCCATCATTGATGTCGAGGTGATGCCAGATGAGGAGCCTTCCACGACCTTCGCTTCCAGACAAGTGTCAGAGCAGATGCCACCGCGTCAAAATCCCTTATCATCATCAGACAGCCAGGGCTTCGTGAAGAGGACACAGCCAGCTCCTGTGAGGTGAACATGTGCTCCACTGCTGTATTGTCTACATAACATTCATATATGCCCTAAACTGCCCTTTTCATGGATGCATAGCTATCAAATATAGAGAAATAGGAAGGCAGACACAAGGCGGAGCAAGCGCCAGATATAAAAGAAAGGGCTGCCTCGCAAGTGCACGTCATGCATTATTAGTACAAAGATCCCTCCCGCAGGAGCACTAAGTTGCATTAGTGAATTGTCTTGTGGATGTGCACTGCAGGAGGAGGGTGTACACAAGGCGTACTGCTGTCACACGTCAGGAACCTTTACAGCAGGCGCCAGTGCAAAGAAGAGATGAAACAGACTCAGGGGGAGTTGGGGAGCATTACTGGCGGATTCGCAAGCAGCGGAAGAGCTTCTGGGCGGCAATTTTTTCCCGCCTGCCCGTCATCAGGCGGTGGGGCGGGTTTCTCTGAGGGCCTCTGAGCGGACGTGTGAGTGAGCGAGTGAGTTTAGCGAGAGTGTGTATGTATCAGCTTGAACCCTATATTATGTGTATACTGCAATGCGCTATTTACTGGTGCACTGTATTGCAAGTGCAGCGATTATGAGGTGGAATATTTTGCATATTCAAATTGCCACATTGCAATTGTTCGCAGATTGCAATGGCCTTCCTGTACGGTCTTTTTTCGGGACAGCTGCCCATCAAAGAAGGTCGCAATTTGCCTATCAGCTTTTTAATGTTTCGTAGAAGGCTCATGCAAGAGACTTCAAGCTACACGATATATTCTACAGAGCTGGCAAGAACGATGTGCGGAGGAAAATATCCCGGCAAAGTCGGCATTTTTTCAACCCCGGCTATATTCATCACAGGTCCAACAGGGACACCAGCGGGTTCTGCTGCAGGTTGCACGCCCTCTGCGCTTCCAAGGCAGGTTCACCGAGTGTCCACTCCGTCCACGAGTCTGTGTGCCGGATCTTGGGCGACGCCTGCACGCTGTCAACCTCAACCCAAGGCAGCACGCCGCCCTGGCCTGCCCTGTCCTGCGGGCTACTCCCGCTGTTTGCGCCGCTCGTGGCAAACGGCTGTGGCTCAGCGGACGCAAACGCCGCATCACTGCCGAAGCCAGCAGCGGGAACTGCTTTGTTGGGCGGTGATCCATTTGAGAAGCCGGGCTGCTCTGCGGAGGCCTGCCGAGCGCCGTTGACTTGCACCTCGAACAGGGCCTTGCCGGGATTCATGGGTGGGCTCTGTGTGGGGCTGCTGCCGGCGACTGAGAGGGCGGCCAGGCTGCTGAGGCTGTTATGAAGCCTGTAGGGCATGCTGTTCTGAGTCACGGGGGTGGATGCAGCAGGGCTGTGGCTGAAGCTGCAGGGGAGCGGCTGCAGCGGCGCTTCGTTTGCACTGGGGCTGGCCCACAAAGGGCTGCCGTGCAGGGCATGGCTGGCTGTCCTGCTTTGAATGCCCGATCCTGTCACAGAGCCCAAAACAGTCATCTTGGCGGCACAACGTTTTTGCCAGTGCACTAGGACAGGGACGCACATGCAGGGCAGGACTCCGTAGGAGAAAGCACCTCAAAATGCACGCAGGATTGAGGAAGTACCGGGGCTGGGTGAGCTGTCGAGGCTGGCCCAGCTGGCCATGTCTATAAAGGGGTCTAAGGCAGCCAGGGGGTCTGCGCTGCGGCCTGGCAGGGAGGCACTCGCCCTCACAGGTACCCCTGGCGATGGGGAGGTCCCTGAACCCAGGGACTGTTGGGAGCTTGCAGCGGGCTGAGTAGCTGGTGCGTCTCCTGTCAAGGAGGCCCCCAGTGCCTCGCCAATATTCGCCCAGCCGTTTCGAGGCCTATCGTCACCCGCTGTGCTGCTTGCAAGATCCGCCTGCTGCCAAAACACAACATACCAACCAGCTTAAGATGTCGCATACCCTTCACCAGCCTCTCATATGCAGCCCAGAAGATATATTACTTTTGCAGCATCTTAAAAGCAGGATGTAGAGCGAGCTTCTCCTGTATGCCAGCGCACCTGCTGGGATAGCACAGCTTGTTCAGCGCTCCTGTCTATCCTGCGCAAGTCCACCCCAGCACCCGGCAGTGCCCAGTCCATGTCAAGCAGCGACGGCGACAGGCCGCCCCCAACTGCGCGGGCCGCTGGCACCTCTGTTGCCAGATCCAGCAGCGACGGCCTGTCCACGACAGGCATGTAGTACGACGTTGAAGCTGCAGCCGCCTCGCCATTGCCGCTGGGTGAGTTGCTGGGCGGATCGCCGGGCGGGGCGCCGAGGGCGCGCGGCGGCCCGGGTCCGGCGGACGCTGACTGGACCGGGAGGGGCCCGAGGCGTGTCTGCGCGCGTGCCTGCGCCTGAAACTGCGGCCGTCGACCATCGGTTGCAGGCGCGGCCTCAGAGTCCGAGCCTGATGAGGATGACTCATCCTCGGAGAGGAACTGGTGATTGGCCGGGATTGTGACCACCGGCGGGGTCATTGGCCGCGCCGGCCTCGCCTTCTGGTACCTGTCGTTCTGCGCTGCCGCCTGCTCTGTGGTGCCGTGGCGATAATTCTGCAAGCATCGCGCGTAACTCAGTAATCGCATGTTATCCTGACGGCCATGTTTGCTAGCTCCATCCTTCTGGGCCTTCTGGGCATGGAATTGTCAACGAAAGAGGGCCCAGGTGGATCTCACCACAAATCAGACAAATCTGGAGCACTGATGAGGAGATGGTTCAGCACCTTGACGGCTTTGGAGGTCCTCTGGATGATGGCGTTGACGCGGGAGACCCCCTTCGCGCTGGCATTCGCAATTGACTTGCTGATCTTGCCCCGCTTCACGGCAGCCGCCGCCACCTGTGACGCCATGCCAACATTTACTCAAAACTCTCCACACCTAATTATTATTATTATTATTATCAATACACGCTTTTCCTGCCAAGAGGCAAGGTGCGTCCTGCAGACAAGCTGCAGGTAAAGGCTGCCACAATCGTACCCTTTTTGGACTCGCCAGATCCAAGCAAGACCCAATCAACTGTGGGCCCGGCTGGCGGGGGGCGGTACAAATACTGAGCACCGTATATAATTCACACCTAATAACAGTTCAGAACCCACATGGGTATAACCTAGGACGGCTCTCTTGGAAGCGGAAGGCAAAGTGCAGCGGCGGTGTGAACTGAGGCAGCCGCACAGTGGGGAGGATCACAAAGCGAGAGTGTGGGCATGCATGCCTCGAAGGGGTCGCCGAAGGGGACGCCGTCGGAGGCGAGGCGCAGGCGCTCGTTGAAGAAGACCTCGTAGCACTGGCTCTGCCGCAGCTGCTCCAGGAACGCGCGCGCCTTGGCGCTGTGGAATGACGCCACAAACGCCGCGTGGTTGAACCGGTACCCATGCGCCCTGCAACAAATTTTCATAATAGACAGGCTCCCCAGGATCCACAAACACCACCAATATGTGGGGTTTGAACAGGTTTCTTGACAGTGGCATGCTGGGGTGTGAGATGCTCTCATGAGAAGGTGCTCCACAATATCACAACACAGAATCGTACGTTGGGCATCCATGTAAATGGAAGGGACAAGGTGCTGCATGGGCACTTGATATGAGAAGCAAGCATGGGTGGTAAAGCTTGCCTGATGTAGCCGTCGTCTTGATGGCGGATACGGGGGCCGGCCCCGTTTGCCTCGGGCACCGGGGCAGGGCTGCCGGGCACATCCCTCTCCACAAACTCCCTGTAGCTGCCCAGCAGCTTCACCATGTACTCCTGCACAGCCCACATGCAACTCACTCTATCTGGCTGTCAATGCCCGCAGTTTTGCGTCCCTATTACTGTGACTTCTCGGCAAGCAGAGAAAGGAAAGAATACATAGAAAACCAAAGGTGTGCAACTGTATGGTCCGCACGTCAACTGCAGGAAACCACTTGAGCCTCTGGCCTGCAAACTTCCATGTCACAGTCATGCAGGCCAGCGATGAATCAGAGATCCAGTAGGTTCCACTGTTGCGTGCAAGGCGGCAGCGCAATCATAGTCGCATCCGCAGCTTGCACACACTGTGAGGGATATGCGCATTGGTGATGGGGGTGGATCCTGGGGGGCGGGGCGTGCCTGCATGAGGGCGGCAATGACGGGCGTGCTCTCATATTCCACCGGGCTGCGCAGCGTCTGGTGCAGCAGCGCCAGTGCCGCCTCCAGCTGCCGGCCCCACGGCAAACCGCTACCGCCGCCGCTGCCACTGTTGTCGCCGTTGCGGCGTGGAGAATGCAGCGAGGAGCATGTGGTGGTGCCTCGGTCCAGGTCGACCACGACGACTTCCTCCATGGCCGAGGAGCGCAGCGTGGACATGAAGAGGTTGGGGGAGTGCACGCCCATCAGGAAGGGCATCGGCGCCGAGAGGTAGTCCTGCGAGTTACCAGCAAAGGCCTCAGCCGCCGGTGTGCAGAGCCCGCTGCCGTAGTGCCCCTTCCATCAAGTTCAATAGCTGTCCATGCCCAAGCAAGGCATGCATCATAAAGCACTGGTTTACACACCTTTAAAGGTCTCTCGTCCAAGGGATCGGAGGGTTCGGCATAAATTGAGCAAAGGGGCCCAAGGACTCCATGATATTATGCAGGTCAGCAACTGTGCAAATAGGAGGCTTGGTCTTTGCTGGTGGCCAAGAAAGGGCAGATGGCCGTGCGCACCTTGAGGGCGAGGGGAAGCAGGGGCAGGTAGATGTGCTGCCACTTGAGCGGGTGCAGCAGCGCAGCCGCGGCATGCACCGCAGCACTCACCGTGTCCCGCTCCTGGGCCACCATTAGCACACGCCGCTCCTGCACCCACGATTCGCTCAATTTCATATATCTAGCACTGCCCTTTCCTTATACAACTTCCTTACAGCCTTCACCTCAATCCTGACGGCCATGGTTCACCCCTGCAGGCTTGGAGTGCCCCGAACGCTTCTGCTCCCAACAGAAGAAGACGGTAGCTGGCATTATTTTTCATGTGCGGGTATCACACTGCGTCTCCAGACATTGCCAGAGATGGAGAGGGAGAGGGAAGCAGCGTGTGGAGTGACTTGTTGCGCACCAGCAGCAGAGCTTCTATGAGGCCCACAAGGGCGGACGGCGACAGGTGCCACAGTAGGCGCGCCAGAGGCAGCCCAGCATTCTCGGCTCCATTTCCAGCATCCGGGGGGACCTCCAGCTCCACCCACTGCTCCGTGCTGCACACCACAACCCCCTTTCTGTCAGCCATCTCTGTCCATGCGTGACTGCATGTATGCAGACTGATCATCCTGGGCCAGGTAAATCATTGCATTGTTGATGCACTCAGTTGAACCAGCAGTGTAGCCCCTTCTCCATTTGGGCGCTCGCACTGCCTTCATGTCTTGCATTCTCTCTTCTCCTGACACTGCTGCAAGAGTAGGCGTTGCATACTCATAGCCTGAAGGTTGGCGCCTGACACAGCAAATGCCGACTGAGTTTTCCTCCCTGCTGTTCAAGGGAGGGTAGGACTCCCTTGCCGGGGGCTGCACCTGCGTAGTGGGGGCTGGCTGCCGGACTGGAAGTCGACCCCGATGCGCCGCGGGGGGCTGACATTGACGGGGGCAGGCGTACGCGGCAGCGGAAGCCGCAGGACCTCTCCCGGGACCAGCTTGCCGGTGCAGGAGATGCTGAGATTCTCCAGGAACTGGCTTGCTGGGGACGCATATGGCAGGCTCGCATGCGCTGGCCCATTCAGCAGATCTGTCTGCTTCAGCATCGCCTCCAGCACTTGCAGCACCTGCGTCAGGGAGCCCTTTGCTGGCCTCTTGATGCCTTATACTCAATACAGTGACTCATGTCTCGGTTTCTGCGGCCAGTCGGTGGACAGGGTGAGCGCTGCAGGAAACCTTGAAGTAGAAAGTGAGCCAGAGGTGCTCAGTGATGATGCAGAGGACCTGCGGGTACCGCAGGCTGTTCAGCCTGGCCCGGGGAGGCAAGAAGCTCCTGCAGAAGCCGTGCAGGCGGCTCCCATCGCCGCCGGTCAGTGTGAAGGAGTACTCCTGCATGAGCAGGTCTTTATAACACGTTGATGCAGCCATCATGGGCTCTTGTTCAGGCCAGGTAAGGAGCATCAAGCATCACATTTGGAGTGGACATCAATGGAATAGCCCACACCTCTGGAGCCATGTACTCCTTCGATGTGACATGTTCGGGCCCAAGAGGAAAGCAGAAGGCAGCGAGATTCTGGGGACTGGGGAGGTCCTTGGATTTGCTGCCTGGTCCTTTCTCATCGTGACGGCAGATGATCTCCACTCCTTTCGGCTGGCTGTCTCTGAGCCGCGCCACAAAACAAGATTGGAAAGACATGTGTGCTGTACCCTTGTCCCGGCACCGCTGATAGTATCACGCATGTGGGCCGTCACATATCGTTTGTAACAGACGACTGAATTTTAGAAGTCTGTAGGTGCAAGCTGTGATCTTCGCCTTAGAGATATCGGAACGCCAATCTCATCACTTTTCAGCTTGCCTTTTCGAGTATGGGATCAGCTCATTTTCGTTACTTGAGACAGGAAATCGATTTCACACACATGAAGATATGATCCTGTCATCATGGTTTCCATTTTGGACACCAGACCTTTGGGAAGGAATCGATGTAAATTTGCTCACGTGCACCATAGGAACCTGCAGGAAGGTGGGCATTGCCGCCCAAGCCTTGGACAGGTAGGCGTCCGCAGTAGACGTTCTTTTACATTCCGTAACACGTCTTTCTCAACACGTTTACCTCAAGTAGCAGGCAAGTGACAATACATACACAATTCATGCGCGTGGCGCATGTCATTGCAGTCCAGCTGGTTGGAGTGGAAGGCCTCTCAAATCTTGGTAACTTGATGCCTGATCACGCAATCAGACAGCATCCAGCATTGCACATGGACCAAGCAGAAGACTTAACGCAGACAGATGTCCAAGTTTTACTTATGGTACAGGAACAAAGGTCTGTCTCTAATTGTACAGCAGCCACACCCAGATCTGGCTTTGCAAAAATGATGCCAGCACCAGCTCTCCGGAGGCTTTGTCGCCGTTCTGAGCTGACACGGCGTGCAGCTTCCCCTGTGCTGGGGCAACACAGCATCACCGGGACCCATGCTTGGCGCGCTTGCCGTTTGCACCGCCGTCCTGCTCCAGCTCCTCAATAAGCGAGCGGTCCTGGAACGAGGCGCGCGCGACTTTGACGAATGCGCGGTCGAAGCCAGTGACAAAGCCCCAAATCAGGCCAAAGGTGTGCGCCGGATCCGAGTCTGCCGGCTCGCCGAGGAAGGTCGCGAGCTCTGACAGGGCCGCCTGTGCAGCCTTGCCCCGCTCCATGAGCTCGTTGTGCCGCCGCTGCGCCTTTGTCAGGAATTGCGAGCACACAGCGGCAAAGCTGGCCTCCTCCTCTGCCACCGTGGACGCCTCCAGCCGCACAATGACTAATCGGCCGTCCTCAGGGGCCGCCGGCTCGGCACTGTCCTTCTTTGCCTTTGCAGCCACCTGCTGCGCCAGGCTTCCCATCGATGCCCCAGGGGGCCGCTTCCCCGCGGCCGGCTTTGCCGGGGGCGGCGGCGGGGGCGGGGCACCAGCTGCGGGCTTCTTGGGCTTCGCGTCGGGAGGCGGCGGCGGCGGTGGCGGAGCCGCGCCCTTGCCGTCGGCGAGCGGAGCCGCGGGCGCGGCGGCCCCGTTGGCCTTGGGTGGCGGCGGAGGCGGTGCCGGGGGCGGCGCGGTCACCTTTTTGGGCAGAGGCGGTGGCGGCGGGGGCGCCTTTGTGCTCCTCTGCGGCGGCGGTGGCGGTGGCGGCGGAGCCTTAGCGCCGCCGGGCGGCGGCGGGGGCGGGGGAGGAGCCTTCTTGGCCGCGCCATTCGGCATTGGGGGCGGTGGTGGCGGCAGCTTCCCGCGAGCCGGCGGGGGCGGCGGCGGCGTTGGCGCGTTCTTGGCCGGGGGCCGCGCCGGAGCGGGGTTCTTCTTTGATGCCACAGGGGAGGCTCCTCGGCCGGAGACGAGCTTCGCGGCGAGCGCGCTGGCCGCCGCACTGGCGGCCTTGCGCACTGGGGTCCCTGCAGGGCCCGCCGCCCCCGCGGCCTGCGTGAACGTCAACCGCAGCGCAACAATGCGATCTGCTGCGCTCGCCGCAGCATCCCGCTCAACTTCTGCGTCCGCCACGCCCCTGTCCAGCGCCTTAAGTGTCTCCTGCATCTCCCCCTACAGCACCCCAAGCACATCCATTCACTGCTCCGCATTAGGAAAAGGCGCATATACCATCCAGATATTCCCAAAAGTTACACAATCCAAGGGAAGGGTAAAGCGATGAATTGCCACAACCTGTTAGGATCAGTGGAAGGGGGTGATGCATTTGGGGTGATGCATAATCAATAGAGAGAGGTGGTGCACCTGTATACGGACAGAGGCCTCCCGCACAGCATCCAGCTGGTCGGCAAGGAACCCGCCGCGGCCCTTGAACCAGTTGGCCGAGCGCGCAGTCGCGGGCACATCGCAGAGCACCACCCAGGCCACAAACTCCAGCAGAGTTGCCACTTCAGGCACGGTCATCGCTACTGAAGGCCGGGGAGAGGCGGCCCTCGGGGACATGTTGCCATTTGACTCCGCAGCGCTGTTCTGGGGTGACTGCTTGGCCTCATCAGAGCCCTTGGCTGGCAGGCTTGGCCTGAACTCCTTGGTGATCTGGACATCCACACCCAACCAGCTCAGTAGTGCTACTTTGGGTAAGGGAATGATAGAGGAAATGACAAGGGTGTACCACCAAACCTTTCAAACATTCGGCCCACCGACAATGCCACCTTGAGCTTGCCATAGAACAGACGAACAGGAATGATGAGAGCATGCCAAGGATATGCATGTCTACTCCACATTGCCCAACACAGGAAGGAGTGCCTGTCTGACGCAAAACATGGAGCACAGCAATAGACAAAAGGGTGAGGAAGTGGCAACACACCTTGACGTCGGCCATTTTGGCGAGGGAGTCGAGCTTGATGGCGGAGGCATCGCCGCGGTGGGTGCCGCAGTTCATCGTGTTGCCCGTGGCCAGCACGGCCCTCAGCGTGTGCGCCAGGCGGTCGCTGGTGCGAATCTGGTCGCATGCGCGCTCCACGCACTCCACTGCAGACCGCGCCGAACGCACCAGGTTCTGCGAACAGCGCTGCAGTCAGCCTCAGGTATGCTGCCGTGCTGGCAGTGCCCCATGTGGGTCCTTTCATCCTCATGTGCAGCTCATAGTTGCACAAGGTATGTCGGTATGCATGCATCATTTGGCATCAAAAGCAGGTCAAATCGATCATGTAGCGGATGAGTGTGCCAGAGAAACAAAGGACATCAACGGATGTCCAACTGCCTCAGGAATGATATTGCAGAGCAGCCTTCATATGTTTTATGGGCAGGCAGCATTGCAAGCTGCACCTGCATTGCCATGCAGATCAGCAAGGCCATGCAGCCGCCGCTTTTCCAAGACACATGCGCGATGAGACCAGCACAAGCAGCTCAGGAGAGAAATGAGGGGGGATTTACCTCAAACTGGTGCACGAGGATGAGCAGGTGGATCTTCTCGTTGAGGCGCGGTACAGTGGACATGACCAGCAGGAACTGCTCCGGCAGCGACAGGTCCTCCGGCGGGCCAGAGTACTTCTGCAGCGCCTTCGTCTCATCCTCCTTCGGCGCAATCTGCACCCCGCCCATTCATGAGACTCAGGAAAACTCCCGGCGAAATTTCACAAAAGAAGGGAAGTCACTTCTGCTCAGCGACCTGAGCGAGCACACAGGGCAGCGGCTGCAGCTGCAAGGCCCGATAGGCTTGTGCTGATCTGGAAAGTCTCAACCAGTCTTCAGCACAACACCCACACTCTCAGATGCGGTGAATTCTTGCCAATCCGGCACATAAGAAGCGGAAGTTCCACCTTCGGAGTGACAACAGAGCAAACAGTGCAGCATTTACTTGCAAACTCTGCAAACTTTGCAAGTAAATGAGGGCATGAGTGGGCTACGGATCTCTGCAGCACGCTCTTTGCTCAGGCAGAGCGCACTACCTCACTGCCTCTTGGCACAGCCCAAACAGCTGCTGAAGTGTGAATGAAATGCAGCCTGGTGGCACAAATCGTGAAGGAAGGTTGGAGGCGGCACCTGGAGCAGGAGGGAGAGGCGTTCCAGGGAGAGGGAGGTGCCGGTGAGGAGGGCGCGGCGGATGTCGTGGGGGCCCTTGCGCAAGTTGCTGAACTGCGTGAGCATGATGGACACATTGTTCGCGCGCGCCACCGGGATCACCTTGGCCATCCCCGCCTGCTGCCGGCTCGCGGCCTTGCCTGCACCACACCAGCAACACACTCTGACACTGCCTCTACCGAAGAAGTTCACCCCCATCCTTCCGCTGCAAGAATCCTGAACACAGCGCTGCGGCATGGTGACTAACACCGCCAGGTGAATTTATATCAGCTTGGATCGAGTCTGTTAATTTGATGACTTGAATCATTTAGAGTATGCTGCCACAGCAGTTGTGCACTCTTGACACGACCCCTCCCACACGACATTTACCCCTTCCCAGTGCAACGTTGAAGCTGTGTCTCTTGCACAACGTGAGACCACTTCCCTGTGCTGCACAGCTCGTGCAAACGAGGCTGCATCATGGCAGCAGTGATGATAGAGCACACGGACAAGTGCTCTTCTGCTCAACTTCAAGGAGTGGCACCGGTATTTGCACGGAGCAATTGGAACAGATTGGGCGGTTGCAAACTCAGCAGCGCACCCTTGCTGACGACAGACTTGGCCTGGGGGCTGGGAGCGGCCTGCGCAAAGAGGGCCTCAAGCGCGGCCAGCTGCTCCTCGGACAGGTTCACAGACGGCACGCGTGCCCAGATGGCGTCCGGCCGCCATGGCATCTTGTTCCAGAAGAACGGCCGCAGCTTCACCGACGGCTGCCGCAGCGGGCCCACCGGCTTCGGAGCCTGTTCCAGGCATGTGAACCGAGTAAATGCCTGCTGTGCAGGAAAGCTAGAGTCTCACAGGTCCTTGAAGGGTTGCTATGTATTGAAATGCAACAGGTGCAGATAATCAGCAGACGATCTGGCATGTAAGACGCCCAGACAGCTTGTACAACTAGAGTGAATGGAGCTGATCTTTTAGGTAATCCCATACAGGGTAACATTTTCCACCTCAGCAGTGACCCTGAACACTGAACATGCTGCACCGCGCTGCACAAATTAACCATAGGACAGCAGAGCTGATGTGTTCCTCGGCATGCAACTCTCCAAGACCTTTAAAGCCTCTTCAGGCAGTAGCACCAACAGTCACCTTGGCGGCGAGTGGCGGAACAGGCGGGGCAGCGGGCTTCTTAGGGGGAGGAGGTGGGGCAGGCTTGGCTGCCTTGGGCGGTGCAGGCGGCGGCGGTGGCGGAGATGCCTTCAGCTTTGGGGGCGGCGGCGCCGGCGGTGGCAGCTTCTTCATTTTGGCTGCCTCTGCCGCTGGCTGCACAGCTGCTGCAGTGCCTGCGCGACACAGCCACCACGAATGATTTGAACACCCTCATCCGCTTAAACAGCGCTCATCGTGCAAAGCAACCAGAATGAAAAGGCTGATGAGTGTTATGCACACAATTGCACATGGCTCCAAAGTTGGGATGCTGTGGGCAGCAGCGACAGATGATAGCAAAGGATAAAGAACGACTTCACACCTTCACCAGGCTTCTCTGCATCAGCCAGCTGGCCCAGGGCAGCCTTGTCAGCAGCTGACGCATGCACATCGACACGGGCCGCGTCGGCCGCCTTTTTGCTTCTTTGCTGCTCCTGCTGCAGCTGCCGTATGACCCTGCCCTCCATTACATCTGGCAGAGACACGCTTGCCCCCAAATGCGAGGCCCGCCGCTGCGCCAGTGTATCTGCATCCCCTTCAAGCTCGTCCAATACAACACCGTCCCTGGCGCCGCGCACTCGCCGTTGCCCTCTCGCCAGCCCCTCATCTGCTGACAAACCCCCCGGCCTCCCCGGCAGCAGCCGCTCACCGTCCACATACCCATCTTCTAGCCCCTCTGCATCCTCCGCCCACCCTTGACCGTCCCCTACCACCGCCGACACCGCCCCCTTGCTCTTCTGCCGCTGCTGCTGCGCAAGGTCGCCCTTCGACTGCGTTGCCTGTGCCGAGCCCGGCTGCAGAGCTTCCTGGCCGTCACCGCCCGCCCCGCTCGGCGCCCCCGGCTCGCCGGCCCGCGCTGGCCGGCCGTCTCGGGGCGTGCTGGCGACGCTCGAGCCATCTCCCCTGAGCGACACTGCTCCCTCCTGTGAGGGACCCGGCCGCGCCGCCTGCAGCAGCTCTGCATCCAGCGCACGCTGCACCGGGAGGCCGCTGCCGGAGATTGCAGTTCCCTCCGCCTCGTCCTCGTCGAGGCTTTGCCGCTCGAGGGCCTCGGCGAAGCGCTGGGGGCTGGCTTCCAGCAGCCCGGCAGCTGCCGCCTCGGCTTCCACCTCCGCGGCAACCTTGACCAGGATCTCGTCCATGCGGCTGCGCTTGCGGCCGATCTTGGACGCGCCGGCGCCGGCGCTGGCCGGCCGGCTGCCGGCCCGGCTGCGGCTGCGCCGCTCGCCGCGCGGGCTCACCAGCGGGCTCACCACGTCCCCTTCCTCGGCTTCGCACGGCGTTCCCTCCGGCGTCAGTGTTAGCGCATCTCCCTCCTCTGCATCGCTGCGCTCACCCCCGGGGGACGGCTGCGGAGTGCCGGCGGCGTCCGCCACCTCTGCATCGTCCTCTTCCCCGCCGGCAGCGCCGGCCGCTGCCGCCCCCTTGGGCTCGGGCGAGACTGACGTGCGCCTGCGGTGCACCTTCCTGCGCCGCAGCCGAGCCCAGACTATATATGAGTGTTTCTGCGCTTGAATTTTCCAATATCTTGTCCAAATTTGGTGCTTTTCCCATCTCGCCTTCAAGAGGGACATTCATACAGCTATGTGAAGCCATTGCCAGCGCCCCACAATGGTGCCCTCTAAAGAATTGCTCAGTGTTGACTTGTTAAATGCCATAAGGGCCTCATGCACAAAGCCAGTGTTGGGGCTTGGCGCGCACCTGCGCAGGGGCGACCCCTCCTTGATGAAGTCCTTCATCTGGGCGACCACGTCGTCCATGCGCTTGTCCTTGTCGGGCGAGTCCTTGGGCGTGCGGTCAGCGCCGTACATCTTGCCCATGAGCTCGCGCCACTTGTCGCGCATCCACTGCACGTCCCCGGCCAGCACCTCGCCGTCGGCGTCCATCTCCACTGGCACGCAGGCGTTGTCGGCGCCCCCCGGCGCGTAGGGCGCCAGCTTGATGTCCATAAAGAACTTGCGCTGGGCGTCGGGAGGGAACAGCGCCGGATCCGCCACGTCCAGCTGGTGCACTGTGATGCGGTCCACCTGCTCATGTGGCCATTTCGTAGTTAGCTTGGAGTCCCGCAGTCTCCAATGTTTCAGGTGGCTAGTAACAATAGTGCGCCTGTACCCGGTCTATCATTCCACTTTCAGCATGCTCAAATTTATGAAGCTTATGCATGCAGAAAGCTGGAGGAAGCATTCTGTACAAAGGCAGTTTGCCGGGGAGCCAGCCGAGGCTACAACGCTACCATGGTGAGGCGCTATCAGCAGGTGCTTTGAAGTTTTTTGCGCGCCTTGCAATATGTATTGATGGTGCAACACTGTGCAGGGAGGGCGTCACCTTGTTCTCCTCAAAGAAGGCGGTGTGGAAGGCGTAGGCGGCGGCCGGGCGCGAGTGCAGCCGCTGCCCCAGATTGTACGCGCCAAACCACAGCCCGATGGCCACATCACCGCTGATGGGGACGCCGATGTCAAAGGGCACCAGACCCTCCTGCAGCACCCCATTGCACACATGCTCAGCTTGCGAACATCACTCAGCTTTGACGACACAGTGAGTCTCCTCTAGTGTTGGTGGCCAAGCCTGACATGGCGCAGAAAGACACACAGGTAGCAAAAAGGCAAGCTTCAACCGCGGGCACTTCAGTGCACACAGTGTGCCAGAGAGGAACCCGTGCCAGCAGGGTCTCGACGGCAATCTGGCCGCTACAAGCCAGGTGAAGAGTGCTCTGTTCACATGGAAGACCTCCATCACCACACGAACCAATTTGGAGTTGGAAGAGGCATGCGCTCTTACCCGGGTCTCTGGGAAGCCGGCCCACACGCTGCGGCCGTACTGAAAGACAACTAAAAACGGCGCTGAGTCATCCTCCAGCCACTGCCCGCCGCTGTCGCCGGCCGCATCGCCGGCCGAGGTGTTGAGCAGCTCGAAGCCGTTGCACACAATCTGGCTCAGCAGGAATGTGGATGCCTCCGGCTTGGGCAGCGTCGGCGCGTACAGCACCGCTCCGAAGTAGTCCCCGTAACGCTGCTGCGCCGGGCCGGCATGCGGCCCCCGGAAATAGCCCGAGCGCGACACGGGCGTCGACGGCGCCCCTGAGCCTATGATCCACCCAGGCTTGTGATTTGTGAGCGATCATTCCTCACAACAATGAGGTGAGCAACATTTCCCGCGCACACCACTGCCCAACAGAGCCAACCTCATGATGGAGTGCTAATGGCGTCCCAATAATAATTAGTTCCCAGACATTGACATGGAGCAGTGGTAGGACCATGCATGTGGACCGCAAAGAAAGGCGTGCATGGTCTCTGTCAGCCACCAATGCAATTAGTCTGCTGTCTGACATTTATCCAAATGATAGGGCAGCTTTCCAACTCACAATGCAGAGCAAAACGAGGACATCGGTTGGAAAGTAGGTAGTAAGGCAGGCAGACGAATGGATCAGGGGAGGACCTGAGGTGAGTCTGCGTGGGGGCATGGTGGGGGGCAGGGAGGCGAGGGCGAGGGTAACGCTGCTGTAGTCCATGTTGAAGGACAGGTAGCAGGCCACCAGGAAGCGCACAAAGTGCAGGCCCATCCCCGAGCAGCTGCGCGTGTGCAGCACCTGCACAGTCATGCACACCAAGTCTCTCCACCAGCTGCCAGCTCATTTTTCTCCACATTTCTTGACTGATGCGCTGCTAACATGTGCATGTGCCAATACAACTCCCAGCCCATCCAATTATTTGCGTTGCTGATTCCTGCTGCGCCTCCACTCGGCAGTCTTGACTCAAAACAGCCCAGATCCTATCCTACCACACAATGGTGCCAGCTCGAGCGCTTTGACCGTTTGCGATTGATGACCGTTGGTGATCAAGCATGCATGTGCCGTTTCATCCCTTTGTCCCTCCCCACCGTCTGTCCTGCTGCATCCTGCTGTGCCTCCGCTTGCCAATCTTGTCTCCACACAGGCCAGATCCTGCTTTGCTGCACAAGTTGTGTAATATAGAGCATAGAAAGGTTTCCATGTTGAAGGGAGATTGAATGCCCACCACGACGTGGTCTTCATTGAGTGCCAGCCAGGAGGCGATGGAGGAGCAGACAGTGAAGATGACGCCCAGGGGACAGATGCCCAGCCCAGGGGGGCTCTCCCAGTCCTTGAAGGGGATCTCTATCACATTGTTGCTGAACAGCGAGTATGCCTCCCCACTGAGCCATGCCGGGCCGAGATTCAGCACCAGCGCTCCGTTAGCACTGCCATGCACCCTGTTGATGTGCGCCGCTGCTGCACGCAAGACTGCCTTGTACCTGCGTGTCAGCACAGTTTGTAAGACGGTTGCAAAACCAGAGAGGTCACCATGCATGTTCGGAGTTGACCTTCAGGCACACATGAAATTGCGATCCATAAACTCAAATTGAGTAAGACGGCAGCACAAAGCATTCCAGGCAGCATTCGCATGAATATCACAAGACATACAAAATAATAAGATCCCTGTTCGCACTTGTCTGATAGAGCAGATAGATGAAAGGCTTCCTTCCATGTTGATGGATCCTCCTCTGCAAAGCGCAGCAATCAATTTTTATTGAGAACCACAAGCAGTAAGTTTCTATCGTGTAATCGAAGAGCAAAGAGTGAACATCCAGTTGATGGGCGGGCTTTGTGAGAAGATCAGATGCACAGATCTAAGCAGATCTAGCAATTCAGAGACCTGACGGTAGCTCCTCTGTCTCTGTAGCTGCCACCTTTGCTTTAAAAGTGTCTATTCACTCAAGACTCACCATAAACAAATGCTGAGATCCTTTCGCATAGCTGCTGTACTGCGCCCTGCTCCTGATCTGAACGTGGAAAATTTTGCGTTCCAGGCCGAGCTAACGGTGCAGAAGGAGTTCCAGGGATACGAGAGCCGTGGGGAGTGGCTGCCTGGCCATCTGAGAAACTTTCACTCGCCGAAGCCTTGGGCGTGCCCAGCAATTTCCACATGTTATGGACTCCTTTTCATCCCATTCTCTCTGAGCCACTATGAAGACTCAATCAGTGTCCAAGGTAAAACTAGCATCTCTCTCAACAAGCCATTTCCGACAGCTCTCGAAAGAACGTGGAGGGTTTCCGAAGGGTGACGCAGGGGAAAGATGTATCGAAGCCCTAAGCGGATCCTTTCTTTGCTTTGAGAGACTGTAGTCGTGCACGTTGTGATGCTGCCGCACAGCAGTGAGCGTCAAGAAATTCGTTTGAAGTGTGTTGTCTCCACGTCTAAGAGACAGCAACGCTGACCGTGCGAGTGCAACGGCGATAATTGAAGACGGCTGAGGGCCTACCCACCTCCGCTCAGGTAGCACTTGATCTCACGCAAAAAGATAATTTTGTTTGTTCTGGTGACGCCTATTGTCGGCATGAGATGCACTGATGCCCCATTCTTAGCGAATGGTGAAGTCCGACGCGAGTGCCAATTATATCTTGTTGCAAAGAAACACACTTCACGGAGGCAAACCCATTTATCCCAAATCCTCGTACTTTCCTTTCAAGTATCAAGAATGCGACTATCAGAAGAGACACACATCGCGCGAGGATGAGAGACTAGACAAGCTCCTGTAACGCTTGTCACAACTGCCTAGTGGTTCCGTCCTGCTCGTGGTCACTTGTGCACGTCGCAGATATTATTTTTTTCCTTTGATTGCCGGTTTACCAGGAAAATAGTAATGGCTCAGCATAGAGGGACGGCCAGATGCCACTGATAGACACCGGCAGCCATCGGAAAGGCCCGTAGCGACCAGGCAAGTAGCTCTTTCCGTTGAACTGTCCTACTACTCCGTCAAAACCCCATCGGCAACGCAGTAGTGATGAGTTTTGCATCTGCCCACCTTCGACTACTCACTTCCTTGACAGCGAAATGGGGCTTTCATTTCTGCCACGCTCGTGCTGCACCGTGAGTCTTCCCAGCGTTCGGAAGTCACAGCAAGTTGACGCAGGCACTGTTTTGCAGTGTGCAGGCCAGATGCAGCGCGGCAGAACGAGGACCAAGCGCCAGCGCAATGAAGGGCCAAAAACAGAAAACAGCTACGAATATGGGGTGCCCATGTCCGGTCTCCAGGAGGAGTCCTTGGAGTGTCAAGAGGGCCCCTCTGCCCTGTGCCATTCTCCAAACAGCTCATACCTGGACCAGCAATCATCTGACGCCTCAACAAGCACACAGGGGCCTCTGATGCCCATGAATGCCATGCGGCTGCAATGCCCAGATCTGGCCTTCTGGAGTCAGTACATGCGGCAGGTGTACATTGGGAACTCGCACTGCCCAGTCAATGGGTGGTACCAAGCCTGCAGGTACACGTCCATAGCCATTTTGCTAGGCTCTGTTACATATTTTCAAAAGTGTTGCAACTAGAGAGATGGATTATCGATAGGATCAACCCCACTGTGTCAGTGATACAGCCATACTCACAGCAGGTCTGAAATCAGCAAGTTTGCTTCACCCTGCAGAATGTGCAACTCATGGACGGCCGAAGAGCTCGATGTTGGTGGAAAAGCTGTGCCACTGTGCCGCGGGTAAGCACTCAGGATATCTTCCAACCTGCATGGGAAATCATTAACACTAAGAGAAGGACAAGCCTTACGAGGACAAGCTGTCCAACAAGGCAGACGCTTCCGGGCAATGCCATGATGCATACAGCACAGTCCATAAACGCTTGTTCTGCAAGCTTGCTCCCAACAAATATTTGATAGCACTTCAGGTTGCTTGCATGAATCCTCTTTAGCCTGTCTTGTAGCTGGAGTCACACTTCTTGCCCTTGTCAAAATTTGACACGGAATCAGAGCTTAATATGCTGGCTATTTCACAGGTGCCAGCTTAAGTGCCACAATGCTTGCGCGAGGGTCAGCGCTGGGCCCAGTCAGCCAAGTGACTCAGTGGCTGCCACGTCATCTTCCTTGCTTGCCCTGGACCGTGCATGGGAAGATTACCTGAACAAGCTTCGCCTGGAAAATGGAATGCTTGGCGCACGCTGATCATCACTAACTGAGGTGTACAATTTTGGGTGTACAAATAAATGCCTTCATAAGAGTTCAAGTAAATTTGGCTCCTGTGGAAAAAGAGCTGGCATACATTCAAGACTGCAGGAGCAGATATCTGAACTTCCTTGAATGGCACAGCAGCAAACAAGTACCGCTGCATGCGCATCCACGGCCAATATTGGGCATGCCGATCAGGGTGGAAATCTTGTATTTTATCAAAATAGTAGCAGGGCCGCGTGGCCAGTGGAGGAGACAAATAAACTGAAAAAGGAAATTCTCAAATCAAGTGGGCAAGGAGGTTGTGTGCAGATCATTAGCACCAGAGATTATGCAGGCATGTGAGCACCATGCCCTTGTTTGCTTTGACGGTTCAAATGTACAATATGATTATGAGATGATCTGTCTAGATCTATCAAAAGTGGTGGGCCGCGGTAGCCGACATATCAAGACAAGAGTGTCCCACTTACCAGAAAATGAGCACAGTAATATCAGTGATGTCCTGTCTCACTTGTAATACATAATATTCTTAGAGCTGGTCTGCAAATGTTTGGCACTTCTGGGATGTAACAAAGCACAGATAAGCACAGCTGTTTGAGGTGCTGACTGACACTGCTTTACACATGAGAACATTCATCTCTGACCTGGGACTTACGTCCCAAATGGATGCGCATACCTGAGCAAGTTCATTGGATGCGTTCAACTTGGTAGATATTTCTCGACAGCCTCTCACACTACTCTGCTCCTATAGCTGACTGCTAGCTAGCCACATTTGTGAGATTTCCTGGGTACGTGAAGCCTATTCAATGTGTTATGGAGGTCGGCCATACTTTCATGTGCCCAATATTTGCGCCAACTGTAAAATTCAACTGATATTTTGATGCAGACTGGGCAATTGGTCCCTCGCTCTTTCTCTCCAACTTCAACACCTGAGAACAAGCTGCTGCACGCTCTTGTGACCGTACAGGTCTTCAGCAAGGGCTCACACTCAATCACTGTTTTGAATTGTCTATGCTCTCCATATTCGTGAGGTTGTCTGATCACCATCAGGACACTGATGGTGCCAACCTGCATTGCACTTATTGCCGCTGCAAGAAAAAGGATGCGCGTGGAGACATGGTCTCATTGGCATATGCCAAAGATGACATGTCCTCAATAATGCAACAAGAAGAACAATCACAACCAATGCACACCCGTTGATTGAGTTCAGCGCCCACAACTCTTCCACGTGCGCTGCAAAAAAGCCTGGCAAGGCTCTGCCCTTCAAGCATGCCAGCCACAATATCAATCCCTCAACACAACCCTCATAAACTTTATATCTCCCTTGTCCCCAGCACACAGGGGAGCCACATGGGGGGGGGCCACATGATGCCAGCTCAGGCGGCCAGTGAAAATTCAAGGCTGACCGTACACTCCAGGCTGTCGGTCCTAGGCACCATCAGCGACACAGTGCGCTGCTCCGGTTCGAATTCGAACTCGACAGGTGCGCCGTCGACGGTGCAGGCCGTTGGGGCGGCTGTGCTGTACAGCAGCAGGCGGCCGCAGCCGCGCAGGGACGCCGTCGCACTCGCGCCACTGGTTCCGTTGTTTCCTGCCGCACTGCAGCTGAAGCGCTGCACGCTTGCGCCGGTGTTGAGCATGTCCGTCAGCCCTGCACACAGACAGCGCTCAGCAAAGAATGAAGGGCTCCATGCCAAGGCTTGTCCTGTTGCGCTCCTTCTATGCAAGCCTGCTGTACAGTGTTGTATCCAGTGCTCATGCCAATGATGGCCAAAAGAAAAATAAATTATGTAGTGAATACGGTAGTGACCGGTCCAGTGCTAAGTCTCCCCCTTGCCCAGATCCTTATGACCTACCGGTATATCATAATCCCAACCGAGGAACTAATTTCCTGGACCAGGCTGCTGCAGCAGCCTGGGAAACAGCTCTTGTGGATGGGTTCCTTGGTCAGGCTATGGGTCAAGGGAATGAAAGTCTGGACTATCTCTTGGAGAGGCACTCAAGAGCGTACTAGGGGTACCAAACCATTACATGCACGCGTTTACTGCATGACATAACTTTATATTTAAATCTTGTGGAAGATTTGCCAAGTGAGCAACGACTCCTGATCCCGCCAGCCAAACAAACACAGCAGCAGGGATATGTGTGGGGGCATCAGGAATATACGCACCAATGGGAGCGATGCAGAGCCCCTTGACCTCAGTCAGAGGCACGACGGTGATGAGGTCACTCTCGCCGCGCGACAGCTGCACAGAGGCGTTGCCTGCGGCGTCGACCACCCACACAGCCTTCTGCGCGTCGCTGTACATAACAAAGCGGCCGTTTTCTGAGCCGCCGGCCGCCGCTGCAAAGGCCGGAATGTCGGCCGGGCCGACTTCTGTCGTGAGCGTCTGCGCGCCGTTGTTGTGCGTCACAAACTGGCGCCGCAGGCGGCTCCAATGGGAACCCTGCATTAGACGTGTCACGGGTAAGCAAACTACCAGAGAGAACAGCGCAGCCGCCATGTAAAAATTAGCCTGAATGGTGAGGGAAGTTGCGATAGGGCTGCGGGAGAATAGTACCTGGGTGTTGAAGATGCCGATGACGCCGCTGCCGCTGCTGTTTGTGGTCCACACCTGCACGCACATGCAGCAGCCATCAGCACAAGCAAGCCAGCACCTCTGAACTGAAATGCTTCTTCACCCCAAACTCTGTCAAGATGGATGTCTAGCTCGTCAAAGTACACCTGCTCATTCCAAAAGCATCTGCAGCTGAGCAGTCCCCTTGATGCCCTATGCATGGGCATAGTAAAGATGTCCAACGAGCAGGGTGAGAGAGCGCATCGTGCCTTGAGCAGGGTGCGGCTGTCGCGCATGACGTCAGCAAAGAGGCAGTCAGCGGTGGGGCGTCCGGGCTGGGCAGCCAGCAGAACACTGCCGTCCGGCAGCACCACGCGCTTCAGCAGCTCGAAATCGTGCTTGCCCGGCCGGTCGCTCACGTACACTGGGCCCCCGCTCACCTGCACCAGGAACGCCGTTTGATTATATCCTCACAATACACATATTTACTCACAGCCAACAATTTCCTAGACAATGTGGCCAGTGGGCATCACACTGTAATCCACAATTATTTGCAAGAGAGAAGTGGAAGGGCGGCGACATTCCTCTCGCCCTCACTACCCGCAGAGCCTATGCAAGGCATGACACAGGGCGGAGAACAGCTGGGTCACTTGCGCGCACAGCCTCAACATGTACCCGCACAACAGCAGAAAATTCACCGCCCTCCCCACTTTTGTGCTGGGAAGCCTCAGATTGAACCTGACCAAAAGCCAAGTTCTCCACTTTACCAAACCAGCATGGGTGAAAAAGAAGAAGGGAACGCGCACCACGCGGGCGCGCGCATGCATGAGGGCGGCGGGGTGCTGCGAGTGGAACATGTCCCAGTCCGGCTGCACCAGGGGCGACATGAACAGCGAATTCAGCGCATTCACTGCCACGTGCGTGGTGTGCGATGCCGGGTCGCGCGGCCAGAAGTCGTCTGACGACCGCGCCAGCGCTGTGTCTGTCATCCTATAACAATACAAAACAAGCCTCAAAACACCGTCCTGAGGGGGCACTAATAGTCGCTGTCACACAAAGGTGGGCTCTTTTGCTCCCAGCTAGCCTCCATCTTCTGGCGTTCACTGAGAGCACCTCCCCTCAGCAACAGACGTATCAAAAATGGCGAGCCACAGGATGCCCGAAACATGGGCTGCTGAGATCTGCGCAGCCTCCATGTTCCTCAGAAAACATGTTGGCAATCAGATGGCTGTACCAAGATGGCTGCATGGGCTGCAAGAGCTGGGTGGTTTTGAGGCATGGGCAAGGGGAGGCGTGCCTGTAGAGGTCGCTGGTGGAGTGGCACATGCAGTTGATGCAGGCGTTGCCGGGGAAGTGCTCGGCAACAGAGTCCTCCAGCGCTGCATGGTAGCCTGCCGCCAGCGCGGGGCCTCCCCCCAGGCTGCTGCCAATCATGTCCAGCGTCGACTGACAGTCCACCTTCACACCATCCACGCCAGCGCCTGCACACAATGCATCATTGCATATTGAGCATGTGGCTGTTGTTGTACTTGAAAAAAGGACAAAGAGACAGCATGTTGAGGTCAATAGAGAAGGACAGCTAGACTACGGGAAGACTGCAAGTATCGGATATGTGGATACTATGGCACAAGGTGGCTTGGCATCTTGAGGAATGCAAAGATGTGCCCACATGCTGGAGGAGTGTGGTGGGGTGTGCATGATAGGTGGATTAAGGGGCGGGACGCACCAGCCAGGTAGGAGTGCATGTCATGGTACAGGTGGCGGATGTCGCGCGCAACGCCCACCCCCGCCACAACCTGGCAGTTCCATGCAAAGCAGGGGTCGACGTCCAACACACCTGGCACGCAGCGAAATCCCCACTTTCACAACTTTGAAAAATCCAACACTGATGGTGCTCAGAGCTTGAGCAACTTCTTGAGGGATGCAGCCTCACTTTACAGCTGTGGCACAGGTTCATGTTCATCCAGACTCTGACTTTTACCTTGATGAGCATATTGTTGGTTGGCTGCAACAAGATGGTAGAGAGGGTCTCACCCTGGGTGGGTTGTGGCCAGACGAGCTGCGCGTCATACGCGGCCATGTGCGGTGCGTCGGGTGCTATGCCGGCCCAGTAGCCGTACAGAGAGTGCCAACAAAATACGTGCTCCAGCCCAAACCGCTCCTGTTACACCCCACATGCACACGTCAACACAAAGACGCCGTCTTGCCCATCATGAATGCTTCTCACTCAAGATGAACACAAACAAGGCATTCAACATGTCATACAGACAGAAATGTTTGAGAATCGCAAAGTCAGAACTCAAGATTTGGGAGGATTCGGGACTTGTGAGGCTTTGACCTTTCCTTCTTAAAACATGGATCACCGCAAAGAGCTTGAGGAGGGGGGAAAATGAAGCGCAAGCGAGGCTTTGATCATGAGATAGTGGTCAAGAAGCGCATGTTTGAAAACGAGCTGCGCAGGCTGATATCGAGTGCTCACCCGCAGGTTGGCAATGACAGAGGCCATGGCTTCAGGGCGCGCCAGGGGCGCATCCATGCCGGCATCCACGGCCGAGAACTTGCCGTTGGCCGCAACGCTGCTAAGCCGCTTCACATGGTCCGACGTCTGTGCGTAGAAGTGCAGAATCGTGGTGCGCAGCTTGCCTGCACGCAGCAGCATTCTCTATCGCTTCCGTCCAAATGGTGAGATGGCTGACCAACATCTGGTGAGATGGCTAATCTAGACATGCATGTACCGTGTGTCCAGTAGCATGGCCTGTGAAGTCCATGAGCACTGATTTTGATTGTTTCTCCATAATGGGAGGGACCCATGCCACACCTTTGGACTGTCTGGTGAACCACTGAATCCGCCAGGAACCCGGAGGCGCGTGCTCAATGAACATCTGCAATCAAGCCCACCACACCGTCAGCATTGCAAAAAAATCCCAAACACGCAACCTTCGTTGAGACACATGCATGCAGCCACACCATTCTCGTCCCAAACAAGTCCATGTGCAAACCAGCAAAGGAACAGGAGGAGAGGCTGCTCCGCACCATGTACAGGGAAGTGATGAGAGCCACAAGGATGCCGGTAAAGAATCCCTGAATGCGGTGCCACGAGCTTGCTAGGACGCCCCTCTTCTGCTCGCCAGGCTTGATCAGCGCTGCGGGCTTTGCGCCCTGCGGCCCCGCCCCATTCTTGAGGGAAGCCTGGTTGGCCAGCTCGTCAAAGGGCGTGCTGTTGCCCTTTGATGCCACCTTAGCAGCCGCCATCAGAACCTGCACAGTCCAATCGGGTGCTGTCAGCAATGTCTGCTGGGAGATATCTGTTCTGGTGTAACTGGAGGACTGAGGACTGCACGCATGCACCGCAACGCTCATCAGTCAAGCCAGAGGTTCCAACAGAGAAGGTTCTGCGGCAGTTACGAAATTACTCATGCGCAGCAGTACTGATGCACAGCATACATGCAAAGCATTTGGCTGCACTCATGGCAGAATGACTTAGCAAGGGAGACTCCAATGAGCAGGTTGCATTTGCACCTCATGCTCGCTCTGCAGTAGCTCTGCATCTGAGGAAGGAGGCCGCAGGGCAGGGTCCAGGTCTGTGGACTGCCAGCCGTCGTCCACTATGAGTAGCTTGGGAGGCACGCCGCCCTCCTTCAGGGCCTGCAGCCCTTCGTCGATGCCTGTGGCAACCACGGCACACCTCACTTCCAGGCACACGTCTAAGACTGTTGACAGTTGCAAGAGACCTTTGCGCCTTGGCATCAAGTAACAAAATTTATCCCCCAGATTAGCAATATTGATTTACAAGAGATCTCTTCTGGGATCAGGCGCAAGACCACCCACAGTTTTCAGGCTTGCTCTCAGAATGGCCCTGCCGATCTCTGGGACCTTTCTGATAGCAAGCCAGGCAGACGAGGGAGATCCCATTTCTATAAATTGCCTCAGTCCAGACAAGGACATTGTAGAAGCAGAGCTGGACATGATACTCACCCTGTGCAGAAACCTGGCTGTAGAAAGCGTCCCAGGTGCACCAGCCAAAGGACCCCACAAAGTCCGGCAGCTGCTTGGACAGGCGCGGCTTGGCCCCGCCCGACAGCTGCGCGGCAGCTGCCACGGCCGAGTCCACCAGATCATAGGGATCTGTGCCTGCCGCCACCAGCAGTGCGCCGCCCCACTGGCTGGCCGCTACGCTCTCATCGCCGCTCTCTGTCCTCAGCCGCACGTCCTTGCTATTATCCTTGCCCTTCCTGCATGGGTGCAAGTACCTCTCATACGCCTCATCTGCCCACCTGCTGCGGAAAATCTCCCAACACTGAGCCATGCTTGTCTTTTGCATCAAGGTCTTTAAAATGCTCCAACGCCATGGGCGCATCGGGGTTGGCGCATTACTCTGTGCTGCCCCACAGGCCAACGCTTTAGCATGCCACAGGATGCACCAGCCTATCAGTTGGATGCACCAGCAGCCGATTCGCCTGGTGCAGCAATAAGTACCAGTGCTGGGTTTGAGAGGGGTGTGAGAGCACACCGCGGGGGCCTGAGAGTGGTGCGGAATTTAGCAGAGTCAATGAGGGGCAGGAGGACGGCGTAGGGTCCGTTGGGAGACAGCTGCAGCAGCAGGAATTGCGTCTCTTGCGGCAGGTCGGCTGCGCTGGAACCCCACTCCGGCGCCATCCAGTAGATCTTGATGCGCGCGCACGCCAGGAACCTGTTGCATGCCATCTTGTGACGTGACAAAAGGTGGCATGGCAAATACAGTAAGATAGCTTTGTTTTCTAATTACTAAGATTCCGTCAACATTGCGTTGGTGGATTGCAGGCATATGAAAAGTATATCACAGCGATCAAAGATCAGGCGCCCAAGTACCTGCATCGGTCGGCATCAGGACGCCCATGAGCTGAGACACAAAATTGTGCTGAAGTCTAGACAATCAACCAAGTCGCAGCAAAGGGGCGCACCTGTTGCATGTCAGCTGTCCTAGCGTGGTCTCCTCGGTACTGGTGGGCCGCCCATCAGAGGCCAGCAGGCCCAGCACAACGCCCACGGCCGGTGCAGCTTCAGCGTTCAGGAAGAAGCTGGGCCCCAGATTCCGAATGAATGCGAAACCGCCGGCCGACAGGGCGCCATCTGTGTACGTCACTGGCAGGCTCGTGGCTGGGACCTTGTCCGGCGCCGGCACCTCTATCTGGGGTGGTGCTAGTGTTGCGGCAGACGCAGTCACCGCCCTGCAGAAAAAAATTTGGTCTCTAAATTTGGAGGATAGCATTGACTGCAAAAACAAGATATCATATGAGACGAAACATAAAAAATTCCCCCATCGAGTGCACATTTGCAACTAATATGCTCAAAAGGGGCCACGTGCCCCAAAAAGCAACAAATATCAGGGGAGAAGAGAGCTTACAACGTTGGACGCATCTCGAGGCGACGTGAAGCGCTATATGATCTCAAAGACCTTCTTCTGGCTGCCTCCCGGCTGTGCAGAGGGCAAGTATTCCTCAACAAGGCAAAACGCTCATCTTTTAGGACGTGCTTGGAGAGCCTAAGAGAGCCTAGCAAGGATCGTGGGCCTCGAATGAAGTTTAAGCATGGTTGGCGACATTGCATGACCACGCTGATCAAGTGCGTGTTCCCGTGCAGTCGGTATGAACAGCACCTTTAACAAAACGCGCTGCGCAGCCTTTGTCCTTCTAAACGGATGTTCAGTACTGCGACAGTCTAATCTCGTTCAACCCTACGGTATATTTGGAATCTCGCAATACAAAACAGCAGCCTACAAAGTTGATATTTGTATCGGCTTGCCAAGAAACCGACTTGGCGAGTCAAAAATCATCGCGTCAGCTCCATCTTGCAAGCGGCGTTCCCTGCCACCTGCACCTTTCCATGCATTCGCTTCCCCCTCCATTTCCTTTCTTTTCTTGTTAATTAATTACATTTCTCAAGGTTGCAATCACGAAACATGGTACATCCGATCAAAGTTCAGCTGAACGATCTTATGGTGAAGAGGGAGGAAATTGAAGCAGATGTCTCTTTGCGATCTGAGCGATTGGACGCTGCAGCAGTTGGATTGCATGGAAGTCTCTTGGACAAAGAGGTCTGACTCGTTATATTTTGATTGAATTCTGTAGTAATCTTCACTATGTGTACGATAAATTGTCACGCGCATCTTTACTCGCAGGGCTACCCAAGAGCTGATATCGACATAATGTCCATCAGGACAGATCGGAAAAGGATAGCAGGTGGTTAATGCGTGCGTATCATGTCTGGAATTCGCTTGTGCCCATCGTGCTTGCAATCACAAAACAGGACATCAGCGCTTTCTGACTCATTAATGGGCGTGCAGAGCTTACAAATGACCACAAGTCCGTCACAAACCAGATTGAGAAGTTGATCCAGGAGCTGCATGCTGCAACAAAGGACAGCAAGCCAAGCCATGATCGGCCATCAGCACCTGCGGCAAGTTCAACAGACAAGCCTCCCGAACAATCCAATGAAACTGCAGCACCTGTTCCCGCTGGCAGACCCGTGCATGCAGCGCAGTATTCACGCCCCCTTGCAGTGGTCGATGGTGTGTCAGAGGCGTCCCCTGCCAGCAGAGCAGGCATACAGGTGTGCCCAGAGCTTTGGCTCAAATGCAGGATGCTTAGCATGAGCCCACTCCTCTCACAGGCCTATTAAGCAGCCCAGAGGTGAATGTGCCATACTACTGCAGGTCGGTGATGCGCTGGTCAGTTTGGGCGGAGCTAGCTGGGAGTCTGGAACCATCTCCCTACAGCAGATCGCAGCAGTGGTCCAGGTTGGCCCCCTACCCAGATCACAGCACCTTGTTACTGCATGGAAACAGAGCTGATTAGAGATGGTCCGCACGTAGACATTGCGTCAGCAAATATTATTGTTCTTCATCTGCATGTGTATATGCTGTTGTTTCGAGCTCCCTAGCCTCTATCTCTGGTTTTTAAAATACAATTTGGACAGGCCATATCTTGCCGCTCCACTTTGGCGATCACCTCTCCAGTATTTGGAGGAAGTCCTGGATGAGCTGAACACTTCTTGGCGGCATGTGTAGGCCAGCGAAGGCAAGGAGGTGCCAGCGATTGTGTTGCGGCAGGGAGAGACGGTGTCCCTGAAGCTGACTCCAGAGCGGTGGGCAGGCCAGGGGCTTCTGGGCTGCCATCTGCGACCGATTGGGGACACGACACGCGGGTGACATAGCGGCTGGATTGCAGCAATGTGCAGCTGTTGCAGGCCCTCAATTGACTGTCACAATTGCCGCTTTTAGAGGCTAGCGAAGTTTGGGCATAGTCTCAGCATCTTTCACATGTTACCTCTCTACCAACGTGACGGATTAGCCATAGAGCTTGCATGCGTTGAGGAGTAAATTGTGGAAATGAATTTCATGTAAAATGTATACCAAAACAGTTTCCAGTAAGGACCACCCACTATAGTAGCTACTATTGATATCAACAATGGCCTTAGCTTGAGCCAGGCTTCAAGTGCAAGAATGCATGCAGATCAAGCAAAATATTGTAATGCTCGGCATTCATGAGCGCTGCAATATACGTGTGCCATGACCAGTGCTCAATCAACGTTGGGACCTCTCCAACATTGGATTTCATCTTATTAGAACATTTATTGGCTTCGCATCATATCTTATTTGAATTCAAAGAAACACCATTCGACTAGCTAGCTTTTGCAGTCATCTCAACATGACAGGAGAGCAACACTCTCCTGTGGAGAGGAGAGTGTTGCTCTCCTGTCATGTTCTACCTTGATTATTGGTACTCCTAGGGCCCAGGCCTGTTGGCTACTGGATTTACGGTTCATTTCTGTGCAAAACAGCGCTCAGGCGCATGCCAAATTGTCTTTCACTTATCTGCTGTCCAGGACTCCTTCCTCATCCGCAACTAAAATCCAACCTCACAGTTCTCAGAGGTCCACAGGAACTCTCTCACAACTCCTTCATGTCAGCTGATGCAAAGGACGCAAACCAGAGCATGGCAATCTTGGTCGCACAAATCCTCCATTGCTCACAACAAAATTCAAGCTAAGTTGCATGCGACACTGCATGCCAACTGTGTTGCTGCTAATGAGAAGCAGTGTTTCCCATGTGTCATGTCTGTTCCCCAGATCTCTGGGCTGTCTAGGCTCCACAACTAAAATAAGAAAATCTGCAGTTGACAAGGATAATCACATGCTTCCCGAACACCAAACCTGGATAGCATCACTCAGTCGCGCGCCCACTGCCAGGCAGGAGTGCACACTTACATCGACAGCATTCAAGAACCACAAAGGTTATAATCTGATCATGTTTGGGTCTTACAGATATTGAATGGGAAACCGAGAGGACGAAGCATACTGATAGCCATGAAGCAGCTAGAAGGCTATGCTGCTCGCTGGCTTCCATCTTTGGGTAACAGCCAGAGACAGATGTCAACAAAAGACTACCCATTGGAAGGATTTTGGTCGTCTAAGCCTGTGTTGCTGAGGCGCTGCAAGAGCAGCCTCATGAATAAAGAGGGAACTATCCGCATAAACAATGTACATACTCATCACGCACTTCAACTTAGAAATCAGAGCGCCATCTCTAATGATGGCTCCATGTCCTAGCCCAATATTGCAGCAGCTGTAAGATGCCCAGAGTAACAGACCACAGTTTAAAGGAAAAGCAGTGAAGCAGGATGAGGAAACAGATCCCATTGACTACGAGTCCCATTGGGTGCAATTCATCTGATCGTCGGAGGAGAAATACTTCTGAATCAAAGCAAGAACCCCAGGATGCCCTTCTTAAAAGGCTGACATTCCAAACCAAGATGGACCTCCCATCTACTGACCACATCCATAAGAGCCAGAATCCAATTCCAGACGCTCCCTCTTGAGCAGATCTCAGAGCATTTGAATCTGAGAGGAAACTGCACCCTCTCTGCCTCCAGGCCTGTTGGAGGCAGACCCAAACACAGCTGCCGTTGGCGACGAGTGTGAACTGCTCTAGCAGCAAAAGGCGCTCAGGCAGTAGTGGGATTTTGAATTCCGCTTCTAAATCTGCATTGCTGCCATCTGTCCATCATATTACTGGCACCTGCAATACCCAGTGTCCACCATCTGCTCCACATGTCCTGGGAGTCTGTGGCATGGCTCCGAGGGCTCAGTGTCCAATATGCTTTTCCTTGGATACGTGTGGGGGCCGCCGGGGTGTCAGGCGGCGGCAGAGGACGCCGAGCTGCACTCGGACATTGGCTGGCGGCACCTGGCGCACACGGCAGACTCCGTGCAGCAGCGCAGTGCCGCCACGTTGGCCAGCAGCTTCTGCCGGTCGGTCATCAGCACGTCCAGCATGCGCCGCTCGCTCTGTGCGTACAGACACATACGTCGCTCAAGCGGATGCATGTTGCAGTGCACAGGACTGCCCAGATTGACCCCATCACAGCAATGCAGACCCGGCCACGCTAGGCGCGGGCTCTTCAGCCTGGAGCATTGCAAAACACCAGGCACTCGCCATGCCACAATAGCAACTTGCCGCTGCCCGCATGGACATCAGAGTCAGAAGTATGCCCTGCCCGCTGGCCACAAGGCGATTGCACATTGAAGTGTTTCACCTGGTGTTGCAGAACACTACATAACCAAGAATTGCTAGATAGGAATTCAGAAGGGCACAATGGTGCAGCATGCGCACACCTGGCGAATTTCGCGCAGCTGCTGGTTGGCTGCCGACAGCGCCTGGGCCTGGCGCGCGAGCGAGTGCGCAAAGTGCACGATGGCCGACTGCGTCGCAAACGCGCGGTCCACCAGGCGTCCCACCACCACATGCAGCGCCCCCTCCAGCTGCTGCACCGCACTGTCCGCCCCCTCCTTCCCACTCCTGCTCCCAAAATAGAGAGTGACTCGTAATCCCTCTCCTGTATCCCAGTTGAAACGGTGTGTGCACAAACGTGCGCCTGACCGCCGGCCGCGAGAGTCGCTGCTGTCGGCAATCTGTGCCCAAGACAGATTAAGCCTGTCATGCAAGGGTGGATCCAAGATCACATCCTGGTCGCTGAGCCAGGCGTTCACAGCAATTAACACACCATCAATATTCAAACGTCCCTGTCTCGCAATACTGGAGGCCAGCCGCGCGCCTGGGGTAGAAGGTTGGCAGATATGCGCGTGGTCTGATTGTACGGGCTTTCAGTCACTGTAAATTGCTATTTTTCTTTCATGAGGAGAAGCAGACATGGGGTGCATGTTGCGTACCCGCTGGGCGCTTCTTCTGTGCTGGTGGACATCGTCTGCAGCCAGGAGATGACGGTCTCAAGCCAAACGCCCATGCACTTCTCTGCCTGCGAGCTGTCAGCGCACGACAGCGCGGCTCCAATCTGCACGCACGCAGTTCACACACTCAGCCAGTCTCGAACCACGCCAGACATGGCGGAACAAGAACGGTGACTCCTAACGCCACTGCCCTCGGAATATACATTTGGGACAACTGCTGCATCCCTGTCATTATCAGCTCCCATCTGTGAAGAGGGTGAGGCACCAACCCACTCGTGACCACTGCCTTGAGACTGCAAGATGTGCAAGACATGTCAGCAGAGAGGGTTGCAGATCGCACCTCGGCCGCGCTGGGCACGGCTCCCAGCAGGCCGTCCAGCAGCACGCCGGCACCTGCCATCTGGGGCGGCGGCTGAGCCAGCTGGCGCAGGCGCGCAGCCACCTGCAGATGAGTGAAATTGTCAGCAAGTTCTTCAATGTGTCATTCACAACTGTTTTGGATTACTGTCAACCTTGAGAGCGAAAGCCTCCTGGTTGTCACAACTCTATGCAGCCTGACAGCCTGACATCAGTCCTGACGGTTTCCTGCTTGGCTGCTTAACTGCTTTACAGGCTGATACTCAGAACAAGTACCCCCGGTTCAGGAGTTCTGACGTGGGTGGGAGACAGGATTCTGGGAGGCACCTTGAGGCGCAGCCGAGTGTCGGCCTCGGGGCTGCCTGAGGGGTCCCCCGCGGCCAGAACAGGCGCCAGCCGGTCCAGGTTCTTGCGCAGGGAATGCTGCTGCGCAGTCAGGTGGCGCATGGCTGCCACCGCCGCCCCGCGCATGCCCGCATGCTCCGCCTCAGACTCCGCCAGCTGGACAGCATTCGCCACCTCATCAAGACACCATAATGCAGACAGCACACATTCTGATGGGTCTGCTTGCGGCCAATGTCAAGCAAAATGCTAACGAGCTTTCATTTTACCGGAACGGAAGAGGACGTCAAACCAAACGATGGAGCCGTAATTGAGGGCCTCCAAGTCATATGGCACACAATCAACAATGAGAGTGTGTGTGTCTGGCAGGGATGGGATGCAGAGCAGCACACCCGCTGAGAGGCGGCCTGGCACGAGTGGCAGGGCCTGGCCGGGGCGCGCGAGGGGCCCTCCTCCGAGATCTGCAGCGCGGTGCGCAGGGCCTTTGTGTCGTCAGCGAGCCTATCTGCTGCCAGGGACTCCAACAGGCGCAGGTTGTCTGCCAGCATGCCTGCCCACGCCGCCTCCTGTCCCACCACACAGGCCATCTTCAGCAGCCTCCCAGGAGCGGATGCTAAAAGATAGTTGCACAGCATTGCACCCTGAGCATCTGGTGATCATAAGTTGGAGCCCTTTCAGATGTGAGTGCAAAAAGAGTGCAGCGGACTGGCCTGAACTGGACTATGCGGCTACACCAGATGCTGCATGCAGGAATCTGAAATACACACGCACACTAGCAGGGGTGTCCACCTGGTGGGATTTGGCGGCAAAGAGGTGGGTCCACTCTGGGCCGGCCATGTTGGCACTCGAGCTCAGCGCGACGACTTTGGACGACACAGCATTGAGTACCGGCTTGTGCACGCTGCCGCTGCATGTGCCGCAGTCCCTTGCGGCCGATGCCCGAGCCTGCGCAGGTCGTATGACTCATCAAACAATCTGCATTCAACATCTACTAAAACCGCACCTGCTGTACGCATGCCCACAACAAGTGTCCACAGAATTTTCTCTCTACGCACACAACAGACAAGGGAGTGCCGTGAAAGCTTGAATGAAAGCAAGGAGGGAACGGCGCAGTACCTGGGAGCCTCGGGCGGGAAGGTCTGGCTGGCTGTCCACGCTGCTGATGCTGCTGTAGCGATCGAGCAGTGCGTCGCTGCCAAAGCTGCTGAAGCGCTCCGACAAGGTCTCGCTCTCCAGGCTGGTGGAGCGGCGGTCCTCCCGCTGGAATCCCTGATAAACCACCCTCGCCGGCCCCTGCCATGATTCCTGTCTGCCCTGCGTGCGCGGCAGCCGCGCCAGCACGCTGGCCGGCAGCCCTCCCTGCGGCGCAGACGAGCTTGCTTTCTCTGCATTTCCCCTCTGCTCGTTCACCGGAGCATGCATGACAGTCGACGGCGCAGCCTGCCCCGCGCTCTGCGCGCCCTCTGTCCCCGGCTGATCTGTGGCGGCTGGCTCCTGGGGTGAGCCCTCGGAGCTGCGCCTGCTGCCGGCTTCCGAGGAAGCCGGGTGGCAGCTGCGCGGGGAGACGTGCTGCGATGTCATCTCTCGCCGGCGCTCCTCCTCCTTGTGCACCATGGCGTCTAGCCAAGCCGCCAGATCAGCGCTCACCGGCCACCCAAGCTCCTTCAGCCGCCTGTGCACACAGAATACGAATCAGCTGAGCAGGATGTGGTAAGGTGTCTATGCACGTGGCGACGCGTTCAGCAAGGGAGTCAACATGACCTCCCACATGCTGCAACCATCTGCCTTCTTGAGAGGTGCATGGGCATTCCCTTTCGGTATGCGAAAAGTCGAAGGAAAAAGAAGTGAAGCTGTGAGGCGCGCACTTGGTGACGGCAGGTGCGGCCTCCTGCAGGGAGGGCGGCGGCTGGTTGAGCTGCAGCGCACGCAGCAGGCCGCCCCACATGGCGGCCTTCTCGGCCTGCGCCTGCGCGCGCATGTGCTCCATCAGGTGCACCGCCCGCTCCAGCTTCTCCAGCAGCTCCAGCTTCTCCGCAGCTACCCTCTTTGCCGCCGCTCGCACCCGCTCCACGTCCTCTGCCAGCTCGTTCCGCTCCTGCCACATCACCCGACTGCCAACTCAGTACGCCTATTGATTCCACCCGCCACGGAATAAGGGGCCCATAAACATTTGTGGGCATTTTTCGTCAACATGCGTCCCCCAGCGTTGGCACTGTGGCTGGCCGGCACAGAATGTTGGCACCGAAGCAGGTGAGGGAGCCACACGCAGCTGCAAAGTGCCAGCCAAACAACGAGCCATGGGGTGTAATAAGTGCAGACCTTGCGCAGGTTTGCGATCTCTTCGCGCAGGGACTGCTCGTTGGAGCCCAGGAATGTGGCCACGCAGCGCTGGGCAGCCAGCTGCTGAGTCATGTTGGCCACCTGCTGCGCCAGTTGCTGCGCGCGCGAGCGCTCCCCCATTACCTCCAGTGTGTCCCGCCCCACCTCCATCTCCAGCAGCTCCAACCTGAAATCACCATAAACACGTGATACTAGGGGGCGCCGCTTCTTCATGCATCAGTATCCCCTTGGTTGATCAAGGTCTTGGACTAAGGGTGTTTGATACTGCCGGATGAGAGCACCAGAGAACTATGCAGCGGGGGATCGTCCAAGAGAAGAGCTGATGATCATTGTAGCTGAGCACAGGCATACACGGAGCATTTATGAAGAAAAGAGGGAGTGTGCGCACTTGTATCTGAGATAGCGGTGCTGCTTGGCGAGCTTATCCCGGTCCTCCAGCAGCTGCTGGCAGGCCTGGATCTGCTCGATGCCTTCTGCCCCGCACGGCCCAGAACCCGCCCTCTCTGAAAGACCCTCCTCTGACCCGCTGTCTGGAGCTCCTACCATGCACTGGCCTGCCCACCTTTCTGGTGCACAGCAGCCGGCCGAGGATGAGGCTCCCTCTGAGCTGGATGCAATGCAGGCTGCAGCGCTGCGTGCCGCCGACGGCCGCCTCCGGCACGGCGCGGCCGCCGCGCTGTCGTCCAGCAAGGGCTGGCACGGCGGCCCGGGGGCAGCGTAGAAGGGGCGCGCGATTGTGCCAGCCGCATGCGCAAGCGCGGCCGCAAAGCCGCTGGGCTGCCACTGCAGCTCGCAGGACTTGCAGGACATGAGGAAGCAGCGGCGGCTGCGCAGCTCCAGCAGCAGGCCCACCATGACCACCACCCAAAAGCACATGAAGTAGGTGGTGATGACGTGGCGCGCCAGCTGCCACGCCCTGCGCGCCAGCACATCACATCCTTATGTACTTCTGACACTGATGGAAAATCAACAATATTGGTAGCATTTGCTGGTGCCCTACACGTGACAATTCACGAACAGCACAGATTGCTGTCATTTGCTTTTGCTTCAATGCAGGTGCCACAGAGAGCAGTAGAGGGGCGACAATGGTGCTCACGTGGTTATGACAGGGGCGGAGTGCAGGGGATTATACTGCCTCTGGATGGCCCCCACTACCACCCACCCCGCACCCTCCACTGCCAGAATGGGAGCAAACACCGACACGCGGACCTGAAGCAGCAGCGATCCACCGGCGTCAGAATCCATTAGGAACCTGGCGCGAGCTAGTCTGAATATGACAGTATGACAAGGGTACGCTCCAAACTTTTCTAAGTGCCAATCAACTGTGGGAATCAATATTGACGAATCACTAACGACGGATGTTCCATCCTTGTGCATGTCAAATGAACAGAGTGAATAGTCACCCTCAGTCATTTGCCGGTAAGAAAAGGAGCACACCTGGCCGGGCAGGTAGTTGATGGCGCACATCATGATGTTAATGTGGTGCCTAATCGGGAACTCCTGCCCGAGGGAAGTGAGCGCCAGTGTGACACTCGTCATTGTCACAAAGTTGCACAGCTGGCAGAACACCTGTACATGAAGCGCATGAAAGTCAAGCATCCGCTGTCCAGGTGAGCCTTCATCATATAGTCACCCCTCATTTTAATCTGCAACAGCGCTCACCTTTACATACTCGTGCCATTCCTGGAAGAGCCTGGGGAGTAGGAGGGAGGCTGCCAGGACCAGCAGCTGGATCATCCCGTCCGTGAAGTAGAGACCGCAAACCAGGAGCGCCTCAGGCTGAGGGCCATAGGTCTTGTGAGCCTCCAGGATGGCCACGAAGAAGATTGCTGCGTCCACTATCCTCTGACCCCTGATCAAAAGGTGACATGCGAGATGTGAGCATTATGGTGCACTTCCTCATCAAGGCCGGCCAGGTGCCTAGTCAAAGCAAGCCCAACACGCAAGACTCGCCCACAGGCCCTGTGCACCTGCAATTCTACAAGAGGAGGCACGAGATATGAATCAATTGAAGCAAGATTCTCACCGCATGAGTGGCTGATTGCTGACACCCACGTGCCTCACAAAACCTTTCTCCAGTGACACATCAGGAAACTCCAGCGTCCCTTGCCTTCTCCAAGCGGAAACAATACCGCCCGCCATTTCCTCAATCTTAGTAAATGTATTCTTGAACCCTTGTTCTGATCGATCCTGCTCCCCGACACCAGCACGGTCCCACGACCTTCAGGCTTCAGCTCTTAGACAGATGGGTAGCTCTCTGACGAATGGGTAGCTCTCGTCCGGCGTGAGCTCAACGCCATATCTCGATCACCTTGATCGCGCAAGTACAGAAACTAAAATGCATCCGGACTGACCTGGACGGCGTCAACAGCCCAGCGGCCGTTGCCTTCTCCTGGGACGCAGAGCAAATTCCTCGATTACCCGTCCAGATAGCTAGGACCTGGCCAAAGTTGACCCTCACCCCATCTTCACGGCCACAACGGTAAGTGATGACGAAGGTGTATGCCGCCAGAACTCGGCCGAAAGCGACCCGCTGCTGACATCTAGGAAGGAGTGGACTGCACTGACTGATACTTGCGTGATATGAGGGATCTGAGATCCACGTGTAAGACGTTGGCCTTGCTCAGTGGTCCTATTGCACAGTGACACTGGAAATCGATAGCAGTGTTATCATTCATCCCTTGCCATTGCCTGTTGAAGCTACACACATCGCTCCACCGTTGTTGGCCATCAAGCGTCTGGCAATCCATCGATTGAGTTGTGTTGCTAGAAGGGAGGGCTCCTCCTCGACATCATATAGACCAATATATCAATCATATATCCGGATCATGGAGGTTGTCCACGACAAGGTCAGTGCCGTTAGTTTGTGCCACTCCTGGGAAAACATCCTGCTGATGACCTTCCTTCATCAACATTTTGTGTGCTGCAGAGAGTGATTGTGTACCCAGCTTACATCGATAGCAAGAAAACCATAGCTGGTGGAAGGAAAATCACCAAGGCAAAAGGTTTGCTTTCGCTTTCAGTGCTGCCTCTTGCTCTTGCTGAGTTAGAAGCTGCTGTTCTTCACCTGACGCCAGTGTTTGCCATGAAGCCTGCGAGAACCCAACCGCCATGGAGATTGTGGACTGCTGTAACATGGCCCTCAAGCTGCAAGCGGAGCTCGAGGTCAGCCAGCCTGCCTTCATACCCTGAACCTTCACGACTGGTTCTCTTTGCCAAAGAACGTTTGTCCATCTTTACATGTGGTCATGATCTGGTCAGGAGACGAAGGCGTACTCGAGAGACTTTCTGATGCGGGGACGGGCCCGTGTCAAGCTGTTCAATGACAGTGGCGCCCCTATAAACCCAGCAATCCCAAACAGTAAGAACCCTTCTTCTCATCCATTATCATTGCCCTGCCCTGCTCTCCCAGGACATGTCTTGTGCCCCTTGGGTAGAGAGATCTGCTCAGACCTTGTGATGTGATGCCGGAATGGGTGTGGCAGGGAGACTCCTGTATGAGAGGGTAGCAGAACTGTGCCCGCGGCATCCTGGCAGGTCAAAGAAGGCGCAGGCAGCGGCTGCAGCAGCCAAACAGCAGGCGACAGCCACCAGCAGCTCAGCAGCTGGCTCCTCCAGCAAATCTGGCGGCAAGAGCGGGAAGAAGAAACGGAAATGATTAGGGAGTCACTCAATGGTTGGGTGCAGATGAGAGGTGTCCTTAGCTTATTGTATATGAGTGTCATAATGGTTGTCAAAATGATTAATATTACTACTGCATGCCCTGCATGTTTAGCGTATCCTAGATACATCATTTTTGTAAAGGCATCAAGTGGACACAGACATGCCATAAGTTGCTACCTGAGCGCTTGATGTAAATTTTACAGACTAGATTCTTCAAATGGTCGCATCCATAAGGTATTGAGATTTGTAGTCTCAGCAAACACGACTATCTGTACTGGTAGCTTGTTGGTTGTGCACCCCATCCCGCTGTACACATGAAGGGCGGATACATAAAACTGGGCAAGGGGGGAGGCGGCGGCGGTGGAGGGTAGAACACCCACCAAGGGGGCTGAGCCATCTGAGCACCTGTCTGAGGCTCATTTTGCTGTGCCTGTCCACTGGACAAGGGAATTGTGGTGTCTCCATGACCAACCCTTGGCCCAGAATCTGCAGCCATGGGGACTCCAGAGCTTTCCAGGCCAAAGCTATTGTGCTCTGCGGCTGCCTCCCCTTGGCTCACTGTGGCCTGTGCATGTCCATTTTCATGTGATTCCATGCATGCCGGCTGACCTCGAACCTCCTGTGCAGCAGCCTGTATGGCTGGCCTGATGGCTTTGTCTGAAGCATCCTGCGCTCCATGCATTACAGAGGTTACATGCATGCTAATGGCATATACTACATCCAGCTGGGCCGCATGTTCATGAGCATGTGCCCGACTCACCTTCCCGGCAACAGTCCTGTCAGATACATCTGTGCTGACCTCCACATCACCCTCACCAACGTCATGTTGCCCACCCACTTTGTGGTAATGAAGGTACTTGTCAATGGCGCTGTGGTACGTTCTGCAGCGCACTGGAAGGTGTGAATCAGGGTGGCTGAGAGAATTGGCAGGCTAAATCCCTTGCTATGAATGTCCTGACCATTGAGAAACCTCACTTGATGATGATATCATTCGGAAAATCCATTGGGACTTCCTCAGACTTCCAGGATCCACTCTCCCAGGGTTGGTGCTAGGTCAGAGTGTCCAGATCCCCCTTTGATTGGTATCAAACATCAATGAAGTTTATGAAATCATTGACATGCCTCGTTCGAGCTGGTTGTCCTTGGGAATTCTCAGCACATCAGAAAGAGGACATGAACAATCGTCAGATCCTCAGCGATCAAGATAATGTCAATGGGCCACCGATGTATGCATTGCAGCAAACATCTTGAACGAAATGGGGGCCTTTTTCCGGGAAATACTGTTCTCCAGCTTGTTCAGGCCTGCATGATGCAATCGCTCTCTTGAGATGACGTCGACGTGGTCAACGCTGACCAAAATCTGGCTTAGCAGCACAATCCTGGCATGAGGGCTGCATTACAATTGCTATGTACATTGACATTCCGTCAATTGCACATGTCAAAATTAGCTCCTAAACTCTCTGAGGATAAGCACCATCAGGCAAATGCAGGTCGCTTCCTGCTGAGACACACCTAGCTTCACTTGACTGGGTCTAGCCTTCATTCGGAGCTGATATTTAAATGATTGGCACATGTGCCGTCCATTAAATCATATGCCTTCATCGAGGATGCTTTTGTGACGGACCTCGTAAGTTTTTCTTATCCTCACGGAGTGCACATGTAATCTAACGGCCCTCCGGGTACTCATGCACCAGGATTCCTAATGGTTGGAGGCGCGCATTACGTCTATTTGAAATTGCTAGATATAATATTTCTCCTGAAGATCTGAGGAATTTCCCAGGAGAATCTGATTAGGCATGTCCTTTGAACCAGATGGTGAGCACGTCTGAGCATCAAACACGATACATGTCTGGCAGTACTGCCTCCACGCAGCAAAGAGGAATTTCTGGGGAGTTATTGGACACTGATAGCCACGACAAGCAGATCAAAGCCATCAAGTCATCCCAGGAGCAGGAGAGGCTTGACATTGACAAAGGAGAGCAGCAGCCGGGGTGCAGGAGGCGATCCTGGCCATCCTCTCAAGAAAATCACATTGAATCAGAGCATGCTCAATCTCGACCATCGAGCACCCTGCGCACCAAGGAGAAACCCAGCAGAGAGGTAGGAAACGGTGATAGTTCACTTGTTGGCAACTCTTCAAGTTTCAACGTGCAAACCCATCTTGCTTGACTTTGCAGCAACAAATGCGTCTTAATAACGCCAGATATAATGCAGGATGGGAATGGCGGGCACAGACTTTCATCACAGTCTCCAGAGAGGAAGCGGCAGAAGCATGGAGAGCAGGGAAGTGACATGCCAATGGGCAGAGCAGCGAAGCTGCCTTGTACGGGGGCTACTGTTCAGAGCCCAGGCGGCAAAAGTCATGAAACATCACCGCAGCATGCCAACGGCAGTGCCCATGCAGGCAAGTTGATCAGTGACAAAGATGTGGAGCCCAAACGCTCAGATAGCATTCTTTGACCATTGGAGACTTGTGCTGTAAACAGAGCTTGTGCAAAATTGTGCCGTGCATGCAGGCAAACCCAGGAGCAATGCAAAACCCATAGTGAGCTTCAGTGACGAGTTGGAAGAGGATGAGGGCGCGTCTGCATCCTTTAGCCTGGCCAAAACCACAAATGAAAGGTGGGATGCATGCGCTGCGACTTTTGTGTCGCTGGTGCAGCTGGGAGATGGACATGTGCAGTGACAATCCAGCAATTAGACAACTACGAGTATGGATGTGTAGGTTCAAAAAGGAACAAGCGTTACAAATGGCGATGCCAGCTCCCACGACATATACAGAGTCCACATCTGTACAGGAGTACAGTGCCCTAGGCAAAGCAGCTGCCTCCCTTGGCCAGCTGTCCTTTGGCGTCTCTCATGCAAGAGGTGTGCAATGACCTTTGTGAGCCTCAATCAATCTCCACCTGTCCTTCTGTGTAAATTTATCTCATGATGTTGTTGTAATCATCAGGGAAGTTTATTACCACAATTTTTGGGTGTCTGGTGGCTGGAATGTCAGACGTACTTCGCTGAGCGTGACGGTCACATCAAAGCACAGTTCTGTGCTATTGCAGGAGCGAGGCCATACATGGAAGACCGGCATGTCATTGTGGCAAATTATAGCCCCACAGGGGCGCGGGGCCTGCTCGACTCGGATGGCATTCCCCGCAGCTACGCTGCAGTCTTTGACGGCCACAACGGCTCACAGTCTGCAGAGGATGCCTGCTCTAGGTAATGATTATCATGGCGCAGATAGTCACACAGAACACCTGACTCAGCTCCAAATTCGGGTCTTCCGGCTTCACCCACTACAGCAAAGATGCTTGTCACACTCTCGCAGACGTCCTGCCTGTAGACCCTCTTCTTTGCATGCTGAATCGCACATATTGCCCAGAAGTCATCAGTCCAAAAAGTTTCAGAGAAGTTGCAAGCGGCGTGAGGTAGCTGCTCGCCGGCGCAGGATGCACGTGCTGCTGGCGGCGGAGCGCGGCTTTGCCGGCTGCACGGGCGCGGCCGGCGGCCCCGGCGCCGACGCGGAGGCGGCTGGCATGCGCGCCGCGCTGGAGAGCGCCTTTCTGGCAGTGGACCGGGAGATCTTGGACCGCGCGCGGCGCGAGGGCGGCCGGGACGGCAGCTGCGCCCTGGTCGCCGTCCGCATTGGTGCCTGCCCCTCTTCCCCCTGCTCTGTGTTGTTGTTGTTGTTGTCCTTCTGAGAAAATGCTGTTTCTGCAATTCCATGCTTCAAATCTAGGGTCGATTGACTTTGCCTCGTGAGAACATGGGCCCCAATCCTTGGCTCCTGTTCATATCTAGCAGCACGCTTCTCCATATTGGAGGGTTGTGAGGTATCGCCGGGCTGCCTTCTCTTGGCTCGTGATGGTGCCCCACAGCCATTGGGGTTGGGCCAAGTGCGCTGAATCATGGAGTGGCAATCCATGAGCAGGCGTGGCGGGGTGTGGCTGCTATTCAGACAGGGGTTGTCTGCGGATGCAGGGGACTCGCTATGGACAGCACATGCAGGGGACAGCCGCGCTGTTCTGTCGCGCGGTGGGAAAGCAGTGCGGCTGACCGAAGGTGCTGTTCTGCATTGATCCACCCCTTTGCTAGGTGTCCCACGTCAGGAAAAACCAGAGATGCAAGGGATTAGGTTGGCCGCACAGCACTGTCCACCTTGTCATGTGGCTCACCTGTCTGCTTGTGCCTCTTCAATCTTGGAGGACATGTCGGTAGGATGAGACCTTCCTGGCGGTCATGCTGTCCCAGAAGACATGAATCCTTCCCCTGCTGTTGCCACCTGCGCAGTTGACTGCTTGTTGGAGGAGCCTAATCCTGGGTGACTCCTAGGCGAACCATGCGAAAAAGTATTACACAAACTTTCCTTCAGGGCAATAACAAGGCCTTCAGGGAACAGAAGTGCAGCACACAGGTCTGGCAAGGCAAGTTTGCACTTGTGCTCCGTGAGAACAACTGGCTCGGCCCATCAGAAACACACACAGAGAAGCCCTTTTTAAAAATTGGCCAAGCGGAAAGATCTGCCTGCGTCGCAGATCACAAGCCGAGCCTGGAGCGGGAGCGGAAGAGGGTGCTGGACAGCGGGGGGCGCGTGGAGTTCCAGAGGTGCTGGCGCATCATTGCGGCGAGCACCAACGAGGACGCCGGCCGCTTCACGGGTCTCGCCATCTCGCGCTCCCTCGGTGACCTCGGCTTCAAGGAGCCTCGCCTGTGCGTGGGGGCCCCCTATCCATTTTCCCATTTCCCCTCTTCTATTTGCTGCTCTGTGTAATCCAATGACCCTGCAGGCCAGTGCATAGGATAGGAACAAAAGGAAACTTTAGTGAGTAAGAATTGATTACATGCATGACATATTGGGCTTGCCTCGATCTCCCCATGGCCGAGATATTCAATATATGTGTAGTGAGGACACTGAGGCTTGAGTGAGGTGGGGTAAAGGCACCCTTGAGGCAGTGCAGAGCAGCGTAGAACCTTGATGGGTGTCATGCAACGCAAGGGCTTGTCAGGTGTGACGCAGGCTGGTGTGCTATTTCCATGCAGTCAATGGGCTCAATGGGCGTGACACGGAAGGGCCTGTTGTCACTGACGGAGTATGCTAAATCTGCTCGTGTCACTTGGGGTTCAGGTTTGTGGAGCGGATACCGGATGTGGGCAGGGAGCAGCTGCTGCCAGGGGACTCCATGATCATCATGGCCAGCGATGGGCTGTGGGACGTCCTGGGAGACCAAGACGCCGTCAATATCGCCGAGGTAATTGCCTGTTTCCCTGTTAGTACCTGTCACCCCGCACAAGGCAATGCAGTTTGCGCAGGAGTTGCTTTGATACAGCCCACATTTGCCCGGGCTGGCCAGGGGAGGTTGGTAGTGATCAAATAGCAAGCACCGTGCCCCCGGATGTCTGGATTTTGCTTGCATCTGGCGAGACCAAAAGGATTCGATGTGTGGCAGCCTTGGCCGGGAGCTTTTCTGCAGACACACCTTGCCCTCTTTGCAGGCACAGCATCTGGCAACAATCTTTCACATCATCTGGAGCAATTGTGCTGGGCACACAGCAGCATTTGACAATGTAGGTTTTTAGGTGCAATACGGCAGAGGAGGCTGAGACCTGCTGGGCTGTGCAGGAGACGTTGAAGCCCAAGCACCACAAAACGCCGAAAGCGCATGACACAGACCTGCTGGCAAAGGCTGCGTCCAGCGCTCTGGTCTTTGCAGCACTGAAGAAGGGCAGCCTCGACAATGTCACAGCGGTTGTCATACTCCTGCGCTGGGACTAGCTCGTGATCCAGTCATTGGTGATCGATCATCGAGCGCAGCTCACAAGCTACAGCGGAATTGCATGCCTTTGCAGGTCAGCGTGGTGCTCGCAGGGGATCCAGACAGTCTGGAGAGTTTTGGATCGCAGTGTTGTGGCTCAATACAGGGAGGCCACATGTATTCTCCATGGTCAGCCTCAATGATCCCTCGAGTGGGCCAATCATAGAGCCGCCCTGCAAAAATCAGTGAGTCTGGCATTTCTAGCTAGCCAGCGCTGGGTACAATTGACCTGAAAAACTTGAATCTTAAAAAGAGAACGGATAGCGATTGTATAGAAGTACTGGCAATGAACATAGCTGTGGTTTTGTAACTGCAACATTACCATATTTTGACTTTTCAGCATGCTGTGTTTATCAAGTTGGTGATCATTTGCAATAAGAAAAGGGATAAAGAATACCGTAGCAGGTAACCATTTAATTTCCAGACTTCTCCCAATTAGAGTTCTAGAGTGCTCCAGGGAAAGTGCAGATTCAGGCTTCCTAAGCGGCGCAGTGAAAATTAATTTTGAGGGCCATCTATTTTTGATTTTGGCTACTTCTCATATGCATCTTGGACGAAATGAAGCTGCACCATCATCTTGGTAACAATTGCAACATATCATTGCCAATTTTGGGCCAATGTCACATTGTCGAATCATCCATGCACGGTGCACTGCCTGACAGATCTGCAAGCTGAAAGAATCGGCCGAATAGCTTTCCTCTCAGAACACATTAACGGGGTCCGGTAATGAGAAGATGCACCATTGCACTGTACTCATTCGCTCACACTTAGAACCTCAGAAGGTCATCCGGGACACCTAAGACAAACATTAATCACATGATCTTGTGGCCCCAGGGCCACATGATCATGTCTTACCCTCCAATCGGCCACCCTGATCATATCTTACCTCCCAATCGGAAAGCATTTATCACCCCTGCTCGGCCAAGCCTAGGCTTAACCAGTCTGCTGTACAACACTGGCAGCTTCTTGACGCATTCCATAACATTGCAACGTTGCCTCATTGAGGCGCCATGCGTGGTGGGCCTCCAAAGATCAGTCGATGGGTGAACGTGACAAGGAACGCCCACGCACTGGCGAGCGCGATCTGCAACGCAACGCAACATTCGGTTCAAAACTAAAAAGACACCACCCTGAGACAGATATCACTGACACAAGACTTAAGTACATGCCAAGAGCAGACTTACTGATAACGTCTCAGCTGTGGCAAGCCGCACCGTCCCCGCATGAGGCACAGCACTGGCACGTGCAATGACGATGAAGGTTTCCCGCAACAGCTGATCAATGGTGATTTCCGATGAAGTACTCAAAAGAGCAAATAAGAATGTATGGGTGTGAAGGGCGCAAAGTGGGGGCCACCTGTCACGGTCGTAAGAGGGCGAGCGGCGGCGCACAGGCTCGTAGGAGGGGGAGCGCCTCCGGATGCGCTCGTACGACGGCGAGCGGCGGCGATAGCGGTCTACACTCGGAGAGCGCCTTCTGGACGGCGGCGGGCTGCACCCAAAAATATACCAACAGCAAATCAGTTCCCCATAACTCCATCAGCGCATCAGTCACCACTCACTTCTGTTACCATTGAGGAAAAAAACGGCCAATAGTGAATTATCATTGTAATAAATACAACAGTATTTGTACCGCCCCCCGCCAGCCGGGGCCAAGGTTGATTGGGTCTTGCTTGGATCTGGCGAGTCCAACAAGGGGTAGGAATTTGGCAGCCTTTACATGCAGCCTGTCTGCAGACGCACCTTGCCTTCGGCAGGAAAAGCGTGTAATAATAATGATAATAATAACAACAGGTCAGCGCACCCAAGCCAAAGGCCATAGGGCATACACGCAGGGCATCTGCAGCCACATCTGCGGGGCCTACAAAGGTCTGCAGCCTGTAGGTTGCTTCACATCTCATGTACCAGTGAGTGAGTGTGACAGAGAGTGATGCAAACAGGAAAACAGAGCGAGCGCCCATGCAGGGAGAAAGGCTGACTCCCAGGTTCAACACAGAGCATCAACAATAAAAACACATCTCGGCCCCGGAGGTCAATTTTGCGGACCACACGTGATGCCTCACATCCGTTGAGGGTTCTCAGGTGTGACTTCCAGAAATGCACAGCGGGGCGCGGAACACCGAGTGCCCGGAGCGAGAGAGGTTTAGAGCAGGGGTGGTCCTGGGTGTGTACCTGCGCTCTCGGCCGCGGTAGGAGTCGCGCGGGGCATCCTGCCAGCGAGGGCCCCTGTTCTTGGAGTGCTCCACGCGCTGGAAGCCAACAACTTGGGATCAAAGGCGGTCAAGATTCAGGGATCTGCAAGGTGTCAGGCCATTTGCACCAATGTGCCAGCAAGCATGAAGAAAAACATGAGGACATTTGTTCAGACGCACCCATCCCTTGAAGCCATCCAATTTGCGCACAGCATCATCTGCGTCCCTTGGGTCCTGCACAATGTACGATAATGCAGGTTCACACACCCCTGTGAGGCAAGCTCACCATGGACATCATCACAAGCAGAACATACAAAGGTGCGCACCTCGTACTCCACAAAAGCTGCAGACACAGACACACAAACAAGCATCAGTCCCTCATAGTTGGCAACTGCACACGTCCTTGAACTACGTCACGCGCTGAAATGACAGGCAGTGGGTGCCTTGACCACAGAGGCACCGAGCCAGAACAGACCAGCGGCTCACAAAAGAGTGCAGCCGGTGATGAATGGTGATGCAGGTGACGAATGACGAGGTGGGGATGTCATTCATGGGTGGAGGTGTGGAGTTGAGAAGTGCAGGGATGTTGAAGGTGGGGAGAAGTGAAGCTGATGGTGGGGAGTTGAGAAGCAGCCAGATGAAGAAGGAGATGACAACGCTACTAGCCACACGAGATGTCAGCATATCAAGTAAGGTTCACTCCACTTATCAACCAAGAGCAGGCGCCACGTAAATCCTGCTGGAGTTCCTCACCAAATCCAGGAGGCTTGCGGGCGACCCATACGCTGCGCAGTGTGCCAAAGCGTATAAATTCCTCCTCTAGATCCCTCTCTGCTGTTGAGGACGGCAGGTTTCCTATGAGGACATCCAAATTCACGATTACACACAATGAGGCCTCACTTAAAGAGCTAAACAGAAGACCCGTCAGAACGAGCACAAGGTAGATAATCCCAGATGGAAAAGGAGCACTCCAGAAACAACTGCTGATCGGTATAAGAAAGTGGGAGACTGCGCGCACCAACGTAGATTCTGGAAGCCATCCTGGGCGACTGCGACTTCTAAAGAAACTCTTCGATGCTGCTCGAAGTAGCTGCGTCAACGACTCCAAGACTCTCCCTTATTTCAAGTGGAAATGTTGTTTTCATTTGGCTACCATTGGTAAGTTTGGCTACTAGCCAAACTTACGGGAAAGTATATACAAATACGGGAAACCGCTGTTCCCCGGAAACGGGGCAGCCTGATCCTCAGCCAGTCAGAACCACGCCGGCTTGTCTGATGTCTGCATTGTAACCTGCTATCAAGCAACGGTCTTTTCTAACCACAGGGTGTGGGAGAAGATGTTCTGTGGTGGGTTGCACCCGAGGTGTGGCGCACCCCTGCACGCCCCAGCGACTCGCATCTGCTTACCTACCCAGTTTGCACAGTTGTCTCTGAAGGCTAGCAGATCACAGGTGAGCATTCTTCAATGCAGCTTAGGTATCTTATGACTTCAGATCTATCTGTTCTTGTGCCACAGAGGGCTCCTTGCTGTAATGCAGTCCTGGAGTTCTAGGCGTTGTGCCCCTGCTCTGTGGCAGTGTGATGCTGCATATTCGTTCTCATCATCTTGCTGACATCGCTTCGGTGTACAACATGGATTTCTCTCTTTACTGCACAGGTGAGGCAAAGAGAGTCTGTGCCCACCCCGGTTGTCAGGGCACAAGCTGGTGCAAAGGCTGCCCTTGCTGATGGGCCAGAGGCGTCAGCTACTTTAAAATTCACAAAGGGCTCAGCACACAAGGTGAGCAAGTGGCAGGCTCCTGCAGTGCATCCATGTCGGGTCGCTGAGGAGAAGCCATACCTGTGGTGAAGGTGTGTCATCGTGGCTTTGGATGTTGGCTTGTGCTGTTGGCTTGTGCTTCACTGTTGGCCTGTGCCTTCTTCAGTTGCGGCGAGTCTTGGACCAGATACGTGGCAGGAGCTATGAGGAGGCCCTCATGATCCTGGAGTTCTTGCCTTACAGAGCATGCGAGGACATCCTGCCCACTCTTATATCAGTGCGTGCACCCCTACCTGCTAGATGACTTCAATGTATGGGCATCTTATACTGCGGTGCTCTTCATTCTTTGCGTGGCAGCAGCAAAATGGGTGTGAAGTGTGACACCAAAATTCATCATGTGGTGCTGCAGGCAGCAGCAAATGCTAAGGAGAATATGAAGATGTCCAAGCTGAATCTGTACATTAGCGAGTGCTATGCCGACTCTGGGCCAGCATTCAAGCGCTTCTCCCACGGCTACAAGGGCAGGTGATCATCTCAGCCGAAGGGTGCAAGTTTTTCCCCCTGCTTTGGAGCCATTGCATTGGACAGGCAGCCATCAGATAATTATGCTGATGATTTGGACAGCAAGTATCTGTCCACCGTGCTCAGCAGCAGGTCTGGTGGCCTTTCAGTGCCCAGAAAGTGATGCTTCCAACTGATGGCAAGTTGGCTGCCTCTGAAAACTCATGTGCGCGTCGTGCAGGGCCTACAAAATCCTCAGGCCTACATCGCACCTGACCATCAAGGTGAAGGAGCGCAGCAGGGGAGGAAGGGCTGCGCAGGCAGCAGTAGCAGAGCCTGTCGCAGCGGTGTAATTGGAGCCACTCTTCGAGAAAGAAGCAACGGTATTTTGTGACTATTGCACGTGGGCAGATCACTGCGTCTGCACAAGGAGAACGTCCGTTATGTTTGTGTGACCGTACAAGAGTTGTGGGGCATCTGGGTTGGCTCAACATAACCTGTACAATGCCCTTGGCAGATGCTGCTACCTAGAAAGTGCTCGTGTCGTCATCATGATCATTTTGATAGCATCATACCCTACTTGGGATGACAGAGTCACCCAACGGTTGAGCTCTTGGCAGGACTCATTGGATCAGTCCTGTAAGCGTGCTTTCTTTGCCTGTGATAGATGTCCCCAAGAATGGCAGTGTGGGTATTGGAGCTTCAGTCTTCTTGTCCAACAGGCTCGGAGTCTTTCTGAGGCACCCCAGATCATCTGATGATGGTCTGAGAGCGGCATTGAAGGATGCTGGAGCAGCGAGGGCTGACACTGACTCACGAATTTGTCATCTTTGGACGCTGCGATAGGATCTGACACGTGAGACTGTTGCCGTGACTACGGTCGTCATACTATGCAGTACCTGCGCTTGGACCACCGGCTGGCACTGCAGGCCGCAATTGCAAGCCGGTGACAATTTGTTCAGCTTGACTCATGAGCTGACTCATGACTGATCAGCTTCGGAAGCTGACTTGCTATAGCAATTTGCCCCAAAACTGGAACACACACCATAGCCTGTGTCTGCCCTGCTTGGCTCAGGTCAATGGATCTCCTCAAATGACAATGCTCAGAAGACCCCAAGATGTAGGATGCACACCAGCATGCTTCAAGCTTCCACCTGAACTTTCAGGGTTTTATGGTCAAACCCCTTCTTGTGCAGGGTCGCTGAGGGTTATCCCATCTGCTTCGCCAGCAGCAAACTTTAGGCCTTCACACCTGATTCTTTGCAATTGTACGAGCAAAGTACTGTATTAGAAAAGTATTTCTAGCGAGGATGAGTCTTGCAGCCATGCTAAATGCGTCTTCAGGACCCTGTACTTCACGACAGTGTGTTAGCGACGCCACGCCAGGACTGCCGAGCTGTTCTCAGAGAATTTTTCCTTTGAAATGGAACAAATCACACTGGCACAGCAATCGACGAGTGCACCAAGAAGAAAGAATCAGCAGGAAAAGGTATGCGAGACATTTTTGGGCATATATGGGATGGACTGCTTTGTTGCAGGTCAAGCATGCAAGATCTGGATCTCCTAAGATTTCCTTTGATGCAGCTTGTTGATTACGCCAGCAAAGAGGAGAGATCCAATTGTGACACCGTACATATCTTTGGGAGAACACCCAGAGGTAGGCTCACCACCATCAGCTTGTGCATCCCCTACCTGCCTGTTTTCTATTTAAGGAAGTTCCTGAAGAAATATATTGATGCCTTCCAGGATAACACAGACATGTACGGGTACCTGCTCAGAAATAGGGTCATCTTCATAGGCTCAAGAATCAATGATGAGGTAAGCGATGCTTGCTTTCTTGCTGCCCACTTCTGATGTCCTTTCTTATGTGTAATGCCGATCTCCGATGACATTGGCTTGCTTTTGCATGCAGACTGCCACACAGATTGTTGCCTGCTTGTTAGCATTGGAAACACTAAGCGATTCGGAGGACATAAAGCTGTACATCAACTCTCCAGGTGAGGACTTCTAGAGCAGAAATGTCTTGTTGCCTTGCATGCCATTCTGCATGTGCAGACCAAGCAGGAGCTGCCCTCTAAGGGTCGTTCTCTGAGCAGGTGGACAGGCATACTCTGTCATTTCCATCTTGGACACCATTGAGGCAATCAAGCCTGACGTGGTCACCATAGCTCTTGGGCAGTGCGCAAGCACAGCCACACTCCTTCTGGTGCGCCGGGTCTTGACACTACACTTGAATTCAAGCGCTTTTTCAGCAGGGTCTCTGCTCCGCAAATGTCCTGAATGAAGTATGCACACGGTTTGTTCAGTGTGTCCTGATTTTGAACTGTCACTCGGTTGATGCAGGCGGCTGGCGCAAAGGGAAAGCGGTTTAGCATGCCCAATGCGCGCATCATGATGCACCAGCCTGCAGGTGGGCATCTTCATCTTCTTGTATTATTGGGCAATGCGAGTATTTCTTACAGTTCTCAGATGGAACAGGCCTTATTGTAGCTGTCTGCTGTTGCTGATTGGCCTCTATGCTCTGCTTCATGTTATGCTCATGCATCCATTGAATCCCATTCCAAGGAATGTGATTGCCTACCCCTATAACTTGCCCAGCTGTTCATTGTGGAGGAGTAGTGGGACTTCGAATCTCTTATATCTGAGATCTGTACTGCTCTGTGACATAATTGCTGTATGTTACCATCAGCAAACATGGTTCTTGTGTCCTTTCGTACTGACTAGGAATGGCGCGTTCAGGTGGAGCCATGGGATCGGCAGATGAGGTCAACATCCAGGCGTCAGAGCTCAATAGGACAATGAAGGTGTGCAAGCTGCTCATGCAATGATTTGAAGAGATTCAATGCACACTCTGGTCGGTGTCTGGTCATGGTATTCAGACTCGATATCCTGAACCCACAGTTCTGCACTTCTCAGACAAAGGACAGACTGCAGCACTGTTTTGTGGAATGTTTAATTTGAAGAACTCACTTTAGCAAGATAGTAATGCAGACAACAAGGCAGATCGAGCGCAAAAGTTAAGGAGAAAGGACTGCCATTGTACATGGATGCTGGCACTGCAGCAAGCACGGGATTTCCGACACCTGAATTTTCAACACTGGGAACTGGCTGCTTGCAGGTGGTTCACAGGTTCTACGAGCGCTTCACAGGCCTGCCCCTGGACAGGATTGAGGAGGAGACTGACCGTGACAACTTCATGAACCCCAAGCAGGCCATGGAGCTGGGACTCATCGATGACGTCATCGTCTCAGCAGACCTGCCAACGCTTGCCACAGCCCATGCGTGACCATTTGCACGCAAATACCACCCGCAGAAATTCTGCAATGCAAGGCTGTTTGCTTATCCACTGTAATAACAGTAACAGCTCGAATGCAAGTCCCCAAACATGTTGACAGTGTTTCTGGCTGAGGATCCCCAGCCGCTTTTAATGAGGATTGCTGCAGGCAACTTCTTGTCATTACTGTACAAGTGCGGCACATCTACTCATTCATTTGCCATCATGAACCCAGCAGCCAGATTACATGATGGGGATGCATTTCGTCGGTGATGTGCTGAAGCAGCAACAGTGGCTTGAACAATGTTTTGCATGCGGCAGCGCAAGGCCATGTGGGTGTCATGTAGCGCTGCTGTTCAGCTTGGTATTCCATCCAATGTGAAGATGTCATATCATGCTGGAGGGTGGACACAGACATCATGCACAATTACAAAGCATCAGAGCAAGGGCACCGCATTGCTACTGACAGATCCTCTTCTGGTTCCCTGCCCAAAATGACAGTGATAAATGGCACCATCATGATCGCCACATCCACCCATCCCAAAGTTCCAAAGTCAGGCAGCCACTACAGGCGCTAAGGCATCCTCGTCATGTGTCACACTGTCGGTCATGAATAGCGATGCCTGACATGGGGCACTTAGTACCGCAGCAGCAGTAAATAGAAGGCTTTTGCCAAAGCCACCCTCGAGGGCCCCTCCCTCTCTGAAACCCCCAACCAGCAAGTCCTCACCACCAGAGTCTGGTGCAATGTCATCAATAGAGCGCGCAGGCGCAAAAAAACAGGTGGTTCAGCAAGACAACAGAAGCACATACGTTACTGCCACCGAATGGTCTCAACCCCCGGCCGCATCTTGGGCTCGCAGCGGACACTGGAGCCACAAGCCGAGGGGTGCACACATCCAGTGGACAGTGAGCTGAACAGGGACATTGCAGCCTGCATCTGCAGGGGGACAGGTGCCCGGTAATCCTAGCGACATGTTCCGGCCGCGTCAGAGTTGGACCCCTTTGTCCCAGTAAAAGGTATTTAAGCATGTGGGAGACTACGGCTCCCCGCTCAAGACACTCCGCACGACAGACAAACAAACAGCAATTATCACGACCAGCTGTATAGATATAGAGCGCAGTGAATAGCTGCGCGCGCCCTGCCCTCAAACAGATCAGTGGGTTTGTGTGCTAGGAAAAGTCTCTCAGATGCGAAGGCCGAGATCAGGGCACCTCAAGGTGACAATTCAGATTGAGGACACTTTGCACACACCTCTCAGAGAAACCCACTTCTGAGAGAGCACTCAGGAGAAGAAAAGAAGAGCTCACACCACAACGACAGTCTACAACGGCAGAAGCTACTTTTGGAGCAGCCAAAATCAGTCCCAACCCCCACCAGTCCTTGCATCCAGTCCAAATAGAGGCTCTCGCACCGCAACAATGCTTCTCTGCCAATCTCCCACTCTTCTCAACAGGCTGCAAGCCAGTGTTTTTCCTCGTGTATTTTCCTTTTTCACAACTTGTACATCGCTCCTAATGCAACGACCTCTTCATCCGCTCTGTCAACCGCCCGAGCTGTACGTTGCAGGTTGTTCCCCCACGGGCGTCTTTGTGGGGGCCTGCTTCTTGAGACAAAATTAACCGCAGACACGCTCCACACTCCTATGCAGTCTGCTCCTGCTGCAAAAATTCGGGGGGGTCTCTAGGGTACCGAGCGGCCAGCGCGTGGCGAGGCTCGGGCCCAATACTTCAGAAATAAGACACTGCCATGTCGGCATGGTGAAAGGAATACTCTTGAGCCGTGTGACCAGCTGTGAATGACTGGGCTGCGGAAGGCCGCTGTCACTTGCGGAGGTGCAACCCCTTGCTGACTGCCTCCATTACTTTCCCAGTGTCCAGCTTCAACCCAATGGGCGGCTTGCCCTACAATCATCCCAGCTTGCTTCAGACACCGCTTCGCGTGCCCATGCTATTGCCATTGCAACCAGCCATGCCATGCACAGGGAGACTACAAGACACAGGCAAGGAAGGTGTTGTGCACACCTTGGGCTTCTTCAGGACATCTGCAATGATGGCGTTGATGCTCTCGGACGGCTGGGCCTGCGGCTGGGATGTAGGGATCATTGACGCCACTGTGGCCCAGGGGGCGTGTGGCAGCGCGCATGCATGGCCACCTGCAGTCGCCAAATGTGTTCAGCTTCAAACTCCCCGCACCACCCACAAACAAGTGCGTGCAATCTTGATGCCCAATTACCCAAGAATCCCGACAAAGGTCGGCGGACGCAGAAGCTTTCATTACAGGGTGCGAGGGATTGCGCACCCATCATGTAAGGGGTGGCGAAGGGCGACCAGCAGGGGTAGGCGGCCGGGGGGCAGTATGCGGCGGCCTTGCAGAAGTCGGACTGCGCGGTGTGGCGCTTGCGGTACTTCTGCAGGTGGCTCGCCACGTTCTGGCGCGTCAGGCCGGCCGCGATGGGCCCCATGTGGTCCAGGATCTTGGACGGCACGGCCTTCTCGGCGCCCAGCGTCTCCACCGCGCACACAAAGCGGTCGTGCAGCTCCTGCGTCCACTCAACCTGTGCCCGGCCAGATGGGAAATCTCAGCACTCCCGCCGATAGCACAGCCCCGCATGCTGCTGCACTTGGGGCAGGATATTTCAGCAGCAGTGGCTGCAGACTGCAGTGCTATTGGATTGACTCCGCCCTCCTGAGCAAGAAAAACAGGGGGCAGATACTTCCTGCAGCCGCCATCTAAATATCTAGGCAGGGGCCAGCTCAGCATTTTCGAATCTTGGGTGTGCTTTTGGGGATAGGAGGCGTTTGGGGGCTGTGGATCCTGTGCTGCACCTTGTGTTTGCGGCTGCGCTGCTCCTCACCCGCCTCGCTGCCCCTCAGGCTGCATGAGCTGCTCGTAATCCTTTGGGACCCCGACGCGCTGGTATCCTACGCCAGCAATAATACTTTTGAAGAAAAATGACACACATGTGTCGAACAGAAATGTACGAGGCCCGTTCCCGTCGTCGAGCACCAAGGGATCGCTCAGAAGTATATGCCCACCTGGGAGAAGCATGAGTTCCGTGGACCGCCGGAAGTTTGACTCAGCAGTCCCCAGGCCACGCTCCCCTCGCTCTGGGTGCTGCTTTCCGAGCCCTCGGGACCCGCAGACGCATCCGCCTGCAGGGTACCCACAACCTGTCAGGCCATGAGTAACTCCGATTCCTGCATCCGAGTTGCGGAGCAACCTAGGGTTCTTGAAACCCGTGCAGGACAACATTCTCGGCCTTTAATTGCGTACAGAAGGGCCGCGAGGAGGTACAGGACCGCCAGGTTGAGGTCGGCTCGATTCAGATCGGGCAGCATGGGCATGCAGCCTCACCTGGGAACAACAACGTCGTCTCTTGGAAGCCTGCCTCTGGCCCAAGGTGTCCACAGAGTCTTCGGATTCGGACTCGCTGTCGAACACATTGCAGATGGCCCTGACAAGGGCTTCCTCCTTCTCGACGTGCTGCATCTCCTCTGAGTTCGCGTGGAAATATGACCCTGAAGACAGCGCAGAGGCATGCTGAGCCCAAAATGCACAGCCACCGGACAATCAAGAAGCCTGTGCGATTCTACACTGATCTTGCAAGCTGATGGGATGGCTGAAAATGGAATCTGGCATTTCCAACCGTTGACCTGGTCACAAGGACAAACGACCGATTCCAAATCGTGACGGGAAGGACCGACCCACCCGAGGACACCGTGCTGTTCTGGCGCAGGAAGGCTGGCACCGGCGCCGAGGTCTTGGAGTACAACCAAGGCGCGCTCTGATTCATGCCGTGCTGCGCCACGAGGGAGGAAGAAGCTCCCACAGAAAGCAGCATGTCCCCCTGTTCGAACCCCCTGGAAAGAGGCCTTGATGGAGAGCCCCTGCCGGCCCCAGTCACTGACGAATTGCACCCATGACCGCCCAGTACTGCTGTCAAAGGCGTCAGTTTCCGGTCCTCTCCGGCACCACGGGACGTCTCCTGCCCCAACCCCGACCCCTAGTGGACAATGCCAGTGTGGTACAAGGTGGTTGCCACCTGGTCAGTGCAGACACCTCGAAGCACCCTGAGCTCTGTCCACCCTAGCAAGCACTCTCTGACACTGAACGAAGCGAAGTTTCACGCCCTAAATCGCACGAAATGCAACATGGAATACTGTCCGTGATTGACGCCGCCATTGGCGGAGGCCAGCTCAGCACTGACCAAGGCAGAATAACTTCTTGACGAATCACTATTTGCCAAGTCAGCGAAAGTCGTGGCGTGGGACAGGTAGATTTTTTGGGGGCTCAAGTATATGGACATTCGCAAATTCTGGGAATCACATGCACAGTCTGCACACCGGGCACACCACAGACGCGGAGATCTCATGCACAACACGCCTAGTGACACATCCCGGGCCCGTCTAAGTGTACACATGTGCATGTGCACCCTTGCCACAATTGTGGCAATTGATGATCACTATCCGTGATGCACACCAACTTGGATTGAATCACATCAAGTTGATCATTCATGATATAATGATGAAAGATCATGACGATCATGACATCGTGCTTTGAAGCTGCAAAATCTGCTGCAATGCAATTCCACATTAAGGGTCTCCGAGAGCTTTCAAGGCCGCCTCCGGCAAGACTTTACTGGATTCAAAGGAAAAATGAAGTGCAAAGCGTGAAGGACGAACACCATTAGAAAGAAATGCCATGCATCAGGGACCGGATCCCTGATGCATCAGGCAACATGTCTGCGCGGCACAATATGCGGGCAAATTTGAAGAACCCGCCAGAATCCAGATATATTAGTCCCAGGGCCCCCTGATCAGAAACCTCCTGGACGTCAACTTGAATTATGTATATACATCGCAGCACGCTCCGGGGACAACAAGTAACATCCAGATATGTCTTGCCGGATGCAACAGCACGCACGCTGCTGCAGTACATGCCCCTCTAGAATGTCAGACTCACAGGCCCGGTGCGTCCTGCTCGAGACTGCGTATGGGGTTACAGCTATACACATCATGCCGGCAGCATGGCTCCTCCCAGCCAGATCAGGCCTTCAGACATCCGCGTCATCTGCATTGTAGCACAGGGCACATCAGTGACCCCATCAACACAAATGTGACTTCTCAGGAACCTACGGAGGCTCCAGACGACAAAACCCCTCACCGCCAGCAGCAGTTCAGGCTTGAACCTTCTTTGTGTTGAGATAGAATTTAGACACAATGCCGAGTATACAAGGCAATAAGAGGCTCATAACCTTCTTTGTGTGGAGATGAAACCAAGACAGATTGCAGGACACACAAGACCGCGAAAGCGCCAAGAATTGCATGGGCGGCCTTGAGCAGCATACCGAGGGTGAAGACGTCCCGCTTGCCGGCCTCCGGCTTTGGCGCTACGCTCGGAGGGGCGGCTGCCTGCGCCGGAGGCGGCTTGGCCGGGCTGGCGGCCGGCGACGCGGACGCGGCCCTCAACGCCTGAGGCCTGGCCACGGCAGCAGGCGTTCCCTCCTCACTGCAGCACCACACAGACCCCCAAAAATTCAAATGTGTACTTGAAATTAAACGTGCAAGATGAATTTTCCTGGACAGACTTGCTGATATAGAGGACCAATACCTCTTTTGTCTGCTAGTTGCACAGCTTCAGGCCGGCTCCCTGAGTGATCTGTGTTTCTGAGCAGGCTTGCAATGATTGGGAAAACGACACAGTGGGGTCAGGATTCCTTGGGCAATACATTTCAAGCACCGACCTCTTCCCAGGGTGGGCATGGAGAGCGCTGGAGGTTGGGGGCGCTGCATGGCTGGTGGGCTCCTTAAAGTTGGGGTCGGTGCCGTGAGTCATGGGGGACCCGCTCTGCAATGCAATGTAGGGCTAGTGAGTACGATCAAGCTTCTGTACATGATGTACACAACCTTGCCTCGCTAGCAGTAATCTATCTTGCTGAAACACGGCACGAATGCATGTACCTGGCTGCTGGAGGGGCTCCTGTTGAAGAAGGGCACTGTCGCGCCCAGGCGCTTCCAGCGTGCGTTGATCTCTGTGGCGGCCGCGGAGATCTGCGCACGATGAGTTCCGCTCAGACTGCCTGCTTGATGACGGCCAGGACCATTCTTGGGTGTCGAGGGAATCAAAGGTACATAAGGCACCGAAGCTCCATGAACAATGAATTGTACACAGGCGTATTAGTATTAACGAAGCTCCATGGACAGTCCATGGTAGATAGGCATTTTGATAGGAATGATCGCAACAGATACGACAGGCTTCTGATAAGAAATGAGTACCTGCTGGTTCTCCATCGCTCTGGCATGCACTTTGCCGAAGCCTGTGGCCAGGCGGGTGCCAGCCACCCTGCTGGCTTCCCTGGCAGCCTGCACAAAGATGCAATTCCAAGTCAACTTTCTGTAGGTTTGGTTGTGTTTTGTCGGCCGTAGAACAGGTTTGGCATCTCAGAAGCAATGAGAAAGCTCTGCAGCATTGATGGCAGTCTTTGCAGCTACCTGAACGGCTGAAGCTGCCTGCTGTGACACCCGGTACTTGGCATCCAGATCCGTCATCTGCCACCAACAAACTGCTGTCAGCCGTTGCAGCACCCACTGGCGCACATGGACTGGGACTTGTATGGACAGCATTGCACAGACGATATTGTACTGGCTTGCCCTCAGGACTGGGTGGAAAACTGCAATTTTCTTGCCTGCTGGCTCGCCACTGCAGCGGCTGACTTGGTGCGCTCGCTGACAGCTGCGCTCACCTGTGCAGCACAATATTGCTTAATTTGTGCATTTAATATCGACAGTATTATTAAATGCATCCCTTCATTTTTAACAGCACAAGGTGACTTGCACCTTCTCAGCGGTGCGCAGCCTTGTCAACTCTGCAGAAATGCCGAAAGCAAAGTCCTCTTGCACCTGGAGGAGGAAAAAGGCAAGTCAACAATGCACTCTATTGAAAACCTGCAGCGTGCTGCAAGTCAATGCTGCCTGATGCCCTTTTGCTGATGCATGACTTGGGTTTGGTCCTACCTCAAAGACTTCATTTGTGCAGTCAGCATCCAGGAACTCATCGAGCCAGAGCTGTAGCGTTTCGATATCCGTAGTATCCCTGTATATGAAGCAGTCATCAGCGACTTCCCCCAGCGCAGACGTGCCAGGTCTCAATATAAGCATCTGTGTTGTAAGAACCGAGATCTTACCACAGGCTTGTTGATCTGAGGCCAGACGTTGGAAACACCTGTCCACCACATGCCAGGATGTTGTAATTCTTTCCAGCCTCAACGAATCTGACATATTACGCATCAGCAGCTTCAGGAAAGTCCAAGGCAGGCTCGGTAAGGATCTGGCACCTGACGACATTTGAGCTCTGGGGGGAGCTTCTTCTGACGAACATGGTCCAAAAGGGCCACAATTGCAAAGGGCACCTGCACAAATTCCCATTCAGCAAACTGGTATTCATCAGATAGTTTAGATAGTGCAAGAATATCAAGTGCAGCCATCTGCAATGCATTGACGAAGTATAATCACACCTTTGCAGAAACAGTTCCCACTGTATGTATAGCAAGTGCCAAAACCATCGTGCTCTCGCTTCTTCAGCCAAGATAGATTGAGGCCCCAAACAGGATGCAAGTACAGGACCCAGCAAGATATGGCTTTAGGTAGCAGATTTTGGGTATGGAAGTCGAAAAATCTTTCTCTGATGCAGAGAACGCACGCCAAAAGTGATTGTTCATGTTGACATCATCCCAGAAAGAAACACGGCTGATCCGCGCCAATTTCACCCAGAGGGCCATAAGCTGACTGGACTTCTTGGTCGCTCTTGGATGTCCCGAGCTTCCTGCATCCACCAGTTGCAGACATTCCCCTTGACCAAACCCTTTGCACAACAACCATGATTTATTGTCTGAAAGACAAATTTTCATCTGTATCGGGTTAAATACAAATCGGGGAAACATACAGGATGTTCACATGACAAGTTGCAGGGCTTTTCGTAGGCGAGCAAGGATGTAAAGATCAGAGTAGTCAATCGATAACTATACATTATGATGTTTGCACTCTTGGGAGCAACAGCGCTGGGCATGCAACATAAGGAAGCGGTCGCAACCCTTCTGGGGATGCCTAGGGAAGCTGTGGTCACCTATCTTTTGAGCAGTGCAGTGCGCACCGTTTCAGCGGCATTGTTTCTCATCTATTATGGAGAGCTCTCGTGGCGGTCGAAAAATCTGCTTGTGAGAAAACACTGGCGAGACCTAGGTGGGCCACTGTATGCAGGATCGCCAACAGCTTTGTCCAGAACAGCGATCACCTTGTCATCCACAGCTATAAAGCTATCTGAGAGCTATTGCTTTTCATGTGCAGGTCTGTGGGCTACCAAGCTGGGATTCATTGTGCTCTCTGCACACCTGCTGGCCTACCGGTGTCAGCAGGAGTGCGACCCCAAGCTCTTCCACAGCTTTGAGCAGCACTTCTACAGGGTGCAGTGGTACATCCGCCTGTTTGCAGCCGCAGCTGCGACATCCAGCATTGCGATGGCCGCATTGCTGGGGACCTGGAATTTGCTCCTAAGGGACACCCATGATGCTGCGCAGCATCCTTCAAAGATGCTCGGGGCGATACCCAACAGCATTGTAGAGGCAGCAGGCCTCAAGGAGGGATTGCATCAGCTGAACGGCAGCACAGCTGCCGCCCTGGTGGGATGGATCAATGGGGTCGTGTGTCCTGCTATTTTGGTCTATGTTCTGTGGGCGCTCTGGCTCCCTCAGCTGCCCTTGCTGCAGCATTTCTACTTCGCTTCCTTGAGAACCACGCAGCAGTCTAGACAGGAGCTGTAGTATTGATGACAAGTTCTCTGGAGGTCTTCCGGGTTGTGTATTGCTGATGTGAAAGCTTCCATCCAAAGAGAGAGATGCACGCGACTGAGAAATTGACCATGGCACTGACATGGTGGTTCTTTGACCAGATTGCCGGGCGTGCCTAAGTCCCCACTTGGGTTTATGGCACATTCTTTGCAAGCATAGCGCTCATGTGTTTAGAAGCATAATTCTAGCGAATGCGCCAAGCATGGGCGTGCCGGTACCAACTTGGTCAACGCTGAATCAGATTGATCAATGCTGTCATCTTCTAAGCAGGCTGGGCACTACGCGTAGGCAATGGAAATATTTTGCAATAAGAGAGATTTGAGCTCTCTGTTTTGCACCCATTAAATATCAATTGATGCCAGGCATTGCAAGTCAGGCCTTGTGAGTCATGAGCAGGGCAGTGCCCATATGAGTCCAGGGTTTCAGTGATGACGATGGAATTCCAGGATACTTTTACATGACTAATTTACATACACACCATAATCATCGATCGATATACAAATATCACTAGACGCACTTGTGCTTGTGCTATGTGCCTAGTAACATGCTAGTCAAGCACATCTTGCAGAATACTCGAGACGAATTGCGTCACGATTGGGCTCAAAGCCCCTGATCAGCTATGTCACGATGCTTTCTAGACGTATTTTACGCACTTTGAGGAGTATACCTCACGCTCAATCAGGCTGCTTGGGAAGACGCACTCTGCATGGAGAGCAGGTCTCAAATTCTCTTTATGCATTTGGCAACGGAGCTCAGGTGTGGAGATCGTGATTGCAGGATTGTCTTGATCAGATACTGGTGAAAGGTCGATCCTCCATCAATAATGCCGTGTCTTTGATCTGAGTGTCCAGAGGCTAATGTGTAGGGAGCATTGGGTTGTGACTCGACAGCAGACAGCTACTCCCCAGAACAAGTGATCTTGTCAGAGGATGTTGTGGGCGTCTCAGCAGGGCATTATCACAGCCTAGCATGGACATCTGAAGGGCAGCTGTTCAGCTGGGGGTAGGCAACCACCTCTCACCTTTAGGAAAGCACTCGTGAGACAGCTTCCCACTAGGCAACAATACAGATCCATCCCAGATCGATTCTATACGTCAGAAGCTGATAAGACTGTGCATGACTGCCCCTTGACAAATGCCTTGACAAGTGCATCAGGCGGAATAATGAACAGCAGCTGGGGCGGGCGCATGCTGATGAGGATGCCCCCTTCGGCGTCAGCATTAAATCTGGCCTTGTGACGGACATTGCCACAAAGGTGGGCTGCCTGTGAACACCTTGGTGTAAAACCATGTGCTTGCATGCCTCGATACCGGATCTTGTGACACAAGCATGGCCCAGATGCGACTACTGAAGAATGAGTGCATGAGAGATCCAAGTTGGAATGCAGGTGATCGGCTGTGCAGCATCAGGAGTGGCAAGCATTGCAGTGGGTGCTGATGGTGCGCTGTACAGCTTTGGCAAGAGCAAGAGGGGCCAGCTGGGGCTCGGTGAGGGCAGAACTGCTGCTGACACCCCAGAGAGGATCCCAGGAGTGGAGGGCATAGCAGCAGTGGGCTGCGGATGGGGTCACGCCCTGGCCTTGACAGGTGCCCACCATTCTGTCTTACATCTGCTTGCCTTGACGAGGTTGCCACTCGTTCTATGAAGACTGTGCTGCTGCAGATTTTCCCCCCAATCTATCTGTGTCAGTCAAAAAGGAAGCTTTGTGCGGGTGCAGAGAATGGCGAAGTGCTGTCATGGGGCTTTCCATCAGGAAACAGGCTGGGGAACCTGCTTGATGGCGGCAGCGCACAGGTCAACTCTCGGCCAGCACTGCGCACCAGCTGTGTTGAATTCGACCAACTGTATATGATGCTTCAGACCCCCGCGTCATCGCTTGTTGTTGTCCCTGTACCTGCATGCAATTCTCTGTAAGGAGGGCTGCATGGCTGTGGCAGTGGCGCGCAGATGGCTGAGCAGGAGGCTCTGGACAGCTGCGTGTGGTCACCTCGACGTGTGGAAGCATTGAAAGGCATCAAGGCAAAGCAGGTGTGACTTCTCTGAGGCGCGGATATTGCCATGACCATGCGCATTTGATCCGTTAAGCATCCAAAGAACCATAACTTGTGAAGCTCAAGCCTGGCCTGAATTATGATCTGCACCTGACTGCTGCAGGTCTGCTGCTCACTGGACTCATCCCTGGTGCTGGCCAGGGATGGGACACTGTACACCTTTGGAGACAACTCGCTGGGCCAGCTGGGACGGCCATCAGTGTCTGAGCATGGCCCGGAAGACTGGGTTGTGCGTGGGGAGGACGGCGCTCCCATGAGACTTCAGCGCATTGCCGCTGGCTTGGGACATTGTCTGGCAGTCACCCAAGATGGAAAGGTGTGCACAAATGTTTGGACCAGCCATGAGGCGATATAATATGCTTGTCTATATCTGGCAATTTGATGACCATCACTTGCCCATGCACTGCATGATCAGATGAATGCTGGGTGCCTGTTGCACTGCAGATTTGCTGTGTGTCTTGCTGCTTGAGGCTGCAGCAAGGTTTAAACAGCAGCGTTTGATGTGTTGAGAATCTCAAGATGAGATGGGCTGTGGTGTGCAGGTGGTTGTGTGGGGTTGGAAGCACGGTCTTGCAGGGCATCCCGAGACGCTGCTCGCGCCTGTGAGCGTTCCTGGACTGCCATCAAATACACATGCAAGGCTTGCAGCTGGCAGAGTGCACAGCCTCATAGCCACAACAGCTGCGGGTGCAGACACTCAGCAGTCCAGTGAGACCCGCGGTAGGAATGATGCGCTGTATGCTTTTGGAAATGGCCAGAACGGCAGGTTAGGATTGGGATCATCGCAGAGTGTGTTTGAGCCGCAGCTCGTGCAAGATATTGAAGGCCTTAGTATCAAGGATGTTGCGTGCGGGCATGACCACAGCCTGGTATTGACTTCTACCTGATGGAAATTCTTGCGCATGCCATATAGATCACCATTACGGATCTTGCAGTTGAGGGTCTCTGCAAGTAATGCGATTCTCACAGGTACTACGCCCTATGATTGATAGTCTTAAAAGACACTGCCTTCAATTCCTGCAACCCATGCATGCAGACAAGTACTCACAAGGAGCATGCTTTTCATAGTGTTATAACGTTACTTCACGTGCCAGCACTGGCTATGCACACAAGCAGTTTCTTCGTTCGCGTCTGAGTACATCAAACACACAGAGAACCGACCAAACAATGAAGTGCAAAGTCAACAACAAAATGCAGCAGCAAACAAGTCAGGGCGTTTTGCCATCAGCTGGTCCGGCACTGCGTTCATGCACTGTTTGTCACAACAACGCTGCCATTATAAATCCACCCTTGCAGAAGTCACACCCACTCCCCCGGCAGCTCCCAGCAGCCCGGCCCTGCTTACTCATGCTGCTCTGACTCACCCGGCGCCCGCATCATCCAGCAGCTTCCTCAGGTACGCTGCGCGCTTGTGGGAGGCCAGAGCCATCCACTCGTGCTTGGCCAGGGGCACCACGGTCCAGCCGTGCCGTGTGAGAGTGCGCCTGACTGCCAGCGTTTCCCCGAGCGGCCGCCTGGGCCAGGAGCTGCTGTAGAGGGTGGGGCCCTCAGGATGGATCGCCACCTTGTCACGCAGCAGGATCGCGGACGTCATGTTCTGCAGGAACTTCTCCTCATGCCACACGCCCAGGTCCGCCAGAGTTCGGCAGATGCTCTGCCCACAGCTCACAGTCCTTTGTCAGGCTCCCTCATGATCCATATAATTTTCTCTCCCTACTGTCCATGCAAAACTCGTGTGAAGCCGGCAACCCCGCATCGAGCCAGGCTTGTCTTTAGCATCCCCGTCTTCAGAGACATGCGGCAGGATAGAGCTCTATAAAGAGAGGGTGATCTGGGTTCGAGGGTCCAGAGGTGTTGAACCAGACATGTTGACGAGGCTTGTGCCCCTATGCTGTTCTGCCTTGGTCAGGGTGAGCAGCAGTCGCGCTGTATTGAAATTATCAAGGGAACAAGTCTCTAGGGCGCACCTGCTGCAAGGGCGTGAAGTTGCTCTCTGCGAAAAGCCGGTCCTGCCAGGCGCTGGCTGCATAAGCCCAGATCCATGTCGGCAGCTGGACGGTGAGTGGGTCCTGGCTGGCCGCCTGCGCCATCCGCTGCACCTGGTACAGCTGCTGGAAGTTCTGCGCGCACATGCACACACCGTGCTCAAGCTCACAATTTAGACCAAAAGGCGCATCTCATTGGTGCTCGGCATCCCCTTGATGAATTTCCCAGACACTGCAGAGCTAAAGTGCAACAGCTCTGCCTGGTGAGCAAATGGACCAGGAATTACTTTTCAACAAGTCTTGCAGGCTGCGTGGTGCCCACTATTTGTATTCAACCAGCCACAACCAGCCGTATCACTCCCCAAGAAATCAGGAAGGATCTCCAGCACCACTCGCAGGATCCCATATCGGAATTACACTAGAGAACTGTGAGCAAAATGAGCAGGATTCGGCTCAGTAATTCCTGCGGCTCAGGCAGTTCTTGGTAGAACGAAAGCAAGGACTGGCAGCGGAATATACCTCAGGCTCGAAGGCTCCCAGAGGCAGCTGCTCGAGCCGCGCGCACATGCGCCGGAAGGCGTCTGGGGAGAGCTGATCCAGCACAGCCAGGGACCACAGCACGTCGCACAGCGCACACCCTGACAGCTGCCCCGCGTCCTCCAGCAAATGGTCCCTCAGCGCCGCCACCAGCTCTGGCTCATCATGCCCCTGCATTTCCCAGCCCCCACCATCACAGCAATGTTTGACCCTAAATTTACACCCCACAGAAAGGTTTTTGTTGGCAGGGGTAATCTCAGTGAGGCCGTGGCTAGACCACCTCGGCAACGCCGTCTGATGCCAGCCATGCTCGCTGGCCGTGACCAACAAGTCAACGCCTGGGTGGTGGCGTCAGTGAGCCCAAAGGAGGGTACTGGCTTATTCTTCGTGTCACAAATCGATTCCTTTTGTGGCATCACCCACAGGCAGGACCATATACTGTATGGCCCTCTAACAAAAAAAGCCACAAAACTCATCTTTCAAACCAACCATGGACCAATCCTCTCAGGCTCACCGGCACCCATCCCAAGCAGAAAGTAGCAATATCACATAGCTTTGAAAAACGGTCCCATGGAGCAAAGGTAAGAATGGCGCGCACAACGACGGCCAGGGCGTGGAGGAGGTCGGAGCGCTGCTGTGGCTCGAGCGCGGCCACGGTGGGCGCAGCCTGCCGCGAGATGACGCGGTACATCGGCTCGTCATAATGGCGCAGGTGCGAGAAGGAGGCCAGCAGCGACGCCAGCTGTCCCGGGCTGAACGTGGGCACCTGTGACAGCGGAGGGATTTTTGTAAGGCCTGTTTGTTTATACTTCTTTGGTCCTCAGTGCCACAGATGACCATGTGGGGCCATTTCAGTGGGGCCATGACAAGCAAGGCAATTTGTGCAAAAATACCCCGTTTGTGGGTGCTGGCAGCGCTCGAGTGTCTGCCAAGTGGGCAGGTGTAGATCGAGCCGCAGCAGGGAGAGGTGTTTCATGCTTCCCCAAGATGAATAAAGTAAGATGTCAGCATGTAGACTATGTAAGTGGGTGCTCTAGTAATGGTGGAGCACCAGGTCCAGCGCGCCCGCCGCTATTGCCTTGAGCAGTTTCCCCGTCCCCTCCGAGTCGTGCTCCGTCTCCGCCAGTGCATGCGTGAGGCTCACCAGGCCGCTAGCATCCAAGTCCTGCACACGTGGCCATCCACGTACGATGACCTCCCGAAAATGTGTTCTTGCGTCAACTTTGAGGTGTTTGAAAGGGTCGTTGCCGATCTGGCACAGCGCTGAGCAGGGCTAATGGACCTGATGGAGGGCAAGATATGCAACTCATGTCCGCCAGGCCTGTGGAGGGAGCAGGTAGAAGGAGAACACATCTGCAGGAGAGAGATGATGAGGGAGCCCACCTTGAAACTGCGCAACACTTGGCCCACGATGGCGTCTAAAAGCATGGTGTAGCCAGAGCCCCTGCACTCGCAAAATCCGCAAGACTTCATCATTGATAACTGCAAAATGTGGATCTGCTGTCCTAAGCCACTTACAACACTTCCTTGGTTCAGGCATGAAAAGCTTTAGCCTGCAGTACCTGTGTTCCAGCTGCACATAAGCTCCACAGATGGTGGCAAGCTGTGGCGCTTTGTACTGCTGCACAGAGTCGGCGACTATGTCGCTCACCTGCACCACCAAGATACACAGTCGTAAGAAGGCTTTTCTTGATGCTTTTATTCGCTGTACATGGAAGTGTAGAGCGCAGCGCACCGCTTCCAGGACGATGTCAACGAGGGAATCCTTGACTTGAAGGTGTCCCAGTACAGCCACCAGCTGTGTGATTTCGTTAGGTGAGAGGTACTCCAGCTGCGGGCAGAGGCGCTGAAGCGGCCCCACGACTTGCCTAGCCAGCTCCTTCCTGTTTGCTGGTGAGCTCTCACCGATTTGCAATAGCCGTGCTAGGTCACTGTTCGGCTGCCTGGCTTCTGCTGTGACTGTAGTGATTGTTGATTGAGCAACGCCATCTGCCACTGAATCAGCTGAAGAGGTTTTCTGCTGGCTACGTCCACCGCCAAGGAGCTCACGCACGACAGCACTGGCATAGGGCCAAGTGCTGGCAGGGAAGCCCAATAAGGAGGTAAGCTCCTTGCTCGCACTTGTGCTGATATTGGCCGAATAACTCTGCTGTGATCCTGGAATATGGACTGCACAGCACAGCAAGTGTCATAATAAAGAAGAGCCCTCATCTTCCCGCATCTCTTGAAAAATGCGATACACGACATATACACATTCTCGGGTGGAAGACGACGCAATCCCGCTGGAGCAGAGTTAATTTTTTATAGTGCATTTTTGCAATCAGCACATTCAACGGATAGAACCTCACCTATTAAACGAGATCTTTTTAGAACAGCCAGCAAATGTGAGCGGGCCATTGTCCTTCATGCAGAGACGCAAGATATTCGCTACTGCTTGATAATTTTAGGAGCTGTGATTGATGTTCTTGTTTCTTGCTCTGAATATCTCAAATTCACAGTATCTGTGAAGGACAATCCTTGGAAAGCATTCGCCGGGCAAATCGTTGGCGATTGCTGAATCCCACGCGAATACCTGGTAAAGCCTGGTGGCTTTTGGAAGACTCTCCAAAAGCATGGCATGGGATCCCCTTGGTCATTACAATTTCCAACTGTTTCCTCGTCCACCTGGCCGAGGGCTCTTGTCAGTGATGACATTTATATAGCACCTGCATGCAATTGCTGGCTGCCAGCCAGTGGCCGGCACCGCGGCGGCGGCGCGCGGTCTCAGCGCTGAGCCCGCGCGGCTAGCCTGAGTACGCGGTACCGCACAGTACCGTTCCCGGCGGGCCTAACATGGCCGGACGTAGGCCGGAGCTTCATCCATGGACCCCAACGTGGCAACGACAGCAACTAGTTACTGCCTAATTAGTAATTCGTAAATATTGTCAGGCTTATTGAAGGCTGGGCCTTCTAGGATAGATCGTCTACCTACCGTAGATCATCTTATTAGATTACATTAAAAAAGAACGATTCGTAGCAACAATTGTCGGGCGCCCCCGGGACCACTGGCAGGCCGGCGCCTCTGCACCCTGTCTTATATAATGGTGACGTGCGACAATTGACTCTCTCAATGCGTTGCATCAAGATACCATGTGTTTGGATAAGGTGCCCCATTCAACTTGAACAGCACTCTCGCGGAGCATCTGCAGTTCAGCAAAACTCGCACCAGGCCTACTACAGCAGATGCATCAGATCACCCGCTCCTCAGAGAAGTTGAGGCAGGCTCAAAAATCTGAGGCTCAGACATGTGGTACATGTACAGGTTGTCCTACACTTGTTATGGCAGACCATTCTCAGCATGCAGGCTCCCTTGAAGCAGTATGTAGCCCATCTACATGAAAAAACCAGAAGAGGAGGCTTCATTGTGATGGCTGTTAATGTCCTTTTGGTCAGACAACAAATCGGTCTGCATAGTCCTCGTTTGTGAGCTGGCACATGTCCATCTTGCCAAATATGTTGTACCTGCTGTCCGCAATCTGCACGCATCCAAGGAGTTCTCATGCACTGTAGTCATACTGAGTATGCACATGTCAATCATTCTTGGCATCCAGTCTGACGCTTGCAATGATGGTACTCTGTGATTGCTCTCCCCAATACATTTGACATGAAGGGGCTCACCCGGTCGTACACAAGATCCCTGAAAAAGCCGGGCAGAGGGAAAAGGACTTGTGCCAAAGCTGGGTATGGCGCACTCAGCCGCTTGGCTATCCTCAAGATTGCCTCTGACTTGATGTAGCACGCATTTGGTTCCACCAGCACTATGGATGATATGTCATCCGGTCGCCTTCCACACCTCTACTGCATCCACAGACAACATGTTTGCACTTCCTTTGGTGGGATCATCAGGAGTGTCACTGCTGCTCGACCATATTCGACAGTCTGGGGAGACCACATACAGCAGGACATGAGGTGGAAGAGCATGGCTGGCATCAATCTTACCTGCAGCAACCTCTTTCCCGTGTCGCTCTGTAACGCAGCAAATCGTAGATTGGCCTTTGAGTCGTTCTTGAGGGCAAAATCCACCCCTCCATGGCACCTGTAAGACAACAATGGTGATACATTGCGTCCATCTGATGTTGAGTGATTCGGAGTAGAGAGCACTTAGATGTTATGACGATAATAAATTCATGGAAACGCACAAATTGCAGACACCATCGAACAAGATGATGGGGCGCTTGTCTGTCGCAAACGGTGCCGATGCTGATGACGATGCAGCTGTCCTATTGGTGCAGCTCAGCGTCTTCCTTGTAGCTAATACTGGACGTTTCTGTGTGAATTGTGACCGGCAGGAACCTGGCCCACAATGCACAGAACCAGATGGGCGCGAAAAAGAACTTGCTGCCTGCATGTGGTCAATCTGAGACGGTGCAGCAAGAATGCTCATGCAATCTCTTAAACAGATCTGAAGAACAAAATGCTGCACAGAAGAGCATCCAAAACCAACATCAATCGTTTTGAGGTGGCATGCACGTCACGCTTACGTCATATCAAGGTAGCTGTGGCCCACTGAACACCTGTGGCAGGACGATCTTCTCTATTGCATCAAACATAGGAATATTACGCACTTATATTATTTTTGAAGTGGAAGAGTCTATTTGAAGCACGATCGCTTCGGATCGCGGGCCAGTTGCTGCATACTATATTGCTATTCTAGGATCCAACAGACCTTGATGGAAGCAGGTGAAAGCGCAAGAAGACTATGAGCTTGTTTGATCGCGTGGATGTCTGAAATGCAGCAGTATCTTATGAATACTTCCAAGGTTATTAATTGCAGCTTTTGGCAATATATTTGGATCGTGCCAGTGGCTTCAGCTTCCTCAAGTTGTTCACTCCAACGTTGAAAGTAACATAGTTTAGTGACTTGCAACGTCAGATCGGATGCTATTATAAGGCATGGCGATGATGGTGTGATGTCTAGGTGAGGACAGCAGGCCGCCCACACCTTCAGAACCGATGGAGGCGGATGGCATGGAGAGGCAGCTGTCCTGGGCGCTGCCTGAGCTCCCGCCTGCGGTGTCTTCGCTGTACACGTGGGGCAGATCAGACCTGGGCCAGACAGGCAGCGGCCGGGACCAGAATAGCACAGCTCCTGAGCCAGTGCAGGCGCTGCAGGGCAAGGATGTGGTGCACGCTGCTGGCGGCAGCTTCAACAGCGCCTTTGTCACCAGTGCGCGCCTGGCCCCCTGCTACACGGCATCACCCGCCCAGCTGACCCCTTGCCGACCTCGAGCCTTGGACATGAGCACCCTTCAGCACCGAACCACTCTGCCAATAGCCTGTCAAGCAAGGCCTGATCAAGTGCCGCTCAGGTGTCATGATGAACGCACACTTGAGGCAGGAGACAGAGGAGTGCAAGCCACGGCCAGCTGAGCATGGCGGCATGCATGCCTCAAAACAAAGTCACCTAGCACCTGTCTGTCCCAGTGGGATCACACTGACAACCCTGCGGTGTGCGTGGGCAGGGGACGGAGAGCTGTACACGACAGGCTCCAACGATGCGAGGCAGCTGGGGGTGAAGGGGAGAGAAGTTGCTCTGGAGCCGATCCGCGTGAGCGCACTTGAGATGAACAACGTGCACGGCGTGGCGTGCGGGCAGGGGCACATGCTGGCTGTTGTGGACAACGGCCACCTGGCTGCCTGGGGCAGCAACGAGTACGGGCAGCTTGGTGAGCACTTTTATATTGCCTATACCGCAGGGCGTGGAGGGGCAAAATCTTGGCGGCTGTCATTTGCAGCTTGTCTGCAGACGCACCTAGCCTCTAGAGATCTGCTTGCATCAAGCTTGTGGGATATGGTTCCATAAGTTGCTGCAGCAGCAAAGCTCGCCCTAAGAAATATCAGTCTGCCATGCTGTGACGTGACAACAGGGTAGCCTTTTACTGTCACAACGGCGTTTGTTTGAAGTTTGGATAATTATGGGTGCATGGGTGTGTGGCAGGGACTGGGGAAGAGGGGGCGAGCGCAGCGCAGCCGCGCGTGCTGAAGCGCATACGGGGGGCGCACTTTGCCAGGGTGGCGGCGGGTGCCACGCACTCGCTCGCGCTCACCTCAAGCGGCCAGGTGTACTCCTTTGGAGAGGGCAGCTTTGGAGCCCTGGGTGCGCCGTTACCCCAGTCATGCCCTTGGACAGCCCTATCTTAAACCATAACCTGGCCCTGCATTTGCAATGCGTGCAATAGATGAGCATATTCTCAAGTGCAACTTTGACCAGCAGTCAGCAATCTACATCTTAGTTTGGAGTAATGCAGAGCATTTGTCGCTACCGTGTCCTGACAGTGCAATTGCGAGCATGCAGCCTCAATAGCTTTTTGGCTGCGCAGGCCACGGGGACGTGAACAACAGGGCAAAGCCAACGCTGGTGCAGGCGCTGTGGTCCGAGGCAATTGTCAGCATTGCTGCCGGGGAGTATTTCAGCGCGGCGGTCAGTCTGAGCGGCAGAGTGTTCACTTGGGGCCGCAACAAGTACGGCCAGCTCGGCAACGGCGGCTTCGGAAATGCGTTCCTGCCGCAGCCTGTGCCGGGAATTGAACAGGCTGTGCAGGTGCAGATCCCGGGTCCTCTGTCTTACTCGGCGGCCACATTGTGTAGGTAGTGATGCCTCGTGAATATCTCAGGGCTCAGGGCATTCGCTGTTATAAGTTGCTTGCTGTGGTGCTTGCCATGAGCATGAGGCCCCAATCTTTGATTTGTGACACCCCCTAGACACCCCCTAGAATCGCTCACTTGGATGGTTTCTGCACAGGTGGCATGTGGGGACCACCATTGCATAGCACTGACGCGGTGGGGAGAGGTGTACACCTGGGGGCTGCACAGCAGTGGGCAGCTGGGCCAGGGGAATAATCTGGGCTCTGAGGCCCTCAATGGATGCCTGTGCAGCCCCAGCAGGGTGGACGCCCTAGCTGATCAGTTCATCCGTCAGGTCAGCCATTCTACTTGCCGACACTTGCCTTACAAACACAGAGCCTGAGCGACATTTCAAACCTCCAAATGCCATTCTTCTCTTCTGGCAAGGATCATCCTCACGTCAGCAGCAAGAAACCCATCACGATTCACACGATTTGTGCCCGCTGTCTCTGCTGATGTGGCAGTCGCATTTGATGGCGTCCAGGTCAGCGCGGGGGCGCGCCACAGCTTCTTCGTGGGCCCTGGGGAGCAGCTGTGGGGCGCCGGCGCCAATGACGAGGGCCAGCTGGCGCTGCAGAGCGTGCCCAGCGTGGCCCTGCCCACGCGCGTGCCTGGGCTGCCCGGCCTGCCCGTGCGATTTGCCGTGGCGGCCGGAGACCATTCCATTGCCGTCCTAGATGAGTCCAGTGGCCTGCAGAACGGCGGCCTCCAGCGCAGGACCTCAGGTGCAGGCCCCATTTCTTTTCTGCAATTCTCCCGAGAAAGAGGTCTGTGGATAGTCTTGTCCCCTTGTGCCGCACGGCAGGAAAGCAGGCCTCAAGGGGGTCCAATAGAGTTGTTGTCACCTACAAAAGGAAAAGATTGGGTGCAAGCAGAATTGTGCTGCGGGATTATACAGGGGTCAGGCAGGTCTACCTGAGGGTGTCTGTTGGCTGGAAGCGGAATTTGGTCTTAACTAGTTTGAAGATAGAATTGAATTGTTTCACGAGGGTTGGTATGCGCGGGAACAGGGCCCTGCAGGAGCTGCATGATGACGCTGCAGATGCCGCCCGACCTGCTGCACTACGCGGAGGCCGCCACCGGGCCCTCAGCAACCAGGAGAGAGGTGCGCAGGCCCTCTCAGAACTGCACCCCTTAACCCCAGCCTGCCATTCCTATTAGCTGACCTTGAGTCAGGCAACCACCATAAAGATGTATTACTCTGCAACGAGCTTGTTGCATGGCAGATTGTGTGACGGAGGACGCAGAGATACGAAGGGATGAATATATCTAGTCACAGTGTCACTTTGACACTCTTCTATATGCTGTTTTGCTGCAGGTGCAGATGTTGAGTCAGGCAGTGGAGGATGTCTTCTCATCACCAGCAGTAATGCTGGCCACCTTTGAGGTGCAGCACTCCCTCGCAAACTCTATCGACGGCAATGCCGATGCGGACGCGGCGGCGGCGGCGGCGGCCGAAACGCAGAACCGTGGCGGCCCCGCCAGCACCGCGCAGGATCACGGCCTGGACCTCACCTTCATGAGCGCCCTCTACACCGCCCTCCTGAAGGTGCGCACAAAGCATTTTGACATCTGCGATCTGCTCCCATCATAGTTTCTGCCTCTCAACGAGCCTTTGATGAGGTCATCTACCGTGGAAACTTCAAAACAGACCCTGAATTACAGGAAACGTCTGCGTTGGGCAATGCTGCTTCAGCCGGATAGTCTGGCATTGGCTGGAGAGGGTGCATTCCTCACTTGTGGAAGTTGGAACCTGCCGGATAAGCGCGCAGATTCGATTTTAGATTCATATTCGGGTGCAGGTGTACAGCACAGAATTGGTGGCCACGCTGGGCGGCGCCTGCAGCCGCCTGCTGGATGGCCTCGCGCAGCACCTGTCGGCGCCGCGGCCGAACGCCGGCGCCAGCTCGCGGGACTCACTGCTGGCTCCCCGCGCCATCTTCGCGCTCCTGCAGAGCCCCATCAACGCCGACGCCTCCGGCATAGGCGTGTTACTTTACAGACATCCCTAAATTCCTGTCTTGTAGCTGTTATAAGCACAATGCCGCAGTGCTCCAGATCTGTGGGAAAAGAACAGAAAGGGGCTGTGATTTGTTGCCTCTCACCCTGGAAACCACACAAGATCAAAACATGCGTGCATCCATGTCTATTGTTCACCAGCAAGCGTCTGCGGCCTGTATACTCCTGCGCTCGCAATGGATCTCTTGTGCTTTCGGCGTGCTTGCCGAGATTACGGTTGTGGGCTGAGGCTGTGATTGTGCGCATACAGGGCAGCAGCTGGTGTCGCAGGTGTGCGCGTGCATGGCCAAGCTGAGCGCGGAGCAGCGGCAGGCACTACTGTGGTGGCTGAGCGAGCTGCCGGCCGACCAGTTTGGCGCGCGCAATGTGCGGCCGCTGCAACGCCACATCAGCGGCCTCGCCCGCCGCCAGGTGGCGCTCTCTGATTTGTTTACCCATTGATATATGCCACGTCACCGCCCTGTGTCATGCATCAAATGGCCAGCAGGATAGTCAGTCAAGGCGTCTCACTTCAACAGCAAAGTGGCAAACATTCCCGAGCATTGAACAGCCTTGTAGGTGCCTCATATAGCGGCCAAAACTCAACTCGTCTCTTGGAGGGTGCATGCTGCAATCCCTGAGAGGTGCCCATGGCTATGCAGGGCCCGCAGGATGCTCGGGAGGCGCTGATGCGGGCGCTGCAACTGCTGGGCCTGATGTTTGGTGCGAATGAGAAAGGCTCGCGCAAAGTTGCCTTCAGCGAGTTCTACAACCAGGCGCTCAGCGAGAGCATGGACGTGCAGTATGAGTATGTCATGTGGCGACGAGCCAAGGTGCGCACTGTGCATAGAATAATTGTGCACTGGGTGACTAGCACACCCGCTGCAGAAATAGGTGAAGAGCGGCATGACCTCAGCAGACCATTGCTGACAAATGAGTCTTCCCACTTTTGCCTTGTGCTGACATACAATACAAGCATGTTCTTGGATGCAAATTCAGGTGATAATTTCCCCAATGCTAGTGCTTAGCTTCAACAAGATAAGTGCATCAAGCACACATGGCGCATGTTTCCTGTGGTGACAGAGCAGGGTGCATTTTGGCGCAGGAGGGCGCAAAGCGGCAGCGGGGTCCGACAGAGCTGGTGTCACTGTGTGATGTGCCCTTTGTGCTCACGCCGGAGGCCAAGGGGAACATCTTCAAGATTGAGGCCGCTCTGCAGATGCACCACCAGATGCACTCCTTCGGCGTCAATGTGCGCCCCCTGCCGAAGTTCTTGATCATTGTGAACTTGCTGCTGTTCATGCCCTGCATGCATGGGTATGTCTACTGGTACTATGAGTGTCATTCTCTCTGGTGGTCACGTTCACAAAATTACACATCTCAGGAAGTTGGGCGTCACATGGGCTCTTGTGGACATTTTAGGATAACAGCCATTCTCAATGCACCTGGCACACTTAGTATTCATGGAGTACCACATCGGGCGCTCCTGGGATGTGAATTTAGCTGTGTTTCTCTTCAGATCTCTTCAGATGCAGCCGGAATTTATGCAGAGGAGGGCTGTAATTACACTTTTGCCATCTCTGACGCGTTGCATCCTGGGACAGAGTTGCACAGCTGGACTGCAAAGCTCATACACCTCAAAAGTCCATTTACCAGAGCTGCATGCGCTGAATAGAATACTCAATTGCTGCGGGCGCTGCTGCTGGTGACACATTGCATGAATTTATTTTTCACATTTCATTTTGCCATGAGTTGCGCTGTTTAATGCGCTGCTGCAACCAGTAAGTTTTATATCACTTATTCCCAAAAGTGCATGCGCTGAGTAAAAAACATGGCTGCTGCAGGCGCTGCTGCAGGGGGTGAACCCGAGCCTGGTGCAGTTTTTGGACATTCGCATCCGGCGGGACCGAGTGCTGGAGGACGCCTTGAATCAGGTTGTGGGGCGGCCCCACGAGCTGAAGAAGCCGCTGCGAGTCACCTTCATCTCCCAGGGCGTCGACGAGGAGGGCCTGGACCAGGGCGGCGTCAAAAAGGAGTTCTTCCAGCTGCTCACGCGCGAAATTTTCAACGAGGTGATGCTCAATCGGTACCTGACCCCAACTTTTTCTCTATCTCATCCAATTGCGGCCGGCGGGTCCCAAATCAGAGGACTTTTTGGTGACCAATACCATGCTGTGGTTGTTACACGCGGCTGCTGCTGCGGTGGCTGCCCCGCCTTTGTGGTCGCACTTGAGGCACTGCTCACGTGTAAAATTTCAACAAGGTGATGGCCCCTTGCCGGTGATGCGTCACGTGTACACGCTGCTGCAGCAGTTGTGGCATCATGTGTTTGAGGCTGGGTGCTCTTCAGATGTAAATGATTTGGGGAGGTATCATGGCGCCTGCATTGAGGGGTGCTTGCCTGTCGATAGCGCCTCGGGCGGCATGCATGGCAGACTGCGGCTCAGAAATGAAACGCTCAACTAGCCATTTTGACAAAATGAAAGTTTTGCACCGAAAATGGTACTACATAGCCGTTCTCACCAGGGGCGTCTCTTAGTTGGCAGCACTTGCACAAGATGCATGCAATGGCTGAGGCCAGCATGTGTGTCCTTGCGTGCGCAGGCGTACGGCATGTTTGTGTTCAACGAGGAGACGCGCACGTACTGGTTCAACGCCACCTCGATGGAGGCCGAGACCGAGTTCACGCTGGTGGGGCAGCTAATGGGCCTGGCCATCTACAACTCGGTCATCCTGGACGCCCACTTCCCCCACTGCCTCTACCTCGAGCTGCTGGGCCGCCGGCCCACCTTCCTGGTTCGCCCTTGCCCCACCCTTTTGAAGCATAGTCCGCCAAGCATGCGCCTCCTCTCTTCTTTGCTGTGTGGCCGCATTCCCTTGCGCAGCTTTGCGAATTGTCTTCCTTCCGCCTCCTATTTTATGCACCACTTGCATGCGCCATCAGACATCATTGAAAAGCAGCCATTCTTTCTCAATTCAATATTTTGCTAAAAGGCAAGAGGAGATTATGAGGCACTGAGTGGTTGTTCCTGTGCTGCTGATGTGTGATCTTGTTTCCGGCAGTACAGCAAGTTCTGGGTGATGTAATAGCGACTGATACTTCTGGCCGAGCTGTGCAGGATCTGAAGCAGGCCATGCCGGAGCTGGGCCGGGGCCTGCAGCAGCTGTTGGACTTTGAGGGCGATGTGGAGGCGACCTTTGCGCGCAATTTTGAAGTCGAATTCGATTATTTCGGGGAAATGCGCACCGAGGAGCTCAAGCCCGGCGGCGCGGACATCCCAGTGACAAACAACAATCGGCAGGAGTTTGTGGACCTCATGACCGACTACTACCTCTGCAGATCCGTCGCCCGCCAATTCAGCGCCTTCGCGGCCGGCTTTCACTCTGTGCGCCCCTGCCCTCACATATCCCCCTGTCACACATGGATGTTTTACTATTGAACGAAGTGCGCTCTGGTCTTTCAGAGTGGCTGTCAATTGCAGCTTGCAGCTCATTACATTTTGGGTGCTGCTATTTTCAAATGTGATATGCGGTGCAACAATGCTTTGCGGGTGACGAAGTTCATCGAGTGCCTTTGGGAATCAGAGCTTTTGCTTTGTGATCTTTAGCACTCTTTCTCATGAAGCTCTGGGCTGGTGAGCACACAGCAAAGAAGTGCCTTCCTGAGTTGCACCTCACCACGTCCCTTCCCCTGTCGCAAAGCATGCAGAAAACACTATGTGCCTGTCAGGTTCAACTCACGTCCCTCCCAGAATTTCTTCCATTCTGTCATCTCGTTCCCATGTCGGCCAACATGAGGTTTCCGAGGAAGATGTAGGGATGAGGCAGAGGTCCCCCTCTCGGTGGTGCAGGTGGCCGGGGGGCCCGCGCTGAGCCTGCTGCGCGACGAGGAGCTGGAGCTGCTGGTTTGCGGCCTGCCCCACCTCGACTTTGACGCGCTGCAGGCGGCTGCGCGATATGAAGGCGGCTTCGCGGCCGACCACCCAACCGTTCGCCAGTTCTGGCGCGTCGTCAAAGCACTGCCGCTTGATAAGAAGCGCCGCCTGCTCGCCTTCGCCACCGGCAGCGATCGGTGCGCGGCGTTGCCTCCTGTGCCCTCACCTGCCTCCACGTGAAGCTGGAGCAGGGGACTCTAAACTATGGGCGGACCCTTTCCTTTGGCCCTGGCCTCCCCCAGATCGGCCTCATCACCTGTGAGGTGTTTATGAACGGCAGCCGACTCTAAACTAACTTGTTTATCAAGAGTCACTTGCTTGGAAGTTCCTAAGGGGACTACTAGATCCAATTAGCTGATTATGCGTCTAGCTGGTTAAATATAGCGCCCTGTGGGTTGTCAGGGGTTGGTATGGCATTGTGCGACCAAGTGTGCACTTGTCGACGAGGTGTAAAGGGCGCCATTACAAATAAATTTTGTGCAGCCTGGAGGCGGTCGCTGGACCTATTTTTTAGTTTCTCGGTGTGGCGCGCTCTTGCTGCTGGGTATGCTTGGGGTAATTGAAATTGTATCACAAGGTGCAAGTGTGCTGCCAAATTAATTTGGCGAGTATATCAGTAGATGCTTCTGCATGCAATGACTGATTTGGTCTTGTGGCGTCCTTGGAAATTTATGCTTTGCACTATGATCGCACAGCAGTGTGCGTGCACAATCTGACCAGGGATGCCACAAGATGAAGTACCTCACTGCCTGCAGGCATGTTGCACGCATGCAATTGGGTGCTCCTTCTGTCTTCAATGCAGACCCCGCTTCCTGCCACCCTGTAGGCAGCTACAGTGTTTAAACCCGCCACCAGTGGAGTCTCGACCTCTTTAGCTGTGCTGTTGCGGTCTGCAGGGCGCCGGTGGGGGGTCTGGGGAAGCTGATGCTGATCATTCAACGGTCGGGGTCGGATTCGGACCGGCTGCCGACAGCGCACACCTGCTTCAACTACCTGCTGCTGCCAGAGTACGCTTCAGAGGAGAAGCTCCGGTCGCGGTTGCTGACCGCCATAGAAAACGCCCAGGGCTTTGGCCTGCAATGACAGGCCTGAACGGGCCCCTTGTGTGAAACTTGTATGCGCAGACCCTGAACACCTTTTTTGCAATCTTTGGCCTCTCCGAGGAGGGCCGTATATACCTAAATGCAGTGTTTACTGCAGCGAGTAGGGTGTAGACCTCAGGGCAACTGAAACTGTCGAAACACAATAATTGAATAAAACTTGCAAGTGTTGGGAGTGTACACATGGGATGTCTTTTTACACAGCCCATGTTGTAGAGGATACATCTTATATACATGATCCATTGGTAGCGCTGCTCTTTAGACAGTGGCAAAGAAATGATTGCACGGTGGTGATGAGCAGGGCTGGGATTGTCTTACAAACAGCATAGGATGTAAGAGGCTTCTGACAGCTTCTTTGATTATTCCAATTACTTTGCTGAACGGTTGTAATAGTACATAGCACATATTTCTTGTGTGGTCCAGGCCCGTACTGACGCAGGCTGTCAGGGGCAGAACATAAATATAAATTAAGTACCCATCTATTCATGCGAGTGCAAGCAGCTCCAATACTTCCAGCAGTCCATGCCACATTTTCAAGAACAGGACTCCTCCAGCAGCAATCAGTCATCTGTACAGACTTTGCTTCTCATGCATATTGTACAAATCAAGTCCAGCTTTTGGGCCTGTTTTGAATGTCATTGGCAGATGCTTCTGCAGAGCTCAGCCCGCGGTGCTGCTGACCAGATCCGCCTGAGGGGCATCCATGGCAATGTCCAGGCTGCTCTGCTGCTCGAACAGCCGGTTCTGCAGATACGCAATGTACCTGCAGCACTTGCGCACTCAGAACTATGCCTTCATGATGTCAACAACATGGATGCAACAGGAGAGATTGAAAAGTACTCCTGATTTCCTGTATAGCGTCATGCAAGCGTCTATTGCACTGCAATGCTTCTCAGGGCAGGCCGGGGGCTCTTTAACTGCAAGCCTTGACCATGGAAATTGGCACTTTCACTCAGATGGCTAACAAGTTCACTGAAGTCAGGCGAAGGCCATTGCTCTGCAGCGCAGGTCAAGCAGATAATATTTACCCGTCGATGGAGAGCCCGTTGGTCTTGGTGATGTTGGCAGCGATCTCAGCCTGCTCCTGGTAGGTGCGACGGATGGCAGCCGCCTCGTTGACTGCGCGCTGCATGATGACCGTGGCATTCGTCTGAGCCTCCTGCATCAGGATGGTTGCTGTCTGCTGCGCCAGCTGCAGGTCTCCGTTTGCCTGCGCAAGCATTGCAACATGCTGTTTCATGCACTTCCCAGGAATTCATTTGGAATCCTTCTCTTTTTACCCCCCTCCAAGGTGACAAAAAGGTCCTCATTGCAGGAGTCTGTTGCCGAGCTGCTGCAGGTGTTGCCATTGTAATGAGGACAAGTCACAAGCTTGCTCTGCTCAGCATCTGTTGTGCTGTGAGGCGCGGCATGCGATTTTGGACAATCTTCTCAGTCCTGCGAGGTTGAATGTGTTTGTGTCCAAGATGACAGGAGAGAAACGGCTTGGAGAAATTTGGGCATCGGTGAGGTCCAGACCAGCGATTGGCATTGTGCCAGTGGTATCGGGTCAGAGAACAATAATAATATTCTATCAGGCCACCGTCAGACAGGCTGACTTTCATGACATTTTGCCTTTGTCAATGCTGCCAGTGCTGACAACATCATAAAAGGACCCCGAAATTGAGAGAGATAGAGGTGGTGGCAAGTTCTGATCAGGGCAAGCAATGCATTTTCAGAAGGCTGCAGGAGAGTCACCTTGGCGAGTGCCTGGTCGCGTTCGTTGTAGGCAAGCAAGATGTCCTGCTGTGCCTTCTGCTTGGAGGCCACAGCGCCCTTCCAGGCATCGGGCGGCTGCACATTCTTCAGCTGCATGTCCATTATGTCCGCCCGCAGCAGATCATGCACCAACAGCTGCAGGCAGCACAAGAAACCATTCAATGCAAGCTCCATCCAATGTGCAATTTCTGAGCAGCAGCGGTTCTTGCTGGCAGACAGAAATCCGGCACATCGCTGCTGTCAGCTTAGAGCAGGAGATTCTTTCTCAATATCTGCTTGTAGGTGGGTTGAAAGATGATGGATTACCCTTCAAACGCAGATCCTACAACAGCCATTGGCTGATCAAGTGAATTGTTGTCATATCTTGACATCAACAAGGCAGTGAGCGCACCTGCATCTTCTGTCTGGTGGCTGCTTGAACATCGATGCGCTGGCTTTGGAACTGACCGACGTTGAACTGCGCGCATGCGTAGTGGATCGCCCTCTCTGCTGCCGCATGCATCACCTGTCACACCAATGTCAATGTCAATGCTGTCACTTGTGGACATTTCCTTTTTGTCATGAGCAAGCGCTCGTAGTCAATGAACGAGCGGGTAAGGTATGAGCTTTGGCCTGAGGATACCTGGTGGTATTTGTCAAAGTCCCTGTACTGCTTGGTGAGCTGCATGAGGTCCTTCTTCACCTACAAAGCAACCAGCCAATTCTCAGGTTTATCGGGTCGAGTCAAAGTTGTAGAGTTGCCAAGCACAGCAGACACTGTAGGCACTGCAGAAATGAGTAGCAGGCTTATCCATTGCGAGTGGCAGTTTGCTGTGACACAAACATTTATGGATGTGCAAATGCCAACAGGGCTGAAGAGACGCACAATCTGGTACTGGAAGGTGGCAAGCATCTCCACTATGAGCCCTGCACACCAGCAGAGAGCTCGGTTGCAAACCAAAAGGTTCAAGTAAAGGGACAAACAAGTGAGGAACGAGCAAGTGCCAGCTCTCTTCTTGTGAGGGAGTGAACTGCAGTGATGGTGAGGAGGGTCTCACCATCTTTGGTGACGCATGAGACATCGGTGCTGATCGTTGGAAGGGTGGACGGGTATGTCACGTACTTCAAGTAAGGATCTGCGATCAGCACAAAAAACTTCGGCACACAGCCTGTGTAGAAGAACCCTAGTCGTGACAGTGGAGCGACCTGTCAGAAGTGGCAATCTGATGTACAATCGTTCATATCGAAACTGTTGAGAACATCTTTGAGAAAGTGAAAGGCAAGGAGGACACTCACGGAAATAGAGCCCAGCCTCTTTCACACCCAGCAGCTGGCGAGTGAAGGGAGACCAGGTAACGGCCATCTCCGTCGAGTCCAGCCGGTGGAAACTTTTGGCGAAGCCGATGATCAAGAAAAGCAGGATGAATGCAACGCTGGTGAGCACACAGGACCCACCGAACCCAGCGGCAAAGGCGCCTCCTCCAGCCATTCTATCTGGAATCAGAGGTTGAACAATTGTTCTAAGCCCAAACGCTCTGCCCACAGCTGATGAAGAAGCGAATCACTTGGCTTGGATCACGTAGAAAATGCCTTTTGTGGAAACTGTTTCGATGTGATCTGGTTCAATGCTGGGGCAAAAGATTCCCCGTCGCTTCCGGCAGCTTCCAAAAGATTCCCTGCCTCCAGCGACGGGACCTCCCTTCATTTGGGCATAAGTCAAGACAACCGCAAGAAGGCGTCCCCAAAGCTTATTGCAAGGATCTGGGTGGAAGTGGCTTGCACCTCCTCTCCGAGGGGCCGCTCCGCAGCAGGCCTCACCGGATCTCTTCCTGTCAACGAACGAGGGCAGCCATCAGCAGGGCTCGATGGCAAGGGATCATGAGAGATACAGCAACCCGCCAGCGATGGTATGTGCAGCTGGGATGCCACCACAACACATCGCAATCTCAGAACTCCACTTGACTGACAAACTCGCAGCCGCAAAGAAAGCACTCTCTGTCTCTCGTGGTGTGCTTCTGTTCTGGGTCGCAACCTCAAAATTTTCACTCCGTCTGCCAGCTGAGAGCTCCTTTTCTTCGCGCAGATCTGTGGAGCCGTTTGCTTCCTGATCTCTGGCGTCCTAATTACCGTCCTTCTCGTCTTTTCTTTCTCCTACGTAGACTATTACGAGGTAAGCTTCACTGGAGGCTGCAAATAAGTTTGTCAACTCTGCTCATGGATCGTTCTGGCCAGTGACAGTGGTGCTCAAGAGCTATCAGAACATTCAAGTCTAATTGCCTGAGATTCAGTGCTGCTGCAGCTTGGTTTGGTGGAGAGCAGAACAACAAAGGTGGTCGACACTGAGCATGTAAGTCCCATTTTCACCCTGACCAGTCTTGCACTTCAACATTCCCTTTTCACAGCCATCATAACTTTGCCCATCTAAACGAGTGACCTTGGCACCTGAATGTGTGCGCGTCTTTGGGTCTATGACAGATCCAGAGCATTTAAGACCAGTTCTGAATTCGATATTATGTGGTGCTTCATGCAGGTGTTTTCCACTGGCCGCTACTTGAATGGGCCGGACAAGCTGTTCCGCAAGTTCAACACGGATGCAAATTATGTCGAGTACCCACAGCTCAACATCTTCACCTCTGACAAGCTGGTGAGCACTCGAGGCATCAGGCATTGATGGTCACAGGTGTGAAGTAGAGATCACCGTGACACATCCATAAGTGATCACTTCTCTTTTGTCCTTCACGAAGCCTGGAAGCAAAGTCTTATTGTGCCTGTGTGCGTCGGCACTGCGGATTCAGAGTGCGCTGTGCAGTTTTATAAGAAAGCACTAAAGGCAAGTGGCATGCTCCTCCTCTTGTTACTGGCCTGCAGCATGAATGCAAAGTGATCCATCCAGGGTTGTTTGTGCAGGACACATACATCGACATATACTACATTTACTTCATCAAGCCACAGGAGATTGGCGCACTTAAGATAGAGTTTGACCAGAACTACGACCCCAGGGTGCGCTCTCGGTGCCTCTCCATTAGAAGCACATTTCCGTGTCTTGTTTTGTCACCAATAGGAACCCAGCCTGCATGGGATTTACTTTTTGCGTGGAAAAATCTTTTGATGCACATCGCGGGAACTCACTGCCGTGTATGTGTCTGGTGTGCATATCAAGGACGTCGGCCAGGTCAGTCACCCCGTACTGATGGTCACCTGCTATCCTCCCATGCCGCCCGCACACAGCATGGGCTTTTGACAGTCCAGATGCTATTGTTCTCCTGACGGAAAGCTCTGCTCCTGCATGCACACCAGCCACAGCACAGCCTTCTTTTGGGTTCCATTGATCAACCTTCTGCCTGCATAACAAGTCCCATGCGAATTTTATTTCCAATTCGCAGTCGGCGCTGAAGAACCGCGCGACGATGTTTCCGACGGAGGCGTATTTCCAGAACCGGACACTGATAGAGGACCAGCTGTACGACGCGCTGCAGACTGCGCTCATCCCCTACCACGTCACCGTCCCCCAACTCTTCCTGGTGCGCTTTGTTGCCTGCTCATTAAAATGGAGGCGCCACTGTTGACACTGCATATCTCCTGCTGCGTTTCCGCATGTAATAGCATCCTTCTGCTTGTCATGTGATCAACGAACCTCCTCTAGAAAGTTGACAGCTGTTCTGTTAGCAGTCCTTGGCAATAACATGGCAAATCTTCATGATTAGGATAGTCTTCATTCTTACCACAAGCGGTGTCCTGTTGCATGCACAAAAATGCCTGAAGACCTGGGACTGAACCTTGCAGGGGCACGTCATCATCCCAGACACTGTTGCGCAGAAGCAGCTGAGCTCTGCCAAGCAGTTTGAGGTCAACGCCATGCAGGCATGCCCCAAAGCCCCCAGAACCTATTTCTGCCTGAATGCCTCCATTTGGTCCCTCGAGCAACGTTTGCTTTTTGATAGCTTTGAGACACCTGTGAATGTGTGAAACCCACTTTGACTATCCCACAGACACTGGGACTTGCTGGCAAAGTGAAGCCACTGTCTGTTCAATGGGTGCTTTGAATGACCCCCCGGCTGGCGGGGGGCGGTAAAAATACTGAGCACCGCGCCCACGTCTGAACGGGTCTTGGATTTGGCGAGTCCAACAAGGGGTAGGATTGTGGCAGCCTTTATCTGCAGCTTGTCGCCAGGACGCATCTTGCCTCTTGGCAGAAAAGGCGGGAAACGAAAGTCGCTCTGTGCCTGTGGCAGGTGTATGACAGCCAGGCGCAGCTGACGCGCCGGACGACTGATCAGATGGTGAATGCCATAAACAACAACGCCACCATCGTTCTGCAGAACGCCACCTCCCTGGCCTCCATGACTGTCAAGGTCGCCCAGGTGAATCCACCCTCCCACCACACCCCGCACTACCTCTCCCTCCCTCTTGGTAGCCAAACATAGGCAGCTTCTGGCTCCCATGAAGGGATCACTTCCAAATACCGCACAGAAGCACGCCGGCTTGCAGTCTGGAATACAATCTAGATATTTTGAAGAACAGATTATGATGTGAAACCTTGAAGGATTGCTGAAGTGACCTCGGTACTGGGTATGAAGGGCTGAAAGAATCTGCAGTGGCCTGTTACCCAGCTGTCTTTCACCAGCTGTCACAGGCTCACCCCTCAAGTCAGGCATTGGACGTCAGCTGCAGCAGGCCGCTGAGTCCTTGCTGCGTCTGTCATTCGGTCACTCAAAATGAATTGCTTCCAGCCAATTTATGATGTGTTTGCTGCGCAGGCGAGTGCCCTGGTGACTGTGTCGGCGGCGAAGAACATTGGCCTGCGGATGCTGTACGATGCACTGAATGTGACGCGCGGGGACCAGAAGGCTCGCCTGGATTATGTGCAGTCGCTGCTCAACAACCCCGCCACCACTCTGCACGTCGGCTATGACACGCGCTTCCTCGCCTCGGGCCACTAGGCCCAGCCTCAATGTGTTTCAGCTTTTGCTGAGTTGCTGCTTTGATAAGAGCCCCAAGAGGAATCTTAAGCTTTGGCTCTGCCATGGACCGGTGGGTGCTGCCAGTCTGGCACCGCACCAGAAGCATCGGTGTCTAGGAAAAGGCTGGAACTCATTGGATGTCCTTCCAAGACACGCATGGCGGCTATGCGATTGCATAAGCTACAACAGTCTTGGCTGGTTGGCAGACGGTCTGAAGCCATAGAACAACAGTGCGAGTGCCTTGTGCTGTACATTTCTATGAAAGAGGCTGCTTGGGGGTGGCTTCAAGTGTCCAGAAATGTGGGTGGTGCTGTGAGTACGGTATGCATGATGTTCCGGCTCTGTACAATAGCTGCAAGGGAATCGCCAAGATTAAGAAGGTGTAGTAGTTGAGGGTGTGTTGGCCTTGAAACTCGAAGCAACGCTGTTGAGATTGTTCATGAATATGCATACGTGCTACATGCCAAGATTCTGTAATGATTTAGCTATGGATTCAATTTATGGGATTTCTACACTACTCATTTTCTCACAGATCTGAGACCAGCAAAACATTGGTGGCTTGCGATTGTACTAGTGGGTATGCCGCCTGACTTCTGGAACCACATTGTTCCAGAAAGTGTGTGGTCCCAAGTGGTTCTCAAATAGCTACCTATGACAGATGAACAGAGGCACATCTGGTTGCAGAGGATCTATAGACCTAGATAGACCTGTGACAGAACCTAAGCAAGATGCATGTCGATAAAAGAAAAATTTAGTGTACACAAAATATACCCATCGGCGATGAGTCATCGCCATGCATGATACCGTTCAAAAACCCAGTTAAAATACTGCGAAGTAGTGCATATTTCGGAGCATAAGCCCAAGGCGTCACCATTCAACAGGATCACATCGGCTAGCTAGAAGACCCCTCAAAGTCAAAGACTGGGTCTCCTTCTGGCGGCCTCTCCCGGCCGCTGAGCGCTCGGATGATGCGCCGCGGCAGCTCCCTGTCTCCCAACGCATGCTCAAAAACATCGTGGCTGTGGGCCACAGACCTCGTCGAGCTGCCTCCACCTGCGCACAACACATATAGAGCCTCAATCACTCTCTCCGTTACTCACTAGCCCCGGCTGGCGGGGGGCGGCACAAATACTGAACGCTGCACCCACGGTTGATTCACTCTTGCATGGATCTGGCGAGTCCAACAAGGGGTTGGATTGTGGCAGGCAATAAATGCAGCTGGCCTGCAGGATACACCTTGGACCTTGGCAGGGAAAGCATGTAATAAAAAGAACAGTCACCATCCTCTCAGAGTGTGCGTCCCTGTCTGCTTCCAGACATTCCGTTGCTGCTTCTCAAACTTAAGGATCTTCAGTACAGGAGCAGGAGAAGGAGCGCACCGATTGTTGACGAAACCAGTGGTATGCCGATCTCGTCACTCTGCCGCCTGGGCAGCTTCTGGAAAGCTTCCCTCCTGCACCCAGTACGAAACTCATCGAGGTTCCACTCATCAATCACTTGAGAGGACATTCAACCGTAAGCTTTCACACGATGATATCCACAATATTAGCATAACGCACCAGAGCGCCTGTGCTGGTGTCGGAGCACTGCGCAGCGATTTTGCCAGGCCCGCCATCAAAATGTCCTTCAGCTGCGGGTTCAGGTCCAGCAGCGCCTGTGACCCATCACTCCAGCAGCCTCAGTCTTTCCCACTTTCTTACTGTGCTTGATTCTCAAGCGTAGTGAAATTTTAGAGACATCCAACATGCAGAAATCAACACAGGCCTGGGGCAGTATTGAGAAAGGCACATGATCTAATGCTGAAAACCAATTCCAGCGCCATCAGACTTACAGCAGTTTCATTTTGGAAACGAGCGCCTGCACTGATCTTGGCGCACGTGCTTCTGTGAGCATTCTCTCAATAGATGTCCTCTAATCGGAAAGCTTTATATTGCCCTGTAGTCAACTCTACCAGGAGATAGTGTCACCTGCAGATCGTCCATGGAGAGGCGCCAGGCCATGCATGCTCTGCCCGTGGCCCGGAAGGTGGCCGACCTGCGCTCCAGCTCAGGCATGCTATGCGTCAGCATTGCCGACTCGCCGATCACCGCCGGAGCCGCCAGCAGCTTGGTCCCCTGCACGCTCTTTGAAATCATCTCCAGCGTGCCTGCATGTCGATGGACAATTAGCCCAGACAATGCATTTTCAGAACAGGCAGATTGGCCCAGTGGGAATAAAAATCTGACTTTGAGTGTATCTATCTGATTGTAAGAAGCAAATCAGACAAGTCGGTCAGGGGTTCGTCCACAGGGGCTTCGTCCCCCTGTGAGATATAAATCCCCCTGATGCGCCCAGCATCTGCGTCACTTTCACATGCAGATGTCACATGCAGATAAGGCTGCCCAAAGTGGTATCATGCCATGGCGTGCTTGTGCTCTGCCGGCAATAAGGTTGCAAAATAGAACGCCCCCTTCGTCATTGACATGTCCATAAGAGGGCGTGTGAGCCTCAGGGGGTGCTGCGGCGGTTGCCAAGCAGTGACTGGCTTCTGAGGAGGGGATGAGGACAGGGGGTAGAAATGGCTTTAGCACTTTTTAGTACCCCCTCATGAGGGGATTATAAGGAAATTGAAGGGGAATGTACCGTCCTGCAGGAGCCACAGGCAGTCTGCACGGTCGCCGGAGCGGCACAGGTCGTGGCTGGGCAGCACCACCACCGGAGTCACCACCGCCGCCAGCTCCATCTTAGTCACCTCATCCAGACCCTGCCCCAGCCACCCATTGTTGTCATTTGCAGCCTTGTTTGCATGTTTGCTTGCCAGCTAGTACAGGCACTGACGGTAGGATTTACTGCTCATTTCCTTTCTACTGCACGTGATCTAGGCGGGCTATTACTCGTTTGTACCCACTTGTTTTGTTTTTAGACATACTTAATTTGAAAGTACTTTATATATTGCAGAGGGACCCAGCAAAGCTGTGCGTTCCCTGCAGGAAGAATTGCCTTGATTGACCTGCAATGCGCCGCATAGATCACACATGCAAGAACGCCAAGATGCCGGGTGTGCCTTGAGCAAGTGGCTTGTGGAATAGTACCTTGAAGATGTAGCTGTTCTGGAATACATCTCGCAGCACGTGGCAGACCAGCTTGGCGCGCAGGTGTACCGGCAGCTCCTTCAATATCTCCCCCTCATGCACCTCTGTCCCCCCAAGGCAGCCCACAATGGTGAGATTGATGCCCAACCCCCACTGCCATGCAGAAATGCATGCGTCCCTCATGTGCCACGTTTGAGCTGGCAATGACTGGCTCGCGGGCTTCCCCACACATTTTCAATGGAAGTGGCTGTTGAGACTACCCCACACATCCCAAGACCGCCATGCAGAAGGGCATGCATCCTTCACATGTCACATCTCTCGGCTCGCAATGCCCCGCTCAATTGGTCATCCATGCTCTTGAGCAGGTAGACTCACATCTCGCTGTCAGGTTGTGACAGAGCTGGGGGCAGGCAATGTTCATGATGCATGCTCTCTGTTCGCTTTGGAGGCATGGGGTGGGCCCATGGGGGGCATGGCCCAGGGCTGGCTGTGGCTGTGCTGGGACCCCCAGGGAGCCGCTCGCATCACCATGGGGCCGGCTCCCGAGCGCAGCGCGGCTTCAGAGGCGTTCTCTTCCGGCACCCAGATGGCCGGTGAGCGATCCAGCATGCGTCTTTTGTCAGACTATGGGACTGTGAAGGGCAAGTAGACTGACCGTCGTAGCTGACCCACACGTCCTGGTAGTAGCTGTACATCTCCTGGCGAAGTGTATCCGGCAGCTCGCGCGCCTCGCAGTACACGTCCACCGTGTTCATCTTCTTGCGCAGCGCGTGCGCCCGCCGCACCCCCGTGCTCGCGTCCTGAACCACGATTTGAACCAGAAGTTGAGGTGAAGTAGTGAGCGGCGCATCGCTGCCAATCTGAGGAGGGGAGACTTTGTGCAAGGATCTATGCTGGCATCCTGAACCATGACACAAAAACAATGGGGCCCTGAAAGACCCGCGGGTCTTGCCAGCTGAATGATAGGACAACACGATTGGTACGTGGGGGTAGTGCATAGTCTGAATGAGCAGGCAGAGGGTACCTTGAGCAGGGCGCCAACTGCATTGATCAGCAGTCCGAAGAACAGCAGCCCTGCAATGCGCATGGCACACACTGCTCAGCAGATCTCACACATTCAAAGCACCCAGACGATTGATCAATGAACTCATATTGGGAAATGCTCCAGTCAAGAATTTGGTCACTGGTCACGGTGCCAAAGCATGTGCCGGCAGGTGCCGGCAGGTGCGCACCAATCACCATGATGATCATTGCCACCAGCCGCTCTGTCCTGGTTCTAGGCGCCACATCACCATAGCCCACCGTTGCCATAGTTGTCATGGCAAAATGGATCGCTGCCACATACTGGTCCATCGTTGGACACTCTCTGAGATCTATCCCGCCTGCACAATTTGCATCCTCTATCGTTGCAAAAATTCACTATGGTTAGCAGATAACCACTGCCTAAGGAGACCTGACCTGTCGGACGAGGCAAGCATCTAGTAAGCCATGTTCTGGTCACGAGAGAACCGAAAGTTGTGAGCAAGTTTGTGCATAAGAGGTGATCAAAAGAGGGGCAGGATGGATTTCACACCGACATCGTCGAGCCAGGTTCTGCTGGAGAGGCCTTCAGAGTAGGCGGTGAAGAGCCACATGCAGCCCATGAGGTTGATGAGCACAAACTTGGCATAGAGCAAGTCCACCAGATGCACTGCCCACACTGGCAGCAGCCCCAGCAGCTTCCCTCCCAAGTCCCCTCCAAGCGACTCCACAAACATGGACTGCCGCGCAAGCATAGCCCACTTCACTGCATAGACTTAAATTTTTTTGGGGCATGGCAGAGTATTCTCAACATGCATGCTGAAGATTTTGAGTGTCTTGTGGTGAGGGGACCTTGGGGTGACCTTAGGAGATGCACAGAAAGCATGCTGGACAGACCTTGACAATGGAGAAGACGAATGGCATTCTGACTAGGCGCAAGGCATTGAGGTATGGCATTGCCACAATCAGCGCCCTCACAGCTGGCTCCCCGGCTGCTGCAGCCGCCAACAAAAGAATGACCTGCGCGCCACAGGAAACATATAGGTGGTGAAGTAGCCAGGGTCTCATATTTCTGCTCTGCCAGACGAGATTTGCCTCGGGGAAGTGCTCCATACCTGCACAAAGAAGGGTACAAGGGAGAGCAGATCGATGACAAAGGTGCCCTTCCGTATGTACTCAGCAGCGATGGTCTTGCCATCTGGTATGATCAGGTCGTCGCTCTTCTTGCAGGCCACAACTGCTGTGTGAAACCTGATCCACACCACTGCCAGCAAGATGATTCCTGCCATGCACACAAGCCAGTAAAAACGTACCATGCCCACAGCGAGAACATAAATGGAATGTTAAATTGCTGGAGAAGGCATCAGGTGCAGATGGGTACCGACCTGCTATGATATCGCACACAGTGAGCAAGCCATGCTGTGTAGAGTTTTGGTACACCGCAACTCCAATAGGGACCTTAAAGGCGGTGTACGTTGCATCCAGCCACTCCACGACAATGTTAGAAACCTTCACAACCCTGCTGTGCCGAGGATCAAGAACGGGAAACCCACAGACAGATCTACCCCTGCGCCACAGTCCCCAATTTATAGCCATGAGCAGTGGAGGTGAATATTTACACCTCGAAGACATCGATTCTCTAACATAGATGCGAAGTTTTGGATACCTTCTGGCGGAGCGCTCTTGTCCTAGAAGAGGCTGTCTGCAATCCTTCACTCGCCATCGATTCTGCAGCGATGGATGCTGGCCTCCATTTGTATCACTAGCCTCTGCAGTTCTTGTAACTAGATCATCCATATCGTCATAGCTTCATCATATCGCAATTTGCTGCCGATCAATGGCAAAATTGTTAGACTGGCCCAGGGGATGTTGGCATCCCTTTACCTTACAGGACTGCACCAGTAGATTGTATAATATGTGATATGAAGCAGCCATAGACTCCAAGAGAGGGAACCATGATATATAACGCATCCTCTGGATATTGATACATATTTGCTGAAATGGTACCTGATGACTCAGCATGGCCTAGCCATTCTGCACAGAACGAGATTGCATTTACACAAGTTTCAAGAAGTTGCAATGGATGATCTTGGAAAGATCAACACAAATGACGGAGCAGGGCAATTTTGCAACTAAACCACCTAGAAATATTTTTCTAAAAGTGCATTCCAAGATGTGCAAATGAGCCATTTATTGGCCTTTTTGCAGCCAGATGAGACTGCAGCACAGCTCATAGCTCGTACAAATGTCGACCCAGTAAACACAGGACTCTTTTTCGCAAGTGTGCTTCGACCAGGGCAAGTCTTGGAGATCACTGGACCATCCGGAGCTGCGAAATCGGAAGTCTTGATCCAGGTGCAAGCTGATGCCCAATATGTACTCCAGGCAATCACAAAGCATTATGGTATTGATCCCCCATCGCTGCGCAGGTAGCTGCTGCACGCATACTACCAAGGAACTGGAAAGGAGAACAGCTTGGGGGTGAAGGTATGTGATCAATTGGGAGAATTACATGCTGACATATTTCAAAGTCCGACACTCCACGATCCTTAGCCCTGCCGACTTCCATTGATGCAGAGAACGTGGTGCTCTTTGACCTGGACAGAACGTTGGACACCCTTCGTTTATACCAAGTGGTAGCAGGGAGACTGCGGGCCGCTGCGAGCAACCAGCACGTAGGGTGAGAGCACTTTGGAGTTCACCATCCACTGGCTCAATCAATGATTCCAGACGCTCATGTTCTGTGACACGGGTCCAGGGAAGATGAGGTGATAGCAACTGCAGAGAGGTGCCTCCAGCGCCTCCATGTGGTAAGGGCCTTTCCAACCTGGCAGTAACTCTTCAAGGCAATGCTTCCTTCATCTGTCTCAGCATTGCTTACAGCCATGCTCAAGGATGCCTCACTGCCCCTTCAGGTACTCTGCAGCAGCAGTTTCTCCTTTCTGGCCTCGCTCAAAACCTGCGGTCCCCTCTTGAAGCAGCTGCAGGTAATGACAACCCTTTTGATGCCTTGATCTTCACATTGTTTGTCTCATACGCAGCTGTGCATCCTTGGCCTATGGCCCCACTCCAGCAATGTACAGACCCACATCAGGCTTGCTCTGTGGAACTATATCAACACCCTAAGGGCTGGCACATGAAGGGGGGAAGGAAGTTTACACATCAGCATTGCAATTCGCAGGAGAGTGGGGGGATGCAGCTGCTGCTGATAGACAATGTGGCTGCCTACTACTGGCTCGACAGAGCCTCACAGCCGTTGCCGGCCTGCGCATTCGACCCCCTGAGGGATGGCCAGACGAGCCTGCAGCAGGCGCATGCATGCATCGCAGCCGAGCTGCAGACGCTCATGAGACAACATCGCTTGGCGGTCATTGCCACAAAGCAGGCTGTGCTGTCTGCCAGCAGCAGTGCCTTTGACAGGTGCGCGCATGCTGCTGCTGAAATTGTCATGAACACTAGAGATGCTCCGCATGCGGGCACTTATTTATGGGCTGTTCTTTATCTGTGATTTTGCTTTTGTTCCCAGCTCTCTGGCCCCTATTGTTACAACTCAACTTGAATTTGGGCAGGCCATAACCATGTTGGCCCCATTTTCTCTGGCGTGCCTCTAGATTGGGCGGACAATTTAAAAAAAACCTGAAAATTCTTGTTCTGCTTTTTATATCAGTCTTGTGCTGCTCAATATGCTACCTACAGGTGTCACAACTCTCAAGCGTAGGCGCAACTTTTGCACTTTAGCCTTAACAAAGTTTTGCAGCGTCTGCAGACGATACAATAGTGCATCAATAAGAACAGCAAGCAGGACACTACCGCAGCATCTATGATTCTTTTGTTTTTTGCCAGGACGGAGGCAGTTGATATCTGGTCACACAGAGAGTTTCTGCCCAAGGCATGGCAGGAGATCGTCACCATGAGGCTGCTTCTGCGCGGGCCCACAATCACAGAACTTAGGGGGATTGCACCGAGGCCACCGTTTGCCGTCAAGTGGCAGATGCCTTACGGCGACCGGATTGAGAACTTCCAGGTCACTGAGAGCGAGCTTGTGCCCTGTTGACCACTGGTTAACTACACAGTCCAGTCTCTGGTCGGAACTTGTGGGGATGTATTGTGACCTTGGTCAGTCATGAGAACATAGCAGCTGCACATGGTCAAGTAGGATTGAGAGACATGCCGTGCTGCAACTCAGAGGTAACTGTGTATACTGAGACATCTTGAATGAGAGAACATAAGAAGGTATATGCAACCAGAACCTCCAGAACCTTCTCGCTTAATGTTATACTATCTAGTAGAGGGGCAGCTGCAAGTAAACCGCGTTCCACAGCAGCTCCATGCATGCACCTTTCAGGACATGCAGCCTTAGCATGCAGACCTGACATACATGCAGATGCAATAGATGGACCACCAGAGCCACTTCATCAAACGACCTTCAGCATTGGCACACTCCAGAGCTCCTTGAGGTCTGGCGTTGCATGAACAGCTGTGTAGCTCGAGCTCTCCAGAGCAAAGACCTGATCCCTTCTCTGAACTCGAACGGTTTAAATCCCAATTATTTGCGGGAAAGCACAAGCAACACTTCAGTACCCTCATTCATGAGCATGAAAGATCCTCAGATAAGCCCTGTGGCTTCCTGCAACCGCCACATGGCAGAATTAGTGATCGCTGCACTGGAGTAGCACCTGGGGGAATTGATTTTCCGCGAAGTACGAGTCTGGCCACTTTGTGAAGTAAGAGCTTACAGAGCAGGAAGTGCCTCGATATGTTGAGCCTCAAAGCGCACTGCGCAGCGAGGCTGCACGACGGTGTTTCTGCGCTGGGTGAGTGCTCGATCAACCAATCCTTCCAAATATTCTGGCAGTGACGCTAGCCAAGCCCTTCGACATGTGCTTCTAATTTTGGGTCCCGATACGCCTTTGTAATTGTCATTTGTGCTGTGTCTTAACCAAATGTTTGCCCATTGGCTATACTGTAGACGTTTCGGGGATGGGCATTGATGCGTGAAACAAGTGCGGTAACATATTCAATGCGAATTTAAGGTCGTACAAGTACTCTATAAGTTTCGGGTCGTACTTGATGCATCAGTGCCAGAGAAAGCGATATCACCGAAGGCTTGCGGATCAACTTGGGGGTTTATCCTGTATCAGGTAACCCATCCGAGAGCGGAAGACTTGAGCAGCGCCGCTGTGGGGTACAGATCAGGCGCTTAAGATATGGAAAGGTGCGATTTTAATTCAAAAATGCTTATGCAAAACCCGAACATATCGGTTGCAGGCTGGGTGCGTGCCCCATGTCAGCACGTTCTCAATAGAATAATGAAGCGGGAGCCATTTGCGCTGATTTATTACTGCTGTAACTTGATGGTATACTCGTTCATGGTAAAACACATCGTGGAAGTACGCGGAATCGAAGCTATCCGCGTTTCCGCCGTGACTTTGGCCCTGACGGCACGATGCATGCCTGCAGATCAGCTACCCGAGGGGCCCCATCAACCACAGTCTCAAGTCCCGCGTTATCCTAGCTGCCGCTACGTGGGAGATTGAGGTGGGTCAAGCTTAAGTGCTGGTCAGATTCACATTTGCCACCTAGAAATGCTGAACCCTAACACCCGTGGGCCTTGATGTGAAGACGTTTGAAGAGTTTCAAATTCTGGATAGCACACTCCCGACACCATCATACCATTTGAAAAGGCCATATGCAACCGCTATTTGCCAAAGATTAGGCTTCTGCTGGCCCTAGTGCTGACACTGAGATGCTGGGTGCGTTGCGCAGCTGAAACTGCACGCTGACTACACGGGCGAGAGCATTGGAAAACCTGATTTAGAAGTGACCCTTGTGGCAGCGGATGAGGTCCAGGCGAACACGATCGAAGTGAACACATCTGCTTTCAGGGCCAAGTCCTGGACCTTGCCGCACAAGGTTGGTGGCCTCGATCGCAAAGGTGCTTCTCGTCTTCCTGGTCTGCAACCTGTCATAGTACTGCATCAGGCGTGAGCCTGAAGCGGCCTTGTCCGATCATCTAATTGCCAAGATCAGCTGCATGTATGCACGTGCGCCTAGATTCTGAGAGCTATTGGAATAGCAAATATCCTGATATGATAAACTTGTGATGGAAGGATTCAGATGGATCTGCATGCTGGATAAAGCTGTATGGCGCTTTAGAACTTTCTCTATATGGCGCAGGAGTCATTCTGACAGGGCAGGCGCCTCTGCCTGATAGCTTCGGGAGTCCAGGTCACTTCCTCCATACACGCATGAACTTGTCCATGCACTTCAACTCAGGCAGTTCCAAATCGTGTGTCCTTTTGCCTTGTCGTCACAGCAGATTCAGAGAGGCTGCCGCTGCTGGGTAGTTCCTCGTGTTCTAGCACTTGGTCAGCGCAATGTGCTGTTTCCACAGCTCTAGAAATTGCAGATTCCAGCCTTATGCACTTCATACCCGGCAGCAGACTGCTAGGCTTGGATGTGCCTGCAGCAATTTTGTGCCTCTTTAATGCCTGCCTGACTCATTACATGCCCTGCATGTCACTTTCCAGGGTCACCAAGCCTTACGCATGCAAAAGAGGTCTTCCAAAACGTTTTTGATAAACAGATTCCAATTGAGCAGAGCGGCTATACAACTGAAAGGGCTCAGCATATGACTGCAGGTGCCTTGCTCGTCACCAAGAAACCCGAAGACAGCAAGATCAATCGGCTCTACATTGAAGAGGTACATCACAATAAAAGTCACTATTGCTTCTTACAACCTCATGCAAGCCCTATTTTTTGCTGCTTGATTCAAACTGAAGTCCTATCTTCAAGCAATTGCTTGTCATGCTGGGCATTGACTCTGAGGGCCAGATCCGGGCATCTGATCATTCCCAACTCGGCTCATAGCGTTGTAATACTGAGCAACTGACTGATTCGCCGGCCCAATCTAGAGGAGCATCTGAGAAAATGGGGCCAAAGACATATGGCCTGCCCAAATCCAAGTCGAGCAGCAAAAACAGGGGCTGGGGAGCTCAAAACATAAAATTCACGGATAGATGAAGAGTAGACAATTAGTAGATATTTTCAAGCAAGTGCCTGTGTGCGGATCACTCCAGTCTACTGAGTGACTGATTGAATGCTGACATGTTTTGCAGCTGCGCGCGTGGCCCCACGGCACGGATCCATCTGCGGGCGTGCAGTTCCTGGCAAATTCCTGGGTGCATGACGAGGCGCCCAACCGCATCTTCTTCAATGGGTCCCCCACTCTGCCCTCCCAGACGCCCCCCGGCCTGCAAGCCCTGCGCCAGAAAGAGCTGCAGAACCTGCGGGTGAGTCACAAACTCGGTGTCTGAGCGTACTGCAGTACTCATTCTAAAATCCACTCCTCCGGCGGTGCGGGAAATCTATCCAAAGCAGCTTTCAGGGGTCTAGCTGACTCCAAAACCACCAATGTCATGCTCCATTGGATTGGGCTTGTCAAGAGCTTTCCGAATCTGGTCTCAAAGTTTTCATAGGGTACATTTTAGGAGATAGGGTCTTATTTATCCATCCTTCTCTGCCACAAGTATTTTTTTTTTGCGGTCTTTTTTATGAGTACCACAGTACGTGTCGTAAAGCTCAGAAAGAGCTCAAACCCATCGATGCGCAACATTTGCGCATCCCATGGATTGAATTTGAATTTGAATTTGAATTCAAAAACAAAATTTCACCTCTGGGTCCATGATTCTACGTGAGCCTTCCAACCATGTGCCAGTGTGACTAAGATGGGCTCAACAAGAGCAGGAAGAGGTGCAAAGCCTGTGGGTCTGGATTGCTTGCTTCTTCATCTGAACCTCCTCCCACAAGCGTGTACCTCCGAGCAGACCGAGCAGGAAGTGACTTTAATGCCTCAGTAACTTGCGGCAACCTGCTCTGGGGCTTGTCTGGCACAACTCGAGTGTTTGACTGCCCCGAGGGCCAAGCCAGGACTGTCTTTCCAAGCTGTCATGTCATGCAGCAGATGCCCATTCAGCGGTCAGCTCAGGCCTTAGGCTCCAGAGGTACAGATGCGACAACCAGTATATGCAGTGGGCGTCCTATCACAGGGCGCTCCAAATCAATTGTATATTACCACTTTTTATTTTCATACTTTTCTATTTCCCGCAGACAGAGCACCAGTGATTTGTGGACCCGGAGAATTGTGTTGCACAGGAAGCACAGAATTTTTTATGTACTGTATTAGTAATAATTTACAAAATAGACTTAAATTAGTAATTTACGGAAGTGGCTTTCATAGCTGTGCATGCATGCGCAGGGGGATCCGCAGGACAAGAGCGAGCGAAAGATCCCTGACCGCATCTATGCCTATGATGTGTACGATCCCCTTCAAACTGCATTGACAGACTCCAGCAAAACCTTATGCACCCTCATATTGGCATGCCATGTTGGTGCACTATCTGTTCCCTGCGGCTGCCCGTAAACCAAGGGGACTTGTAGCATGAGGAGCTTTTAAAATCAGGGTTTTATGGTTTAGGAATATACTTGGGGTTGCAAACCTGAAGACCACAGTAACTCGCACCTGCACACAGCGGAACGCAGAGATGAGGGAGACCTGTTGCTTGAACCTTGGTCATGAATGCCACAAAGCCAGACGCGGGCACAAGCACTTAGAGGGCAGCCACATTTCTGTCAAAGTCTGGCATTTGCTGTCAGGACTTCAGGGTTGTGTTGCACAACGCAAAAGTAGTAGCCACTGTTGATTGCATGAATGCACAAATCGCCCAGACAAAGAGATGGCCAGATAGATGCGCGATCGGTGCTGCAGGTACAACGATCTGGGGGGAAAGGACTCGGCCACGAATGCGGCGAATCGACGGCCGATTTTGGGCAAAGCACGCGGCGGGACTCTGCCTTACCCAAGGCGGCTGCGCACCGGCCGTCAACCCGACAAAAACAACGACGAGCCCGCCCCAAAGGGTGCGTGCAGCGAGTCATCTTATAGCATGTCTGTTTGATTTTCTGCCGTCTGCCCAGTCTGTCCAGTGCTTGCCAGCTGAAGTATCCAAGGACACATGATTTGGAACTGGTTTGCGGCGGAAAATTATGTCATGCAGCAACGCGCTTTGTGCAGCCATTGTGTCTGGCGCATTGGCTTGGCAAGGAAAGGTGGCAGGGCTCACACTTCATTAAAGTGGTTTCAATGCGGCAATTTTTGACACCATTGAAATGTGTGGTGGTCTGTATTGGTTATCATTACAGGGCAGCGAAGACTTTCACACATCCAAAGTTTGCGAAATCCAGAGCGCTATCCTCTAGACTGCAAATCCTCTTGACTGCAGTGTCACTTCCCTTACAGGTCACTAAGGGTGACATCACTAGAATGGCACCGGCCTGACTGCTGCTGTGTTCTTGGCCATTGCAGGCACAGCGTGGTTGCCGCTGGATGAGGTGATGATTACTAATCCAAATTGCAGTGTCCAGCCTTTTGCACTTCCCACCCGGCAGCAACCTGCTGGGCTTGGATGTGCCTGCAGCAATTTTGTGCCTCTGCAATGCCTGCTTGACTCTTTAGATGCCCTGCATGTCACATTTCAGGGTCACCAAGCCTTTTGCATGCGCAAAAGGTCTTTCAAAAGGTTTTGATCAATCTGCTGAGCAGCCCCTGAGGCTGTTGTGTGTGCGTGCATGCAGTACTTCTCTGCCTCCAAGCTGGACGAATTCAACGGTGAGCACTTCTGCCCACCTCTGCGCAACTTCAAGATAGCCTGCACTCTGGCTGCACAATGTCTAGAACTGGAGATTTAAGATGCAAAGCACATGCTCTGAAAACCTCTACTGGAGGCAAAAAATTGCACTCCTCCTCTAATGCATCTTGGCATTCCTGTCCGTGAAATTCTGTGTTGTATCAGCTGGGGGAAGATCAATGTCAAGATCAAAATCAAATAAAGGTTAATTTTGTGTTTCCTGGTATCAAGGGGCAAAGGGTGCACTGACTTTAGCTTGCTGGCAGGTGGCACGGTGTACGCTGTGGGCGCTGCAGCCTCCACAGTCATCTCGCAGCTGTTTGATGCCAAGCCAGAGATCACCAAATTTGCCGATTTCGCCGCAGTCGATCGCATCTATGCGCGCGGCACGGACAAATCCCCCATCCCAAAAGAGAAGCAGGGTGAGCCAAACTGTCTCATCATATTTGCCATAGTTGTTGCCATAGCTGCCATTCGCCAGGCTTACATTTACACTAGATCATATGGTGGGGACCAAGATTTGTCACGCCGCATGATCAATTATCATCTTCTTTTTCACAAGTGACTGGTTAGCGCATGTGGGGAAAAGAGGTTGCGGGGTTGCTTCATGCCAAGAGGCGCATGCACAGACGCTGTTTTTTTGGCGTGCAGCCATTCTTGACAGGTTCGACGACTTACCCTTCGAGTTCTCCAGAGACAAGCTGCGCGAAGCGTTCAACAATTTCCCACAGGACCTGCGAAACGTGCGCTCTGCACCTTTTGCCACCTTGTGCCTTTGCATGGCAAAATGAAATGCTAACATGGAACACTGGCACTGACTGGTACTACATTCATTTTTATTTCATTAATTGTATATATACAAAAACTTATAGGGATGTTTTTTCAAGTTGTGGACCAAGGAACAAGCCTGTCCAAAATAAGAACGCGTTCAGGGTTTTAGATTTCTTTCTCCAAATTGTGTAAATTTTGATAGTGCATCACGCTTGTTACAGCCAAAATGAATAGGTGCGTTGCAGCAATTGCGCGATACTTTTGCTCCATCATGCAAGGCAATTTAAAACTTCCCACCAATGTTTTGCTTGCATTTTCTGGCGTGCAGATCATCACATCGAGGCTGATAGAGTCTGAGACCAAGCCGGGACTTGTCGCGCGCGTTCTGGACCAGTTTGGCATCGACAACGCCCTCAAGGAGAAGGTCGAAGACTTTATGGGGTGAGGCAGCTCTCCCCTCAAGAAACTTGCATGCCATACCACGCCAGATCCTGCGCTGAGCTTTACAGATGTAGCTAATACACATTGAGTTTGTAGATATAAGAGATGTAGCTCGAAAATGGGACAGATTTAGCTTCTGTAATATCAGCTGGCGGGTATCTTGTAAACCGCAAGGTCCATTGTAAGCCGAATAGCTGTATTGTTGGGAGGATGGGTACCCAGCACAAATTTATGTGTCTAAATGTCAGCACAAGGGGCAAATAAAGAAGAAATGTTCTTTGTCGCCTGTCAGGCAGAGTTTGAGTTGGCAGCCTTCCCTGAATGCGCAGCATATCATGCCCATGCAATTTTCAAAGAGATTGACCAATTTTGAATGCTCTTTTCAGGCGAAGTCTCATGGCCCACTTGTTTGCAGAGAACAGACACCGATGTAATGTTCAGAGTTAAAATCTCAAAATTGTTTTGCAGGGGCCTCGTGGCGACATGGCCGCTGCCGAAGGTGCGCGATAGGCGGCCGAGGACATGGCAGAGTGACGAGGAGGTGAGTCACCACCAAACAGGCTCACACTCCTTCTGTAGCTTTGGGGTCCATTTCTGCTCAGGTGCCATTATTCGAAACATTTAAAATTCAAGAACCAAGGATCTCCATGATGTCTCAAGGGCCTGACATTGTCCCAGCATGCTCTATCCAGCACACCCGGTGCTTTAGATCTGCTGGTCGCTCCAAGTGAACCAAGGCAGAATGCCGGGACAAGCAAGGCAGTGCGACCACCAACAAGGGAGAAAGCACTGCCATCACCGTTTGCATGCAGTGCGTACAGCACACAAGACAGTCATAAAATGATGTGACTCACGTGGGGCATGTGAGCCTTACGACTTGTTAGGGGTAATTGAGTATCATACCTGTCATACTATGCTAGAAACCAATTATACTTGTTCATGTTCGCGTTGCGCCCTTTGCTGCAGGTTGGTCGCCAGGCGGTGGCCGGGTGCAACCCCTTCACCATCCAGAGGGCTGACAAGGAGTTCCTGAGCATCACCAAGATCACAGACACCGATGTGACAGGTAGATTCTCCTCATTCCCAAGTCTTGCACATGGGCATATGTACCTTTCTCGCAGCAGATCCTTGGCTGCTGCACGTTCTGATCAGGCTGCCATCATAGGGCATCCTTTAGAAATTCTTGGAGCTCTTGTTAGTCAAGGAGCTGGTGATTGCGTGAGCGCTGACCTTGCTCTCAAGGGCGACTGGTGGAGTTTTTTTTTTCTTTTTTGGAAGAGATAAACAGAGTGCTGCTGCAACGCACCTAGCCTCGGAAGGCTTGGAAAGCTTGTAAGAGTTACATTTATGATGGTTAAAAGTAACAGTGATAATAAGCTGGCCTCTGTGCAGGGCTGTTGGACGGGCTGACACTGGAGGAGGCAGTGGCGGAGGGGCGCCTGTTCTGGCAGAACTACTACACTGTGCTGGCCGACCAGGTTGCACCCAAGGTGGGAAGCTTTGCATTTCTGTGCAACAAAGACACAGCCCCTCTGCCATTAAGCATTGGCGCACCTGCAAAACCGCGCAGACTGCTAATGCATCTGGTGACAGCTCTCACAGAGCCATCCCGTGATAAACAACGAAGTTGAGGGAAGCAGGCTGTGGTACCTGATCACCAGATATTTTGTGCATTTGCAGGTGAAGGATTTTGCGAAGGGTGGCCACCAGTATGCTGGGAGGGGCCTTTTCTTCAAGAAGTATGGCATATTTCCCACCTCTGCACCGCAGATTTATTTGTAGCATGCCTGTCAGCAACATTGCTTTGTGCCTCACACAACTATATGTTAGAAAGCAACAATGCCAGAAGTACTGGTCACTTCTCTCCCGTGTTCGCTCATTATTATTATTATTATTATTATTATTATTATTATTACACGCTTCTCCTGCCAAGAGGCAAGGTGCATCCTGCAGACAAGCTGCAGTTAAAAGGCTGCCACAATCTTACCCCTCGTTGGAATCGCCAGATCCAAGCAAGACCCAATCAACCGTGGACACGGTGCTCAGTATTTGTACCGGCCCCCGCCAGTCGCTCATAGCAGGCAACAAATCAAGCACGCTGGCTGCATCACCGGTTAATTTCTTCAGGCCAACCCTTCAATGCTCTGTTGAGGTTGCATGTGTTTTCTGTCTTCTTGCAGCAAGGACACTGGCGCACTGCCCATCGTGGCAATTGAGCTGCGCGAGCCAAACACCAATGACTTTCGCATCTTCACTCCCGACAATGTGCGCCTGGAGGTCTGGCAGGTGCGCATGCTGAACCCACAATTGTCCTCTATAAACAACGTCTTGGGCTGCTCTAGTATTTTTCTAATATGTCAATAGTAAAATGGAGATGCACTGCTGTCACTGGTGCCTGACAAGTGAGGGAAAGCGACTCAAAGACTACAACAATGCCAGCAGCCAGCAAACAGGGAATTGGGCCAAGCCAAGTGAATACAAATGGCAGATCGAGTTGAGGTCAATTGATCATTGTGTGCGTTATGGGCCGCATCACCTGTCCAATTCTGCTGCATGAAACAGTATTGTCCTCGAAAGCAAAGGGGGAAGCCAATGAAATTGCTGATCAGTGTGCTGTCATGCTGCAGCTAGCCAAGGCGGTGTACTCGACCCTGGACGCGGCGTCTCATCAGCTGGTGTCCCACTTTGGCGAGACCCACGCTGTCATGGAACCCTTCGCCATCGCCACTCGCCGCCAGCTCAGCGCCATGCACCCAGTAAGACAGGGCTCCCTCTTTACCAGCTCAGAACTTATTATATAGGCGCGTGATGACAGCCCAAAATGGCGCGATCAGGGCTCAACGAATGGCTCCCGCACTCCTGCTTCCTAGGATCTCAACCCCTGCCTTGATGAGTTGCAACAGGATGTAGGGCTCATCTGGATCTTCCCACCTCTTGTCTCTCAGAACTCAGAACAAAGTGACTGAGTAGCCCATAGGCCCGGACAGGACTGACTTCAAGCCTGCCTGCCTTGCATGTCATGCCCTAGGTTACCCCACTAAAGAGGTCATCTGAGGCCTTGGGGTCCAAAAAAATACATACACAACAATTACAGGACACCCTCGGACACAACCTGCGCCAGAGGCTATAACAATTTAAGTTTTGGGCATGTGATTGGCAGGTGTACCAGCTGATCCTGCCCCACTTCCGCTACACCTTCAACATCAACAGCAGCGCGCGCGGCAATCTCATAAACGCAAAAGGAGTGGTGGAATCGGTGCGATGCATCCCTACATGCCTTTTGTGCATATCTCAATACAACAACTTTGCCTTGCAAGGGACCTAACCCCCTGGTAAAATTGGAAGGAGACCCTTAGCCGCTGTAATCCTTATCCTCTTGAGACGCTGTCATCAATATTACATCAGCTTATTGCTGCGTGGCATGCACTTCATTGACACAAAGCTGTTTGCCAATTATTATTGTTATTATTGTTATTATTATTACACGCTTTTCCTGCCGAAGGCAAGGTGCGTCTGCAGACAAGCT